>Ga0209020_1002898_pt1 | contig 12854 bp, 11 predicted proteins | sample PinacodermBB_FD_187298 | JGI IMG/M metagenome (GOLD analysis project Ga0209020, IMG submission 187298) | Host-associated microbial community of the marine sponge Aplysina aerophoba from Gulf of Piran - sponge pinacoderm, lysed by bead... | ecosystem: Host-associated > Porifera > Sponge >...
ACCTTCTCGCGATGGGCGATCTCCTCCTGCCGGCCCCGGAGCATATAGAACGCCTGTTCCACGAAAGAGGCCTTCATCTTGAGCATGCGCCCGGTCATGACATTCTCCAGCGTCGTCATGCCCTTGAAGAGCGCAATATTCTGGAAGGTGCGGCTGATGCCCTGGGCGGCGGCTTCGTGCGGGCGCATTTGCCGGCGTTCCTCGCCCTTGAAGGTGATCGTTCCTTCCTGCGGGTGGTAGAAGCCGTTGATGCAGTTCAGCATTGACGACTTTCCGGCTCCGTTGGGGCCGATGATGGCGAAGATCTCACCCTCGTGAATGTCGAAGCTGACATCCGTCAGCGCCCGGACGCCGCCGAAACGCAGCGAAATGTCCTTGACGCTGAGCAGGATGTCTCCCGGCCGGGTCATGCAGCGGCCCTTTCGCCGCCGGCCGCGGTGACGCGGGCGTCGCGGATGGCGAGGTCGCCGGTGATCGTGCCCGACCGCCCGTCCTCGAAGGTCACAGGCGTTTCGAGCACGATCTTGTCATCGCCGCCATAGAGCGCCGCGATCGCCGGGGCGTAGCGGTCGGCGATGAAGCGGCGGCGCACCTTCTGCGTGCGGGTGAGTTCGCCGTCGTCGGCGTCGAGCATCTTGTGCAGCACGATGAAGCGGCGGATCTGCGAGCCGGCAAATTGCGGGTCGGCCGCCAAACCTGCATTGAATTCCGAAACATTGCCCTCGACGATATCCAGCACCTCCGGTCGCGCGGCGAGCTCCTGGTAGCTGGAATAGGGGATATTGCGCCTCTCGGCCCAGTTGCCGACCGCCTCGATGTCGATGTTTATCATCGCGGTCACGAAGTCCCGCTCATGGCCGAAGGTCACGGCCTCGCGGATGTTCGGATAGAACTTCAGCTTGTTTTCGAGATATTTCGGCGCGAACAGGGTGCCGTCCACGAGCCTGCCGACATCCTTGGCGCGGTCGATGATCCGCAGGTGGCCGTCGCCGTCGATCACGCCCGCGTCGCCCGTATGTACCCAGCCGTCGTCCGTCTTGGTTTCGGCGGTGGCTTCGCTGTTCTTGTAGTACTCCTGGAAGACGCCCGGACTGCGGTAGAGCACCTCGCCTTCCTCTGTGATGCGCAACTCGACACCGGGCGCCGGCGGACCGACGCTCTCGGGGCGCACGTCGTCGTTGGCCTGGATGGTGACGAACACGCTGGCCTCGGTCTGGCCGTAGAGCTGCTTCAGGTTGATGCCGAGCGAACGGAAGAAGCGGAAGATTTCAGGCCCGATGGCCTCGCCGGCGGTATAGCCGACCCGAAGCCGCGAGAGGCCCAGCACATTCTTGAGCGGGCCGTAAACAAATACCTCGCCGAGCCGATAAAGCAGCCGGTCTGCAATGCCCACCTTGCGGCCTTCCAGAATGTGCGCCCCCGCGCGGTTGGCGACATTCATGAAGAAGCGGAAAACGCGCTGTTTCAGGGGCGCGGCATCCTCCATGCGGATCGTCACCTGGGTCAGCAGGTTCTCGAACACGCGCGGCGGCGCGAAGAAATAGGTGGGTCCCAGCTCGCGCAGGTCGTGCGGCACCGTTTCCGGGGATTCCGGGCAGGCGAAGGAGAAGCCGACCAGATGCGCCTGGCAATAGGAGAGCACGTTGTCGCCGACCCAGGCCATCGGCAGATAGGCCAGCACGACCTCGTCCTCGCGCAACTTCTCGAAGTCCGCGCCGATCTTCGCGCAGAGCACGAGATTGTCGTAGGAGAGCACCACGCCCTTCGGCGTGCCGGTCGTGCCGGAAGTATAGAGGATGATCGCGGTGTCGGTTCCCTTGCCGAGATCGACCTCGTCTTCCCAGCCGCTTTCGTCGCCCATGCCGACGACATCGTCATAGGCATGCAGGAAGGGTTCGCTATAGTCCCGCATCCCGCGCGGGTCATCATATATGACTGTCCGCAGGGCGGGGAGATGTTCCTTTTGAGACAGGACTTTATCGACCTGCTCCTGATCTTCCGCCACGATGAATGCGACTTCGGCATGGTCCAGCACGAAGCGCATCTCGTCCGCCACCGCATCCTGGTAAACCGGCACGGGAATGGCGCCGAGGCTCTGCGCGGCGCTCATGGCGAAATAGAGCCGCGGCCGGTTATCGCCGACGATGGCGATCTTCTCTCCGCGCTTCAGGCCAAGCGCCTTCATGCCGGCGGTAAGCTTGCGCACCGCGTCTCGGAAGTCGGCCCAGGTCCAGGTTTGCCAGATGCCGAGGTCCTTTTCGCGGACGGCCGCCAGCCGTGCGCGATGTTCGGCGTTGTAGCGCAGCAGCTTCGGGAATGTGTCGTGTTGCACGACATCCGGTAGAGCGCCGGCCATGGCTTCGGTCTCCCCCTGGCGAGTGCGAACGCTTGGGTCGGGTCGTCTACTGTCCCGATGTCTGAAGCGTGTATGTGAGGTTTGGTAGACAAGCCGCACGCTGAGGCCAAGCAAAAAATGATACGGAAGGCCAACTTTGGTGTCGCAGCGAACGCCGTAGAGATATTGTGGGCGGTCCGTTGCTGCATGCGCGGCGACGTATTGGGAGCCGTTTGGCAATGGCTTGGTTGGCTAGGCACAGGGGTCCTTGAAGGATGTCACGCCCGGATTTCTCGATCCTGCCTTCGGTGGACCGGCTGCTCGAAGAGCCCGCCCTTGCGGTTGCGGCTGAGGAATACGGGCGATCCGAGGCACTGGCAGGCGCACGCAAGGCTTTGGCGGATGCGCGGACAGTGCTGGGGGCCGGCCGCGCGCTCGACCCGACGGGGCTCGGGCCGGTGGCGGCGGCCCATATCGCGGCCCGTGCGCGACCTTCGCTCCGCCGTGTCTTCAACCTGACAGGCGTGGTACTGCACACCAATCTGGGCCGGGCGCCCTTGCCGGAAGAGGCCATCGCCGCCGTCGCTGCCGCTGCCGGAAATTGCAACCTCGAATACGATCTGGAGACCGGGCGGCGGGGCGACCGGGACTCCCATGTCGAGGCGTTGCTCACCGAACTTACGGGCGCGGAAGCCGCAACCGTCGTCAACAACAATGCCGCCGCCGTATTGCTGGTGCTGAACAGCCTGTCGGCAGGGCGGGACACGCTGGTCTCGCGCGGCGAACTCGTCGAGATCGGCGGCTCCTTCCGGATGCCGGAAATCATGGCCCGCGCCGGCGCACGCATGGTCGAGGTTGGCACCACCAACCGCACGCACCCAAGCGACTTCGAGGCCGCCATCGGCCCGGAAACGGGCTGCGTCATGAAGGTGCACACCTCCAACTATGAAGTGGTCGGCTTCACGGCCTCGGTGCCGGACGACCGCCTTGCCTGCATCGCGGAGGCGGCAGGCGTGCCTTATGCGGTGGATCTGGGTGCCGGGCAGCTTGTCGATCTTGCGCGTTACGGCCTTCCGCAGGAGCCCATGCCGGGCCACGCGCTCGCAGACGGGGCCGGTCTGGTTACCTTCAGCGGCGACAAGCTGCTGGGCGGCCCGCAAGCAGGCATTATCGTCGGCCGGGCAGACCTCGTCGCAGCGATCAAGAACAACCCGATGCGCCGGGCCATGCGCCTCGGCAAGCTGTCGCTCGCGGCGCTGGAGGCGGTGTTGCGGCTTTACCGGGACCCCGACCGGCTGGCGGTACGCCTGCCTGCGCTGCGCATCCTCACCCGTCCGGTAGAGGAAATCGAGGCCCAGGCACATCGGCTTACGCCGGCGATAGAGGGTGCCGAGGTCGTGACCGCCCTGAGCCAGATCGGCTCCGGGTCGCTGCCGGTGGAGCGGCTCGAGAGCCGGGCTCTTGCGCTCTCCGCTCCCGGCGGCAAGGCGCTGGAGGAGCGCGCGGCGGCCTTCCGGCAGCTGCCCATCCCGGTCATCGGGCGCATCTCCGGGGGGCGGCTGCTCTTCGATCTGCGCACCCTTGACGACGAAGACGCTTTCCTGTCCCAACTCGGGCCATGATCGTCGCGACCGCCGGGCATATCGACCACGGCAAGACCTCGCTGGTGAAGGCTCTCACGGGCACCGACGCCGACCGGCTGCCGGAGGAGAAGGCGCGCGGGCTCACCATCGACCTGGGCTTCGCTTACTGGCAGGCCGGCCCCGGCCAGACCGTCGGCTTCATCGACGTGCCGGGGCATGAACGGTTCATCAAGAACATGCTGGCGGGCGTGACCGGCATCGACGCGGCGCTGCTGATCGTGGCCGCCGACGACGGACCGATGCCGCAGACGCGCGAGCATCTGGCGATCCTCGACCTGCTGGGCGTGCAGCGCGGCATTATCGCCGTGACCAAGGCCGACCGCGCGGAGCCGGAACGCGTGCAGGCGGTTGCCGAAGAGGCGCAGGCGCTCGCAGCCGATACCGGGCTTGCCGGCGCATCGGTTCTGCCGGTCTCCGCGATAACCGGGGAGGGCGTCCCGGAGCTGCGCCGGGCGCTGCAACGGCTTGCGGGCGCGGTCGGGCGGCGGCGGGCTGCGGGACGGTTCCGGCTGGCGGTTGACCGCAGTTTCACCCTGCGCGGCGCGGGCCTCGTGGTCACCGGCACGGCGTTTTCAGGCGCGGTCAAGGTCGGCGACCGTCTGCTGGTCTCGCCCGGCGGCGTCGAGGCGCGGGTGCGCGCCATCCATGCCGAGAATGTCGAGAGTCATGCTGCCCAGGCGGGCCAGCGGGTGGCGCTCAACCTCGCCGGAGCCGGTCTCCGCCGCCATGCCGTCTCGCGCGGCGACTGGCTGCTCGCGCCCGAGGCTCACGGGCCGACCCGCCGCATCGACATCAGGCTCAGAGTGCTCGGCAGCGAGGCGCGTCCGCTCCGCGACCGCACGCCAGTGCATGTCCATCTGGGCGCGGTGGATGTCACCGGGCGGGTGGCGGTGCTGGACGGCCCGTCCATCGCGCCGGGCGCAGCCGGCTGGGCGCAATTGCTGCTGGACCGTGAGATCGGCGCGCTTGCGGGCGACGGCATCGTGCTGCGCGACCAGTCGGCGATGCGCACCATTGCGGGCGGGCGGGTCGCCGATCCGTTTCCGCCGGCGCGCGGCCGGGCGCGGCCCGAGCGGCTGGCCGAGCTCGCGGCGCGCGCTGGGGACGACCCGTTCGCCGGGCTGGTGGAGGCGACGGCGTTCGGGTTCGACTTCGCCCGGTTTGCGCTGGCGTACAACCTGAACGACGCAGAGCAGGCGGTGCTGCGCCGGAGGAACGGCGTCGTGTTCGCGGGTCCGGTCGCAGTCGATGCCGGGCGCTGGCAGGCGCTTTGCGACGCTTTCGAGCGCGAGGTGGATGCATGGACGGCGGCTCATCCGGACAGCCCCGGCCTCGGTCCTGTGGCGCTGCGCCGGCGGCTGGACCCGGTGCCGCCGCGCGACATCGCGGAGGCGGCGTTGGCGGCGCTCGCTTCCGCCGGCAAGCTGGCGCGCTCCGGCGGTTTCGTCCACCGGCCGGGTCACCGCGCGGCGCTTGCCCCGGAGGAGGAAGCGCTCTGGCAGCGGATCGAACCGTTGGTCACGGAAGGCGGTCTGCGTCCGCCGCGCGTGCGCGAACTGGCCGACATGCTCAAGGTCGATCACGTCCAGGTCGAGGGCGTACTGCGCCAGGCGGGGCGCTTCGGCCTGGTTCGGCGCGTTGCGGACAATCGCTGGTTTCCGCCGGCCACGCTCAAGGGGCTGGCCGGTATCGCCGAAACTCTGGCGGCGGAAAGCGCCGACGGGCGCTTCACGGCCGCGGCCTACAAGGACCGCTCCGGCATCGGGCGCAATGTCACCATCGAATTGCTGGAGTTCTTCGACAAGGAAGGCTTCACCCGGCGCGAGGGCGATGCGCGGCGGATCGTCAGGGAGTGGCGGGAATGACGGTTGACGAGGCCTTGATATCGCGCCGTTCGGTCCGGGCGTTCCTGCCGGACCCGGTGCCGCGCGCCACGGTCGAGGAGATCCTGCGTGTCGCCTCCCATGCGCCGAGCGGCCAGAACACGCAGCCCTGGACCGTCTATGCGGTGGACGGCGCGGTTCGCGAGCGCCTGTGCGCCGCGGTGCTGGCGCGGCGCGAATGCCGGCCCTGGCCGGAGCGCGAATATCCGGGGCAGCCGCGCGACCTGCCGGAAATCTTCCGCCAGCGGCGGCGGGAGAACGGCATCGGCCTCTATACGCTGCTCGGCATCGGCAAGGGCGACCGGGAGGCAGCAGAGGCCCAGCAACGGCGCAACTATCTCTTCTTCGGTGCGCCGGTCGGTCTGTTCGTCTTCGTCCACAAGGCGTTGAGCATCGGCAGCTGGGTCGATACCGGCATGTTCCTGCAATCCATCATGATGGCGGCGCGCGCCCGGGGGCTGGATACCTGCCCGCAGGGCGCGTGGGCCAATTTCCACACTGTGGTGCGCGCCCATGTCGGCGCGGGCGAAGACGAAACCCTGGTCTGCGGCATGGCGCTCGGCCGTGCGGACAACGAGGCCCGCGTCAACCGTTTTGAAACCCCGCGTGCGCCGCTCGAAGAGTTCCTGACCTTCGTGGGCGAAGAGGAGACCCCATGCGTATAGAGGACATCCGCGTTCATCTGCTCGTCTTGCCCTGGCGGGAACAGCCGGCGGTCCAGCGCGGTTATTCCAGGGACCGCAATGTGCTGGCGGTCGAGATCGAGACGCGCTCGGGTCATGTCGGGCTCGGCTACCAGCTCTATCTGCGCGAAGGCTTCCGCACTGTGAAGACCTGCCTGGAAGAGACCATGGTGCCCCACCTGATCGGCCGCGACGCGAGCGAGATCGAGGCGATCTGGCACGAGCTCTGGACCGCCTCTCTGGCGGACGGGCGGGGCGGGGCGCCGGTGCTGGCGCTCTCGGCCATCGACGTGGCGCTTTGGGACATTGTCGGCCAGGCTGCCGGCATGCCGCTGCACCGTCTCTGGGGCCATTACCGGGCTGAGGTCCCGGCCTACGGTTCGGGCGTCTGGCGGGGACTTTCGCCCGACGCGATGGTCGAAAAGGCGTTGCGCTTCAAGGCCGAGGGCTATCCGGCGGTGAAGATGCAGGTCGGCCATGCCTGGACCGACGCCCAGGACCTGGAGCATGTCCGCCGGGTGCGCGAGGCCGTGGGTCCGGACGTCGACATCATGGTCGATGTCAACATGGCCTGGACCGCAGACCACGCCATCCTGCAGGGCCGCAAGCTGGAAGAGTACGACATCTACTGGCTGGAGGAGCCGGTCGTGCCGGACGATTTCGCCGGCTATTTCCGCATCGCCGACGCGCTCGATCTCAGGATCGTCGGCGGCGAGAGCCACATGACGCGCTTCGACCTCAAGCCCTTCTTCGAGAACCCGAAGCTGCCGATTCTCCAGCCGGACGTGGTGCGCGGCGGGCTGACGGACCTGCGCAAGACGGCGGCGATCGCGGACACCTGGGGCATGACCATCGCCCCGCATCTCTATCCCGAGCTGATGATCCAGCTCATGGCCTCGATCCCGAATGGGCTGATCCTCGAGGATATGGGGCTGATGCAGGACCTGTTCACCGACCCGCCGCTTGCCGAGAACGGCATCGTCCGCGCTCCGGAGAAACCCGGCCACGGCCTCGTCTTCACCGAGGAGGCGATGAAGGAGGGCCGCACCGCCTGACGGCTGCGGGCGTTCGTGCTAACTGGAAGCCATGGGCAAGGGTGCGATTCTGACAGAGGCCGTGGCGGCGCCGGATTCTGCCGAAACCCCGGACCCGATCCCGGTTTCGCCTATCCCGGCGGTAAATGTGGCGTCCGTGCCCCAGCGCAGCCCGCTGCGCTACCCGGGCGGCAAGACATGGCTCATTCCGCATATCCGTCACTGGCTGAAGGGCATAGAGCCCCGGCCGAAGCTGCTTGTGGAGCCCTTCGCCGGCGGTGGCATCGTCTCGCTGACGGCGGTGATGGAAGGGCTGGTGGACCGCTGCCTGATGGTGGAGCTGGACCGCGACGTAGCTGCCTTCTGGCAAGCCGCCCTGCGCCATGGCCCGGAGCTTTGCGAGAAGGTGCAGCATTTCCAGCCGACGCGGGAAACGGTGGAAGCGCTCTCGCGGCAAACTCCCCGCAATGTTCTGGAACACGGCTTCCGCACGCTCGTCCTGAACCGCACCCGTCGCGGCGGCATTCTGGCACCCGGTGCATCTCTTTCGCGTAATGGCGAGGGCGGCAAGGGAATTGCCTCGCGCTGGTACCCGAAGACGCTGGTCCGGAGGCTGGTCAACATCGCCGGGCATGCGGAGTGTATCGAATTCCGAAATGGGGATGGCATGGCTGTGTTGGAGTCCCCGCCGGACAGTGCCGTGCTGTTCGTCGACCCACCCTACAGCGCTGGGGGCAAGAGGGCGGGCAGGCGCCTCTACGCCCAAAACGACATCGAACACGCCCGACTGTTCGCGCTGGTTGCCGACACGAGTGCCGACTTCTTGATGACCTACGACAGGTCCAACCTAATCGAAGGATTCGTTCGCAATTATGGCTTCCATGCTGTTGAGGTGCTTATGAAAAACACGCACAACTCGAGGGTGGCGGAACTCTTGATCTCGTCACGGTCGGTATTCTGATGCCGCTATGATCGCAGGAACAGCACACCAATATACAACATGCTAGTTTTTGTACCCGGAGTTGCAATAGGGATGAGTAATCTGCGCGTTGCCGGAATGCGTGGCTCCACCATCAGCTCGCCGTTCCACGTGGTCTACTGTCGATGAACGAAAATGTACTGCCGCGCCACAAATGGCGCATCTGTTCACATTCGAGTACCCTTCTCTCAATCCAACAGCCGATTTAGTCGATCCACTCATCTTTCCTGACCGACCGCGTGTAACGCGCGGGGGTGGGTTATGCGCCTGAAGCAAATGAACGAAGTCAGGATCCTCGTACAACATTTTCGATATCGCCGCCCCCTCCAATCCGTCGGAGAATCCCTGAAACACCTTCCAATACAAATCGGACAGTCTATTGAGGCTTCGTGCCCCGCTGCCCAGTTTAGTCACCGTCAAGGAAATGTACACCTTATTTGAAAACAAATAGTCCTCGAATTGATGTCTGCATTGAACAAATTCCTTCAATTTATCTTGATCTGACATAACCTTTACGAACTGTACGGTAGCCAAAAAGGCGTTAGGCATAAAATTTCCAGACATTGCGTAGAAGTAAACTGCGGGATGAAGACCTAGTGATCCGGCATATTTTGTGGTTATAGTTTGAACTCTTCTTCGAACTGACTTCAAGAATTTTATGGTCTGTGCGCCGTCTAAATCAACTCCGAGAGGGGAGCCAAGTTTCCGTGAATCCGCTCGCTCCGGTAGTGGAATATCGTTACATAGATTGATAAGATCGAATGCAAAAGGTAACTGATTGTACCCATGACCAGCAACAGGAAGTGATAATGTCGTAATTGGCTCGTCTAGTGGGGGTTGGAACAGTGAATTATAGATTTCATTGCCTAGGTCCTCTATTTCTGTTTGAATGGTGTCTTCAAATTGTGCCCAATATTTGTGACCTTTCCCGGCTCTTACAATACAACGAGCGGCAATTGCATTAGCGGCTCGACGTACGCGTAGAATGCGTCGCTCTGTTGGATCAATAGGTTGAGCAGCTTGATTAATTTTAAAAAATGAATTTTCTGCAGCATTAACATCGTGGGCAGGAACCCATTGAACATGGAAGGCGCTTGTGTTTAGTGCGGAAAGTATTTGTTTGTCGCTCGCGGCCGCTGAGTCCGGAGCGGAAAGCAGACCCTTAAACTTAGCATATGGCCCGATTTCCTTATTCATTAATTTTCTTGTTCGGTCAGCGGCACGTTGTTGTTCCGGAGGAATATGTCCGGAGAAGAACTTTATTGAGGCAGCGCGGTCGCCATAATCATCTTGTATCCATGCAATTAAGGCGCTGAGGCGATGCGCGCCATCGATTACAAAAGTTTCTGCGCCCCGTTGCCAGAGGATTACGGCAGGAATTAGGTCGCCATGAATAAACGACTTAACTAAATCAACTACTTTCTGGGGGGACCAATATGAGGTCTCACGTTGAAAATCGGGTTTGCGTAAGGCAGGCAAAAGAAATCCGCCTTCTAGGTCGTTGATTTGGATTCTTTGTCGTTCGCTTACGCCCTTTGTGGTTATGTCGCCAGCAAAGTCATCTCGGACGATTAGCGCATCTAGGTTGACACTGTTTGTTGACATATCAAAGTAGCCTTGCGGAGGTGAAGGACTAGGGATAGTCGGGTGGAGCGATCATTACAGGTGAGTGAGTGACTTGAGGCAAGGAATGTCAAGGCGGGCCGAAGTGCGAGGTTGTGAGCACAGGGAGTCGAGGTGCTAGGGAAATCGGATCGCAGGCAGGAAGTGGCCATATAGCATCGAGGTGTGTCGCTCGTATTAGGGTCTATGTTGACGTCCCGCCGCAGGCAGCCCCATTCATGAACGTCGCCAGCGCTATATCCAGTTCGGTCACGCCGCCGGCGCTGTGGGTGGCCAGGGTGACTTCCACGCGGTTGTAGACATTGAACCATTCCGGGTGGTGGTCCATGCGTTCGGCGGCGAGCGCGCAGCGGGCCATGAAGGCGAAGGCGGCGGTGAAGTCGTCGAATTGGAAGCTGCGCTGGATGGCGTCCCGGCCCTCGACCTCGCTCCAGCCTTCGAGCGCGGCCAGCGCCTCGCGGCGCTCGCTACCGGTGAGCTTTTCGGCCATGATCCGCGCCTCCCGAACCCGTGTGCCCTCTGCTGTCCGACGATGCCTGAGAGAACTGCGCCTGTCCATCCGCCGAGCCTCGACGAGCTGGCCGCCTGGGCCGAGGCCGCCTATGCGGAACTGCCGGAATCGTTTCGCCGGCTGACGGCCGACATCGTCTTCCGGGTGGACGAGTTCCCGGACGAGGAGACCGAGCGCGAGATGGAGCTGGAAAGCCCGTTCGACCTGCTGGGGCTCTATCGCGGTGTCTCGATCGACCAAAAGAGCGTGTCGGCGGGTGCGGAGGATGTGGACTATGTGTTCCTCTACCGCCGCCCGATCCTCGACTACTGGTGCGAGACGGGCGAGGACCTGATGCATATCGTGCGTCATGTGCTGGTCCACGAGATCGGCCACCATTTCGGCCTCTCCGACGAGGACATGGAGGCCATCGAGGCGCAGGCCTGACGAAGCGCAGAACGAACCACCGGGGAAAGCCATGAGCAACAAAGCCGCCGTCATCCACGAAAAGGGCACGCCGGACGTTTTCCGCTGGGAGGACTGGCCGGCGGGCGAGCCGGGGCCGGGCGAGGCGCTGATCCGGCACGGCGCCGTCGGGGTGAACTATATCGATACCTACAACCGGCGCGGCATGCCGCACCCCTGGCCGGTGCCGCCGCTGCCCATGGTTGTGGGCATCGAGGGCGCGGGCACGGTGGAGGCCGTCGGCGACGGCGTGACCGAATGCGCGGTTGGCGACCGGGTGACCTATGCCAGCCCGCCACACGGCGCCTATGCGCAGCGCCGGGTAATGCCGGCCAAACGGCTGGTCAGGCTGCCGGACAGCATCTCCGACGAGGACGCCGCCGGCATGACGCTCAAGGGCCTCACCGCCCAGTACCTCCTGCGCCGGACCTACCGGGTGCAGCCGGGCGACCCGGTGCTGATCCATGCAGCGGCCGGCGGCATGGGGCTGATCCTCTGCCAGTGGGCGAAGCATCTGGGCGCAACCGTGATCGGCACGGTCTCGACCGACGAGAAAGCCGAACTTGCGAAAGCCCACGGCGCCGACCATGTCGCCATCTATTCGCGCGAGGACTTCGTGGCGCTGGTGATGGAGGTGACCGAAGGCAAGGGCTGCCCGGTGGTCTATGAGAGCATCGGCAAGGACACCTTCACCCGTTCGCTCGACTGCCTGCGCCCGCTCGGCATGCTGGCGTGCTACGGCCATGCCTCGGGCGCGCCGGACCCGGTGGATGTGGTGGAGCTGGGCGCGCGCGGCTCGCTGTTCGTCACCCGCCCGGCGATCATGCACTACATGGAGAAGCGCGAGGACCTGGTCGCTTCGGCGAAGGAGCTGTTCGACGTCATGTCGTCGGGCGCGGTGCCTGCCACCGTCCGCAACCGTTATCCGCTGCGAGAGGCGGCCGAGGTCCACCGGGCGCTGGAAGAACGGCGCACCACAGGTTCGATCGTGCTGCTGCCATTCGCGTAGGACATCCCGCGCCCCTTGACGCGGGAGGCCCCCGGTCGCAGCCTCGCAGATACGGAAATTCAAGCGGGAGAAGGAACCCATGGCCGACTATGCCGTCGTCTGGCCCCGGGGCGAGAAGGCGCAGGCGCTGCAGGCGCTGGCGCCGCGCCTCGATAACCTGGAGGGCAAGCGCGTCGCCTTTCTCTGGGACTACCTGTTCCGGGGCGACGAGATCTTCCCGATGCTGGCGGACGGGCTGTCCGAGCGCTATCCCGGCGTCGATTTCATCGGCTACGACGTCTTCGGCTCGACCCACGGCGACGAGGAGCGCGAGATCATCGCCTCCCTGCCGGACCGACTGAAGGAACTCAAGGCCGACGCCATCATCTCCGGGATGGGCTGCTGAGGCTCCTGCACTCCCGCCGTGTTGCGGGTGAGCGCAGTGGCCGAAGCGGCGGGCGTGCCGTCCTCATCCCTGGTCTGCGAGGGCTTTGTCGGCCAGGCGGGCACCACAGCCGTCGGGCTCGGCATGCCGAACCTGCCGCTGGCGCCGGTGGCCGGCCATGTCGATACGCAAACCGATAACGAGCTCCGCTCCAATGTGCTGGGCGAGACTCTGGACGCGGTGATCGCGAACCTGACCGAGCCGCCGGTTGAGGCGGTAGAGACGGTCGAACCCGAGGCGCGCGACATCGTGTTCGAGGGAAGCTTCGAGGAGGTGAACCGCCTCT
>Ga0209020_1002917_pt1 | contig 12756 bp, 7 predicted proteins | sample PinacodermBB_FD_187298 | JGI IMG/M metagenome (GOLD analysis project Ga0209020, IMG submission 187298) | Host-associated microbial community of the marine sponge Aplysina aerophoba from Gulf of Piran - sponge pinacoderm, lysed by bead... | ecosystem: Host-associated > Porifera > Sponge >...
AGAAACAATATAAACCGCACGTACACTCATGATGATGTTCCTTCAGTTTGATAATAAATGAGTTTTTACCTGAAAGTTAGTTTCTCAAAGGCTTACCTGTTTTCAACATATGCATGATTCTTTCTTTGGTTTTCTCTTGTCGGCATAGCTCCACAAATACAGCTCTTTCAAGGTGTAAAAACCAGTTTTCATCCACCACTGACCCTGCACGGACATCACCGCCAGACAATACATAAGCGAGTTTTTCAGCAACCACTGCATCATAAGGCGATACCATCCGTCCTTCAACCATGTTGTAGAGTACAAGCTTAAAGGTTTCAAAGGCCGGCTCTCCAGCTACCTTAATATCAGTAGCTAGCGGTGGAACATAGCCCAATGAAGCACTGTGAAGAGCAATGTCTTTGGCTTGTTGAATCTGACAGTCTGTTGAAAAACTCAGAGTGGTGTTTTTTTCTGGATATAAACCCAACTCTATGGCTTCACCTCCTGAAGTGGAAACCTGAGCTGTAGCTACGGTTTTAAAAGCTTTTTCAAGGAATTTCATGGGGTCACACTGATACTGCTCAGCTAAGCGGTAACTTCTTAAAGCTAGTTCCTTACTGCCTCCAGCAGCAGGTATTAATCCCACTCCTGCTTCCACAAGGCCGATATAACTTTCAGCAGCCACATGCCTGTGAGAGCAATGCATGGTTACTTCACAACCACCACCCAACACCATGCCATAAGGAGCACACACCACAGGTAGGGGGGCATATTTGATTCTTTGCATTACCCCTTGAAAACGCTTAAGTACATCATCGATGGCGGTGAATTCTTTGTTTTCAATATAGCGCAGGATCATGGATAGATCAGCTCCTGCTGAAAATGCCCGACTATCATTTGCTATCACAAGAGCTGCCAAATGATCCTCGGCATAATCAATGCTTTCAGCCAACATATCCAAGACGTCACCATTGATAGCATTCATTTTGGTATGAAAGTTGATAACCCCCACATCATCACCCATATCCAATAAAGACGCACTGGAACAGGTTTTGATCACGCGTTGATCATCTTTGCAAGAACGTGGAGGCAAATAGGTCACATGGTCAATGAGTGGTGCTATATCCACATATTGCTTTTTTGCAGGATTCCATTCCTGACGTGTAAGCCCTAAGGCCCAGGTGTCACTGCGTGGACATGGTTTATAAAAAGAAAAATCTTCATGTCCTACGTGTTCTTTGATCCAATCAGGCAGCAATACATTCTCAGATATCATGCGTTGAGTGACACTCTGAAATCCCATACCTTGCCACATCTCAAAAACACCCCATTGCCACTGAAAACCATGACGCATAGCTGTATCTACTTTTGATGGAGACGATGAAGCGATCTCTTCGCATAATAGAGAACTATAAGAAAAAAGCTCACTAAGAGTACGCCACACCAACTCACCTGCCAGATCTTTTTGCTCTATCATAAAACGTAAGCGATCAAAAATATCTTTGGTTTTCTGTGCTTGAGCAAGCCATAATACCGGTTGAGGCTGTGAAGGAACATACTCATCTGTATCTTTTCGATAAGCTAAAATCTGTGTTTTACCTTTGGCATCCTTGGTTTTTTTATACACACCCGTGAACTGAGTTTTTTGGCCAAGATGCCCTTTTGCCATCAAACGATCAAACCACTCAGGAATACGGAAATGGCTATGGTAAGGATCCTGGCTTAAATGATCATAAACATTTTTTGCCACAAACGCTGAGGTGTCTAGTCCCACCACATCCATGGTGCGATATGTAGCTGAAGCAGGACGAGCTATAAGCTTACCTGTAAGAACATCAACGGTTTCAGGATAAAGCCCTAAACGTGTGCCATGATGAGCTGCTGATAATAATGCAAATACACCAATACGATTGGCAATAAAATTCAGAGTATCTTGAGCAAACACCACATGCTTGCCTAAAGTTTGGACCAACCACTTAGAAAGAGCATCCACCAAATCTTTATCTGTGGCATCATGAGATATCACTTCCACCAATTTCATATAACGAGGTGGATTAAAAAAATGTGTGGCAAAAAACTGAGACGTATAATGTTCTGGCAAACCCTGAATCATATCAGCAAGTAAAATACCTGAAGTATTGGTTGTAACAGGTATACCTGCAGGAGCATACTCAGCAATACGACGATGCACTTGTTGCTTGATCTCCAGTTTTTCAATAACAGCCTCAAGCACCCAATCACTTTTTGCCACAACTTCTAAGTCATCATCTAAATTTCCGCATATGATGCGAGATTTCACCGTTTGCCATGACATATAAGGTGCTGGTTTAAGATTTTTCAGGCGAGCTACGGCATCTAAAGCACGCGCATTTTTTTCTACCTTAGAATGATTGTGACTCTTACCTTCTCCTTCCTTTGCTGCCACATCTAACAGATGCACAACCACACCCACATCAGCTAAGTACGCTGCAATCTGAGAGCCCATCACTCCAGCACCAATCACTGTTACAGTACGTATATTTAACGATTTGTTCGTGTTTTTTGCCATACAACCTCCACTAAAAAAAGACAGATTCCCACCGCCTATAAAATCTCAAACTCAAGCCATATCAACACCTGACACAAGGTGTGTTTTAGAGTATGTGTCATAAAAAGCCATGCATTGTAAGTTGTAACGGTTTCTGTGACGGTTATCTATATGCTAACTATATGCTAAATGCTATATGAAAGATTTTCCATAAACTTCCCACAAAGCCCATAATAGAACAGATGGGTAGAACAGATGTGCCGTTTATGACCTTAACACACCCTCATAGCCTAACTACTGACTGCATTATCTTACGTGTCTCACTTCTTACAAGCAAGTCTATAACTGCAAGCTTTTTTCTATGAGCTTACTATAATAGGGAATTTCATATAGTTGTTATATTTTTAGCCATTTTGACGATACGCAAATGTACGGACTATGTACAACGATGTGACGAGCACAATACTTTATGTTTTGAGAATGGGTTTTGAGAATGGGTTTTGATATTAGGTTGTGTGGGGTACTTGAAATGACCCTACAAAGGTAGAGAGAACATAAGAAGAAAAGGGAAAGCAATGCCCATGTTAAAATATTCGTGTATAAAGCCTCTATCATTGATCAGGCACGCTCTGAGCTATAGCTTTTTGTTCTGTGGTTTCATGATGTTTCAGGGCTGCGCTGATGATGAAGCAGCCATCTCTAAGCCTAAAGCGAAGAATGCCAACGGAACCGTAGTAACTGATCCTAAAGAGGAGTCACCACAGACTCCTCCTAAATCGATATTGCAACTCTCTAGTTCTGAAGATGATATCAATACATACTCAACCAAGCTCAATGCTTTTCGTGATAAGACTGCTGAAGAGCACTGTGTCAGTGGCGATACAACGAAACGTAAAGAAAGGAGTCAGGAGATCACCGCAGTTCTTGCTGCTCTTAGCTGCCGGATTACTGAACAAAAAGAATGGCTTACCGATGAACTTATCTATAACGTGTCATCGTCTGATACTAACTCATGTCAAACTCAAACCAAAGCCATCGATGACAAGGTCCTTTCTTTTACTCATAAAAAAATCGACGATGACGGAATAGAAGGCTGGCTTGAGTTTCAGTGCAAAAAAGCAGTTGATCATATTCTTGATGAAAAATTCAATGGTGCTGAGAAGACAAAATTAGAAAATGGCAATGATGAATTGGAAGCAAAGGTTTTAACAGAATTAGATAAAATTCTCAATGAAGCTATTCCTTACGAGAGCCAAGTAAAAAGATATGGCATTTTAGCTTCCCTTAAAAACACCGTTTATCAAATTAACAACAACTGTGCTGCTGTTGCTCTTACAAGTGACTTTGCTGATACTGTCTCAAGTTCCAGTGCAAATGAGCGTGTGAAACCAAGATACATCTATCGTGAAACTTTCTTTAAAGAGTCAGACAAGCGTATTGATAAACTTATCAGAGCTTCTTGGGAGGATATTCAAAAGTCTTCTCATAAAATCAAAGCATTTAGTGACTTTAGTGGCTCAGATGCTGCCACGGAGTCCACAGTAGATACAGTTGAATCACTGCAGACATTTCTTGACTATAGCCCCCATACTGCCAAAAAGTTTTATGCCCAAAGAATACTTGTAACGGGTTGTGAGCAGGATATTGCGTATAAGAAAATGAATAAAATCACTAACACCAGCACGGATCCAGCAACTACTAGTCATGAACCCAAAGGAACTTTCTTTTCACATGGCAACTTTTATGTGCCCCTTAATAAGACTGCTTTAGCATGTGGTACAAAGGGTCATGCTGGAGAAGCTAATTTTAAAAGAGTTATAAAAGGTGTGACATCATCGGCAGCGACAGAACCAGGCATAGTACCAGCGGTAGCAGCAACAACGCCGGAAGCTATAACACCTCATGATGCCACTATAGAATGTCGCATAGCCAAAGGTTATGCTCCAAAGGCGCCAAAATTTAAAAACTTTATAGGCACTCCAGTAGCTTCCAGACTTATTATCAATCTTACTCCTTCCACTGCCGAACCTCCCACAAGAACTAGCAGTGAATCACTACCTAGGAATCGCGATAATTATTTGGTACGTGAAAAAACTCGTGACGCCATTGTATGCCACAAACCCATTCCTTCTGCTACTGGAGACTCCCCACCGGCCATTACTGATTGTCAAACTGCCAATACATTCTCTACCCTGCTTGCGAGTACAGATGATGTGGATGCTGCATTATTGTCAAAGCTGCATAAAACCACACTGGGTAGTGCTCCTACGGGTGGGGTTCTCAATGATGGTCATGAGGCTGAACGTATTCTCAATGAGATAATGACCCCAAGGCTTACAGATGGAGAGCATGCCGGTGAGACTCCTCGTGATGAGGCGAATGTAAAAAGTCCTCTAAGTGCTTTTTTAAAAAATGAAGGTGGCAGATTTTCTAAGGTTGGACAATTATTATTGGCATTTGATGCTTATACTTCAGATACAGATACAGATACCGTGAGCGATCAATGGCAGAAGTCTGTAACAGAAACTGTTGGTGAAGAGTCTGTTTCTATTTCTAGCTTTGGAGGTTGGGACTTCCCCGATGCCTCTCGTGTAGCTGGGCCATTGTGTCTGTATTATATCCATATCAATGCAAATAACGCAGCCAGACGTCTTGAGAATAGACGAGCTTTGGAAAAACTCTTTGGACTAGATCCCATTGAAGATGAAACACAATGTCTTGCAGGCCTCAACCACATGGACCGTGATGTATGTAGCGTTAGTGATGATGTTACATCGTCATGGTCAGAAGAAGAAAAAGCAAGGTTCGAGACGTTTTGCGACTCAGAATGAGGTTTTTGTTAATTTATCTGGAATATGAAACTTAAAATGAGGTTATCCAAAAAAGTAGAAGCAATAGAAATGATAAGAAGAGAAGAAAAGGAAAAGAAAAGATATATCCATGTTAAAATGTTTGTGCTTAAAACCTCTATTATTGATCAGACACGCTCTGAGCTATAGCTTTTTGTTCTGTGGGCTCATGATGTTTCATGGCTGCGCTGAGGAGGAAGCAGCCACCTCTAAGTTGAAACCGGCGGTGGATCATGATCTCGATGCAACTTCAGTAGTTGATCCTGAAAAGGAAGGGCCAAAGGCTCCTACGAGTGCAAAAAAGCAACTCCCCAATCCTAAAACTGAAGTGATCAATACGTATTCAACCAAGCTCAATGCTTTTCGTGACAAGATGGCTCAAGATCACTGTATCAGTGGCCAAACAGCGCAAAGTAAAAAAAGGAGTCAGGAGATCTCCACAGTTCTTGCTGCTCTTAGTTGTCGGGTTACAGAACAAAAAGCTTGGCTTGCTGATGAACTCATTTATGCGTCATCGGCTGCTTCTGAGTCATGTCAAACTCAAGCGGATGAAGTTGACGAAGATATCATGTCTTTTAGTGATGCAAAAGTTGTTGCTAGAGGGGTAGATGGTTGGCTTGAGTATCAGTGTAAAAAAGCGGTTGATCATATTCTTGATGAAAAATTCACGAGCGCTCAGAAGAAAAAACTCGTTGATGGTCATGCTGTATTAGAAGCAAAAGTCACAAAAGAATTAGATAAAATTCTCAATAAAAAAGTTCCATACAAAAGCCAAACAAAAGGGTTTGGTATTTTAGCTTCTCTTAAAAACACCATCTACCAAATCAACAACAACTGTGCTGCTGTTGCTCTTACAAGCGACTTTGCTGATACTGTCTTAAGTTCCAGTGCAAATGAGCGTGTGAAACTAAAGTATATCTATCGTGAAACTTTCTCTGCAGAGTCAGGCGAGCATATCGACAAACTCATCAGAGCTTCTTGGGAGGATATCCAAAAGTCTTCTTATAAGATCAAAGCATTTAGTGACTTTAGTGGCGCAGATGCTGCCACTGCATCCACAGTAGACACGATTGAATCACTGCAGACATTTCTTGACTATAGCCCAGCACATGCCACCAAATCTTTTTATGCCCAAAGAGAGCTTAAAGTTACTTGTGAGCAGGATATGGCGTATACAAAAATGAATAAAATCATCGACAGCAGCACGGACCCAGCAAGGACTCGTTATGAACCCACAGGAACTTTCTTTTCACATGGTGATTTTCATGTGCCCCTCAATAAGACCAGTTTAGCATGTGGTGCCAATGATCATGCTGGAAAGGTGGCTTTTAAAAAAGTCATAAAAAGTGGTGCGCCATTACCAGCAACAGAAGCCGAGCACGCTCAAGTAACACTTCATGATCCCTCTATAGAATGTCGGATAGCTAAAGGCTTTGCTTCAAAACCAGGATTTCCAGAATTTATAGGAGCACCAGGAGATCCGAGGATAAAAAGACTTATTATCAATCTTACCCCTTCCACTAGATCTGGCACTGGAGAGGCACCTCATCGTAATCAGTATTTGAAGCGTGTAAAAACGGATGACGTCATTGTATGTTACAAACAGGTGCTTGCTGCTGCTGCCGGTACTGATGGAGAGATACCGGCTACTACTGATTGTAAAAGTGCCAATACATTCTCTACCCTGCTTGCGAGTACAGATGATGTGGATGCTGCATTATTGCCAAAGCTGCATAAAATCACACATCATGCTGTTCCTGCAGGTGATGGTCATCCGTTTAATGATGGTCATGAGGCTGAACGTATTCTCAATGAGATAATGACCTTAAAGCTTGAAGATGGAAGGCATGGTGAGGAGACTCTTCTCCGTGAGGTGGCGTATGTAAAAAGTCCTCTAAGTGCTTTTTTGAAAAACAAAGGTGGCAGATTTTCTAAAGTTGGACAATTATTACTGGCATTTGATGCTGGTACTTCAGAAACCGTGAGCGATCAATGGCAGAACTCTGTAACAGATGAAACTGTTGGTGATCAGCCTGTTTCTAACTTTGGCGGTTGGGACTTTCCCGATACCTCTCGTGTAGCTGGACCATTGTGTCTGTATTATATCCATATCAATACAGATACCGTAGCCAGACGTCTTGAGAATAGACGCGCTTTAGAAAAACTCTTTGGACTAAAAACCATTGAAGATGAAACACAGTGTCTTGCAGGCCTCAACCACATGGACCGTGATGTATGTAGCGCTAGTGACAGTGTTACATCGTCATGGTCAGAAGCACAAAAAATAAGGTTCGATACGTTTTGTGGTTCAGGTAGTTCATAGCTAGCTACTAGCTACTAGATAATAGCTAAGTGAGGTATGTCCAAACTTACGTTTTTAAACTTAAAATGATTGAACACGGCCTTTATCTTTGCTTAAAGCTTCTACTAAAGGAGAGTTTTCTTTTAAAACAAAAACGTATTCCAAAGTATTGACATCTTCGGTGGGTAATAACCATACCTCCTGGGCAGCATGATCAATACCATAAATGACCTTGCTAACAGTAGCCACAGGAAAGTCTTGAGGAAAAGCTCCCACCAACCCTGAACTGATCAATGTGTCACCGATTTTAATATCTAGCCTTTCACGAGGATACCACCGTAACGTAAGTCCGCCTGTTCCAGTGATGACCCCTCGCAAACGCGTTCTCTCTAAGATCACATCTATACTGGAGCCCACATGAGTGATCAGTTGGATATCACTGTAACTGGAACCCACACGCATCAAATGGCCCACAATACCATTTTGTGAAAGTACGGCCATACCTGCAGTTAATCCATGATTCTTCCCTTTAGATAAACGCACATACTCAAATCCACCACTACGTCCTCGAGAGAGGATCTTGGCAGCCACCAACATGGATGACGATGATTGAGAAAATCCCAATAAAGATTTCAGTCGCTTGATCTCTTGGCTCTGTAAGTGATGATCGATAAGCTGACCTTTAAGTTGCACCACTTCTTTGCCTAAGAGTTGATTTTGCTCTTTAACACCTCTTAAATATATGTAATTCTGCCAGATCCCACCCAAAAATCCCGTAAGTTTATGCCAACTCACATCTACAAATACGCCTGGAGCTGAAAGGATGTGGAGCACAGGATTATGATCGGTTACGGGCTTGAGAGATGAGGAATACACCACCACCAATAAGACAATGCTAGCAGCCACTAAGTTGCGTGGCCTATGAAAGGTTCTCGTTTGCAAACCTCGCAAACGAGAACCACCTGTAGCTAGGCTCCTGCCTTTTTGAGCTAAGTCTTTGTGCGTTTTCATAAAAGATGGTGAGGATCTGCGAGATAGACGAGGTAACCATGAAAACAACATTGTTTTATGTCCCTGCTATTTTTTATCTCTGTTTTCTTTTGTTTTGCTTATCTTTTTATCTCTCTTTTGGTTTAAGGCATAGCTACACTACTGAGAATTTCGATTTGATCGAGGGTTCGTCCAGAGCCTAAAACCACAGAGCATAAAGGATCTTCAGCAATCATCACCGGTAAGCCGGTTTCTTCTCGAAGTAATACATCAAGATTACGTATTAAAGCTCCGCCTCCAGCTAACACAATGCCACAATCCACAATATCAGCAGCTAGTTCTGGGGGAGTTTTCTCAAGAGCTACACGTACTGTCTCGACAATGCTATTGACCGGCTCAGCAATGGCCTCTCTTACCTCATCTGAAGACACTTCAAGGGCCTTGGGTACCCCAGCAATCAAATCTCTGCCTTTTACGAGCATGGTCCGGGTTTCTTCTTCAGGATAAGCGGTGCCAATGGTGATCTTAATTTGCTCAGCTGTACGTTCACCAATCAAGAGATTGTATTTGCGTTTTAAGAAATTCACGATGGATTCATCCATCTTATCTCCACCAACACGTACGGATTGAGAATAGACAATGCCAGCCAGAGATATCACCGCCACTTCTGTGGTACCACCACCAATATCGACGATCATGTTGCCACTGGGATCAGTGATAGGAAGTCCTGCGCCGATGGCTGCAGCCATTGGCTCTTCAATTAAGAAAACCTGTCTAGCACCCGCTGATTCAGCAGATTCACGGACAGCACGTTTCTCCACTTCGGTGATGCCATAAGGTACACAGATAATAATCCGTGGCTTTACCATAGTCCGCCGGTTATGGACACGCTCAATAAAATAGCGCAACATAGCCTCTGTGATTTCAAAATCAGCTATCACTCCATCTTTCATCGGACGGATAGCTGTGATACTTCCTGGTGTTCGCCCAAGCATCTCTTTAGCTTCTTTGCCCACAGCAAGAATTTTCTTACCACGATGTTCCAGTTTTACAGCCACCACCGAAGGCTCATTGGTGACAATGCCTTCACCTTTCATGTAAACCAAAGTGTTCGCTGTACCGAGGTCAATAGCAAGGTCATTAGAAAACATGCCCGCAAGCCAATCAAATAACATGACAATTTGCTCCAAAGTAAAGAGAGTGACGGAAGAGAATATTCCCATAAAACGCAAATGCATAGTAGTATGTCACATGAGGGATTATGACGTTTTTGTTTTAAATTACAAAGACAATAATCTTTATTTGATGTTTTATATTGTTTTTATGTTGTTTTCGATACAGGAGAGCTATTTGTGAGCATATTCGGACGTTGGAGGGGCCAGACCCTCTCAGGTGTGACACCTAAGAAATTTACCCGCTACTTTATTCCCTACACCGTACTGATAGCGGCTATATTTGCTATGACCTTTTTTGGGGTATGTATTCCTGATTATGGTCCTCGCGGTCCTCGTGGCCCAGCAGCAAGTGTTGCTGGTGAAGATATAACACGCCGTGAGTTCTCACGTTTCTATAGTGAGCAACGTTATAGGCAATCGGATGCAGATGCCCAAAATCTTCCTGCTGAAATCATCAATCAACTTATCCAAATACGTGCAGCCTATCAGATGGCACTGAATCTAGGACTGAGAGCTTCTCATCAAGAAGTGTTGGATGCGATTAATGCTGTTCCTGCTTTTCAAAATGCCTCAGGAGGTTTTGATGCAGAGAGTTTTCGTAACTATCTTGATAGCTATAACTATACCGAAGAGCTTTTCTATGATGAAGTACGTCGTGAGCTCACGATTATCAACATGCAAAATTATCTTAATCTCACCTATTATCAACCCATCAAAACCACCACTCACTTGCGTCAGGTTCTGGGAAAAGCCAACGTTGAGATATCTTATATCCACATTAACCCTCAAAGCATAGAAGCCACTGTTAGCCAAGAAGAGCTTGATGAGTTTTTAGCGAGTTCAGAGGGTAAATCAGCGGTTAATAATCACTATGTTGCTAACAAACATCTCTACCCTGAAGAGGAAATACGCCGTATTAAACAGATGCTTGTAACCTTCAAAGGAGCTCGCAACGCTATTGGTGAGGAACGCTCAAAGAAACAAGCTAAAGAGTTGATTCAATCATTGCGCACGCAAGTGCTATCCAAAAAAGGCTCGTTTCAAGAGCTAGCTAAACAGTACTCTAGTCATCAAAGTACGGCTCATCAACAGCCTTCTCAAAGTAAGACAGATGATGGTAGTCAATGGATGCTTAAAGCCAATTTAGGTCCAGCTGCTTTTGCAGAAAGTGTTTTTGCCACAAATAAAGATCACATGACTGACATCATCGAAAGCCCTTTTGGTTTTCATCTTGCTTATGTGGAGGATATTCGTACCAAAGAGCAAACGGTTTTTGATGAAAAGCGCAAGGCTGAGGTTGGCAGAGATGTCTTGTTGCTTAGGAAACAAAATCAAGCTGCTGAAACCATGGCTAAAAACATTCATCGTATGTATTTTTCCAATGAAACACACACAGATATCACAACCCAGTACTCTCAAGCTAAAGAGTGGCAAAATGCATCGTTTTCTGCCATGGAAAGCACCACCCTTGTCAATCAACTTACAAAACATAGTGAACAAAGTAGCCAAGCAGAAGCTCATCGTATTATCAGTGCTATCTTAGAAACGCTTGCAGGTGACACATCCTTGAAAACGGTGGTAAAAGAAGATAAAGACAAATCGACAGAAAAAGATAACGCCAAACAAGAAGATAAAGATAACTCAGATACAGATACAGATACAGATACAGATACAGATACAAAGGCTTCTTCTTTGGCAAAAGAGCGGCTACTTAATAGTCCATTTAAAATAGGAAACCATTGGTTTATTATCAAAATTGTTAAGTTTTCTGCTCCTTCTGCTGAAAGCTTAATACCTCCTAAAGATTCTTCAGAGTTGGATGCTTTACGTAAACAACTTTATCAATTCATGGTTTCTTACCATGGTAATCGTTTTGCTGAACGTATTGTTCAGTCTTATTTAGAAGAGTTAGAAAATGCACAGTTGATTCGCAGAAACCCGGATTATTTGGAGTTAAATCGTTCAAGTGGGTAAAGTCATTTAGACAGTAGATGTTTAAGTTCCGTCCTGTTGAGCCGAGATGCAGCCTGATGAAAGACTATGGGTTGAAAATAGAATGAAATAGTGTATTATCTGGCTTTGGTTTGAGTATGTAGTTTGTTTGTTATGTTCGGTTATTATTTTTTTCATAGGATTATTTCAAATGACTTTCTATAGGTTACGCCACAAAATCACAGTTTTTCTTGCTAGCTTTAGTATTGTCAGTATAGCTTTACAGCTTTCGTCATGTCGGAGCCCTTCTGCTTTTGAGTATGATAAAGCGGACTCAAGCCTTCATGGTGCTTATGATGGTACCTATTCATTGGTGCTTCAAAAACACGGAGAAGATCTTCACTTTGTGACGTGCTTAGGAACGCCTCAGCAGTTAAACGCTTCTTCATGTGTTGCTGCTTTGAAGCTTTCTGATGGCAGTGCGGTTAAATATGATTTTTTTACAAAAGATGCTCTTGAGGCAGAAGATCTGCAAGAAATAGATAATCTTAAAGCAGAGCTTGCTGCTGATTATCTTGCTGAGCATGGATCGCTTCCTGAAAACTTTCGCATTGCCACCACCGGAGTTGGTGCTGCTGCATTAGGAGGATGGTTTAGCAAGGCTAAACTCAACAACCCAGCCATGAGTCATCATGTGAACAAAGTTGTTAAGTTACTCAACCAAGACCAAACTTTGCTTGCCAAAATGGCGTTTTCTGATTTGTTTCGTCGTGATGCCTTCAAGGGTAATGAGCATCTGGATTTGTTAGAGATGTTTAATGAACCGAGACATCTGGATTTGTTAAAAACTCAAGCTGGTGAAGCGTGGGGTCTTCTCAAAAAACGAGCTACAGACCTCTTGGATAATGGCAGAAGTATCAATGGTATTAGCAAAGATATGACGCAATTTTATAATGATGTGACGTTTTGGCAATTCAATGATATGGCTGATGTCTTTGT
>Ga0209020_1002928_pt1 | contig 12727 bp, 9 predicted proteins | sample PinacodermBB_FD_187298 | JGI IMG/M metagenome (GOLD analysis project Ga0209020, IMG submission 187298) | Host-associated microbial community of the marine sponge Aplysina aerophoba from Gulf of Piran - sponge pinacoderm, lysed by bead... | ecosystem: Host-associated > Porifera > Sponge >...
CTACGGCTCCGGGGCAGTGGCCCGCTCGGGCCGTGAAGATGCGGTGGTGCTGAACATCGACGTGGGCGGCGGCACCAGCAAGATCGCGGTGTGCGCGGGCGGCAAGGTGCGCGAGGTCACTGCCATCGACGTGGGCGCGCGGCTCCTGGCCATGGACGGGGCCAACTCGGTGGTACGGGTGGAAGAGGCCGGCCGGCGCCACGGCGGCGCGGTCGGCGTCGAGCTCGAACTGGGCCAGCTTATGAACGAGGACATGCTCCAGGCCATCGCTTCGGAGATGGCGGACCGCCTGTTCGAGGTGGTCAACCAGCAGGAGCTCACCGAGGAGACCCGCGATCTGCTCCGGCTGCCGCCGCTTTCGTATCGGGGCAAGGTCGACGCGGTGACCTTCTCCGGCGGCGTCTCCGAGTTCATCTACGGTCACGCCGGCAACGGCTTCGGCGACATGGGTGCGATGCTGGGCCGGGAGATCCGGCAGCGGGTGGAAGGCCTGGGAGTCCCGATTCTGGAGCCCGCGGCGCGCATTCGCGCCACTGTCATCGGCGCGTCCCAGTACACCATCCAGGTCAGCGGCAGCACCATCTTCATCTCACCGCCCGACGCGGTGCCGGTGAGGAACGTGCCCGTGATCAGCGTCGACTTCCCGTGGGACGACGACATCGATCCCGTCAAGGTCGTCGCCGCCATCGACAATGCGCTGCGGCGGTTGGACCTGCAGACAGGCCGCCAGCCGGTGGCGCTGGCGTTCCACTGGCAGGGCTCCGCCACCTTCGCCCGCCTGCAGGCCTTCTGCGGCGCTGTGGTGGAGGGCCTGAAGCCGATCCTGGAGAAGGGCCATCCGCTTATCCTGGTGAACGACGGCGACATCGGCGGCATCCTGGGGCTCCACTTCAAGGAAGAGATGAAGCTCGACAAGCCCATCATCTCGGTGGACGGCATCGTGCTGCAGGAGTTCGACTACATCGACGTGGGCGCGTTGATCCCGTCATCGGGCGCGGTCCCGGTGGTCATCAAGTCGCTCGTGTTTCCCAGTGCGGAGCAGAACGCGGCCATCCGGCAGTAGGCCGGGACGGGTCGCGGTGCTTGAGCCGGCGCCTCGTTGGGAGTAGAGGACGAGTCATGCAAGCGCAAGAAATGCAGGCGCTTCCACCGGACGCCTACCGGGCGTGGTTCCAGTGCATTGCCGGCTGTCCGGGGCGTCACAGCCTCAAGGAGATCATCTACGCATGCCCGCGGTGCGGCAATCTCCTGGAGGTGCGCCATGACCTGGACCTCCTCCGCAAGAAATCGCCCGCATACTGGAAGGATCTCTTCGATCAGCGCCTGATGGGCAACCGGTGGCCCTACGGCAGCTCGGTCTGGGGCAAGCGCGAGATGGTGTGCCCCGACGTGGACGACGCCAACGTGGTGTCGACCCTGGAGGGCGGCAGCAACCTCTTCTGGGCCGAGCGGCTGGGCAAGGAGATCGGCCTGCCCGACCTCTGGGTCAAGCTGTGCGGCAACAGCCATACCGGCTCCTTCAAGGACCTGGGCATGACCGTGCTGGTGTCCATGGTGCGCCAGATGATCTCGGAAGGGGTGGAGATCCCCGCGGTGGCGTGCGCGTCCACCGGCGACACCTCCGCGGCCCTTGCGGCCTACTGCGCGGTGGCGGACATCCGCGCCGTCGTGTTCCTCCCCAAGAACAAGGTTTCCACGGCGCAACTCATCCAGCCCATCGCCCACGGCGCCGTGACACTGGCCATCGACACCGACTTCGACGGCTGCATGGAACTGGTGCGGGAGTTCTGCACCCGTCACAACATCTACCTCGCCAATTCCATGAACTCGCTCCGGGTGGAGGGACAGAAGACCGTGAGCATGGAGCTGGCGCAGCAGTTCGACTGGCAGGTGCCGGACTGGGTGGTCATCCCCGGGGGCAACCTGGGCAACGTCAGCGCCCTGGGCAAGGGGTTCAAGTTGATGCACGACCTGGGCATGATCTCCAAGCTGCCGCGCATCGCCTGCGCCCAGGCCGAACGGGCCAACCCGCTCTATCTCAGTTATTTGAAGGGCTTCGACGAGTTCGAGCCGGTGCAGGCCCAGCCGACCCTGGCCAGTGCCATCCAGATCGGCAACCCGGTGAGCATCGAGAAGGCCATCCGCGCCCTGCAGTACTTCGGGGGCGTGGTGGAGCAGGCCACCGAGGACGAGTTGGCCGACGCCGCCGCCCGCGCTGACCGCACCGGGCTCTTCAACTGCCCCCACACCGGCGTCGCGCTGGCCGCGCTGTTCAAGCTGGTGGACCGGGGCATCATCCGCAAACAGGACCGCGTGGTGGTCATCTCCACCGCCAACGGCCTCAAGTTCCCCGAGTTCAAGATCAAGTACCACGAGGGGCGCCTCGAGGAAGTGGCTTCCCGCCACCCCAACACCCCCATCGACGTGCCCGCCGACTACGACAAGGTCCGGGACGCGGTGTTCCGCGCCATCGAGGACCGCGACTAGCCCGGCCAGCCGCGACTACCAGGCGAAGTTCCCCTCGTCATCGAGCGGCGAGAAGGGGTTCCAGGCAACCTCCCACAAATGCCCGTCGGGATCCTTGAAGTATCCCGAATGGCCGCCCCAGAACACGTCCTGCGCCGGCTTGACAATAGCGCCGCCGGCGCGTTCGGCCTCTTCAAGCGCGGCGGCGACATCCTCTCGCGCCCGGACGTTGTAGGCCAGGGTGACCGCGCCGGTGGCGCCGCCGCTGCCGCCCGGCAGGCCGATGTCCTTGTTGAGCATGTCCCGCGGATAGAGGGCGAAGCCGATTCCGTTAAGCGTGAAGCACACGATGGAATCGGCGTTTTCCTCGCTCGCAACCCGCCAGCCGAGTGCCTCGTAGAACGCGCGTGCACGTGCAAGATCGTCCACACCCAGGGTGACGATGCTGAGCCGTTGTTCCATATCCTCTCCTCCCTGGTACCGGCGCACGAGGGACTGTCCCGAACGCAACACAGCAGGTTGTTGAAGACACCGTATGGCGCCCTTCGACTTCGCTACGCTCAGGGCGTCATACTAGGCTTCCGGCGCGAATTGCAGCGAGGCCAGCCGGGCGTAGAGGCCGCCGTCGCTCATCAGTTCCTCGTGGGTGCCGGTGGCGACGATGCGTCCCTGGTCGATGACCACGATGCGGTCCGCCTTGAGCACGGTGGCGAGACGGTGGGCGATGATGAGCGTGGTGCGGTTGGCCATGAGGCGCTCCAGTGCCTGGTGCACGAGGTGCTCGCTCTCGGCGTCCAGCGAGCTGGTGGCCTCGTCGAGCAGCATCACCGCCGGGTCCCTGAGGATGGCCCGGGCGATGGCGATGCGCTGGCGCTGGCCGATGGACAGGCGCAGGCCCTTCTCGCCCAGGAAGGTGTCGTAGCGCTCCGGCAGGTCCTGGATGAAGTCGTCGGCAAAGGCGGCGTGGGCAGCCGCCGTCACCTCGGCGTCCAGGGCCTCGGGGCGGCCGTAGCGGATGTTCTCTCGGGCGTTGGCGGCGAAGATGACGGTTTCCTGGGGCACCAGCCCGATGCGGCCCCTTACCGCCAGGGGGTCCGCTTCCCGAAGGTCGACGCCGTCCAGCCGGATGCACCCGCTGCCCGGATCGTAGAACCGTAGCAGCAGCTTGAACACGGTGCTCTTGCCGGCCCCCGAGGGGCCTACCAGGGCCACGGTTTCCCCCGGCTCGATGCTGAGTGAGAAGCCCCGCAACGCGTGCTCGTCGGGGCGCGACGGGTACTGGAACTCCACCGCGTCCAGAACGACGCTGCCTCGCGGCGGTTCGGGCAGGGGACGGGTCGTTGCCGGCGCGTGGATTTCCGGCCGCGCGTCCAGCAGCTCCATCAGGCGCTCGGTGGCGCCGGCGGCCCGCTGGACCTCGCCCCACACCTGGCTCAAGGTGGCGGCCGAGCCCGCCACGAAGATCGCGTAGAACACGAACTGGATCAGCACGCCGGCGGACATGCGGCCGCTCAGGACCGCGTCCGCCCCCAGCCACAGCACGCCCACGACGCCGCCGAACATCATCGTGATGACCAGGAAGATGAGCAGCGCCCGGTAGCGGATTCTCACCAGCGCGGTGTGGTAGGCGGCCTCGGTGGCCGCGCCGAAGCGTTCCCTCTCGGTGCGTTCCTGGGTGAACGCCTGCACGGTCTCCACCGCGTCGAGGTTTTCCCCGGCCAGGGCGCTGGTGTCCGCCACCCGGTCCTGGCTCAGCCGGGACAGGCGCCTCACCCTTCGGCCCAGTATCAGGATCGGCAGCAGGACCAGGGGGATGAGCACCATGACCGCGCCCATGAGTTGCGGGCTGGTGACGATCAACATCACGAAACCGCCGGCGAAGATCAGCAGGTTCCGCAGCGCCATGGAGGCGCCGGAACCGATCACCGTCTGGATCAACGTCGTGTCGGTGGTCAAACGCGAGAGGATCTCGCCGGTGCGGGTGACCTCGAAGAACGTGGGGTTCATGCGCAGCACGTGGCCGTGGATCTGTTTGCGGATGTCGGCCACCACCCGTTCCCCGATCCTGGCGACGAAGTAGAAGCGGCTGGAGGATGCCACGGCCAGGACCGCGATGACTGCCAGCAGCAACTGAAAACGCTGGCTGATCAGCACGCGGTTCTCTTCGGCGAAGCCGGGCTCCATCATCTGCCGCGCGGCGATGGGCAGGATGAGGGTTGCCACGGCCGCCGCCAGAAGGGACACGGCGGCCAGGGTCAGCAGGAGAGGGTAGGGTTTAAGGTACGCGGCGAGCCGCCGAAGCGGACGCACGTTACGGCTGGCAGGCCGGGAATCGGAAGGATTGGCTGGCGCTTGCATCAACCTGCGCGATCAGGCAGCCACGCTTCGAACCGTGTTTCCCGCACCTTCGCCGTCATTTCCGCGGAAGCGGGAATCCGGCGGCGGCGGGCAGCACGCCGCCCTCCGCCGCTCGGGATTCCCGAAAACCGCTATACGTTGACCACCACCACGCCCTTGGGCTCCAGGTAGTAGTCCAGGGCCTCGGGTCCGTGCTCGCGCCCCACGCCGCTGGACTTGACGCCGCCGAAGGGTAGCTCGTCGTAGCCGTAGTGGAGCGAGTTGACCCACACGTTGCCAGCCTCGAGCTTGTCGATGGCCTTGTTGGCGTAGCCCATGTTGCTGGTCCAGATGGACGAGCCCAGGCCGAACTCCGAGGCGTTGGCCCGCTCGATGGCTTCGTCGATGTCCTTGAAGGTGAACACCGGCAGGGCAGGGCCGAAGCATTCCTCCGTGGCGATGCGGGCGTCGTCCGGCACGTCGGTGAGCAGGGTCGGCAGGTAGAAGTGGCCGTTCTTGAACTGGTCGCCTTCCGGCCGGGCGCCGCCCGCCACGGCCTTGGCGCCCCGGGCCTTGGCGTCCTCCACCTGCTCTTCCACCTCGGTGCGCTGGTAGTCGACGTGGAGCGGCCCCATGCGGCTGCCCTTCTCCATGCCGTCTCCTACCGTCTTCTTCTGGAGGCCGGCCGCGAGCTTGCCGACGAAGTCCTCCGCGACGGATTCGTGCACGAACAGGCGTTTCACCCCGAGGCACATCTGCCCGCAGTTGAAGTACCGGCCGATGTCCGCCATCTTCACCGCCAGGTCGACGTTGGCGTCCTCCATGACGATCATGGGGTCGCTGCCGCCGAGCTCCAGGGTCACGCGCTTGATCTCCCGTCCCGCTACCTCCATGACGTGACGCCCGATGGGAGTGGAGCCGGTGAAAGCGATACGGCGGATGCGGGGGTTGCTCAGCAACTCCTCTCCCACCGAGCCGCCGGGTCCGCTGACGTAGTTCACCGTGCCCGCCGGCAGGGACTTCTTGCCGCCGGCGTAGGTGGCCTGCCCGATCAGCTCCATGCACAGCGCCGTGGCCAGCGGGGTGGTGGAAGCGGGCTTGACGATAATGGTGTTGCCCGCCGCCAGCGCCGGACCCACCTTGGTGCCCATGAGCGTCAGCGGGAAGTTCCACGGCACGATGGCGCCGCACACGCCGATGGGTTGGCGCACGACCATGCCGTAGGCGTTCTTCTGCGGCAGCGGCACGTGGGAGCCGCGCACCTTGGAGGCGAGACCGGCGTAGAACTCCAGCCCGTGGATCAGGTGATGGATCTCCAGCCCGGCCTCGAACAGGGTCTTTCCCTGCTCCTGGGTCAGCAGCTGCGCGATGTCGTTGCTGCGTTCCTCAATGAGCTTGCAGGCGCTCTCCAGCGCCTTGCCGCGGTCCTCCGGGGTGGTGTCCGACCACTCCTTGAAGGCAGTTTCAGCGGCGTCCACGGCTTGCCGGACATCTTCCTGGGAGCCCTTGGCGGCGTGGTCCACCACCTGGCCGGTGGCCGGGTTGCGCACTTCGTAGGTTTCTTTCTTCACGGCGTCCACGAGCTCGCCGCCGATTAACAGCTTGGACATTCGATACCTCCGGATTGTGGGTTTGATGGGATGTTCCGTATGAAGCCCCGGCCGCGCCGCACGGTGCGGGCGTCGAGGACTCGATCCGTCTGTTTGGCCTACTGGCCCGTGAACTTGGCCGTGCGCTTTTCCAGATAGGCGGTCACGCCCTCGTTGCCGTCATCGCTGGCGAAGGTCTGCGTCAGCACCTCCCGCTCGAACGCCAGGCCTTCCGGCAGCGAGGTCTCGATGCCCACGTGGACCGCGCGCTTGATCTTGCCCACGGCCAGGCTCGCCTTGTTGGGCGGCACGAACTGCTTGGCGTAGTCCATGACGTCCTGCATGAAGGTCTCGCGTTCATAGATGTAGTGCAGCAGCCCCATGTCCATCGCCTCCTCGAAGGCCACCTGCTTGCCCGTGGCGCAGAGCTCCAGGGCCTTGGCCCGGCCCACCAGACGGGGAAGGCGCTGGGTGCCGCCCATGCCCGGCATGACCCCGAGGTTCACCTCCGCCAGGCCCATGCGGCCGCCGTCCTTCTTGCCGATGCGGATGTCCGCGGCCATGGAGATTTCGAGGCCGCCTCCGATGGCGTGGCCGTTAAGGGCCGCGATCACCAGCTTGGGGGTGTTCTCCATGCGCATCAGCACCTCGTGGCCGTGCAGCGCGAAGTTGGCCTTGTAGGAAAGGGTCTGACTCCCGAGCATGTTGATGTCGGCGCCCGCCGAGAAGAACTTCTCCCCTTTGCCGGTAATCACGATTACGTGGGTGTCGTCGTCGAAGCGCGCCTTCAGCAGTGCGTCGTCGAGCTCCCGCAGCATCTCGTGGGTGTAGGAGTTGACCGGTGCGTGATTCAACTCGATCAGGGAGATTCCGTTTTCCGTTTTCTGGTCTATGCTGCCGTCTGCCATGTTTGCCTCCTGAATAATGTTTCCTGAAGGTTGCGTCTCTTGGACATTGGCGCCGGCCGGATCGCCGCGCGCCGGCGGATCGCCGCACAGCCAAGCCACTTTCGCGTCCCGGTATGCCGAGTTCGAGCGGGAAGAAGGGCACTGTAACGGGGGGCTGCTTCCTGTTCGCCGATCCATGTGAATTAGCGGGCAGGGCCGGACAAGTCAATACTTGACGGCCGGTTGCCCGCGGATGGAGCCGGTCCGCGGGTGTCCGGGAACCGGCGCGTTCCGGACCCGCCGCCGGCCATGTTCCGTTGGAAAATGCGCCCCCGTGTGGCAAGAGTAACACGATGGCCAGGCAGAACGCGCGACAGATGACCATTCGAGGCGGTTTGAAGGGGCTCCGGAACGAGGGTCTGGAGACGGAATCGCCGGATGCGACCATGGTGGAACCGCTGCTCCAGAGGTTCGGCGCCGACCCCGCCGCGTCGCTGGCGGTGGCCTTCGTCCTGGGCCGCATCCGGGACGTCGCCGCGGTGGAGGCGCTCAAGTCTCTGGAGGAGCGCGCCGGGAGCAAGGAGATCCGGCGGGAGATCCGCCGATCGCTGTTCAAGCTGGCCCAGGGAGGGCTGGGGCCGGCCGAGGCCGAAGCGCCCCAGGCTGAAGATACCGGCGCCAACTTCAGCCTCGCCCCCGAGATCGAAGGGTACCTGTCATCGGTCACCGGCGGCGGCTCGCGAATGGTGATCCTCACCCGGCCGCAACCCGGCGGCGGGCTCATGGTCATGCAGGCGGCGGTCAATGACCGCCGCGGACTCGAAAGGCTCGGGGGCAACGTCATCCGGCGCAAGGAGCTGCGGCAGATGATGGAGGACATGAAGGGCGCGCTCGGGGTTTCCATGACGCCCGTGCCTTGGGAGTACGCCGACTGGCTCGTGCACGAGGCCTACCAGAAACTGACGGAGTCACCGGGGGAGGGGGTGGCGGACTATCCCCGGATACGGACTCACCTGACCGCCGCCAGACCCACGCAGCGCTCCCACCCGATCTTCGACCGGGTGGACGCCGACAGCATCGATACCGCCGCGCTGTCCGAGACTTCGGAGAAGCTCCTGGAGGAACCGGAGCTGCGCACCTGGTTCGTGGAGAAGGACCTGCTGGAGCCCTATCTGCAGCGTCTGGAGGAGACCGAGCACAGCCGCATCGTGCTCAACCCCATGCAGAAGGAAGAACGGTTCCGGACCCTCGTCCGGGAAGCCGTCCAGGGAATCGTCCTGGGCCCGGAGACCGGCCCGGCGTTCGAACAGCGTTTCGAGGACGCCGCCCTCCACCTCCACGCCGCGGGCCAGGAAGAGAAGGCCAAAACCGTCCTGGGCGTCGCCCTCGCCATCCGCCGCGGCGACCTCGGCAGCCTCGGAGTGCCGTTGCTGGAAGCCCTGGTGATGCGCAGCATCAGCCTGCACAAGACCCAGGAGAAGGAAGAAGCGGCGGAAGAGCCGTCGCTGATCGTGAAGCCGTAACCGGCTTTTGACCATGGCGATGCTTGGTTCCCTTACGAAAGAATCTCTGGGGTGACGTCGCCACTTCTACCGCCTCGCTTGATCACCCGATCAATCACTGCTTCTCTTGCGAGGTTGCCCACGAGGACTTCAACTTCGTCACCTTCATCCGCACCGACTAGTGCGTGGCCGAGAGGCCTATCGTCGTGTTCGGACAGATCCCCATCAACGACGTGCTCATCGGCCGGATAACCAGGAGCGAGTGGCGCAGCCGCGCACACGGCACTTGATGCAAGCGTAGCCGCCGCGTCTGGTCGATGTGTTTGAAGATCCACGGTTCATGGCTCACCAGGGAAACGCTGTGCGCCGCCTGCAGATTCGACGAAATGAAGGTCAGCACTTCTGCTAGCGCATGGACTTGACGATGGATTCCAACATCTTCCTGGTGCTGGGCCGGTCCCGGTCCCTGCCGGTGGCAACGGCCAGATACGCCTTCCCGCTTCGCATGTGGACGTCCAGAAGGCTCCGCCACGTCTTGCTGCCGCCGGTGTGCCAGATTCGGTGTATACTGCCGTTCCGGCGCTTGAGGCGCCATCCGCCGGCGTACCGGGACTTGCGCTGCTCGGGCGTAATGAGCGCGGTTTGGGTCCGGCGGTCCAACACCTTCACCTCCGCCCCGCGGAACCACTGTCCGATGAACTTCGCCCAGTCGTGGATGGTCACATGGACCGCACCCGCCGGCCCATAGATGGCCGGTATCTCATCCTCGCGCGATACCCACGTCCTGTCCCTGTCGTGATAGTGCCCCCAAGGCTGGTCGGGGCCGTTCTTGCTCGGTTCGCCGATGCCCGCCCTGGTCATCCCCAAGGGCTTGAAAAGCCGCTCTCGCATGAGGGTATCCCAACTCATTCGGGTGAGCCTTTCGCCCATGGCGGCAGCCATTGTCATCGAGAGGTTCGAGTAGCGAAACCTCCCCCGAGCGCGCTCGGGAGGTTCGCCGAAGTGCTCCCTGAGGAACGCGTAGCGCCTGTCCGCAACATCCGAGATGCTCGCGTAGCGATAGTCGGTATGGTTCCTGGCATCCTTCTTCACCCCGCTCCGCATGCTAAGGAGTTCGAAGAGGGTGACCGTATGGTAATCCTCGTGGATGTCTTTGGTGAGATCGGGGAACACGTCCTGCATGGTCGTTTGCCACCCGCTGGGAAACGTGCCGTCTTGCACCAGGGTGGCCAGCATCATGGCCGTCATGGCCTTCGTGTTCGAGTTGATGCGCAGCAAGTCGTTGGTCGTTACTTTTGCCGAGAAGCCGCGGCGACGAACCCCGACGGCCTCGGCGTACGCGACACCTCCGCGATCTATGACCGCGGCGAACAGCGCCGGTGCCCTATCCTGTCCCACCAGCTCGGCCAGACGGTCTTGGAGTGCCGGTGATCGATCTGCGGCCAGTACCGGAGCGGTCAGGAGAAGAAGAGTCAGCGCGAACGTCGTTGCCAGGCAGCACCCTCTCGCGTTCTTGCTTTCCGTCATCATCCAAACCTCCGTGAAAAGGAATGAAGTGTGGGGAATGGTAGAGGCGGTATTTCCTCTTCCCATCCTGTTTTGGCGACTCGTCCGGGAGACTACACGTTCGCCAACTTGCTCGCGTCCCCAACCTTGGGGAGACTTGAGGATGATTCCCGACGGTATGGTGCGGTGCGTGAGTTCCCTGAGACCCTGTCCAAAGACCCCCGGACCTCCCCAATATTGGGGATGTACGGAGCGCTCGAACGTCCTACAATACAAACAACACCCGTCACGGCCACGAGAACGGGGCTCCTTGCAGGACTGCAACCGGGAATGGCGACACCAAGAAGGCTGCACGTCGCGGGAGACAGTGGGCAAGGGACACACCGAGCGTCCGAACACAGAGGATCGGTCATGGGCAAACGGGAGGCGTTCGACCGCATTCTGGCTTCGTTGCACGAGGCGGCACGCGACCCTGCCCTCTGGTTGCCCGCCTCCGCGCTGATAGACGAAGCCCTCGGCACGCACGGCAGCACCCTGGTGTGTGGTGACGGCCAGTCCCAAGAGGACCTCCGGATCTATTTTGCATGGACCTGCCTCCGTGGAGAACGGCACCCGGAGTTGGAGCGTCTCTACTTCGAAACCTACTATCCCCTGGACGAACGGATACCCCGCCTGCTGCGTTACCCCTTCAACCGGTTGTTTCACGTCACCGACCTCTACACCGAGGACGAGCTGAAGACCTCCGAGGCGTACAACGCGCTACGGACCCATGCCCATGCCGGGAATGCGCTCGAAGTGCGTCTACACTGGCCCAACGGCTCGCGCATCCTGTGGCAAGTCGACGACCCGGTGGATGGGGACGGCTGGTCGTCGGGGCAGGTCGACACGATCCGGCGTCTCCTGCCCCATATCCGTCAGACCGTGCGCGTGCAGCAGGCGCTGGCCGGGGCCAGCGCTCTGGGCGCGTCCCTGGCACAACTGCTCGACGCCACCGGGCTAGGCATCGTCCAGCTCGACGGGTGCGGGCGGATCGTGGCGGCGAACGACCGCGCCCGGGACTTGCTGCGTGCCGGCGACGGTCTCTTCGACGAGGGCGGATACCTTTACGCGCGCACGCGCCAGGACAATGCCGAACTCCAGGGGCTGTTGACGCGAGCGCAGCGGGCGTTGGGAGTTGAGGGCGCCGGCGGCTCGACGATGGTGAGGCGGGCGCCAGACCTCCCGCCGCTGTTGCTGCACGTCAACCCCGTGGGCCGGCAGGAGACGGCTTGGTGGGTCTCGCCGGTCGCGGTGCTCGTGCTGGTGGTCGACCCGGCAAGCCAACCCCGCATCGATCCGGCGGTGACTGCGGCGGCTCTCGGCCTCACGGAGATGGAGAGCCGGGTGGCGGTGCTGTTGGCCCAAGGCATGAGCGTCCGCCAGATCGCCGCGGCGACCGGCCGCAAGGAGAGCACGATCCGCTCTCACGTGAAGCACGCGTTCGCCAAGCACGGCCTCTCGCGGCAGGCGGAGTTGGTGCGGCTGGTGCTGTCTTTGGCCGGCGCTCCGGAATCCCGACGCTAAGGGTGCGGAACTGCCGCCGGTCGGCCCTGACTCGTCCTGTTCCACTCCACCCCTTGGGTTGGATCAGGGTGATGCAGCCACAGCGTCGTTCTAGTTCTCAGACTAACTCGGTCTTCGCGTACGTGAGTGGAACCTGACTCATGGCGTCCTCAACGGGTAGATTTCAAGACTGGTGCGGACCCAAGAGCACGGCCAGCTTTTCCAACACCTTGGCCATCACCTGCGGTGGAGCCTGTGCCTCGAAACGAGTTCCTCGTGCTCTCCAGTCCAAGCTCTTGACTTGGTCGGCCAGGACGACGCCGGTCACCGTGCCTCCTGATGGGAGGCCAACCTCGAAGGGATAGCCCTTGACCCTGGAAGTGATGTGGCAGAGCAACGCCAGGCCCGTCTTCCCGTTGTACCCTCGCGGGCTCAGGATCAGGGCGGGTCGGCGTCCGGCTTGTTCGTGTCCGGCCTGAGGACTAAGGGTGAGCCATACAATGTCCCCCGCACCGGGGACATACTGTCGCTCTACCGTTCTTCGTTGCCTTGTGGCGGGCCGGTGTCCGTTTCTGGATGAAGGTTGTCGTCCGTAATCTCGGCGAGCATGTCGGCTAGGTTGTAGATGTCCTTGCGCATCACGAGTCGGTCGCCGCGCGAAACCATTTCGATGGCGGAGCCTTCTTGCACACGCCATTGCTCGGCGATGGGCTTGGGAATGCGGACGGCCAAGCTGGTGCCCCATTTGGCGATGTGTGACTTGGCACCCATTCGATCATCCTCCTCGGAATCTATAATCTATAGTTCCCGGAGGGGTTGCAAGATCAAACCCGGGGGGTCGTAGCCGCCCCTTAATCCGGCAGCACCGCGATCGCCTCGATCTCCACCAGATAGTCCG
>Ga0209020_1002936_pt1 | contig 12692 bp, 10 predicted proteins | sample PinacodermBB_FD_187298 | JGI IMG/M metagenome (GOLD analysis project Ga0209020, IMG submission 187298) | Host-associated microbial community of the marine sponge Aplysina aerophoba from Gulf of Piran - sponge pinacoderm, lysed by bead... | ecosystem: Host-associated > Porifera > Sponge >...
CAGCCGTTCGTCCCGAGCCCCTCCACAAGCTCAGCACAGGCACAGCGAAGTGAATGTCGAAGGACGCCCTTTCACCCCCGTTCGTCCTGAGCGTGGCGGAGCGAAGTCCAAGGGCGCCGTGCCATCCCCCCGTTCGTCCTGAGCGTAGCTCCGCGTCAGCGGAGCGAAGTCGAAGGGCGCCATCTTACGCTAGCCGCCGCGAAACAGGTCATCCGCCGCCGCCCGGATCAGCTCTTGCGCCGATCCGTCATGTTGCGGCAGCTCGCATCCGCGGACGATGGCGACGGGCACGTGGCTCGTCTTGCCCATGACGAGCTCCGCCGCGCCGGCTATCTGGTCGGCCACGGCCGTCACCGAGGCCTTGAGCTCGTACCCGTAGGGGTCTGTCTGCCCGCGGTAGTCGATGAGGGGTGCGATACCGGCCACGCCAATGGCGACGTCGGTGGTGCCCAGCCGCCAGGGCCGCCCGAAGGTGTCGGTGACGACGACGCCCACCTCCGTCCCGGTCAGTCCATGCACCTCTTCACGGATGCGCCGGGCGGAGCCGTCCGGATCCTTGGGCAGCAGCAGGGCGTGGTGGACGCCGATGTTCGAGAGGTCGATGCCGGCGTTGGCGCACACGAAGCCGTGATGCGTCTCCACCACGATGGTGCTGCGCCCCTTGGCGACGATACGGCGGCTCTCCCGCAGGATGAGCTCCAGCAGGCGGGGGTCCTTGTCGTCCAGCTCGGCGGAGAGCCTCAAGGCCTCGGCCGACGGGGTGACGGAGCGCAGGTCGACGCTACGGCCTTCGGCCTTGGATACGATCTTCTGGGCCACCACCAGGACGTCGCCGTCCTGCAACGCGAGTCCCAGCCCCGCGCATGCCTCCACCACCAACCGCCCCAGCCGGGCGCCGGGCTCGATCTCGCCGAGCCCCTCCACGCCGATGATCTCGAGGCGCCGCATCAGCCCGCGCCGGCAAAGAGGCTGCTGCCGTTGTCCCTCATGGCGGCGAGGCGGTCGTGAGTCCGCCCGCTCTCGATCCGGCAGACAAGTTGCCGGAGGTCGGCGGGCTCGTCGATGTCCAGCGCGATCCGCGAGTTCTCGACCACCCGGACGCCGGCCCCGCGGGAGGCGGCCTCGTTCAGATGGTAGCGGAAGCTGTCGTGACCGAAACGGAGCCGAAGGATGTCCGGCGGCGCCAGTAACAGGGCGTTGGTGCCCATGCGGTCATGGGAAGGCACCAGGATGGCGAAGGGCGGGTCCGGGTCGGCGGGCGCGGCCTGGAGCACGGAGTCCACATCCTCGGCGCGCAGCAACGGGATATCCCCGGGCATGACCAAGGCCGCGTCCATGCCCGCTTCCTTCATGACGCCGAAGCCGAAGTGGACCGCGTCGGTCTCGCCGGTCTCATCCTGTTCCCGGATCACTTCAACGCCAAAGGCTGAGACCCAGCGCGCGACCTCATCCGACCCGGTCACGACAAAGGTCCGGCGGATGCCTTCGGCCCGGGTCACCTCGGTGAGCACGTCGTGCACCATGGCCTTCATCAGCTCCGAGCGCTCGGGCGGGCTGAGCCGCGACGACAACCTCTGCTTGGCCCCGTGAAAACCCTTGACCGGAATGAGCGCGCCAATCTTCATGATCGAACAGAAATCCATAGCACCGGCGGGCCGTGCCATCAAATGAGGAGAAGCCGATGTGTTGAGCTTCAGGACGAGAACCGCAGGATTTCCCGGGCCAGCCTTCTCTTGTCGTCCAGGGTGTCCATGCGGATCGACGTCGCCTTCACGTCGATGCCGAGCTTCTCGACGGCCGGTTGCAGATCCCGGTCCTCCGTGTCGATGATCAGCACGTCCACGAAATCCCGGTAGGCCCCGGCGAGCCCCGCCACCGACGCCTCCACGCCCAGAATGGTCATGAGCCGGTGCGCCGGGCCGCTGAAGGAACGCCCCCGCACCATGGGACTCACGGCCGCCACCCTGGCGGAGGTCTCCCGCAAGGCCTCCCGGATACCGGGTACCGCGAGGATGGGGCCGATGCTGGTGGCCGGGTTGCTGGGGCAGACCGCTACCAGGTCGGCGCCGCGGATAGCCTCCAGGACGCCCGGCGCCGGGCGGCACTGTTCGATCCCCTGGTAACGCAGGCTCAGGACCTCCGGCTGCCAGCGGGCCTTGACGAAGTACTCCTGAAAGGAAAGCTCACCCTCCGGGGTCGAGAGCCGCGTCTCCACCCGCTCGTCGGACATGGGCAGCACGGCGGAGCTCACCCCCAGCTCGCGGCAAAGCGTGGCCGTGATGAGCGACAGCGGCTGCCCCTGGGCCAGCATGCGGGTGCGGGTGAGGTGGGTGGCGATGTCCCGGTCGCCGAGCCGAAACCAGCTCTCGTTGCCGAGCCGCTGGAGCTGGTCCAGCACCGCGAAGGTGTCGCCCCGGATGCCCCAGCCCTTGGCGGGATCGATGAGGCCGGCCAAGGTGTAGACGATGGTGTCGACGTCGGGAGAAACGTGGAGGCCGTGCACTACCGAGTCGTCGGCGGTATTGCACACCACCACCAGGTCTTCGGGCGCGGTCTCCTCGTGGAAGCCCAGAACGAGCTTGGCCCCGCCCGTGCCCCCCGTGAGGAGGACTATCATTGTCCTACAGGCCGGCCACCGGCTGGTCCGGAGCGCTGCCGGATGCCGCGAACTCACCGGCGGGAAGATCGGGCTCGTCCCCCCACGTCCTGAGAATCGAGTAGCCGGTGGACCGCTCGGCGGGCACCCGATTGATCTGGCGGATCAATGAGCGGAACTCGTGGGGCCAGATCATCTGCCCCTCGGTGGAGCCCGCCAGCCGCGAGATGCTCTCCTCCATGAGCGTGCCGCCGAAGTCGTTGGCGCCGGACTTGAGGCAAAGCTGCGACATGCGCCGGCCCATCTTCACCCAGGACACCTGGACGTTGGGAATGGCGTCGTTCAAGAGCACCCGCGCCAGCGCGTGGACCCGGATGTCCTCTTCCTCCGTGGGTCCGGGCCGCGCCAGGCCCTGCTGGTAGAGCGCGGTATTCTCGTGCACGAACCCCAGCGGGACGAACTCGGTGAAGCCGCCGGTCTCCTTCTGGATGTCCCGCAGCAGCAGCATATGGTTCACCCAGTGGCTGCCGTTCTCCCGGTGGCCATACATCATGGTGGAGGTGGTGAAGATGCCCACCTCATGGGCGGTCCGGATCACCCGGGTCCACTGCTCGGTGCTGACCTTGTTCTTGGAGAGCACCATCCGCACCTCGTCGTCGAGGATCTCCGCGGCCGTGCCCGGCACGCTGTCGAGGCCGGCCTCGCGCAACATCCGCAGGTATTCGGCCAGCGGAAGGCCGGTGAGCTCCACGCCGTAGGTAATCTCCATCGGCGAGTAGGCATGTATGTGGATGCCGGGAACGCGGGACCGGATGGCCTGCAACAGGTCACGGTAATAGTAGGGTGTCATGCCCCGGGGCAGGCCCCCTTGCATGCAGATCTCGGTGGCGCCGCGGTTCCACGCCTCTTCGGCCTTGTCCGCCACATCTTCCAGCGAGTTGTCCCAGCTTCCGGCCTTGTTGGGGCCGGTGTGAAACGCGCAGAACTTGCAGCCGACGTAGCACACGTTGGTGAAGTTGATGTTGCGGCACACCACGTAGGTGACGCGGTCGCCCACCTTGGCCTGCCGCATCAGGTCGGCCGTGACCGCCAGGGCGGCGAGCTCGTCGCCGCTCACCTCGGACAGTGTCAGCCCTTCGTCCCGCGTGATCTCGCGGCCCTCCAGGGCGCGCTCCAGGATTCGTGCGACGCGTTCGTCGATGCGGGGCAGCAGCTCGTTCAGCCGTTCGGCCCCGTCGTCATAGTCGAACATCGCTTCGATGTGGCTCATGATTTCCTCCAGCGGCGACGAGACCGTCGTCGCCGCACAACCTCTCTACGTAGGGGATCAGCTCGGGCGCGATGAACCGCTCCGCCCGGGCGATGTATTCGGGATAGATGGGGAGCCGCGGCTTCAACGTGAAACCCGCGGCCGCGGTCCGCTCCGCCAGCTCCACCAGCTCGGGCCATGGGGCCTCGGGGTTGATGAAGTCGCGGGTGACGGGCGACACCCCGCCCCAATCGTTGATGCCCGCGTTAAGGTACCACTCATAGCACTCCGGCGTGAGATTGGGCGGCGCCTGGATGTTCATGTCGCCGCCCAGGATCAGCCGCGCCAGCGCGATGGTCCTGGCCTCCTCCTCATACTCCGGCTGCGGGTGGTCGTGCATGGGGATCTCGGGCTTCACGCGGAAGTTCTGCACGATCACTTCCTGTATGTGGCCGTGGCGTTCATGCAACTCCCGGATGGCGTACAGCGACGCGATGCGCTCCTCCCAGGTCTCGCCGATGCCGATGAGGATCCCGGTGGTGAAGGGGATGCGCAGCCTGCCCGCCTCCGCCAGGGTCCGGAGCCGGGCCGACGGCTTCTTGTCGGGCGCGTCGGCATGGGGACCGCCGGGCGCTGTGAGCCGCTCGCTGACGTTCTCCAGCATGAGCCCCATGCTCACGTTGACCTGCCTGAGCCGCTCCAGATCCGCGCGGCCCATGAGCCCGGGGTTGGCGTGGGGCAGCAATCCGGTCTCTTCCAGCACGATGCGGCAGGCGTCGTACAGATATTCCAGCGTTCTCCGGTACCCGCCTTGCCGCAGGAACTCCCGCATCTCGGGATAGATGGCCTCCGGCTTGTCCCCCAGGCTGAACAGGACCTCGGTGCAGCCCATCGCCGCGGCCCGCCGCACCGTCTCCAGCACCTCGTCCAGGGTCAGGGTCCTGGCGCCCTCCTCCCCGGGAGCCTTGCGAAACGTGCAATACCCGCAGAAGTCGCGACAGAGATTGGTCAGCGGAATGAAGACCTTGGGGGAGAACGTGACGGTCCGGCCCTTGTGACGGTCGCGCAACTCCGCCGCCACTCGAAGAAGCGCCGTGAGATCCTCTCCCTCGACACTGGACAGCAGAAGGGCGTCGCCCGGCGTGAAGGCCCTCCCATCAAGACATTCCCGCAGTAGTCGTAGGAGTCGGCGCGTCGTCATTGGCCAAACGCTCAAGATGGTTTGAATAACCGATAAGGGTGTTCAGGTCAACTCGCTCCCGGCGAGGTTTCACCGCTCCGGGAAACAAGCGTGCAGGGTCTTGCTTTTTCGCGACAGATGAAGGAAATTTTTGGTCTAGTACCAACGCCCGTCTCCGGCGCAACGGAGGCAAGGAGTCCGGCCATGTCAGATGACCCGCAAGATGATAGTATACCGCCGTCGTGCAGACCGCCCTTGAAGGCTCCCATCGTCCTCCCACACCTCCTTGGAGTCTCGATTGCCCCACCGGGACCCATGTGCCCCTAGACTGAACTGAACGTCCGTGGAAAGTTTCCGCGCCCGGCTCACCCGGGAGCGGGATTCTTCCGTGCCCTTATTGCGTCCCGGCACATTCCGGACGGGAGATCTATTGATGCTTGAGAGCCTATGGTTGGGTGCAACCGTCATCTTCTTGTTGATCCTGGCGAACGGCTTCTTCGCCGCCGCGGAGATCGCGGTCATCGCCACGCGCAGGATCCGTACCGACCAGACCCGCGGCAAGGGCGCGCGCTCGGCGGCGGCCCTGGACCGGCTCAAGGAAGAGCCGGACCGTTTTCTGGCCACGGTCCAGATCGGGATCACCTTCGTCGGCACCCTGGCTTCCGCCATCGGCGGCGCCGGCGCCATCCAGCTCCTGGAGCCGCGAATCGAGACGCTGCCGCTCCCCTACGCCGAAGTCTGGGGCAACTACGCCGCCATCCTCATCGTGGTCCTGCCCATCGCCTACCTGAGCCTGGTGCTGGGCGAGCTCGTGCCCAAGTCCCTGGCACTGCGCTATTCCGAACGGATCGCCTCTTTCGTCGCCCTCCCCATCGACGCCATCTCCAGGAGCACGTCGTTCCTGGTGCAGATCCTGACCCGCTCCAGCAACGGCGTGCTGCGGATCTTCGGCGGCCGGGACACCGGCAGCGCCAGCTTCATTTCCGAGGAGGAAGTCAAATCGCTTATCCGCGAAGGCACCGCCAAGGGGATCTTCGACGAGACCGAGAAAGAGCTGATCCACAGCGTCTTCGACTTCGTGGATACGCCCGTGCGCGCGGTGATGATCCCCCGGACCGAGATTCACGCCGTCGCCATCGCAACGGAGCCCGCCGACCTCCTGCGGAACTTCGTCGAGAGCGGCTTTTCCCGGTTGCCGGTGTACGAGAACGACATGGATCAGGTCCTGGGCATCATGTACAACAAGGACGTTCTGCGGGCGATGCAGGCCAACGAGCCCATCGACCTGCGCAACATGATGCATCCGCCTTTCTTCGTGCCCAGCTCGCTGCCCATCAGCCAGCTCCTGAAGGACCTGCAACGGCGCCGGATGGCCTTGGCCATGGTGGTGAACGAGTACGGTGAGGTGGAGGGGCTTGTCACCCTGGAGGACGTCATCGAGGAGATTGTCGGCGAGATCCGCGACGAGTACGACGCCGAGGAGCGGGGGCCGGTGGAGCGGCTGCCGGACGGCTCGCTGGTGGTGTCGGGCTCCGCGCTGCTCAGAGACCTGCAGTCGGACTACGAGCTGCCCTTCGAAGAAACCGTGGACTACCACACCCTGGCGGGGTTCGTGCTGGCGAAGCTGAAGCTTATCCCCAGGGGCGGCGAGAAGATCGAAACCGACGGCCACCGGCTCACCATAGTGGACGTCGAAGGCCGCAGGATCGTCAAGATCCGGGTGGAGGAAAACCGCCGGGTCAACGCCGCGGTGCAATAGCGCGCCGGGACCGCCGCGCTATCCCCCGCCGAATGCCTGGGCAAGATCCGAGAGCTTCTAGGACGCCCTCTGCGTGAGGCCGCGGCCCTGCAGAAGGGCTTCGGTTTCCCTGAGCAGCGCTTGTATCTCGGCGGGTCTGCCCACAGTCACCCGCATCATGTTCCGGAGTTCGGGGGTATCGAAGAAGCGCACCAGGACGCCCCGTTCCCGGAGCCCGTCGTGCAGCCACCGGATGCTGTCGCTGCCCCGCCGGGCCATGACGAAGTTGGCCTGGGAGGCGTGCACGTCGAAGCCCAGCTTGCGCAGCCCCCGGATCAGCGTCCGGCGGGTGCGCCGGATCCGCGCCACGTTCCGCTGCATCCATTCCACGTCCTCCAGGGCCGCGGCCGCCGCCGCCAGACTCAGGCGGCACAGGTTGTAGGAGTCTTTCACCTTCATCAGGCTGCGCACGATGTCCTCGTTGCCGAAGGCCAGGCCAACGCGCATGCCGGCCAGCGAGAAGGCCTTGGAGAAGGTACGCAGCACCACCAGGTTGGGAAAGCGCTTGACCAGCGCGATGGCGCTTTCGTCACTGTCGGCGAAGTCGATATAAGCCTCGTCCACCACCAGCAGGCCCGACACCGAACGCGCCAGGCGGGCGATCTCGCTCACCGGCTCCAGGGTCCCGGACGGGGCGTTGGGGTTGCACAGGATGGTGACCTTGCTCGACTGGAAGTAGAGCGGCGCCGGTATGGCGAAGTCGTCCGCATAGGGAACGGTGGCGCTCTCGCCGCCCTGGATGGCGATAAGCGTCTCGTACAGCGAGTAGGTGGGCACCGGATAGGCCACGCAGTCGCCCTCGCCCACGTAGCAGCGCATCAGTATGGACAGCAGCTCGTCCGAGCCATTGCCCGCCATGACGTTCTCCGGCCCGACGTTGTAGAGGGCGGCCGCGCGTTTTCGCAACTCCAGGGCCACCGGATCGGGATAGAGGCGCAGCGAGGAGGTGATCTCCTTGCGCACCGCGGCCAGCACCCTGGGCGACGGGGGATAGGGATTCTCGTTGGTGTTGAGCTTGATGAGATCAGCCTGCTTGGGCTGCTCTCCGGGCGTGTAACCTTCCAGATCTTCGATGTTTTTTCTGAGGATGGACTGCATCCGGAGATTCTACCGAGGCGGTGCGGGCATTGCAAATTCATCCCGGACTTGAACCGGGATCCCGGCGGGACGAGCGGGATGGCGGCTGCGCGGCCGCTCGCATGGGTTCGCGGCGACGTGTTCGAGGTCAGGGGATCAACTTCACTAGGGTGACCGTCAGGCCGACGATCCCGGCCGCCATGAGCCAGAGGTGCCGATAGATTTCGGCCTTGAACTCGGCAATGTCGGTCTTGAGCGCCGCAACGTCGCCCTTGGTAGCCACATCGCCGCCGATAGCGTCACCCACGGTGGCAACGACAGCCTCAGCCTGGATGTCGCCGAAGCCCGCCTCCTTGAGCGCCTTGACGGCCTTGTGGGTATCGAACGCGAACGTGCTCATGGCTGCCGATCATCATATCAGCCATCGCGCGTCGTATCCATTCTAAACCAATTGTTTCAATTTCCTTGGTTTTCATCGCCTTGAACCGGCTCCGGCGTCACGCGGCGTCGGCCACCTCCGAGGCCGACACCGTCAGGCCGGTGCCGTCGTGGTCCACCACCACGCGGCTGTGGTCCTTGACCTCGCCGGCCAGGAGCTTCCGGGCCAGGGCGGTCTCCAGTTCTTTCTGGATCAGCCGCTTGAGCGGGCGGGCGCCGTAGGCGGGGTCGTAGCCGGTGTCGGCGAAGTGGTCCTTGGCCTTGCGGGTGAGCTCCAGGCGGATGTGGCGCTCGCCCAGGCGCCGGCGCAGGTGGCCGAGCTGGATCTCGACGATCTCCCGGAGATCGTCGCGGGTGAGGCCGTGGAACACCACGATGTCGTCCACCCGGTTCAGAAACTCCGGCCGGAACTCCCGGCGCAGGGTGTCCAGCACCTCCCGTTTCATGGCCTCGTAGCCGCTGTCGTCGCCGCGGCCGCTGTAGTTCAGGATGAGCTGGCTGCCGATGTTGGAGGTCATGATCACCACCGTGTTCTTGAAGTCCACGGTGCGGCCATGTCCGTCGGTCAGGCGCCCGTCGTCGAGGATCTGCAACATGACGTTGAAGACGTCGGGATGGGCCTTCTCGACCTCGTCGAACAGGATCACCGAGTAGGGGCGGCGGCGCACCGCCTCTGTGAGCTGCCCGCCCTCGTCGTAGCCCACGTATCCCGGCGGGGCCCCCAGGAGCCGCGCCACGGTGTGCTTCTCCATGTACTCGGACATATCGAGACGGACCATGTTGGCCTCGTCGTCGAACAGGAACTCCGCCAGCGCCCGGCCCAGCTCGGTCTTGCCCACCCCCGTGGGCCCCAGGAAGATGAACGAGCCGATGGGCCGGTGGGGGTCCTTGAGCCCGGACCGGGCGCGCACCACCGCATCGGCCACCGCCGACACCGCCTCGTCCTGGCCGATGAGGCGCTTGTGCAGGTGCTCGCCCAGGCGCAGCAGCTTGTCCTTTTCGCCCTCCAGCAGCCTCGACACCGGCACGCCGGTCCAGCGCGACACCACCTCGGCGATGTCGTCCTCGTCCACCTCTTCCTTGAGCAGGACCCCTCCGTCCCCGGTCTTGAGGCTCTCCTGCTGCTGGGCGAGATCGTTCTCGAGCTGGCTCAGCTTGCCGTACTTGAGCTCGGCCACGCGGTTGAGGTCGTACTCGCGCTCCGCCTGCTCCATGGCCCGGCGGGTCTCGTCGATCTCCTCCTTGAGCTTGCGCAGCCGGGCGATGGACGCCTTCTCCATCTCCCAGCGCGCCTTGAGCTTGTTGGCCTCCTCCTTGAGGTTGGCGAGCTCGTTCTCGAGCTTGGCCAGACGCTCCCGCGAGGCGCTGTCGCTCTCCTTGCGCAGGGCCTCGCGCTCGATCTCGAGCTGCATGACCTGGCGGGAAGCCTGGTCGAGCTCCGTGGGCATGGAGTCGATCTCGGTGCGCAGCTTGGAGGCGGCCTCGTCCACCAGGTCGATGGCCTTGTCCGGCAGGAAGCGGTCGCTGATGTAGCGGTGCGACAGCGCTGCCGCGGTCACCAGCGCGCCGTCCTTGATGCGCACCCCGTGGTGCAGCTCGTAGCGCTCCCGCAGCCCCCGCAGGATCGAGATGGTGTCCTCCACCGTGGGCTGGTCCACGGTCACCGGCTGGAACCGCCGTTCCAGCGCCCGGTCCTTCTCCACGTACTTGCGGTACTCGTCCAGGGTAGTGGCGCCGATGCAGTGGAGCTCGCCCCGGGCGAGCATGGGCTTCAGCAGGTTGCTGGCGTCCATGGCGCCCTCGGCGGCGCCGGCACCCACCACCGTGTGCAGCTCGTCGATGAACAGGATCACCTCGCCCGAGGACTCCTGCACCTCCTTGAGCACGGCCTTGAGGCGTTCCTCGAACTCGCCCCGGTACTTGGCGCCGGCGATGAGCTGTCCCATGTCCAGCACCACGATGCGCTTCTGCTTGAGGCCCTCGGGCACGTCGCCCGCCACGATACGCAGCGCAAGCCCTTCCACGATGGCGGTCTTGCCCACGCCGGGGTCGCCGATGAGCACGGGGTTGTTCTTGGTGCGGCGCGACAGCACCTGCACCACCCGGCGGATCTCCTCGTCCCGCCCGATGACGGGATCGAGCTTGCCCTGGGCGGCGAGCTGGGTCAGGTCCCGGCCGTAGCGTTCCAGCGCCTGGTAGGTGCCTTCCGGGTTCTGGCTGGTGACGCGCTGGTGCCCGCGCACCTTCTGGAGCGCGCCCAGCAACGTGTCGCGGCTGACGCCCTGAGCCCGGAGCACCTGGCCGGCCTTGCCGCCCTCCTCGAAAATGGCCAGCAGCAGGTGCTCGACGCTGATGTAATCGTCCTTGAGGCCCCGGGCCTCGTCCTCGGCCCGGGTGAACAGCCGCGAGAGCCGCTGGGTGACGTACGCCTGATCCGGGCCGGCCCCCGCGCCCGTGCCGGTCACCTGCGGGACGCGGTCGAGCTCCTGCTCGAGCCCCTGCTTCACCGCGGCCACCGAGACGCCCGTCTGCGCCAGCAGCGCCGTGACGATGCCGTCGGCCGGCTCGATCAGGGCGGCAAGCAGATGCTCGACGTCCACCCCCTGGTGGTTGCGCCGCGAAGCCAGGGCCTGGGCCTGGCGCAGGGCTTCCTGTGATTTGTCGGTCAAACGATTGATATCCATGAGTTCCTCCGGCTTCCCATGCGCGGGACGCCTTAGAAAAATTTAGGTACGGTTTCGGCAAAGTCAACTTGGCCTGCCGCACCGATAGGTAGGATCAACCGAAAGCGTAATCCGGCATGCAGGGGCTCGGGGTATCCGGTTCCTGGTGCCGACATGGTATATCTACGCGAACAGCGTACCCCCGAACCGAAGCCATGACCGATTTCATCCAACGCAGGCTGGAGGAGCTCAGGAACCGGAACCTCTACCGGCAGTTGAAGGTGGTCGACGGCGAGCAGGACGCCACCGTCCGCCTGAACGGACGGGAGGTGCTGAACCTCTCCTCCAACAACTACCTGGGGCTGGCCAACCATCCCGCTCTCAAGGAAGCGGCCAGGGAGGCGCTGGACCGTTACGGCTGCGGCTCGGGAGCGTCCCGGTTGATCTCGGGCAACATGACCGCGCACGAGGAGCTGGAGCGGCGCATCGCGCGCTTCAAGGGAACCGAGGCGGCGCTGGTGTTCAACAGCGGCTACCAGGCCAACTTAGGAATCATCGCCACGCTGATGGAGAAGGACGACGTGGTGCTGAGCGATGAGTTGAACCACGCCAGCATCATCGACGGTTGCCGGCTCTCGCGGGCGGCGGTGTCGGTGTACCGCCACTGCGACATGGACCACCTGGAAGGGGCGTTGAAGAGCGCGCCGCCCGCCGCGCGGAAGCTCATCGTCACCGAGTCGATCTTCAGCATGGACGGGGACATCGCGCCGTTGCGGGAGATGGTGGAACTGGCCGAGCGCTACGACGCCATGGTGATGGTGGACGAGGCCCACGCCACCGGGGTGCGGGGGCCCAGGGGCGCCGGCGTGGTGGCGGAGCTGGGCCTGGGCGACAGGGTCCTGGTGCAGATGGGCACCCTGGGAAAGGCCCTGGGGGCCTTTGGCGCCTATGTCGCCGGCAGCGCCGGCCTGAAGGAGCTGCTGATCAACCGCGCCCGCAGCTTCATCTTCACCACCTCGCTGCCGCCGGTGGTGCTGGCCATGGCCGGCGCGGCCGTGGAGCTGGTGGAGAAGGAGCCGGCGCGGCAATGCGCGTTGCAGCGCAACAGCGAGCGGCTCCGGAGCGGCCTCCGCAAGCTCGGCTACTCGGTGGGCGGCAGCACCCAGATCATCCCCATCCTGGTGGGAGAGGAGGCGCCGTGCATGCAACAGGCGGCGCGGCTCCTGGAATCGGGCCTCTACGTCCAGGGCATCCGGCCGCCCACCGTGCCGCCGGGCACGTCGAGGCTGCGGGTCACCACCATGGCGACCCACACCGAGGAACAGATGGAAAGGGCCCTCGACGCCTTCGCGCGGGCGGGGCGCGGCGTCTGACACACTAGTGTCGCGTCCCGCAAATACCTGCGATAAGTTGCGCAGGATTTTTTGTCGTCGGCAAGGCGCGATGACGAGCAGTGGCGGGTACCACGCGAGGAAGAGCAACGCAGCCGACGGCAAAAAAGACCAGCAAATTGTCGTAGGCATTTGCGGGACGCGACACTAGACCCTCAGCGACGAATGAAGGAATCATGAGCACGAGTGACAAATACCAGACCTTGAAACGCATGGACCACACCCACCTGTGGCATCCCTTTACCCAAATGCGGGAGTGGATGGGAGAAGATCCCTGCATCATCGCGGAGGGCGAGGGCA
>Ga0209020_1002950_pt1 | contig 12632 bp, 6 predicted proteins | sample PinacodermBB_FD_187298 | JGI IMG/M metagenome (GOLD analysis project Ga0209020, IMG submission 187298) | Host-associated microbial community of the marine sponge Aplysina aerophoba from Gulf of Piran - sponge pinacoderm, lysed by bead... | ecosystem: Host-associated > Porifera > Sponge >...
TTGTCCATGGGGACCTCGGGATGGTCGACGAACACGCACAGCCCCTCGCGGTGGTTCAGCAGCGAGCGCAGGGGCTTGGCCTGCGCCGCGGTTTTCGAACGCGTCCCCAGCTGGCGCTCGGATTCCGCGAACAGCGCGGCGACCGCGCTCTCCAGCTCGGCCTGCGCCGCCTCGAACCCCGCCGCCGGGGACCCGCCGGCATCGAGGCGGCCGAGCCGGACGGCGTTCAGCCGGTAGATCTCCGCGATCCGGTCGATCCATTCGTCGCCCCACTTCGCCAGCTGCGGCCGCCCGACAGCGCACTTCAGGAAATCGCGCCTGGCGTGAGCCCAGCAGAAGCACAGGATGACGAGGGCGATCAGCAGCCGTCCGTCGAACCGCCGCAGAAAGTCGAGGTCGCCCCGCTGCCGTCGAGGTCGTTGATGACGTATTGGAACATTCGGTCGAAATGCTCGGGCGGGATTCCGTCGAGCATGTCGCGCATGTGGTTGTCGCAGGCGATCCGCTCGATTCCGAGCAGGGTGCGGGCGTTCGACCTGCCCTGCCGGGATTCGGGATGCTTCTGCGCGGACAGGAAGGACGGGTACAGCAGGAACATCACGGCGAAGGCGGCCATGCCGAGGTCGGCAATCGGCAGGCACGCGTTGCGACCGATCCTGCGGTCCGGCGCGGCGGCGAAGAGTTTGCGCATTCTGCCGATATATCCCACGAGAGGCGTCATAATTGCCTCAGACCACTAAATTGAGCGTGGTACAATAGCGGCATCCGGGGAATCGCGGATTCTTTAGGACGTTCATCCTCGCGATACTTAGACGGCAGAGGTAAAACGAGAAAAGGGACCACCGGTACTATCAACATTGACCTATAGAAATGCCAGATAAATCAATTCCAATATTGGCTGCTGCCTTACGTCCTGTGTTTAGTACGGTAACGCAGCATGTCGCGCGTCTTCATGGCGAGAGGTCCGCAGACCGGCACACCTACAATGCAAGTCTTCTGGAACACACCATTAACGACACGTTGAACCGCCTAAAGGGTGGAAAAATTTCAGATACGTGGTGGCGAAACCTTTTGACAGTAGTCGAACACAAGTATGTCGCACCCGATTTTCTCAAGGTGCATGCGATACGAGAATGGCTTAGCCAGGAGAAAGTGGCGGAGGATTTTAAGATTCTTGCCGCCGATCTTATAATGGGCGCAGCTGTTGAGAGGCCTGAAGAACGACAGCGTTTGACAACAGAGTACATGAGATGCACCGGAGAAGACAGACATCGTGCTCATGGTCCTATTGACGTAGTGACAGGGATACTTGTAGCCGGATTCCTTTGTTCAATACCCGCGAACCAACGACCGTTGGCCGGAATGCTTCAGCAAGTTCACGGTTCTTTCTATGAGCGGCTTGATAACTTGGACGAAAAGCTGGTTGCTGCTTTGTTGGAGGTAGACGCGAAACGTTTTCCGATTGTTCAGATACTGACGCCGCACGTTGAAAAGGAGTTGAGTGAGATTCTTTCACTTCGTGCGCTAGATCAAGCCGGAGCGCGGCAAAGGATTCAGCAGCTCTTTAAGCGTGTCAACGAAGGAGACCTTTCGGCAGTTGAAGATTCGGTTAAGTATAATGTCTTCCAGTGGACAGCAAGACTGTGCGCAACGCAAAAGGACACATTGTCACTAGCAAAGGACATTAGGAGCCTGCTCGCCGAGATTGCCCCACGTACGGATCTGTCAATAGTTGACGCACTACTTTTAGAAGCGGATGGCGATGGCGATGCCGCGCTCCGAACCCTTCGCGATTCTGAAGATCGGGAATCGCGATCGGTTTGGTTTGGGCTGTTGGTACGCGTTAAGGGAGAGGAGAAAGCGCTCGAATGGTTCGACCAAAGGGAGCCTCAAGACTATGGGGCCTATTTTACCAGCGCGGGCTGGGTCGGATGGGCAATCGCGTCGGCGAACTGTGAAAGGTGGGAGAGTACGGCGGAAGTACTTCTGACGCTACAGGATTTGTGGGATAAGATGCCGGCACTCCCCATTATCGAAGGAAGTGTAAACGCGGCGATGCTTCTTCCCCAGGACTTCAGATCCCGGGTATTGGATGGCAAGCCGCTGTTTCACGGTGTAGCGCCAACTCCTGGCATGGTCGCGGAGAGGCACCATGCACGAGCGACGGAATGCTTCGTTTATGCCGAGCGCCGGCTTCGGGGACAGATAGACGAAGGATGGATGAAGGCTTTAGAGGACTGGAGTCTCTGGCTTCGGCTGATGGACCCAGACCGGAGCCGGAGAGAGGCCGCGCGTGAGCACATAAAGGCGGAGATGCAAGACGGTGCCAAGGCTGCGGTTCTTGTTCCCTTCGCCTTTTCATTTGAAATCCGTTTTGATCCTTTACCGCTTCAAGCATACCTAAAACAGAGGAGAGAATTGGGGGGACTTGATGATCGAGATCGACTTGCAGAATTTATCGTAAACGCGCAGATTTTGGAACGAAGTGCCTTCGTAGAATACTTGGAAACGAGTGGCGAGGATCTATTAAGGGTAGTCCCGCCCGAGTATTTCGCCAGTCAGTATGTCGAATCAATGCTGGATGATGACAGGTCATCCGATGATGCTCGCAAGTTCATTGAGCAGCATCGAGCAACCCTAGACGAACATCATGCCAAGAGACTCGAGATGATGGTAGACGCCTACGAAGGCGATGATGTTCGGAGTAAGTTGGAAGAACTATATCAAGAGACGAGCAGTATCGTTGATCTGCGTAATTTAATTCAATTCTTGAAGCGAGCAAATGATCGACGGGCACTATTGCCTCTTTGTAAAGAGTTGTACAAGCGCACGCCAACCGTGGAGTGTGCAATTGATGTTGTTGCGTCGTTGTCAGAAACATCCTCATTCGATTGTAAAGAAATTATAGGATTTCTGGACGAAATTGACCATCTTCTTAAAGACAGTGAGCGACTTCTCTATGCGAAGAGTGCGGCCTTGTACCATTCGGGGAGGTATTCGGAAGCCAAGAATTTTGTCGAGAGTTCGAAAGCGAAGAAACTAACTCCGGAGAATTTAAGACTTGGATTGAACATCGCGATTGCGTCGGGCGACTGGGAGGCGATTGGAGGGATGCTGAACGAGGCGTGGGAGCTTCGAGAAGAACATGATGCACACGCACTGGTGTGGTTAGCACATCTCGCCAGGCAACAAGACGAGACAAGAGTTCGCGGGTTGGAGCTGTTGAAGCTTGCTGCAGCTCGGGCGCCCGAGGACGCCGCAGTGCTGACAGCGGTGTATTGGCAGCATTTCCATTTCGGCCACGAAGAGGAGGCAGACCCCAAGTGGCTGTTGCGAGCGATGGAGATGTCCACCGAAAGGGACGGTCCCATATGGAAAATGTCTCTTCCCGACATAGCGGAGGATTGGTTACCAAAGCGTAGAGACCACTTCATCGAGGTAGATCGAAAGTGGGTACAAGGTGAGATACCCATAAGTGTGGCGGCGGAATCCTTCAACGTTTCGGTTAGCCGTTTGTTGCTCCACACGGCGAAGAGAAATGCAGACGTGCCGGACGGGCGCCGTCGAGTGGCGTTGCCAATTGCAGCTGCAGGTCGACCTGATATCGACATCGACGAGGACTGGACGGTTGCAATTGACGTGACCGCGATTTTTGTTCTGCAATACCTTGGTATTTTTGAAGACGTCTTGAATAGTGTGTCTCATGCTAAGTTTTCTCCGGATATCTTTGAGTTTTTGTTCAGCGAACGGACCAAGGCTCGATTTCATCAACCCTCTCGAATTAAGGCGGCCAGGCGGTTGTTAGAATTGCACGGGCGGGAAAAAGTGCAAGATTTGGAAGTCGAACAACGGCCATCGCGCTCGTTGATTAAGGAAGTAGGCCAAGAGACTGCTGAAGTTCTCCAGTGGGCAAAGACTGCCGGCGGAATTGCTGTGTGTGTGCGGCCGATTTATTGCACCGGCTCCTTGATGGAGAAGGAGGCGGAAGTTGGTGAACACAGGAACGTGATTGTCTCGCTAACATCATTTTCCCGGTGGTTGAATGAGACAGGCCGATTGGGGGCAGAGGAGTATGGGCGAATCCGCGCTGTATTGAGGAATAGCGGAGACACAGAAGACGCAGCGCTGCCGTCTGATTTGGCCAACCGAGAGGTATGTTTGGATAGACAGGCGCTTCAATTCGTGGATTATGCTGGATCCCTTCCGGCGGTTGCGTCGGCTGTAGGGGTAGTTCGAATTCACAAAAACGTACTTCAGGATATGCGCGAATTGACTGAGGAAAGGGAAGTTGAAAGTGACATTGTATCCAATATCGATCGGGTGAGGCATACTCTGAGGGCAAGAATTCAGGAGGGTAGAGCGTCATTCTTGCCCCGTTCAACTTCACAAAATCGGAGGGTAGAGGGTCGAGACTCCCGCTTGGAGGCAACGGTGTCTTTTTTGGAAGGCAGTGCGGAGTGCCACGCGTTGTACATCGATGATCGATTTATTAATACTCACGCTACGTTCCTAGGTCCCGATGGACAACGCAAGCCCATATTGAGCAGCCTCGACGCTATCAGGCATTTGCTAAAGACCGGGCAATTGACACTGCCCGACTACTGGGGAACGCGACACAGGCTCAGGTCTGGTGGATTTGCCTTTGTTCCATTGGAGGCAGAGGAGATATGTCACTGGGTTGGGCGAACAAGCATGCAAAATGGACAATTGCGGGAATCGGTCGAACTACGAATGCTACGCCAAGCGGCAGCGAAAGAGAACTCGCTGGTTTTGACGAATTGGCATCAAGCGTTTGCGTTGGCCTCGAACTCGAGGGCGGCGTGCGCTCAGGCGATTACGGCGTTGTGGGAAGAAACAGAGCAGAGTCCGGAAGCCTTAATGGCGGGGTCAGCATGGATTTGGCGGAATCTGATGACGACGGTGGTACCAGGGCGCCAGGTGCTGGAGCAAGAAGCATACAGGAATCTTGTGCGTAATGTTGTTTCTCTGCGCATTGGAAGTCTTCTTCTTCCCGTTGCTACACGTTCACAGGAGCTGCAAGATTTGTATGCCCAGTGGCTGGAACAAGCGGTCTTGCAACACCTTCGGCCGGCCAATACCGATAGAATCCACGCAGCGCTAGCTAACGCGAAGAGCGCTATCAAGAGTGAGGATATTGACCACGCGGCGTATGCCAATCTTTTTCTAGAGCAACTGCCAGAACAAGCGCGTGGTATATTGATTAGGGATGATCCAGAGTTTGCGGAGCGATGTGGATACCGAGAAGAGCGGGTATTTACGATAGGAACCGACCTCCAGCTTTCCGATGAGAGCTTGTTTGCGGTAACAATTAAAGCGTTCGACGGAAACGGCCCAGCTACGGTTCTGGAAAAGTCTGGCATTAGAGTTTCGGTAAGCTGTGACGAAGAGAGTGAAACCGTCCGATTGCAATGGATCAACCAGCAGGGGGCTGAGCAAGAGGCATCAATACCGGAGCTGTGTTTGCTATCAGGAAGAGAAGAAATACGTCAGGCGACATTTGCTCGACTTGCCACGCAGCTGGGTCCTACATTCGAAGCAATCGATCGAGTGAAGGAGGAAATCAGTGCTGGTCGGCCCGATCTTGCGACCTTGTCGATGATTTTTGACGTAAGCATTAACGGCATGGCCGCAGTGCAGCGTACCATAGAACAGAAGATTCTTGGTGGTCAGCCGATGGCGCAGCGAGATTTCGTGCCCGAATCCATTTCCTACTTTGAGCAACTCGTGGGTCCGGTCAAGGTTGGTGAATCGGCGGAGACATATATGCAGGGATCGCTGAGGAGGTATAGGCAGGAGTTGCTCGACCGAGATCTGCAAGGGGGCCTGCATATTTGTTGCCTCGGGGCTGTGCATGATGATTTATCTCCGGGTGAAATGTTGGCCCAGGTGAACGATGATACTCTTTGGACAACGCTGGAAGCCGTCGAATCGGGATTCAATCCATTTAGCCAGCTGGGAGCACTTGATGTTGCTCTCTATCGGCAACATGACGAACGATTCAGGAAGTATGCCTTGGGAGCGGTAAGGCAGCTATTGCATCAGAATTTCGGTTTCAGCGAGGAGACGGACGTATATAGGTTGCTTCAAATCGTCGGTGACTTGTTGCTAAACAGGATGAACCTGTTGGAGAACGGTGCTACCAAGCCGGGATACTGGAAACGATTGGGCGCTTGGATGCATGCGGGATACATCGTGGAAACGACCTTGAAGTCGTATTATACGGTTTCACTGGATAAATTGGAAGGGTGGTTTCACGAGAATATGACGGCTGCGGGAGCATACGCGAGTCTAATCGACGCAAGATCCGAACCGATGCTCTTTGCCGGTCGGATGTTACCGACCAGCTTGCGCTATGAGGTGCTGGGTCGATTAGAGCTATTGAGGCGGCGGCACGAAGCGAGCGGGCGCGAGGTGCCGGGGTCAGATGAAATCGATCAGCTGTTGGAGGAGTTCCAAGGGACGGGCCTTATGCATGAACTGCGGTTTCCGGGTCCCCTTGAAGGAGATAGGCGCCCGATAGCTGGGCCGCCCACAAACGTGGAAGAAGAAATACACAAAATCGCTGAGGCAGAAGACGGGAATCCATTGCCTTACTTGGCCACGCTGTCGCAGCTGTTTTCGCTAGACGAAAAGAAGTTGGATATTGCAAGAGTGGCGATAGAGAGGTCTTGCGAAGGTATACAGGAGGAAGGAGCCGAAGGAGTTCTGCAGAAGTTAGAACTTGCAAGCACAGTCGCCGCTGCTAATCGGAGTACTTCGCTTTCTGCTGCGATCGGTGACGCATTGGTAAGAGTGTCGCCATTTGTCTCAGAAAGGGAGGTGGCAGGTTTTGGTCCAATTCTGCTCCAGGCGGCTGCCGCTTTTGAGGATGAACAGGAGTGGTTTGAGTGGCTTGATGACAGGCTTGTGGAGGTTGTTGCAGAGCTGCCTTCACATCCCAGACCAGCATTGCGCACGTTGTTGGGTCACTTGGAGGAAATCGAAATCGTTTTGCCCACGAATCGTTGGTTTCATAGCCGAGCAAGGTTGGGCGCTCTTGTGGGTGCAGCTTAGTAGCTCGACTGTTGGATGACTGAAATGGGCAGGTCGCGCGTAAGCAGGAACCTGGTAGTAGATGGCTGAGAATCAAGTAACCTTGGCAGGAATGAGAGGAAGCAAAATACATTCTGCGAGTAAATCGCCTACGACCATCGCAGCATCGTTGGCATAATCGGGAAGACCGTGAATTTCCGCGTGAGAGGGATCAGGTTCAATGCCAGGCTCGCCGGGTAAGGGGGCTGCCAGAACAGAGAGATCAAGCGAAATGCCCGCCTCATTCGCGGCGGTGGATACATGCTGTTTTGTTTGGCCGATGTTCAGCTTTACAAATTTGCCAGTTGATGCAAATTTAATTCGAGAAAGACGGCGAATTTCATTGATCGGGTCCTCGAACCCGGCGCTTTGAAGTATTTCCAACCAGTTTACCGAGAGGCGGGTTTCGTTCTTGCGCAATGCAAAGGCGCCACCATTCACGTGAGTTCCAACTAGTAGAGAGGGTTTCACGTATCGTAGTACGTGGTCCTGGTCGGGGATTTGATCGCCAATCACGGATACAGTATCTCACCCAGTTGGAGTGCGGAAATTTGCTGGACGATACCAGAAGGTGTATCTCGTCCAAATGCTCTTGATACGGGAAGGTCAGGGTGTCGCTGCTTGAACAAGACATACTGTATGTGTCCGTTTTCTAGGAACTGCAACCCGATGTGTGAAGCGTTGTGGCCCTTCCAGACAGCACGAAGGTTGCCGTTTTCTAGGAGAACAAGATAGCCGAGGCGTATAAGCGGGTTTTTTCGAAAAAAATCTTGAAATGTTTCTTTCGATCCGGAGTTGAGAAAATATCCCTCAGCGCAGGCTTGCTCTTCCAGGACCGATATCCGATCATCATAGGCAGAAACGGTGTTGGCTAGATTTCCCAATCTCGCTTTAAGCTGTCGACTATATGCGTCTATTGGATCCAAGAGACGAACAAGTGTGCTTCGAGCGTGTGGGGAATGTTTTGCATGTTTGGTGTGTTTGGGAACGTGAGACTCATCATCGGCCGGGATCCAATCGAGGACCGAGTGCATTGCGGATGACAGGCCCCTAGTGGCGAAGGAGTTGGGCAGATCCGCTAGGATTAGGTAGCGGACGTTGGGAGTGGCGACGAGTGATGCGGTCATGTTTGGCGGTTTTTCAATTGAAGTGGTTCAGCTAGTCTACAGGCGAACGGGCCTCGGTTCGTGGTTGACATGAAAGGCATGCGAATCGGATGTACCCTCTCTCCAAGATCCAAGTGCGTACATCAATATGGCAATTAAGTGGTCAGCCTGCAATGTGTAATACTTGGGGCTGCTACGGTGCTTGGGCCTCGCGTATCAGGGCATCGATCCGATCGGCGATCTTCTGAGCGGGCTCGCGAAGCTGTGCGATGGTCCAGTCGGCGGCGTATCCTTGGGTAACGTCGTTGGGCCGAAAGGAAAAGGGAAGAATCGTCCGGCGTCGTCAGCGCCCTCGAATTCTCGGATCGAGCGCGTCGCGAAGCCCGTCGCCGATGTAGTTGACGGAAAGCACGGTCAGGGAAATCGCCAGCCCGGGCCACAGAACCCGTTCGGGATATTGCTGGAGGTAGTCGGTCGCGTCGAACAGCAGCCGCCCCCAGGTCGGGAAATCGGACGGAAAGCCGAGGCCCAGAAACGACAAGGCCGATTCGGTGATAATGGCGTTGGCGATGCCGAGGGTGGCCGAAACCATGATCGGCGACAGCACGTTGGGCAGGATGTGGCGCGATATGAGCCGGCGGGACGGCGTGCCGATGGATTTCGCGGCGAGTACGAATTCCCGTTCCCGCAGCGCGAGCACGTCGCCTCGGACGATGCGCGCCGTCTGCATCCAGCTCGTGATGCCGATGACGAAGACAACGAGTATGAATATCCCCGACTCCGGGCCGAACGCCGTGCGAAGCGCGTCCCGGAACAGCAGGATGATGACCAGCAGGAGCGGCAGCAGCGGCAAAGCGAGAAACAGGTCGGTCAGGCGCATCAGCGGGCCGTCGATGCGACGGAAGAATCCGGCCGCGACGCCGATGAGCGTGCCCAGAACCAGCGAAAGCAGCATGGCCGTCAGCCCCACCGCGATCGATGCGCGGCCGCCGGCCAGCACGCGCGCGAGCGTATCGCGGCCCAGCTGGTCGGTGCCGAGAGGATGCGCGAGCGAAGGTCCCGAATTGCGCGCGCGTATGTCGATGAACTGCGCGTCGATCGGCCAGGCGGCCGGGCCGAGAGCCACCGCCAGCAGCATCAGCGCGAAAAATATCGAACCGGCCAGCGCGCCTCGGTGGGTCTTGAATTGATCCCATATGTCGGCCCATTGCGACCTCGGCGGCCGCTCGGCCGATCGCGGCGGCGCGAAATCAGTCATAGCGTATCCTCGGATCGAGGATGCCGTAGAGAATGTCCGCCGCCAGATTGAACAGAACGATCAGGATAGCGAACATGAAGGTCAGAGTCTGCACCATCGGGATGTCGTTGGCCTGGATCGCGGTAATCAGCAGTTGGCCCAGGCCGTTGACCTTGAACACCTGCTCGGTGATGATGGCGCCGCCGAATACCGTCGGAACGCCGAGGGCGATGACGGTGACGACGGGAATCATCGAATTCCGCAGAACGTGCACGAGCAGGACTACGCGCTCGGCCAGCCCTTTGGCGCGCGCGGTTCGAACGTAGTCCTGATTGAGATTGTCGAGCATCGAAGCGCGCATGAAGCGGCTGATCTGCGCGGCGTTGAAGAGCGCGAGCACCGACACCGGCATGGCGAGCTGCTTGATCTGGAACAGGAAGCTCGACCAGTCCTCGACCCTGTGGGTCGTGTCGTAGATCGAAGGGAACCAGCCGAGGTGAACGGAGAAAATTACGATGAGCAGGACCCCGGTGAAGAATGTCGGCACCGAAAACCCGACCATCGATACGAACGTCCCCAGCTGGTCGAACCAGCTGTACTGGCGGTACGCGGAAATGACCCCGATCGGCAGGGCGATAAGCACGCCGATCGCGTAGGACAGGCCCACCACCCATAGGGTTTGCGGCATTCTCTGGACGACGATATCGACGACCGGCGAGCGGGTCTGCCAGGATATCACCCGCTGCGCTTCGCCCGCGAAGTCCCACCCGGTTAATTCGGCCGCGAGATGCAGCGGCTCGCTGACGAAAAACTGCTTTAGCCAAAGCAGGTAGCGAATGTGGATCGGCTCCCCCAGGCCGAGCGAGGCGCGAATCTTCTCCTTGACGTCGGGCGGTATCGTAAGCGGAAGCTGCGCGGTCGGGTCGCCCGGCGCCAGATCGAGCAGCAGGAACAGAATCAGGCTGATGAACAGAAGCGTCGGAATGGCCAGAAGCAGGCGCCGGACCGTATAGTGAAACATTTCAGACCGGTTCCGGACGCATCGGCCGGCGCCGGATCACGCGCCGAACGGCGCCCCGTTCCCGGAATCCTGGCATCGGCCGCGCCATATCTCTCTCGTAAGCCGCCGGGCCGCCGATCGGCGGCCCGGCGGAATGTCCCGCGCTAGTCGAGGCGATGCCAGTCGGCTGCGTTCCACAGCTCCGAATCCCAGGTATTCAGAACTACGCCGCCCAGCGAATTCGAATGCGCCGAAACCCGTCCGCGGTCGACAAGCGGAAGCATGACGTAGTTTTGCATGAGCATGTCGTTCATCGCTTTCGCCAGGCGCGCCCGTTCGTTCAATTCGCCGGTCTCGGCCATTTCCGCCAGCAGCGCGTCGTAGTCCGGATCGCAGTAGCGGGGCATGTTCGATCCCTGCCATTGCGTGTCGGGGCGAGGGCTCTCGCTGCACTTCCAGTTGCCCATGTAGGTTTCCGGGTCGGTTCCGTCGAAATTGTTGGCGTACATCTCGAGGTCGGCATAGAACTTCTGGTACGTGTCCGGGCTGCCGGGATCGCTGCCGAAGAACACCGAGGCGTCTATGTTGCGCAGTTCGGTTTCGACGCCGATTTCGGACCACCACTGCTTGATAAGAGCCTGGAAGTCCTGGCGCACGGCGTTCGTGGAGGTCTGGTAGAGAACTGAAAGCCGCGCGCCGTCCTTCTGGCGAACGCCGTCGGCGCCGGGCATCCAGCCCGCGTCGTCGAGCAATTTCTTGGCGCCTTCGACATCCTGAACCAGGCAGGAGTCGTTGGCCGTCGATTTATAGATCGGGGGCGCGGGAAGAACATTGCAGGAAGGTCGGCCGGCAACGCCGTATCCAATTTCGACCAGCAATTCCCTGTCGATCGCCATCGACAGTGCCTTTCGAACATTGATGTCGGTCAGAAACGGATGGGGATGGGCGGCCGTCGATCTTTCGTCGCCTAGCGCCGGATCGGGATTCGTAAGATTGACCATGATGCGCTCGACCAGCGTTCCGAAGGAGGAGACTACCGTGCCCTTGCCGGCCGCTTCCATGTTCGCAAGCACGTCGGGCGCGAGCTGCAGATTCCAGGCATAGTCGAACTCGCCGGTTTCCAGCACGGATCGGCCCGCCGCTGCCGCATCGCCGCCGCCCTTGAAGGTCAGGGCCGCGAATGCGGGCTTGGACGGGTCGCGGTAATTGGGGTTCGCTTCCATCGTGATGACGTCGTTGGGACGAAATTCCGTAACTTGGAAAGGACCCGTTCCCGTCGGGTTGAAATTAGCCTCCGTGCACTCGGGCGCCTTGGCGCCCATGCAGTCTTCGAACTGCGCCTTCTGGATGATCGGCGAGGAAGCTCCGACGAAAGGTCCGTACGGGAAAGGCTTGGGCGCGTCGAACGTTATTTTCACCGTGAAATCGTCGATAATTTCGACGCTGGAAACGCTGTCGAAATTCGACAGCTGCGAGCAGCCCCCTTCGGGGTGCATGCAGTAGTCGGCCGTGAATTTGACATCGTGCGCGGTCAGTTGCGAGCCGTCGGACCAGAGAATGCCATCTTTCACTTTCCAGGTAATAGATGTCAGGTCTTCGGAAACGCCTCCGTTCTCCACGGTCGGTATGCTTTCCGCGAGCCACGGGACCATGTTGCCGTCCTGGTCGTAGCGTCCGAGCGGCTCGAGTACCAGCGAGGCGGACTCAAGATCCTTGGTTCCTCCCGAAAGAAACGGATTCAGGATCGAAGGGGCCTGCCAGTAGATAATTCGCACTTCGCCGTCCGACGCGCGTTCGGCGGAGCTTTGCATAGTCGCGGCCAGCAGTACAGCCGCCGCTAGGGGAATCGTTCTCGGGATCATTTCTTGCTCCTTTTTTGGGCCGGTTTTCAGAGTCCGGCGGTCGAATCGATACGTAGTCTCGACGATACGCTAGTCTAGTGGAATTTCTCGAATCTTTCTTCAATGTCTATCGCGAGCGGCAATGGGACTTCCGCAAAGTCGCTCTCGAGCGCGCATTGGCCGCCCCCTGGCTCCAAGGGACGACGGTTGCGGAAATATCCTCGGTAGCGGGAGCTGGCATTCATTCGCGGTCTAGTCGGAACTTCATACGGGCATTTTACGCATAACCCGTTGAAAAACAACGAAAATATGCGATTCAGAGGCCCTGTAGGTGGATTCTTGTTGCCATAACGCGC
>Ga0209020_1002951_pt1 | contig 12619 bp, 14 predicted proteins | sample PinacodermBB_FD_187298 | JGI IMG/M metagenome (GOLD analysis project Ga0209020, IMG submission 187298) | Host-associated microbial community of the marine sponge Aplysina aerophoba from Gulf of Piran - sponge pinacoderm, lysed by bead... | ecosystem: Host-associated > Porifera > Sponge >...
AACGTCGCCACTCGACCCTCTGCTACCAAACACCAGCAGGCTTCGAGCGGATGGCACGGGCAGCTTAACCAACCTGTCCACCAAACCCGGGCAAGTCCAGCTATGATCGAACAAAGGTTCATGAGACACTCTGGCTGTTGCGGAAGAAACTCAGCGTAACAGAACTAGCGCCGGGAATATCCAAGGCATCGTTGCGATGCTACAACTCATGGCGCTCATTCGAAAGGCAAGTGTCGCTGTCGCTGCAGTGGCTTGCAAGTGACGACAGTAGGCGACGCTAGCCTGAGATGCGCTTCCTCATCGCAACTACCTTCACAGACGGTCTCGCCAAGCTGACGGGCGATGAGCAGAAGGCCGCCAAGACGACAGTCTTCGACCTCCAGACCGACCCGTCACAGCCGGGACTCAGTTTCCACCGCGTCGACAAGTCGAAGGACCCGAACTTCTGGTCCGTACGCGTGAGTCGCGATGTCCGCATCATCGTGCACAAGAGAGCCGAGAGCACGGTCTTGTGCTACGTGGACCATCACGATGACGCCTATAAATGGGCCGAACGCCGCAAGCTGGAGATTCATCCGAAGACCGGTGCGGCGCAACTGGTCGAAGTCCGAGAGACGGTCCGGGAAATCATCGTGCCACGGGCCGTTGAAGCAGCGCCGGAGGTTCAGACGAAGCCGCTGCTGTTCGGCGGCATCAGCGATGACGCCCTCTTGGGGTACGGGGTTCCGGATGAATGGTTGACGGACGTGCGCGCCGCTGACGAGGACAGCGTCCTGGATCTGGCTGAGCACCTGCCGGCTGAAGCCGCAGAGGCGCTGCTGGTGCTGGCAGTCGGTGGCACGCCTCAAACGGCGCTGGCTTCATCCGCGCCGCCTTCGTTCGAACCCTCTGACCTTCCGATGGTGGCCGAGGCGCCGGCGGAGTACGTTGAAACGCCATCTTCCGACCCGTTCGAGCATCCCGACGCACAGCGTCGTTTCCGCGTCATGCACGACGTCGCGGAACTGGAACGCGCCCTGAACTACCCTTGGGAAAAGTGGGCCGTGTTCCTCCACCCGGTGCAGCGGCAGATCGTCGAGAAAGACTTTAGCGGGCCGGCCCGCGTGTTCGGCACCGCCGGCACGGGCAAGACCATCGTCGCGCTCCACCGGGCCGTGCACCTCGCCCGGAACAATCCCGATGCCAGGGTCCTGCTGACCACCTTCTCCGACACCCTAGCGGATGCGCTCAGAGCCAAGCTCACACGATTGATCCACAATGAGCCACGGCTCGCGGAGCGAGTGGAAGTCGAAGCCATCGACGCGGTCGGTGAACGGCTTTATCGTTCCCAGTTCGAGCCCCCAAGGATTGCCACGCGCGAAGAGACAGAGGAGCTGCTGGTCAACGCGGCAGGCGGAGCAGAAAAGGGTGACTTTAACCCGCGCTTCCTGCAGGGCGAGTGGGAGAACGTGGTCGATGCGTGGCAGTTGGATACTTGGGAGGCCTACCGCGACGTGCGCCGGCTCGGTCGAAAGACACGGCTTCCTGCCGAACGCCGCGCGGTGCTTTGGGCGGTTTTTGAGAAGGTCCGCACGGAGATCCAGAACCGAGGGTGGTTGACCAAGGCTGGCATGTTCGGCTTGCTGGCCGAGAATCTCAAGGATCGGCCACATCCGCCGTTTGAATTCGCGGTCGTGGATGAGGCGCAGGATGTCAGCGTGGCGCAACTGCGTTTTCTGGCGGCGTTGGGAGGGGACCGGCCGAACGGTCTTTTCTTCGCGGGAGATCTTGGACAGCGGATTTTTCAAACGCCGTTTTCGTGGAAGGCGATTGGGGTGGAGGTGCGTGGAAGGTCCCAGATCCTCAAGCTCAACTACCGCACGTCGCACCAGATCAGGGTCAAAGCAGATCGCCTGCTCGGTCCTGAAGTCGCTGATGTTGACGGCAATGTTGAGGACCGACGGGGAGCCGTTTCAGCCTTCAATGGTCCCGATCCCACGGTGCGGGTCTTCGAAACACAGGACAAGGAAACGGACGCGGTAGCGCAGTGGTTGCGGCAGCGCGAGAAGGAGGGCGTGAGCGCCCGTGAAATGGGGGTATTCGTGCGATCGGCGACACAATTGGATCGGGCGCGCCAGGCAGTGACTGAAGCGGGACTCCGTTCCCAAGTTCTGGATGAACAAGCAGGGCCGGGAGCCGATGCCGTATCCGTATGCACCATGCATCTAGCCAAGGGTTTGGAGTTCCGTGCTGTTTCGGTCATGGCATGTGACGATGAAATCCTCCCCTTACAGGATAGGATCGAGAACGTGACCGATGACGCCGATCTTGAGGAGGTGTACGACACGGAAAGACACCTGCTCTACGTCGCCTGCACACGCGCCCGCGACTACTTGATGATCACGGGGGTGGAGCCTGCGTCAGAGTTCCTCGATGATTTTCTGTTGCAGCCATCCGGTGCCGTTGCGTGAGGAGGCGCGCAATGGCGCATTGCCGGTGGGTGGATGGGGTGGTATCAGATTGCAATATACACTGCTATAGTGCACACTAAAGCAGTGTATATTGAATGCGTTGACGGAGGTGTCACGTGAGAAACATCACCCTGAGCGCCGATGAGGACCTGATTGAAGCGGCACGGCGACGTGCCGCGGCTCAGCACACGACTTTGAACGCCCAGTTTCGGCTTTGGCTCGCGGACTATGTCGCGCAGGAAACGCGAGCCGCCCAAGCCATGCGGACGGTCCGAGAGATTCAACGCAAGTTGCGAGTCGGACGCAAGTTGACGCGGGAAGAGATGAATGAGCGTTGAAAGCTTTCTCGACACGAACATCTTCGTGTACCAGCTTGAGCGCCTGGACTGCCGCAAAGCCGACATTGCAGACGAATTGATTGTGCACGGGATCGAGACTCAGACGGCGTGCATCAGCTTTCAAGTGATTCAGGAGTGCCTCAATACCGCGATTCGCAAGGCCGAAGTACCGCTGAGCGAGGGCGAGATGCGCAAGTACCTCATGGATGTGCTGGCGCCTCTGTACCGGGTTCAGCCTGACCTCCGACTGTACGAAAAATCGCTGGACGTAAGATTCCGTTATCGTTTCGGTTTCTATGACTCCCTCATCGTCGCATCTGCCATAGAGGCCGGGTGCGAAACGCTCTTTACCGAAGACCTGAGCCACGGACAGCAGATCGAGGGAGTGACGATCGTCGACCCGTTCAGGGCATGAGGTCGGGCGCGCGGACCCGGGGAGAAAGCCTCCCCCATGCTGCGGCTGAAGCGCTTGAACTCGGCAAGCCGCTCATAGCCCATCCTCCCTCGGCGGAATCTGCAACCCCCGCTGCACCGCCGGCCGGGCGCCCACGCGGGCCAGCCACTCTCGCACGTTGGGGTAGCGGTCGAGGTCGATCTCCTGCATCTGCCAGCGGTAGATCCAGGGGTAGGCCGACACGTCGGCGATGGAGTAGTCGCCCGCGAGATACTCCCGGCTTTCCAGCCCGCGGTTGAGTACTCCGTAGACGCGATTGTTCTCGGTTTGCCACACGCCCAGGTGGGCGTGTTCTTCGCCGGCGTCGCGCCGGCGGATCTGCCAGTGGACGCCGAGGCCTGTGTGGGTGATGTGGCCGGAGGCGAAGAACAGCCAAGTCAGGGCCTCCATGCGGGCGGCCGGGTCTTCGGGCAGGAGCCGCCCCGACTTCTCGGCGAGATAGATCAGAATCGCGCCTGACTCGAACACGGTGACGGACTCGCCATCGGTGCCGTCGTCATCCACGATGCAGGGGATCCGGCCGTTGGGGTTGATGGCCAGATACCAGTCTTCTTTCTGTTCCCCCGTATCCAGGTCCATGGGCCGGACCCGGTAGTCGAGCCCGGATTCCTCCAGCATGATGGACGCCTTGCGGCCGTTGGATGTCGCCTTGCTGTACAGTGTGATCATCGTCGTCTGCCTTTTTGTCCGCGTGGTTTGTGGCGAGTCTACCGATTTCCTGTAGACTTTATCACAGGGATACATTGGCCTCCGAGCACTCTGTTGCATCCCAGGACCCTGTTATGACTACACCCTATCGCGAAATTCTGGACAAGGTACGGCTGGCGTTTCCCCAGCCGGTATCCGATCCCATCCACGATTCGTACTTCATCCACTCCATCATGCGCGCGCTGGACCAGGTGGATGCGTTGAAGACGGAGTTGCCGATCCTCGGTGAGCTCGTGCCGGGCGATTTCGAGGAGGCGCGGAAGTCGACCCTGCCGGCGGGGCCGTCGTCGGTGGAGACGGTGACCTCCGACCTCGTGGGCTACCTGCGGGGCATGACCATCTTCGGCCATCCCCGCACGCAGCAGAACGTCATCCCGCCGCCCACCATCCCCAGCGTCATCGGGGTGCTGCTGGCCGCGTTGCACAACCCCAACATCGCCTGGGACGAATACAGCCGCCTTGTGGCCCTGGCCGAAGTGGAGGCCGTGGGCATGACCGCGGCGCTCGTCGGCTACGACCCGGAACGGGCCGGCGGCGTGTTCACCTTCGGCGGCACCGGCACGTCGCTTTACGGCGTCAAGATGGGGCTGGAGAAGGCCTGTCCGGATACCATCCACAACGGCGTGTCCGAGGACGCCATCATCCTGGTGTCGGACGCCGGGCACTACTGCGCCGCCAACATCGCCGGTTGGCTCGGCCTCGGCACCCGGAACCTGGTGACGGTACCCACCACCGACGACAACGAGATCGACTTGGTCCGGCTGGAGGAGGCTGCCCGAAAGGCCCTGACGGAGGGCAGGAAGATCGCCGCCATCATCGCCACCATGGGCACCACCGACTCGTTCGGCATCGACGACCTCAAGGCTATCGCGGCGCTACGAGACGCGCTGGCGGACGAGTTCCGGCTCGCCTACCGCCCGCACATCCACGCCGACGCGGTCATCGGCTGGGCGTGGTCGGTGTTCAACGACTACGATTTCGAGGGCAACCCGCTGGGCTTCCGGCCGCGCACCCTGCGCGCCCTGGCCGGGGCGTGCCGCCGCATCCGCCATCTGTCGCTGGCGGACTCCCTGGGCGTGGACTTCCACAAGACCGGCTTCACCCCGTACATCTCGAGCCTGGTGCTGGTGAAGGACCGCACCGACCTGCACCGGGTCGCGCGGGATCCCGAGCAGATGCCCTACCTCTACCACTTCGGGGAACACCGGCCCGGCATGTACACGCTGGAGACGTCCCGGGCCGGCACCGGCCCGCTCGCCGCCATCGCCAACTACCGTCTGTTCGGGCGTCAGGGCCTGCAGGTGGTGCTGGGGCATATCGTGGAGATGGCCCAACTCCTGCGCGAACACCTCGAAGGCCGCGAAGGCACTACCGTGCTCAACCGCGACAACTTCGGCACCGTGACCCTGTTCCGCGCCTATCCGCCGGACGTGGACACCTTCGCCATCAAGCGCCAGGAGTTCGACGACCCCGCCTTCCGCGACACCCTGCTGTCCCACAACCAGTGGAACCGGAAGATCTTCCAGTACGTCCACTCCGAAGCCATGGCCGGCCGCGGCGTGGTCATCTCCTCCACCGACTGCTACCGCCGCACCGCCTATGGCGAACCCATCTACGCCCTCAAGTCCTACATCCTGTCCCCGTTCGTGGACGAAGCGGACGTCGAGGCCGTGGTCGAGAAGATCATGGAAGCGCGGGAGAAGGTGGGGTAGGGCGCGCCCTCCTTGACCGGGGTACCGTTCAACCGAACCGATAGGTCCGCGCGGGCAGCGCTTCAGTCTCCACAGTGGACAGGTCGAGGCGCTCAGCAGCATGGTCGATGTCGAAGCCTACGACTTCCCCGTTGGCGTCGAGATCGACGTTCAGTCCTCCCGCAACTTCGCGTGTTTCCGTACCCGGTCCGGGTTTGAACTCGACGTACAGACTGTCGGTTTCGGGGTAGTAGTGCAGTTTCATCAGCCTCCGCTCCTCACTCCCCATCCAGCTCCCTATGCAGCCACCGCAATATCGTTGGAAACACGTCCGGCGATTCGCCCATGTGGCCGCCGGGGAAGAGGCGCATGGCCTTGGGGTTGCCGCACTCCAGCAGCATGAAGAAGTCTTCGATGGGGACCTGGAGGTCGTCCTTGCCGTTGACCAGGAGCATGGGGGCGCAGGGCTGGTCGAGCAGGCCCTGGTCCTTGAGGGACAGGATGGGCATGATCTCGATGAGCTCGTCGAAGGTCTTCTTGCCGAAGAGCCTTGCGCGGGCCTCGATGAGGTCGAAGAGGTAGGACGAGGCGTTGCGCGAGCGTTCCTGCCAGTCGGGCTGGAAGAATCCGTGGATGCCGCCGCCCCAGTTGACCGCGGCGCGCAGCCGCTCCGGCTCCACGTGGGCCAGCTTGGTGGACCAGTAGCCGCCGAAGCTGGCGCCGAGGGCGGCGATGCGGTCCGGGTTCACCTCGGGCCGGGTCACCAGGTAGTCCAGCGCCGTGCTGTAGACCTCATGGGCGGTGTCGGATGCCAGCACCGGGGACTCCCCGGTGCCAGGGCTGTCCATGATGAAACAGCCCCAACCTTCGGCCAGCATGGACTCCACGAAGCCGTGGCGCTCTTCCTTCCAGTTGTCGATGCCGCCCCAGTGCATGATCACCGGCGCCGGCCGCCTGGCCGGAAGCCGGAGGTAACCCACCACTTCCTTGTCGCGGAGGGGCAGGGCGATGCGCTCCAGCGGCGGGTCGAAGTAGCGCGAGGCGGCCAGATAGTTCTCGATGGTCTTGCGGTAGGCTTCCTGCTTGCCGGGTGAACTGGGGAACGGGTGCCGGGCGGTGCCGTAGAAGGCAGCCGCCTGGAAGTAGGCATCCCTGGCCTCGTCCGCCCGACCCTTATCCTCCGCGTCCCTGGCGGTCTGCTCCCAGCGCGCGCCGGGTTTGCTCCAGGCTTCGGCCCAGGGGTCGGGGTCGAGACCGGTCAGGTCCGAGAGCACTTCCTCGGCTTCCGCGGCGTCCATGAGGTTGAATGGGCTGCGTCTGCCCACGCGCTTGCGGATGCGGTCCTTGATCTCGTCGAGAGTTGCGGCCTGCGCCATGATGGAATCCTCCAAGGTTGCGTCCCACAAAAGACGTTGACGAATATGCACAGGAATTCTTGTCGTCGGCAAGATCCGACGATGAGCATGTCGCGATCTACGATGATATGGGTTGCCCATCTAGATCCATATGGGTACTATGGGATTGTGAAAACAACCCTTGACATACATGACGAGTTGTTGGCGCGCGCGAAACAGCACGCGGCGAATACGGGTCGCCCACTACGTGCCGTGGTAGAGGAGGGCCTTCGTCAGGTGCTCGCCACCTCGGCATCCCCGAGTTCGTACCGTATGCCGGACATGAGCGAGGGGGATCCAAGCGCGGCCGATCCCCTTGAGGCGTATTCCTGGCAAGACCTGCGCGGCTTGATCTATGGAGAGCCGGAGTCGTCATGATCGCGGTAGATACCAACGTGCTCGTCTACGCGCATCGCCGGGAACCGGACCTGCACGAAGCCGCCTTCGCCGTCGTGCGCAGCCTGGCCGAAGGAGATCGGGCGTGGGCGATCCCCTGGCCCTGCTGTTACGAGTTCTTGAGCATCGTGACGAACCGCCGGATCTGGAAGGAGGCGGCGACACCGCCCGCGCGTGCATGGCGGCAACTCGAAGCCTGGACAGCGTCGCCAACCAATCGCCTTCTTGGAGAGACCGAAGATTTCCTGGATATATTGGGTGGCTTCGTACAGCGGCCTCGGGTACGAGGCGCCGTCGTTCACGACGCACGGATCGCCGCGATTTGTCTTGCCCACGGCGCTGAGGCGCTACTCACGCGAGACCGGGATTTCGCCTTGTTTCCGGAACTCAACACGCGGGATCCTTTCCACCGTCGTGCCTGAGTCGCTACGCTGACTGGTGGCCGGAAGCCCAGGCGGCCGATGACGTTCGGGCGCGCGACAGGCGCATGGGTGCCCGGGGTGCCCCCGCCCATTCGGTTGAGAATATCACGATTTCGTAATACAGAATAAGTCCATCCTTCGACTTCGCTCGCTCTTCGGCGAGCTCGGGACTCGCTACCCACGGGACGGGCGGGGGGTGGCGAGCAAAAGGGGGCTGTTATCACCAAAGAAGATTATTACATCCAGGGCATGGAATCGTATGCCGACGATCGGGTGGAGGAGGCCATCGAGTCATACAAGAAGGCTCTCGCCGAGGACCCGGACTACGGTGACGCGCTGCACGCCCTGGGGATGGCGTACGCGAATCTGGACCGCCTGGACGAGGCCATCGAGGCGGGCAAGCGCCTGATCGAGGTGACCCCCGACGATGAGCTGGCTTACACGAGCCTTTCCATCTTCTACCAGCGCAAGGGGATGATCGAGGAGGCCGAAGCCGTCGGCGCCAAGGCCAGGACCCTGGGGTGGAAACGGCAACTCGCCGGGAACAAGTAGCCAATGGCCGCCGCGGCCGGCGGCGCGCGGGAACCCACTGACATATTAACGGGGCCGTCGGCGAAGAAGGGATAAGCATGAATCTGGACAGCATTACCGTCGAATCGATCCGGGATTCTCTGAGAGAACGCAAGTACATCTGCGACCGAAGCCTCGCCACGGTGGTCTATCTGTCGGTGCGGCTGGGCAAGCCGATCCTGCTGGAAGGGGAGGCGGGCGTGGGCAAGACCGAGATCGCCAAGGTGCTGGCGGATGTTCTCGGCACCCGGCTGATCCGGCTCCAGTGCTACGAGGGGCTGGACTCGAACACGGCGCTCTACGAGTGGAACTATCCCAAGCAGATGCTGCGGATCAAGCTGGAGGAGATCGGCTCCCGGGACCGCGAGTCGGTGGAGACCGAGATCTTTTCCGAGGACTACCTCATCAGCCGTCCGCTGCTCGACGCCATCCGCACCGACGGCGCCGAGCCCCCGGTGCTGCTCATCGACGAGATCGACCGCGCCGACATGGAGTTCGAGGCGTTCCTTCTCGAAGTGCTGTCGGACTTTCAGATCAGCATTCCCGAGGTCGGCACCATCCGGGCGGACAAGCGGCCCTACGTCTTCCTGACCTCAAACCGCACCCGGGAGATCCACGACGCGCTCAAGCGCCGGTGTCTCTACCACTGGATCGAGTACCCCACGTTCGACAAGGAGTACGAGATCATCATGACCAAGTATCCGGAGGTCCAGAAGCTCATGGCCGAGCAGATCTGCGCGTTCATGCAGCAGGTGCGGCAGATGAACTTCTACAAACGGCCGGGGGTGGCCGAGACCCTGGACTGGGCCTCGGCGCTGCTGCTGCTGAACCGCGCCGAGCTCGACCCCGAGATCGTGAGGGAGACCGTGGGCTGCGTGTTCAAGTACCGGGAAGACCTGCACCATCTGGAGGAAGAGCTTTCCGGCGACAAGCTCGACATGGACCGAATCCTCAAGGAGCCGGCCACGCTGGTAGGGAACCAGTAACACCGCGACGAGCCGGGAACGGATCATGGCGAGAGAACTGACCGACGAAGAGATCATCCGCGCGGTGGAGCGCTACAAGCCCCTGCGCGGCCAGGGCACGCTGGCGAACATGCTCATGTTCGGCCGGGTGCTCAAGGACCTGGGTTTCCGCATGGGCCTGAGCCAGGTCATCGACGCCAACCGCTCCCTGCCGCTCATCGACATCCAGAGCCGGCCCGATTTTCATCGGGCGGTGGCCGCCAACCTGCTCCACGAACACGAGGACATCGAGCTCTTCGATCAGGTTTTCGAGGCTTTCTGGCAGGGCGACATGGAGATCGAGCCCGCCATCGAGACCATGGAGGTCCCCGCCCAGAGCCCGGACGAGGCGCTGGATTCGTCCGATGACAGCGGCGGCACCATGGAAGAGACCTTGACCGAGCAGGAGGGCCCCGGCGACGACAGCTCCACGGACCCGGACCCGCTGATGGTGCCCACCTACAGCCCCAACGAGCAACTGAACGAGAAGGACTTCAGCGAGATGGGCATCGAGGAGAGCCGGGCGGTGACCCAGGCCATCCTGCTCATCGCCTCCAAGATCGCCACCCAGGTGAGCCGGCGCAAGAAGCGCGCCCGACGGGGCACGGAGATCGACCCCCGGGGCACCATGCGCCGCAACATCAAGTATGGCGGCGAGCTGGTGGAGCTGGTGGCGCGGAAGCGCCGCATCAAGAAAACCCGGGTGGTGCTGCTATGCGACGTCAGCGGCTCCATGGACTGCTACAGCCGTTTCCTCATCCAGTTCATGTACGGCCTGCAGAACGAGCTCTGGGGCGTGGAGACCTTCGTCTTCAGCACCACATTGAGCCGTATCACGCACCTGATCCGCACCAAGAACATCGGCAACGCCCTCGACAAGATCTCCAAGAGCGTGCTGGGGTGGTCCGGCGGCACCAACATCGGCCGGTCGCTGGAGATCTTCAACCGCGACTTCGCGGTCAGCACGGTGACCCACCGCACCGTCGTGGTGATTATCAGCGACGGCTGGGACCGGGGCGACGTGGGCGTGCTGGAGCGGCAGATGCAGGCCCTCAAGCGGCGCTGCGGCAAGATGATCTGGCTGAACCCCTTGCTGGCCAGCGAGAACTACGAGCCCCTGTGCAAGGGCATGCAGGCGGCGCTGCCGTACCTGGACCTGTTTCTCTCGGCCCACAACGCCAACAGCCTGGTCCATCTGGGCCACACCATGCGCAGGCTGGTGGCGTAGTCGGCGCGCCCCGCCGGTTTTCCGCAACGCGACAAGGAGTCATCCATTGGAATCCATTTACGATGACGTCAAGGAGTTCCTCGACAAGGGCGAGACCGTGGCGGTGGCGACCATCGTCTCCACCAAGGGCTCGACGCCCCGGGAGGTGGGGGCCAAGATGGTGGTGACGGCGTGGGGCGAGATCCTCGGCACCATCGGCGGCGGATGCGGCGAAGCCGACGTCCGGCGCGAGGCCATCGAGGTGGTGCGGACCCGCAGGCCCCGCACCGTGCGCGTGGACCTGCTGGACGACATCTCGTCCGACAGTCCGGCGGTGTGCGGCGGCATCATGAACGTCTTCATCGATCCCTGGTGGAAGGACGAGGAACAGGCAGTCTCCCAAGGTAAGGACTGAATGGACGAACTGGTTCAAGAGCTGATCAAGGTCAAGGATGAGGGCGCGGGCGCGGTGCTCGTCACCGTGGTGGAGTCCCAGGGCCTCGACGGGCTCGGCAGCGGCGACAAGTGCCTGATCCGGGACGGGCGCATCGTCCTGGGGGCGGTGAACGACGCGGGGCTGGAGCAGACGTTGCTCCGGGAGGCGGCGGAGCGGCTCTCGGACGAGCACTCCCGGCTGGTGTCGGTGGAGACCGCCTCCGGAGGGCAGGCGGATGTCTTCTTCGAGGTGATGCCGTCGCCGCCCAAGCTCATCGTCGTGGGGGCGGGGCACATCGCCGTGCCGCTGGTGAGGATCGCCAAGCTCATGGACTACTACGTCGTCGTTATCGACGACCGCATCCTGTTCGCCAACCGTGAACGATTCCCGGACGCCGACGAGGTGGTGGTGGGCGACATGGCCGAGACCGTGAAGGCGCTGGACATCACCTCGACCACTTACGTCGTGCTGATCACGCGCGGCCACAAGTACGATGAGCCGTGCCTGCGCGAGCTGCTGGACCGGCCCGCCAAGTACATCGGCATGATCGGCAGCAAGCGGCGGATCAAGGCGTGCTTCGAACGGTTCAAGGAAGAGGAGCACATCTCCGAGGAACTCATCTCCCGGGTCTACGCCCCCATCGGCCTCGACATCGGCACGGAGACGCCCGAAGAGATCGCCGTGGGCATCCTGGGCGAGATCATCAAGATCCGGCGCGGCGGCAAGGCGCGGTCTCTTTCCAGCAACCAGTGAGGGGTTCCCGCGACATCCTGGTCAAGGGCGTGGTGTTCTCGGACCTGGGACGGGCCGGCGCGTTCCTGGGCATCGACTGGGTGCGCGAGGGTGTCAGGGAGCGGGTGGGCTTCGATCCCTATCCCGGCACTCTCAACGTGCGGGCGAGCGGCGCCGACCTGAACCGGTGGGAGCAGGTGCGGCAACACGGCGGACGCGTCGTTCTGCCGTCGCCGGATCCGGCGTTTTGCAATGCCTTCCTGTTTGCCGGCTGTCTTGAGGGATGGGGCTCCCCGCCGGGGTCGCGCGAAAGGATCGCGGTCGTGGTTCCGGAGGTCGAGGAATACCCCGCCGACAAGTTGGAGATCATTGCCGCGGTTTCGTTGAAGCAGGCCCGCTCGGTGCGGGACGGCGACCAATTGACCGTGGTGTTCGATGGATAGCACCGAGTGTGCGAAAGCCGCCCGCCCAAGGGACCGTGACGGGGAACGGGGCCGCTAGAGGAGGTAAGCCGGTATGCGCCGTCTCATCGTAGGGTTGTCAGGAGCCACCGGATCGATTTTCGGGATCCGCATCCTCCAGGTCCTGCAACCGCTCGCCGACATCGAGACTCACCTGGTCATGAGCAAGGCCGCCAAGATGACCCTGCAGGTGGAGACGCCGCACTCGGTGAAGGAAGTGGAGGCCATGGCCGACGTGGTCCACGACATCAACAACATCGGTGCCAGCATCGCCAGCGGCTCCTTCCGCACCGCGGGCATGGTCATCGCGCCGTGCTCCATGAAGTCCATGGGCGGCATTGTGCTGTCGGTGGGCG
>Ga0209020_1002954_pt1 | contig 12611 bp, 5 predicted proteins | sample PinacodermBB_FD_187298 | JGI IMG/M metagenome (GOLD analysis project Ga0209020, IMG submission 187298) | Host-associated microbial community of the marine sponge Aplysina aerophoba from Gulf of Piran - sponge pinacoderm, lysed by bead... | ecosystem: Host-associated > Porifera > Sponge >...
GTGGCGGTGGCAGGTGCTGCGGCCCAGCCGGCGGCGGATGGTGCGGCGGAAGAAGCCAAGGACAGTTTCTCGGTGATGCTGACGGCTGTGGGCGACCAAAAGATTAATGTGATTAAGGAAGTGCGCACCTTCACAGGTCTGGGGCTGAAGGAAGCCAAGGATTTGGTGGAAGCCGCGCCCAAGGAGCTGAAAGCCGATGTGCCGAAATCGGATGCGGAAGAGATAAAGAAAAAACTGGAAGCGGCTGGCGCGACGGTGGAGCTGAAATAGGCGCCCAAGGGGAGAGCCAGCTCCCATGGGCCGCTTTTGGGTTTTGTTGTATGTGTGCGCACCTTTGCCGGGGCGCACCCAAGTAAGGATTTGTCATGTCTGAAGCCTACACCGGGCGGAGATATATTCGCCGCCGTTTCGGTCGCATCCCCGAACTGACGGGCATGCCCAATCTGATTGAGGTGCAGAAATTCTCCTACGACCAGTTTCTGCAGGCCAAAAAGCCGCGCAGCGGCAAGCGCGAGAATGTCGGCTTGCAGGCGGCGCTGGGCTCGGTGTTTCCGATGGAGGATTACACCGGCTCGGTGATGCTGGAGTTTGTGGACTATTCCTTTGAGCCGCCCAAATATGATGAGGAAGAATGCTGCCAGCGCGGCATGACCTATGCGGTGCCGCTCAAACTGGTGCTGCGGCTGACGGTGTTTGAGACCAACAAGGAAACCGGCGGGCGGCGGGCGATTCGCGACAGCAAGGAGCAGGAAGTCTATATGGGCGAGTTGCCCTTGATGACGCCGAACGGCACCTTCATCATCAATGGCACCGAGCGGGTGGTGGTGTCGCAAATGCACCGCAGCCCGGGGGTGTTTTTTGACCATGACAAGGGCAAGACGCATGCGTCGGGCAAATTGCTGTTTGCGGCGCGCATCATCCCCTACCGCGGCTCCTGGCTGGATTTTGAGTTTGACGCCAAGGACATTCTGCATGTGCGGATTGACCGCCGCCGCAAAATGCCGGCGACGACAATCTTGCATGCGCTGGGCTATTCGTCGGAAGAGATTCTGGCGCTGTTTTACAAGCCCGTGACCTTTCGGCGCGAGGCGAGCGGCAAATCCTGGGTGATGGATTATGACGATGCGGCGTGGCGCGGCATCAAGCCGCTCTATGATTTGATTAACGCCGACACCGGAAAAATGGCGGTGAAGGCGGAAACCAAGATGACGCCGCGCCTTGCGCGCCAGCTCAAGGAGGATGGGCTGAAGCGCTTGCGGGTGAGCGACAAGGAACTTTATGGGCGCTTCATCATGGCCGACATGGTGGATGCGGCGACCGGCGAGATTCAAGCCGAAGCTGGCGATGAGCTGACCGAGGAGTTGCTGGAGACGCTTCTGAAGGCGGGCTATGACAAGATTTCCACGCTCAATGTGGACGCGGTGCACACCGGCCCCTTCATCCGCAACACGCTGGCGGCGGGGCGCTCCATGGATCGCGCCTCGGCGCTGCAGGAGATTTATCGCGTGATGCGGCCGGGCGAGCCGCCGACGCCGGAACTGGCGGAAACCTTGCTGCAGGATTTGTTTTTCAACCCCGACCGCTATGATTTGTCGGCTGTGGGGCGCGTGAAGATGAATCTGCGCCTCAAACTGGACTGCCCGGATGATGTGCGGGTGCTGCGCAAGGACGACATTGTAGATGTGCTGAAGGAACTGGTGGGTTTGCGCGATGGGCGCGGCGAGGTGGATGATATTGACAATCTGGGCAATCGGCGGGTGCGCTCGGTCGGCGAATTGATGGAGAATCAATATCGGCTCGGCCTGCTGCGCATGCAGCGCGCCATCCGCGAGCGGATTCGCTCCATCAACAATATAGAAACCGTGATGCCGCAGGATTTGATCAATGCCAAGCCGGTGATGGGCGCGGTGCGGGAGTTTTTTGGCTCCTCGCAATTGTCGCAGTTTCTGGACCAGGTCAATCCGCTGGCGGAAATCACGCACAAGCGGCGGCTGTCGGCGCTGGGGCCGGGCGGGCTGACGCGCGAGCGCGCCGGCTTTGAGGTGCGCGATGTGCATCCCACCCATTATGGGCGCATCTGCCCGATTGAAACCCCTGAGGGTCCGAATATCGGGCTTATCAATTCGCTGGCGACTTTTGCGCGCATCAATCGCTATGGCTTCATTGAAAGCCCGTATCGGCGGCTGAAAAATGGCGTGGTGACATCCGAGGTGAACTATCTGTCGGCGATTGAGGAAAGCGGCTACCGCGTCGCGCCCGCCACCGTGCCGCTGGACGCGAAGGGCAAACTCACCGAGGACCTTATCAATTGCCGCGTCAATGGCGATTTTGAACTGGTCGCGCCCGACCAGGTGGATTTGATTGATGTGTCGCCCAAGCAGATTGTGTCGGTGGCGGCGGCGCTGATTCCGTTTCTGGAAAATGATGACGCCAACCGCGCGCTGATGGGCTCCAACATGCAGCGCCAGGCGGTGCCGCTGTTGCGCGCCCAGGCGCCGCTGGTCGGCACCGGCATGGAGGAAGTGGTGGCGCGCGATTCGGGCGCGGCGGTCACCGCGCGCCGCGCCGGCATTGTGGACCAGGTCGATGCGGCGCGCATTGTCATCTGGAGCAAGGAGGAAAAGGACGCCTCCAAATCGGGCGTGGATATTTACAATTTGCAGAAGTTCCAGCGCTCCAACCAATCCACCTGCGTCAATCAGCGCCCTCTGGTGCGGGTCGGCGACAAGGTGAAGGCGGGCGATGTGCTGGCGGACGGGCCGGCGACGGATTTGGGCGAACTGGCGCTGGGGCGCAATGTCATGGTCGCCTTCATGCCCTGGCAGGGCTACAATTTTGAGGATTCGATTCTCATTTCCGAGCGCGTGGTCTCGGAAGATGTGCTGACCTCCATCCATATTGAGGAGTTTGAGGTGGCTGCCCGCGACACGAAACTGGGCCCTGAGGACATCACGCGCGACATTCCCAATGCGGGCGAGGATGCGCTGCGCAATCTGGACGAGGTCGGCATTGTCTATATCGGCGCGGAGGTGAAGGCGGGCGATATTCTGGTCGGCAAGGTGACGCCCAAGGGCGAAACCCTGATGACGCCGGAGGAAAAATTGCTGCGCGCGATTTTCGGCGAGAAGGCAGCCGATGTGCGCGACACCTCGCTGCGCCTGCCGCCGGGGAGTTTCGGCACGGTGGTGGATGTGCGCGTCTTCAATCGCCACGGCACCGAAAAGGACCAGCGCGCGCTGGCGATTGAGGCGCAGGACATTGAGTGGCTCAACAAGGACCGCGCCGATGAGCTGGCGATTGTGAATCGCAACATTTATGCGCGGCTGCAAAACCTGCTGCTCGGCACAACGGCGCGCTTTGTCGGCAAACTGCCCAAGGGCGTGCAGCGCGACAACAAGATGACTGAGGCGCTGCTGCAGGAGGTGCCGCGGCCGCAATGGTGGCAGTTTGCGCCCAAAAATGATGCCGCGCTGGCGGAAATTGAGGCGCTGAAAAAGCAGTTTGAGGATGCCAAGGCGCGGGTGAACACGCGCTTTGACGACAAGATTGAAAAATTGCAGCGCGGCGATGAGCTGGCCACGGGCGTCATGAAAATGGTGAAAGTGTTTGTGGCGGTCAAGCGCAAATTGCAGCCGGGCGACAAAATGGCGGGGCGGCACGGCAATAAGGGGGTGATTTCCCGCATCATGCCGGTGGAGGACATGCCGTTTCTGGAAGACGGGCAGCCCGTGGATATTGTGCTCAATCCGCTGGGCGTGCCGAGCCGCATGAATGTCGGGCAGATTTTGGAGACCCATTTGGGCTGGGCGTGCGCCGGGCTGGGCAAGAAAATTGCCGATGCGCTGGCGGTCTATGAGCGCGACAATGCGCTCAAGGAACTGCGCGGGATATTGGAGCGCGTCTATCCCGACAACAGCGAAGTCAATAATATGAGCGATGGCGAAATGCTGATGCTCGGGCAGACCCTGAAGGCTGGCGTGCCGATGGCGACGCCGGTGTTTGACGGCGCGAGCGAGGAGGATATTGTCAGCATGCTGGGTGCGGCGGGGCTCAATTCCTCCGGCCAGGTGCGCCTCTATGACGGGCGCAGCGGCGAGCTTTTTGACAGGAATGTCACGGTCGGCTTCATCTATATGATGAAACTGCACCATCTGGTGGACGACAAGATTCACGCCCGCTCCATTGGCCCCTACAGTCTGGTGACGCAGCAGCCGCTCGGCGGCAAGGCGCAGTTCGGCGGGCAGCGCTTTGGCGAAATGGAGGTCTGGGCGCTGGAAGCCTATGGGGCAGCCTACACGCTGCAGGAAATGCTGACCGTGAAATCCGATGATGTGGCAGGGCGTTCCAAAATCTATGAATCCATTGTGCGCGGCGACAACACGTTTGAATCCGGCGTGCCCGAAAGTTTCAATGTGCTGGTGAAGGAGATACGCTCGCTCGGCCTCAATATGGAATTGCTGCAGGCGCGCCCGCAGCAGTCTGAGGAGGAAGATGGCGAGACGCTGGCGCTGGAGGACCAGAGCGCAGCGGCGGATGGCGAGGCAGCCAAACCCGCGGCAGAAGCGCAAGACGCGGCTGATGACGCCCCGCAAGACAAAGCCGCGCCTGCCGCCGCAGGCGCGGCATCATCTGACGCCGCAGGCGCGGCATCATCTGACGCGGAAAGCAAGCAGGATGCCCCCTTGTCCGCCGCGCCAGCTGAGACCGACAAGTGAGACCGACAAGTAAGCGCCCGCCCGCATTTTGACTATTGCGCATTTTTGAGCATAAGGAGCCCCCATCATATGAGCCAGACCATGATGAACCTGTTTGACTCCAAGCCCGTGACGCCGGGCTTTGACAATATCCGCATTTCCATTGCCAGCCCGGAGAAGATTCGCTCCTGGTCCTATGGCGAGATTAAAAAGCCGGAGACGATTAACTACCGCACCTTCAAGCCGGAGCGCGACGGCCTGTTCTGCGCGCGCATTTTTGGTCCGATGAAGGATTATGAGTGCCTGTGCGGCAAATACAAGCGCATGAAATCCAAGGGCGTGGTGTGCGAGAAATGCGGCGTGGAGGTCACGCTGACCAAGGTGCGGCGCGAGCGCATGGGGCATATTGAACTGGTCGCGCCGGTCGCCCATATCTGGTTTCTGAAAAGCCTGCCGAGCCGCATCGGGCTGCTTTTGGACATGCCGCTCAAGGATTTGGAGCGGGTTTTGTATTTTGAGAATTTCATTGTGCGCGACCCGATGCTCACACCGCTGGCGCGCGGCCAATTGCTCAATGAGGAAGAATATCTCGCCTATCAGGACGAATATGGCGAGGACGCGTTTCATGCCGGCATTGGCGCGGAGGTGATACGCGACATGCTGACCGAGCTGGATTTGCCGACGCTGCAGACCGAGATCAAAGCCGAGATGCAGGCAACCAATTCGGACCTGAAACTGAAAAAACTGACCAAGCGGCTGCGCACGGTGGATGGGTTTTTGCGCTCCAAAAATCGCCCCGAATGGATGATTTTGACCGTGGTGCCCATCATTCCGCCCGAACTGCGCCCGCTGGTGCCGCTGGAAGGGGGGCGCTTTGCGACCTCGGATTTGAACGATCTCTATCGGCGCGTGATTAACCGCAACAGCCGTCTGAAGCGGCTGTTGGATTTGCGCGCCCCCGACATCATTGTGCGCAACGAAAAGCGCATGCTGCAGGAGGCGGTGGATGCGCTGTTTGACAATGGGCGGCGCGGGCGCGTGATTGCGGGCGCGAACAAGCGCCCGCTGAAATCGCTCTCCGACATGCTGAAGGGCAAGCAGGGGCGCTTTCGGCAAAACCTGCTGGGCAAGAGGGTGGACTATTCCGGCCGCTCCGTGATTGTGGTCGGGCCGACCCTGAAACTGCATCAATGCGGCCTGCCGAAATTGATGGCGCTGGAATTGTTCAAACCCTTCATCTATGCGCGCCTGGAATCCAAGGGCATGTCGGCGACGGTCAAACAGTCGCGCAAAATGGTCGAGCGCGCCCGTCCCGAAGTCTGGGATGTGCTGGATGAGGTGATACGCGAGCATCCGGTGCTGCTCAATCGCGCCCCGACCTTGCATCGGCTCGGCATCCAGGCGTTTGAACCTGTCTTGATTGAGGGCAAGGCGATTCAGCTGCATCCTTTGGTGTGTGCGGCGTTCAATGCGGACTTTGACGGCGACCAGATGGCGGTGCATGTGCCGCTGTCGGTGGAAGCGCAGCTGGAAGCGCGCGTGCTGATGATGTCCACCAACAATATTCTGCACCCCGCCAATGGTACGCCGATTATCGTGCCGAGCCAGGACATTGTGCTGGGGCTGTATTACATGACGCTGGAGCGCAATGGCGGTCTGGGCGAGGGCATGGCGTTTGCCGATGTCGCCGAAATTGAGCAGGCGATGATGGTGGGCGAGCTGGGCTTGCACAGCAAAATCAAGGCGCGGGTGCGCGACTTTGGCGAGGACGGCAAGCCGGTGCAGCGCATGGTGGACACCACGGCGGGGCGCATGCTGCTGGGCGAAAAACTGCCGCAGCATCCCAAAATATCGTTTGATTTGGTCAACCGCCTGCTCACCAGCAAGGAAATCTCGCAAATGGTGGATGTGGTCTATCGCCATTGCGGGCAGAAGGCGACGGTTCTGTTCTGCGACCATATCATGCTGATGGGCTTTCGCCGCGCCTGCCAGGCGGGGATTTCCATTGGCAAGGACGATATGGTGGTGCCGGAAGAAAAGCATGCGCTCCTGGAGGAAACCCGCACGCTGGTCACCGATTATGAGCAGCAATATGTGGATGGCTTCATCACGCAGGGCGAAAAATACAACAAGGTCGTGGATGCCTGGGCGCGCTGCACCGACCGCGTCGCCGATGCCATGATGTCCAGGATTTCCATGCAAAAACCATCCGCGCCAGCGCAATCTGCAGCAGGGGCACCCGAAGCAGCGGGGGCCGCGCCCATCGCAGCAGAGACAAGCACAGCGGCGGCGAGCAAAGCCCTGAATGGCGGCCAGGCGGCTGCGCCCGCGCGCCGCTCGTCTGAGGAGTTTGTCAATTCCATCTACATGATGGCGCATTCCGGCGCGCGCGGCTCGCCGGCGCAAATGAAGCAGCTGGCGGGGATGCGCGGGCTGATGGCGAAGCCGTCGGGGGAGATTATTGAAACCCCGATTATTTCCAATTTCAAGGAAGGCCTGTCGGTGCTGGAATATTTCAATTCCACCCACGGTGCGCGCAAAGGGCTCGCCGACACCGCGCTGAAAACCGCCAATTCAGGCTATCTGACCCGCCGCCTGGTGGATGTGGCGCAAGACAGCATTGTGCGCGAGCCGGATTGCGGCACATCGGTGGGGATTACGATTGGCGCGATTGTGGATGCGGGCGAGGTGATTGCAACCCTGGGCGACCGCGTGCTGGGGCGCGTGACCGCCGAGGACATCAAGCATCCGGTCAGCGGCGCCACGGTGGTGAAGAAAAATGTGATGCTGGAAGAGCATCATGTGACCGCGCTGGAAACGGTCAATCTGCCCTCCATCAAGATTCGCTCGGTTCTGACCTGCGAAGCCAAAAGCGGCGTGTGTGCGACCTGCTATGGGCGCGATCTGGCGCGCGGCGCGCGCGTCAATATCGGTGAGGCGGTCGGCGTGATTGCGGCGCAATCCATCGGCGAGCCGGGCACGCAGCTGACCATGCGCACCTTCCATATTGGCGGCACCGCGCAAGTGGTGGACCAGTCCTTCCTGGAAGCCAATGCGGATGGGCATGTGCGCATCAAAAATGACTACACGCTGGAGGATTCGCAAAAGCGCCGCCGCGTGCTGGCGCGCAATCTGACGGTGCGGGTGGTGGATGCCAACGGGCTGGAGCGCATGGTGCAGAAGATTCCCTATGGGGCGACTTTGCTGGTGCAGGACGGGCAGGATGTGACGCGCGGCATGCGGCTGGCGGAATGGGAGCCCTATATGGTGCCGATTCTGACCGAGATTGACGGCTTTGTGCAGTTTGAGGATGTGGTGGACAATGTGTCCATACGCGACATCACCGATGAAGCCACCGGCATTGCGCAGCGCGAGATTATTGAGCAGATAGGCGCGACCCGCAAAAATATTCTCAAGCCCACGATTGTGATTGTGGACGACAAGGGCGAGATCAAGAAACTGCCCAATGGCAATGAGGCGCGCTATATGCTCTCTGTGGGTGCGCTCTTGTCGGTGGACAAGGGCGGGCAGCTGCACGCCGGCGATGTGCTGGCGCGCATTCCCACCGAAGGGGCAACCTCCACCGACATCACGGGCGGCTTGCCGCGGGTGGCGGAATTGTTTGAGGCGCGCCGCCCCAAAGAGCATGCGATTCTCGCCGATGTGTCGGGGCGCGTGGAGTTTGCCAAGGATTACAAGGGCAAGAGCCGCTTTGTGATTGACAGCAAGGAGCGCGACGAGCCGCTGGAATATCTGGTCGCCAAGGGGCGGCATTTGCTGGTGCAGGATGGCGATTTGGTGGAGCGGGGCGACCATTTGGTGGATGGGCACCCGGCGCCGCACGACATTCTGTCCATCATGGGGCTGGAAGCGCTCGCCAATTACATGGTGAACGAGATTCAGAAAGTCTATCGCCTGCAAGGCGTGGTGATTAATGACAAGCATATTGAGGTCATTGTGCGCCAGATGCTGCAAAAGGTGGAGATTGTGGACAGCGGTGACAGCGAGTTTCTGGCGGGCGAGCAGGTCAACAAGAGCGACTGGCTGGACTCCAATGAGGCGCTGAAAGCCGAGGGCAAGAAACTGGCGACCATGCGGCCGGTTCTGCTCGGCATCACCAAAGCCTCGCTGCAAACCCGCTCCTTTATTTCCGCCGCCTCGTTCCAGGAAACCACGCGGGTGCTCACCGAAGCCGCCATTAATGGCAAGCAGGACACGCTGATGGGCTTGAAGGAAAATGTGATTGTCGGGCGCTTGATACCGGCAGGCACGGGCGCGATGATGCGGCAATTGCGTGATGAAGCCAAGCGGCGCGACCAGCTGCTGCTGGCAGAGCAGGAGCGCCAGCGCGCGGAGGCCGAAGCCGAGGCTGAGGCGGCCGCAGAAAAAAGCGCGGCCTCATAATCTCGGCATCTCGGCGCAGAAATCCCGCCGCAGCGGTTTTTGCACGAAATTCCCGTCAAACGGGCTTGACGCTCAGCTTTGTTTGGGCTAATTTGCGCCCGCAAAGTTGAGGCGCGGCGCGCCATTTTGCGCCCGCAGCAATGCGGGCAAAAAGCGCGCCCCGTGCGATAACATTGCCGCAGAACATTGCCGCAGACTATTGCGCAGTGGGAACACGAGTTTTCGTGGGGGGGTGCGAGGCAGGCTCGCCTGTTGCCGCAAAACCGCCCCCATGGGGGCTTGTGGCGCAAGCGCGAGCCCTCGTGAGACGAGTGATATGAGTTGAGATAAAAGGACAGGGCAGAACCGCCCCATGATAGCAGGACACGACAATGCCAACCATCAATCAGCTGGTCCGCCGACCACGGCAGAAATTGCCGCGCCGCAACAAAGTGCCGGCGCTCAATGCGTGTCCGCAAAAGCGCGGCGTGTGCACGCGCGTCTACACCACGACGCCGAAAAAGCCGAACAGCGCGCTGCGCAAAGTGGCGCGCGTGCGCCTGACCAACGGGTTTGAGGTCACCTCCTACATTCCTGGCGAAGGGCACAATCTGCAGGAACATTCGGTTGTGGTGCTGCGCGGCGGGCGGGTCAAGGACCTGCCGGGCGTGCGCTACCATGTGATACGCGGGGTGCTGGACACGCAGGGCGTCAAGGAGCGCAAACAGCGGCGCTCCAAATATGGCGCGAAACGCCCGAAATAGCCGCCCGCCGCCTGCCAGCTCATGCCAAAACACCGATGAAAGTTGCGTTCTGATGTCCCGCCGCCGCCGAGCTGAAAAGCGCCAGATTAACCCGGATGCCAAATATGGCGATCTGGTGATTGCCAAATTCATGAACTGCCTGATGGAGCGGGGCAAGAAATCCATCGCCGAGCGGGTTGTCTATGGGGCGCTGACGCAGGTGGAAACGCGCCTCAAGAAAGAGCCGCTGCCTGTGTTTCGCGACGCGTTGGAAAATGTGACGCCGGCGGTGGAAGTGCGCTCGCGGCGCGTCGGCGGGGCGACCTATCAGATTCCCTCCGAGGTGCGCCCCGAGCGCGGCCAGGCGCTGGCGATACGCTGGCTGATTGGCGCGGCGCGTTCCCGCAGCGAACATTCCATGCAGGAGCGGCTGGCAGCCGAATTGATGGATGCGGTGCAAAATCGCGGCGCGGCGGTCAAAAAGCGGGAAGATGCGCACCGCATGGCGGAAGCCAATCGCGCCTTTTCGCATTATCGTTTTTGAGCATCGTTTTTAAGCAGAGATTTGCCCCAAGAGATTTGACTGATGGCTCGCAAAACACCGCTGCAGGATTACCGCAATATCGGCATCATGGCGCATATTGATGCGGGCAAGACCACGACGACTGAGCGCGTGCTCTATTACACCGGCGTCAGCCACAAGATTGGCGAGGTGCATGACGGGGCGGCGGTGATGGACTGGATGGAGCAGGAGCAGGAGCGCGGCATCACGATTACCTCGGCGGCGACCACCTGTTTTTGGCGCGACAAGCGCATCAACATTATTGACACGCCTGGCCATGTGGACTTCACGATTGAGGTGGAGCGCTCGCTGCGGGTGCTGGATGGCACGATTGCGATTTTTGACAGCGTCGCGGGCGTGGAGCCGCAGACCGAGACGGTGTGGCGGCAGGCCGACAAATATCATGTGCCGCGCATGTGCTTCATCAACAAGCTGGACCGCATCGGGGCGAATTTCGCGCGCTGTGTGGAGATGATAGAAAAGCGGCTGGGGGCGCAGCCGCTGATATTGCAATTGCCGATTGGCGCTGAGGCGCAATATGAAGGCGTGGTGGATTTGGTGCGGATGGAGGAGATTATCTGGAAGGATGAAACGCTGGGGGCAGAATTTGTGCACCAGCCCATTCGCGACAGTTTGCAGGACGAAGCCAAGGCGGCGCGCACCAAATTGGTGGAACTGGCGGTGGAAATGGATGATGGGGTGATGGAAGCCTATCTGGACGGCACGGAGCCGGACGAAGCCAGTTTGCGCCAATGCATCCGCAAGGGCACGCTGGCGCAAAAATTTGTGCCGATTCTCAATGGCAGCGCGTTCAAGAACAAGGGCGTGCAGCCGCTGCTGGATGCGGTGGTGGATTATCTGCCCTCGCCGACGGATGTGGCCGCCATCAAGGGCGTGGATGTGCGCTCCGATGAACCGATAGAGCGCCGCGCCAGCGATGATGAGCCGCTGTCGCTCTTGGTGTTCAAGATTATGAATGACCCGTTTGTCGGCACGCTGTCCTTTGCGCGGCTCTATTCGGGGACGCTGGACAGCGGCGCCAGCGTGCTCAACAGCACCAGAGAGCGGCGCGAGCGGGTCGGGCGCATGCTGCAAATGCATGCCAATCACCGCGAAGAGTTGAAACAGGCGCATGCCGGCGATATTGTGGCGCTGGTGGGCATGAAAAACACGACCACAGGCGACACGCTGTGCGATGAGCGCGCGCCGGTGATTTTGGAGCGCATGGAGTTTCCCGAGCCGGTGATTCAGGTCGCGGTGGAGCCGAAGACCAAGAACGACCAGGAAAAAATGGGACTGGCTTTGGGGCGGCTGGCGCGCGAGGACCCCTCCTTTCGCGTCGCCACGGATATGGAAAGCGGGCAGACGATTATCAGCGGCATGGGCGAGCTGCATTTGGAGATTATCGTGGACAGGCTGAAGCGCGAGTTCAAGGTGGAAGCCAATGTCGGCGCACCGCAGGTCGCCTATCGCGAGACGTTCACCAAGGAAGCCGAAGTGGATTACACGCACAAGAAGCAGACCGGCGGGGCGGGGCAGTTTGCGCGCCTCAAAATTATCATCACGCCTTTGGAGCCGGGCAGCGGGTTTGAGTTTGAGAACAAGATTGTGGGCGGCGCGATTCCGAAGGAATTCATTCCCGGCGTGGAAAAAGGCGTGGCATCGGTGCGCGAAACGGGCGTGCTGGCGGGCTTTCCGATGATTGATTTCAAGGTGACGCTGGTGGATGGCTCCCACCATGAGGTGGATTCCAGCGTGCTGGCGTTTGAACTGGCGGCGCGCGCCGCGTTCAAAGAGGGCGCACGCGCCGCGGGCGCGAAATTGTTGGAGCCGATGATGGCGGTGGAAGTGGTGACGCCGGAAGAGCATATGGGCGATGTGATTGGCGATTTGAACAGCCGCCGCGGCCAGGTGCGCGGCACCGAGACCCGCGGCAATGCCAATGTGATTGACTCGGTGGTGCCGCTGGCGAACATGTTCGGCTATGTCAATACGCTGCGCTCCATGACGCAAGGGCGCGCCCAATATACGATGCAGTTTGAACATTATGCGCCGGTGCCGCAGGCGGTTTCCGACGATGTGCTGGCAAAACTGGCGTGATTGCTGACCAGACAAAAGATACAAGATTACAGGAGGAGAAGGATTATGGCGAAGGCGAAGTTTGACCGCACCAAGCCGCATTGCAACATCGGCACCATTGGTCATGTGGACCATGGCAAGACGACGCTG
>Ga0209020_1002955_pt1 | contig 12610 bp, 10 predicted proteins | sample PinacodermBB_FD_187298 | JGI IMG/M metagenome (GOLD analysis project Ga0209020, IMG submission 187298) | Host-associated microbial community of the marine sponge Aplysina aerophoba from Gulf of Piran - sponge pinacoderm, lysed by bead... | ecosystem: Host-associated > Porifera > Sponge >...
CATGTGATGGATCTCCAGGTCCGGCATCTCCGCCATGGACGGGATCAGGTAGTCGGCGAAGGTGCCGGACAGGAGCTGTCCCTGCTCGTCATACACCAGCTCTTCGAGAAACGCGCCCCCGACGCCGTGGGAGATGGCCCCGGTGATCTGGGTGTCGACGATCATCGGGTTCAACAGGTTGCCGGAGTCGTCCACGGTGAGGTACCGGAGGATCGTGGTCTCGCCGGTGGCGGCGTTCACTTCCACGTAGGCCACGTGGGCCGCGTAGGGAAAGGTCGAGAAGTTCGAGGTGCGGCCCTTGGCATCGGGCTCGAAGCTGGTGTTGGGGTTGATGAAATAATGGGTGTCGTGCAGGCCGGGGTCCATGTTCCCCGGCAGTTGGTTGATGGAGTAGTAGGCGATGTTGGCCACTTCCTTGACCGTCAGTGCCACGCCCGGCTTCTCCCGGTTCAGGATCATGCCGCCGGCGCAGTCGAGGGATTCGGGGTGGCAACGGAGTATGTGCGCCGCGATGGCCAGCATCTTCCGCCGCACCGCCTCGCAGGCCTTGATGGCGGCCGAGGTCGTCACCGTGGAGAACCGGCTGGCGTAGGAGCCGCTGGACGACGACACCAGCGCACTGTCCCCCTCGAACACCTGTACGTCCTCGAAGCGCACGCCCAGCCCGTCCGCCACCACCTGGGACAGGGTGGTCTTGTGGCTCATGCTCATGTTCACGTCACCCGAGAACACCCAGGCCTTGCCCACCGGGTCCAGCCGGACCGTCACGGTCTCGTAGCCCGCGTTGTAGGCGTTGGGCCGGAGCGAACTCAGGGGCTCCAGCAGAAACGCCAGTCCGACGCCCCGGTAGCGCCCCTCCAGGCGGCAGCGGTCCCGGTCCGCCAGCAGGCCGGCGTAGTCCGCCTCCGCCAGCGCTTTCCGCAGGCACGCGGGGTAGTCGCCGCTGTCGTAGGTGGACCCGGTCACGCAGGTGTAGGGAAACTCGTGGGGCTGGATCAGGTTGCGGCGCCGGATCTCGTCCTTGCCGAGGCCCAGCTCCAGCGCGGCCCGGTCCATCACCCGCTCCATGATGAAGTTGGACTCGGCCTTGCCGTTGGCCCGGTGGGGCCCGGCGGCGGTCTTGTTGGTGACCACGCCGAAGGAGGTGGTGGCGTAGTTGTCGACGCGGTAGGGCCCGGGAATGAAGTTGGCGGTGACGAAGGCCAGGGAGGTGCCGCCGCTGGGGTAGGCGGCGCCCAGGTCCACGATCACATGGGTCTTGAGGGCGGTGATGCGGCCGGCCCGGTCGAAGCCCGCCTCCACGTGGTCCACCTGCGCCCGGGAGTGGTGCGAGGCCACCATGTGCTCGCTGCGGCTCTCCCGCCAGCCCACCGGCCGGTTGAGCTGGAGCGACAAGAGCGGCATCAGCACCTCTTCGGGATAGAACGCCCACTTGATGCCGAAGCCGCCGCCCATGGTGGGCGAGATCACCCGGATCTTGAGGTCCGCGCGGCCGAGGGTTTCCAGCACCAGGTTGGGAAGCGCGTGCGGCACCTGGGTGGACGACCACAGCGTCAGCAGGTTGTCCCGCTGGTCGACGCTGGCGATGACTCCCCGGGGCTCCATCGGCGTCCCGGTGTAGCGGTGCTGGACGATGCGCTCCCGGATCACCACCGGGGCCGCCTCCAGCAGCTCCTCCACCGGCCCCTCGCTGAAACGGAACTCGTACTGGATGTTGTCGGGCCACTCCTCGTAGAGCCGGACGGTCCCCCGCTCCAGCGCGGCCTCCACGTCCACCACCGGCGGCAGGGGCTCGTATTCCACCCGCACCGCCTCCGCCGCGTCCGCCGCCGCGTAGCGGTCCTCCGACACCACCACCGCCACCGCCTCGCCCACGTGGCGCACCCGGTCCACCGCCAGGCCGTAGTGGTCGGCGAACCGCACCCGGGGGTAGTCGCTGGTGTAGGGCTTGGTCCGGGTGAAGGGGAAGGGCGCCAGGGGCCGGGACAGCCGCCGGACGTCCTCGCCGCTCATGGCCGCCACCACGCCGGGCTGCGCCAGCGCTTCGGACAGGTCCACCCGCGTCACGCGGGCGTGGGCGTAGGGGCTTCGGTGGATGGCGGCGTGGAGCATCCCGGGGACCTCGATGTCGCCGATATAGGTGTTCTTCCCCTGGATGGAGTCGAAGGACTCCTTGCGCTTGATGCTCTTGCCGACGTAGGTCGCCATGGTCGTCCAGCCTGGTGTTGTGTCTCCGCTCACCCTGAGCGTAGCGGAGCGCCAGCGGAGCGAAGTCGAAGGGCCGCCTGCTTGACGGCCTTGATGATGTTCAGATAGCCGGTGCAACGGCACAGGTTGCCGGAGTAGGCCCGGCGGATCTCATCGTCGGCGGGGTGGGAGTTCTCCTCCAGAAACGCCACCGTGGTCATCAACATGCCGGGGGTGCAGAAGCCGCACTCGAGCCCGTCGCATTCCCAGAACGCTTCCTGGATCGGATGCAGCTCGCCGTCTCCGGCCAGGCCTTCCACCGTGCGGATTTCGGCGCCCTGGGCCCGGGGCGCCAGCACCTGGCACGACTTCACGGTCAGGCCGTCCATGAGCACCGTGCAGGCGCCGCAGTTGCCGGTGTCGCAACCCACGTGGGTGCCCGTGAGGCCGGCCTTGTCGCGGATGAGGTCCACCAGCAGCAGACGCGGTTCCACCTCGAAGGAGTAGGCCTTGCCGTTGATGTTGGTGCTGACCTGGATCCTTTGCATCTTCGTCCGTCTTCAGCCGTCCCCGCCGGAAGCACCGTCCAGCCGCGCCCGCGCTCTTTGCCGCGCCAGCGTCAGCGCCCGGGTGACTACCACCGGGGTCATTCCGCTGCGGTAGTCGGCTGAGGCGTGGACGTCACCCACCGGGTCGGCGTCCTTGCCGGCGAGATCCGCGGCTTCGGCCAGGTCCGCGTCCGTCAGCGTCGTGCCGTGGAGCGAGCGGCCCGCGGCTTCGCAGACGAAAGCCGTGGGACCCACCGCGCACAGGGAGACCCGGCTGTCCTGGCAGGTGCCGTCGGGCGCCAGGCTCACCAGCACCGCGGCTCCCACCACGGCGTAGTCGCCGGCCCGGCGTGTGAGCTTGACGTAGGCGTGGCCGCATACGCCGGCCGGAGCCGGTACGTCCACGGCCGTGACGATCTCATCATCGGCCAGGCAGGTGTCGAACGGCCCGGAGAAGAATTCGTGGGCCGCGATGGTGCGGCTGCCGCCGGCCGATCGGGCCGTCAGGGTCGCCCGCAGCGCCAGCACCGCGGGGGCGAGGTCGCCGGATGGGTCCGCCTGGCTCAGAGTGCCTCCGATGGTACCCAGGTTGCGGATGTGGATGTCCCCGATGCTCGCGGCGGCCTCGGAAAGGAGCGGCTGCCGTTGCCCAAGCGTGCGTTCGAGGGTGCGCTCCGTCACCAGGGCGCCCAACCGCACGGCATCGGCCTCCTCCTCGATGCCCTTCAATTCCCGGAGGCCGCCGATGTCGATGATCACCTCCGGCCGTATCAGCCGCAGCTTGAGCATCGGCAGGAGGGACTGCCCTCCCGCCATGAGACGCGCATCTTCGCCGTACTCACGGAGCAGCGCGAGCGCTTCGTCAAGCGATTCCGGCGCCCGGTACTCGAAGGGAGGAGGGATCATTGGAAGGGGGCGCTACCCGCGGGAGCGCGCCAGCTTCCACTCCTCGCCGCGGACACTCTCGTGGAAGAGCTCGTCCACGTCGGGGTCCTTCCTGATCATGCCCTGCTCGCGGGAGTAGCGCGCCAGCGTGCCGACGTTGTTGCGGTTGGTGTCGTTGAGCCCGTAGACCCACGGGTCCTCGCCCATCAGCTCGAGCTGCTCTTCCCAGGAGTCGCGGAAGAACGCCAACGGCACGATCCGGGGATTGTTCATCCGGTCGTAGGTCCACTGCTTGGCCTTCTCCAGCGCCACCATCATGTTCATCGGCACCCAGGGGTACTTGTCCACGATCTCCTGCTTGATGACCGTGGTGTGCATGATGGGAAAGATGCCGGTGCGCTGGAAGTAGTCCAGCTCGACCTGCTTGGGATCGTCGAAGATGCGCTTGACCCGGGTGTCGCCCTCCAGGATCGGCGCGAGGATATCCGGGTGGATGACCGCGTCCAGCTCGCCCTCGACGAGCATGTCCTCGACGCGCTTGCCCTTGGGCAGGCGTTCCATCCGCAGTCCCGCGGGTGGATCGAAGGGGACATCCTCTTCCCTCTCGGCGCGCCACTCCAGGTCGGTGAACGGGACGCCGTACTCGTCCTGCAGGATGCCGCGGATCCACAGGAGCGCGGTGGCCTGCCAGTTCTTGAGCCCGATGGTCTTGCCCTTGAGGTCCTTGGGCTCCTTGATGCCCTTGTCGGCATTCACAAAGATGAAGCCGTGGCGGAACCGGCGGTGCAGGAACACCGGGATGGCGGTCAGGTCGTCCGCCTCGCCGCGATCCTTGGCCAGCAGGTAGGACGAGCACGATTGTTCGGCCACGTCGAACTCACGATACCGCGACACGCGCCAGTGTCGTGTGGACGAGTCCATGTCCGTCAGCACGGTCAGCTCGATGCCGTCCGGCTTGATCACGCCTTCCTTGAGGGCCCGGATACTCTCGTAGTCGCCGCAGGCCAGTGTCAGATGAAGTTTCTCGGCCATTCTCTTACCTCCAGTGCATGCGCCCTTCAGTCGATGGCGAGCCGTTTGGCCCGCCGCACGAAATAGTCCCACATGCTGCCCAGTCGATGTGGCGTGTAGATCTGGTCGTACTTCTCGCGCGCCTCCTCGTCGCTGCTCCAGGTGGGATCTCCCGAGGCGCTGGCGAGGAGCTGGATGCGGCATGCCTTCTCCAGAAAGATGGCGTACAGGGTGGCGGTCTCCACCGATTCGGCCACCACGGTGGAGCCGTGGTTCTTCATCAGCACGGCCCGGTACCCTTCGAGCTTCCTGGCCAGCTCGATCCCAAGCTCGGGCGTCCGGATGAGGATCGTCGTGTAGTCGAAGAGGGGGAGACCGTCGTGGAAGATGGAGCCCTCGTGGCTCACCGGGCGCAGCCGCTGTCTCAGCGAGGCGAAAGCGGTGGCGTAGGGCGGATGGCTGTGGATGACGCAGTTCACGTCCGGGCGCGCCCGGTAGATCTCGGTATGGATGAAGACCTCGGAGTGGCGCTCGTATTCGCCCTCGACCTTGTTGCCGTCGAAGTCCACCTTGATGATGTGATACGGCCGGATCTCCTCGAAGCCGTAGCTGTGGGGCTTCATCAGCATGGCGTTCTCGCCCGGAATCCGGGCCGACACATGCCCCAGGATGTTGTCCCAGTGCCCTTCGAGGGCCAGGATGTTGCACGAGATCGCTACCTTGTCTCTCAACGCTACCAAGTCGTCCATGAAACCCCCTTGAACGGCGTCCTGCGAAATGGCGTCCTTCGACTTCGCTTCGCTACGCTCAGGACGAACGGTTGTGAAAGCCTCTCTCCGTTCGTCCCGAGCGCTTCGCGAAGCTCAGGACAGAAGTAGCGAGAAAGCCCCTCCCCGTTCGTCCTGAGCGTAGCGAAGCGAAGTCGAAGGACTGCAAACTCCTATTCCCTAAGCCTGAACCGCTGTATCTTGCCGGTCACGGTCTTCGGCAAATCGTCCACGAACTCCACCCAGCGCGGGTACTTGTACGGCTCCAGACTGCCCTTGACGAAATCCTGGAGCTCCTGGGCCAGCCCGTCGGCACCCTGGTGCCCGGTGTTGAGGATGACGTAGGCCTTGGGCTTGATGAGCCCGTCGCCGTCGGCCTCGCCGGTCACCGCCGCCTCCAGCACCGCCGGGTGCTCCATCAGGGCGTTTTCCACCTCGATGGGCGAAACCCACAGGCCGCCCACCTTGAGCATGTCGTCGGAACGGCCGCAATACCAGAAGTAACCGTCGTCGTCCCGGTAGTACGTATCGCCGGTCTTGAGCCACTCGCCGAGCATGGTGCGCTGGGTCTGCTCGTGCTTGTTCCAGTAATAGGGCGCGGTGGCGTCGCCGCTGACGTACAGGTTGCCCACCTCGCCGTTGGGCACCTCCCGCCCCTCGTCGTCCACCACCTTGGCCACGAACGCCGGCGTCACCTCGCCGCTGCTTCCCGCCTTGGCCCGCCCCGGCCGGTTGGCGAGGAAGTCGTGGGTTGCCTCGGTGGAGCCTACGACGTCCAGCAGCTCCACCCCGACTTTGTCCCGCCACTGGTTGAAGAGGGCGGGCGGCAGCGGCTCGCCCGAGGACAGACAGACCTTGAGGGAGCTGAGGTCGTACTCCTTCTCCACCCGCAGCATTCGGGAATAGAGCGTCGGCACCGAGAAGAAAAAGGTCGGCCGGTACCGCTCGATGGTTTGGAGGATTTTCTCCGGTTCCGGCCGTTCGGGCCACAGCACGCCGGCGGCGCCGAAGCGGAAGGGGAAATAGAGGGAGTTGCCCAAACCATAGGAGAAGAACAACTTGGAGGCGGACAGGCAAACGTCGTCCTCGGTCATGCCGAGCACCGGTTTCACGAACAGATCGGTGATGGTGATCATGTCGTGCTGGAGGTGGACCGCGCCCTTGGGATTGCCCGTGCTACCGGAGGTGTAGTTCCACATGACGACGTCGTCGCGTCCCGTGGGCTCGGCTTCGAGGTCCGTAGACTGGCCTTCCAGCAGGGCATCCCAGGACATTGCCTCGCCCCGCGGCGTTCCCACCACCACCACGTGCCGCAGGTGGCGCGGCCTTTCACCGATGGCCTCGATCTCGGGCAACGCGGACTCGTGCACCACGACGATGCGGGCCCGGCTGTCGTTCAGGAGATACTCGTAGTCCCCGGCTTTCATCCAGGGATTCATCGGAATGGGAACCGCGCCGATCTTGATGGCACCGAAGAAGCTGAATGCGAATTGAGGGCAGTCGGGAAGCACCAGCAGCACGCGCTGCTCGGTGTCCAGGCCCAGGCCACGGAACCCGTTCCCGGCCCGGTTGACCGCCTCCTGGACCTGCCGGTAAGTGAACCGCTGGTCCTCGTGCAGGATCGCGGTGCGCTCGCCACGGCCCGCGGTGACGTTGTCGTCGACGAACGTGGTGGCCGCGTTGTAGGGGTCCGGCAGTTCGAGTCGCGGAGCGCTCATGCTCGTCTCGATCAGGAGCCCGTACCGGCTGGCAGCGCGGCGCGGGCGCGGGCGGGCTTGAAACCGCCCCTGCACTCTCGCCTTCCCGCGGCGTAGAAACCCGGCGGTACGGATTCGGCCTATTCGCCTCCCACCATCTCGGAAGTCTGCTCCGTGGCCACGACCACCGACTTGACCTCGCTGTAGTGCTCCACGGCCTCGTTGCCGTGCTCCTTGCCGACGCCGCTCTGCTTCACGCCGCCGAAGGGCAGCTCGTCGTAGATGATCTGCGCCGAGTTGACCCAGGTGTACCCGGCGTCGAGCTTCTCGGCGGCGAACATGGCCTTGTCGATGTCCTGGGTCCACACCGACGAACCCAGGCCGAAGATGGAATCGTTGGCCAGCGCCAGGCCCTCTTCGAGGCTCTTGATCCGCACCACCGGCAGGGCCGGACCGAACACCTCGTCAGCCAGCAGCTTGGACGCGGGGTCGACGTCCACCACCACCGCCGGGTTCAGGAAATTGCCCTTGTCGAATTCGTCGCCCTTGGGGCGGTCGCCGCCCACCAGCACCCGGGCGCCGCGCTTCACCGCGTCCGCCATCTGATCCTCCACCTCCTCGCGCTGCGCCTTGGTGTGCAGCGGTCCGAGCATGGTGCCGCGCGTCAGGCCGTTGCCGACCCGCAGCTTGCGGACCTTCTCCACCAGCTTGTCGGTGAACTCGTCGGCGATGCCGTCGTACAGGTAGAGGCGCTTCACCGCCAGGCACGCCTGCCCGCAGTTGAAGAAGCGGCCCACCGAGGCCGCGCTCACGGCCCGGTCGATATTGGCGTCGTCGCACACGATCATCGGATCGCTGCCGCCCAGCTCCAGGGTGACCCGCTTGACCTGCTGGGAAGCCACCTCCATGATCCGCTTGCCGGTGTCGGTGGCGCCGGTAAAGCCCACCTTGCGGATGGCAGGGTTGCGGAGGATCTCCTCACCCACGTCCCCGCCGGGACCGGTGACCATGTTGATGGTGCCCTTGGGAAGTCCCGCCTGCTGCACCAGCTCGACGCACCGGGTGGCGGCCAGCGGCGTGGTGCTGGCCGGCTTGATGACCATGGCGTTGCCGGCCAGGAGCGCCGGGCCCACCTTGTTGCCCATCAACGACACCGGGAAGTTCCACGGCACGATGGAGCCCACCACGCCCATGGGCTTGTGCATGATGAGCCCGAAGCGCCCGTCGGCGAGCTTCACGTAGCCGCCGCGCAGGGTCTTGGCCATGCCGGCGTAGTGCTCCAGGGTGTGTGCGAAGCGGCGGATCTCCAGTACCGACTCGCGCAGGGCCTTGCCCTGCTCCTTGGTGAGCAACTGGGTGAGTTCCTTCTCGTTGTCCAGCACGAGCCGCGCCGCCTCGGCCAGACACTCGCCACGCTTGGAGGGCGCGAACTTGCCCCATTCCACCGCCGCCTCTTCGGCCGCCGCCACGGCCCGCTTCACGTCCTCGGCCGTGCCCTTGGGAACCGTATCCACCACCTCGCCGGTGGCGGGATCGTAGATGGTGGTGGTCTCGCCGCTTGCCGTATCCGTGTACTCACCTGCGATGAACATCTGCATGGGACGAACTCTCCTCGTGAATGAATAATTTTACAGCCCGCGGGACTTGGCCGGGATTTTGCGTCGTAACCGGTGTAGGGGCGGTTTCGGCGAATCTGCGTCAGTCGAAGGCTGAAGCAGAATGAACCATGTCAGCGCGGGCCTGTCAAGGAACTGTGTTGACCGGCTCAGAGGGATTTTGTATCAACAAGTCAGGTAAGGAGTCGTTCGAATGAACGTCGATATTTCGGCAATTGCCATCATCTTGTCAGTCGTAGGCGTGGGTCTCGCGTTGGCGAGAATGATACAGAGCCTGCGCGCGGACATTCACCGGGAGATGGACCTGCGGTTTGCCCATGTGGACCAGCGCTTCACCCAAGTGGACCGACGGTTCGACCAGGTGGACCAACGATTCGCTCAAGTAGACCAACGGTTCGACCAGGTGGACCAACGATTCACTCAAGTAGACCAACGGTTCACCGAAGTGGATCAGCACATTTCCGAACTACGCGGAGAATTGCGCGAGGTGCGGCAAGACGTGGGCCACCTGCGGGAAGAGATGGGCACTCTACGCGAGCGCACGATGCAACCAGCGCCGGCGTGAGTCCGGACCATACCGTGCCGCCCCGTTCCCGCGGCGACGCCGGAACACGTCAGAACGGCGTCCGGGTCTCCTTGCCGCTCGTCTCCACGTAGACCTTTTCCGACGTCACCGGCTTGCCGTCGAGGCAGTCCTTGAGCCAGTCCACGATGATGGTGCGGGCGGCCGGGTTGCGGAGCGAGTGGCGCTCGCCCTCGTAGACGTAGAGGACCTTGGGGCAGGTAGCCTCGTCCATGAGCTGGTAGACGTACTCGATGGGACAGAGCTCGTCGTCCTCACCCGCCGCCACCATGTAGGGGCATTGGATTTTGGCGGCGATCCCCTCCAGGGTCAGGGTCTTGCAGAACTCGTCGAACTCGGCCTCGTCATCGTAGCCGGACATGTACATGTAGTTGAGCTTGAAGGTCGGGGCGGCGGTGTTGAAGATGGTGTACTGGCCGGGCTCCATGCACACGCCGGCGACGGCGCAGGCCTTGAAGCCGGGCTCGGCGGCCGCCATGCGCGTGCCCCAGTAGGAGCCCATGCTGGAGCCGTAGATGGCCATCCGGTCGCCGTCGATCTCCGGGCGGGTCCGGAGATACGCATACGCCGCCTTGGCGCCGTCCTCGCAGTTGGAGGCGGTGACGGCAATGCCGCGCTCCCGGGTCTCGCCCTGTCCCGGGCCGTCGATGGACAGGATCGCCAGCCCCCGCTGCAGCAGCGGATCGCCCATGAGCGGGTTGTCTTCCTTCACCCCGTCCATGCCAGGCTGATAGAGAATGCACGGGAACCGCTCCCCCGGCGCCGGCTGGTGCGGCAAATGCAGCAAGGCCGCCTGCTTGCCACCCGGCACGGACAGGTCCACCCGCTCGATGGGGTGGTCGGCGAAGCGGATGTAGCTGTCATAACAGTCGCGTTTGCTCTCCGCCCAAGCCATCCGCTGGGCGTTGCCGTCCTCGAAGATGCCCCACTGGGCCGCGGTGTAGTAGGTGGCCGCCACGTAGTAGTGCTCGCGCGCCTCCACCGTGTGACCCAGCGCCTCGGCGGCCCGCGCCCGCCGCTCCCGCGTCTGGGCGGCGTGGGAGAATTCCCGCGGGAAGTCGGTGAACTTCTGCACCCGCTGCCCGATCCCCCGAAGCTCCCCGGCGATGCCCGGGCCGCAGTTCCGCAGCATCTTGCCCGAGCGGCCCTGATCGAAGTCGAGGCCGCTCACCTTGATGACCTGATCCAGGATCCAGCGTTGCTCCCGCCAGCGTTTCATCTTTCTCTCGGTACTCGCGCGCATGGTGTGTTTCCCCTCGCAACTCCCTGTTACGGAAAGAAGCCGTCCACCGACAACTTGCGCCGGCGGTCCTTGACCCTTTCGCTGAGGTCTATATACAATCACCTCCGCCTTTATCAATGTCCGAGGCCGAGAGGCCGTGACGGAAGGCTTCCGAGCGAGGGGTGATGGCAAGGCTCGAACCGGACGCGAAACTCGACGAGCGCATGGCGGTGCTCGCAGCGACCCCGTTGCGGTGGTGGGCCGGGGAGGCGGAAGTGGTGCGCACCTACTTCTCCAACCCGCGCACCCGGGAGGACGACCTGCACTGGCTCAAGCTGCAGGCGGCGCGTGAGCTCGGCACGGTGGAGCGGCTGCTGCAAGCCCTGCCCGGCGATCTCGCGCGGATCGAGACGGCGGTCAGCCGGGCTTCCCTGGAGGCCTCGGCGCGGTCGGTCTACGAAGAAGCGCGGCACTACCGGCTGCTGGCCGACATCATGGAGCAGATCGCGGGGAAGAGACCGGACCCGCGGGAGTTGCTGGCCCTCTCGGGCTGCCAGCACGACCGCAGGGGGCACCCGGACCTTCCGGCCATGACCGCCGAGGAGGTCACCCGGCGGCTCCAGGAAACCCATGGCGAGCTTGCCGACGTGGCCCTGGGCTTTTCCGAGGGCGCCGGGGCAGCCATCTTCTACATGGGCAACAGGCTGCTTGAACTCCCTTACACCTCTTATTCGGGGGACGCCGTCGAAAAGGCCATCGCCGACGCCATGGGCATCATCTTCCACGACGAGATGCGCCACGGACCCGTCCACATTCCCCACATCGCCCGGGCCATCCGCAACGACGACGACCTCGAGATCGCCCGGCACATCATCACCGAGAAAGCCACCGCGCACCTGAGGCTCCGCAACGAAACCTTCGGCTACCCCTTGACCGAAGCACGCATGGCGGAGATCGACGCCGGCATCGGCGTCGACCCGCTGCCGGTGGACTACAGGAACATCACGCCGGTTTCCCCGTATTCGGCGTGAGGAGCTCACCACGCTCCCGTGAGGCGGTTGAGGGCCGCGTAGAAAAGGACGAAACAAGAGAATTCGCATGGATCAGGGCGGTGTCCACTAGCTTCAAGGAGGCCAATGATGAGCACCGATGCAGACAAGATCGCCGGAGATATCATCGACGACAGACTCATCGAACCAGCGGGGCATTACGCCGGGGAAGTCCGGGCAGGAGAGGTGTTCCGGATCGTCGATCTCGAGGGGCAGCAGGTGATGGATTTCCTGGCGTTCAATCTGAATGATCTGGAGGAAAGACTCTCCCCGGAGAACACGCTGAACCTCAACAAGCAGATTTATCCGACGGTGGGCTACACCCTGCTCTCGGATAAAGCCGGCAAGCTCATGACAATTGTGGCGGATACTTGCGGCACCCATGACATGCTGGCGGGGGCCTGTTCCCGCTACACCAACGAATACCGCTACGGTGTTCCGGGCGCCAACAATTGCCGCGACAACTTCGTCGCCGCTCTCGAGCCGTGGGGACTTGCATGGGGAGACATACCCTACAACATGAACGTCTTCATGAATTGCCCCATCCAGGCTGACGGCACGTTCTCCATCGAACCGCCGAAATCAAAGGCGGGCGACTACATCGACTTCAGGGCCGACATGGATGTCCTGGTGGCCGGGTCAAATTGCCCCCAGGTGCTCAACCCCTGCAACTCCGGGAACTTGAAGCCGCTGCGGGTAGTCCACTACAGGCCTGGATAGCCCTTTCTTGTTGGAATTACGGACAACAGCAGGCGCGTTCCGGACCGGATCAGGACTCGTGCGGGCTTTCAGCCTGTGCGTGGCAACGGCCCTCTTGTGTCTCTTGCCGGGGCTGGTGGAACCGGCCTCGCTGGACGACGAGTACGTGACCTCCAAGCGACACTGGGCGGTCACGGAGACGAAGTTCGAGATCACCGCCAAGCGCTTTCGTCTGAACAAGAACGTACGGCACCCGCGACCCGTCCTCCTTATCCACGGCCTGCTGGTGGACAGCCGCTTTCTGGACTTCGGCCGCGCCAGCTTGGCGGAGTATCTGGCGGAGGCC
>Ga0209020_1002962_pt1 | contig 12586 bp, 10 predicted proteins | sample PinacodermBB_FD_187298 | JGI IMG/M metagenome (GOLD analysis project Ga0209020, IMG submission 187298) | Host-associated microbial community of the marine sponge Aplysina aerophoba from Gulf of Piran - sponge pinacoderm, lysed by bead... | ecosystem: Host-associated > Porifera > Sponge >...
CAAACAGCGCCTGCTAATGGAGAAGGGACGCGTCGGATATGAGTCCACAGCCTGGGGGCTGGACTCCGCCGCGGATTCTTTGCTCTCGCTGATGGACTTCTCCAAGAGCCAGCCAGACGCGAAGGCTACCGCATGGCAATCGGAATTGGAGCCCTCGCCGGTGGGCCGTCCGGAAACTTCCCCCAAAGAAGCCTCCCAGATCGTGCGAAAAGCTGCTGAACTCCTGGGGGCGGACCAGGTAGGCTTTGCCGAACTTGACCGTCGCTGGGTGTATTCCCATTACTTTGACGCTGAGACTAAAGAAGCTTTCCCCATCAAGTTTTCTGATGAACCCGGGTACGAGCAGCACGACCGGCCGGTTCGCCTTGACGACGGCACCCGGGTCATTCCCAAGGAGATGAAGTACGTGGTGGTGATGCTCCACGAGTGGGGCAAGGACCTGGACGGCACGGAGCATGCGCCGACCCTGCTTGCCGAGGGACTCAGCACGCTGGCGTACGCCCGCATGGCCCCTACCCTTTGGATGGTGGCTGAATTCATAAGGGGGCTGGGCTACAACGCCATTCCGGCAGCCAATGACACCGGCCTCAGCATTCCGCTGGCTATTGATGCAGGACTTGGCCAGGTGGGGAGACACGGAATGTTGATCAACCCCAAGGTTGGGGCACGCTGCCGCATATCCAAGATTTTCACCGACCTTCCGCTGGAGCCCGCCGGGGCTGTGGATTCCGGCATCACCGAATTCTGCAACGCATGCCTGAAGTGCGTACCGAAGTGCGGCACAAAAGCAATTACTACAGGCGGACGAAGCTTCGATGCCATTGACGAAAGCAATGCGACCGGGGTGCTTACCTGGAAACTGGACGCAAAGAAGTGCATGACTTTCCAGAACCGTGTGGGAAGCACGTGCAGCACCTGCGTGCGCCGGTGCGCCTGGACCAAGCCACCCAGCAGGAAGTATGCCATCCCGCGTTTCTTTATCAGGAACTTCCGGTGGATATGGTTGAACAAGACCTGGATTTGGCTGGACGACCTGGTGGGAAATGGAAAGTTTGACAAGAAGTCAAACGACTTCTGGGTAAGCAGCCGCTAACTGGTACGCTGTCACTGGCAGGCAGAACCAGGCGCCTTCCAGGTTGTAGTTGTAACTCGGTCAAGTCTTGCCAGACCCTCCAGCGAAATGCCCCATATTGGACGCGTTAAGGATGACAAGGCCGCCGCCACCATAGTTCTTTGCCTCTGACTGGGTCTGGATTTGCGTCCGAAGCATCCACATGACTGGCAAGCCGTGGGTTGCCACCGGGGTTAAAGCCCCTGACAGGTCTTAAGGCTGACAATTGCCCCACGGCTTAAGGGGAAGTCTGCCTTCCGCTTTGCCTTTTCGTCTTCAGGGGCTCCCAGGCCAACCAGGCATGCCCGGGCAGGGAAGATGGGGTCGAGTTTTCCGCATCCGCGCAATAACCGTGCCGTGTTGTCGCAATCGTCAAAGGGACCTTGTATCCTTCGTTGACATCCGATTTGGCCAAACCTAATATGTTGTGAACAGGCTCCTCCCCTGGTGTTTCAGGCTCGAAAAACGGAGAGGTGGTAATGTCCCACCAGGAAGACATTCGATTGATGGCCCACTTGATGAGACGCGCGGGCTTCGGCGATGCCCGCGAGGAACTGGAGGAGCGTGTCTCCAGGGGCTACGACGCTGTGGTCGAAGAACTGTTGCATCCGGAGCGGCAGCCGGCCATAGACGAGGAACTGCTGTACCGTTACTTCCCGGGATATGAGGGCGCCGGTGCGCCTCCAATAAACCAGGCCAACTGGGTTTTCCGGATGATCAATACCAGGCGGCCCCTGGAAGAGAAGATGGCCCTCTTCTGGCATCAGTTGTTCGCCACCGGCAACTCCAAGGTGGACAATCCACCGGAGATGACTCGCCAGATAGCTATCTTCCGCGAATACGGGCTGGGCGCTTTCCGCGACCTGCTGGTGGAGGTTGCCAAGTCGCCAGCCATGATCTTCTGGCTGGACAACCACGGAAATCGCGACGGCGCCATCAATGAAAACTGGGGGCGGGAGCTGTTGGAGCTATTCTCCCTCGGAGTCGGCAACTACTCAGAGGATGATATCAAGGAAGCGGCCAGGGCCTTTACCGGATGGACTATTGCCCCGAAGATTCCCCGCAACCCTTACGGCCGTTTCCACTGGGAGTTCGAGTACAAGCCCGAGGATCACGACGGTCGGGAAAAGACTTTCTTGGGGCATACCGGCAACTTCAATGGCGAAGACATCGTGGACATTATTGTGGACCAGCCGGCTACGGCCCGGTTCCTGGCCCGCCACCTGTACAGGTTCTTCGTCGCCGACGAGCCCCATGTCGCCAGTTGGAACATTACGCCACCCGTTGACCCTGAAGCCATCGACTTCCTGGTAGATGCCTACAATGAATCCCGCGGCGACATACGGTCCATTTTGCGAGCGTTGTTCAACTCGGAGTTCTTCAAGAATGCCCGGTTTGCCCGGGTGAAATGCCCGGCTGAGCTGGTCGTTGGAACTGTGCGTATGGCCGGCAACTATAACGGCTTCAAGCCGGGATTCAACAACCTGGCCCTGGAGTGCGGCTGGCAGGGACAGGAGCTTCTCAATCCTCCCAGCGTGGAGGGCTGGCACATGGGCTCCGAATGGATCGACCCCGGCGTCTTGATGCGCCGGGTGAATTTTGCCGCCAGGATATTCGGGGACATTTCACTGCCTGGCGTTCAGGCAATCTTCAAGCAGGTTATGGTTACGGTGCATGGGGACAATTCCCCCAAGGCGATAGTGGCCGCTTGTCTTGATGCCATGGGACCGCTGGAAGTGGGTGAGGCGACCTACTCTGAATTGATGGCCCACGCTGAGAAATGTGGCGACCTGGCCTGGAACACTACCGACGAGCTGATTGCGTCACTGCAGAGCGTAAGCAGGATATTGACCTTGATAGTCTCCTCGCGAGAGTATCAGTTTGCCTAGCCAAGTGCATACAGTTGATGTAGAGGGATATGAATATGGCATCAACCCATAAAGACCCCGTATTGGTGGTAATGGAGCTAACCGGGGCCAACGATTACCTCAATACCATCGTGCCCTATAGCAACCCTCTTTACTGGGACAACCGGCCCAAGGTTCATATCTCTGAAGACCAGGTTCTGCCCATAGATGACCAACTGGCATTCCGGTCTGACACGGAGCCGTTGAAAGATATCTACGACCAGGGCAACATGGCAATCATCCACGGCATCGGGTTCGAAAACTCGCCCCGTTCCCACTTCCGCGCCATGGACATCTGGCATACCTGCGAACCAAATTCTATCGGGACTGACGGCTGGCTGGCCAAGGTGATTCGGGACCTGGATCCTGCCGGCGAGAACGTCCTTAAGGGAGTGAGCCTGGGCCAGGGTTTGCCTCGCGCGCTGGCCATGAAGGGCGTTCCCGTTACTTCCGTCAATCATCTTCCCACCTACGGTGTGCTCTCATCAAATCCGGGGATCACGTCCGAGCAGGACAGGGACCAGTTATTGGAGAGCTTTGCCAGGATGTACGCTCCCGCCATCGGCGCCGGGCCGACCATGGAATACCTGGGACAGGCGGGACGGGATGCCTTGAAGGGAGCAGACATCATCAGGGTTGCTCCCGAAATCTATTCTTCAAACGTGGAGTATGCCAACAATCCCATCGCTAGGCGCCTCAGAGACGTGGCCCAGGTACACCTGGCGGATCTGGGTACCCAGGTCTTTTACACGGCCTACGGGTCCTTCGACACCCACTATGACCAGATGGGCTCCCATACCAAGCTTTGGATGGACGTATCCGCCGCCATACGCGACTTCTTCGCTGACCTGCGGGAGCACGATGCCTCAGACGAAGTGGTTGTTATGTTGTTCAGCGAGTTTGGGCGCCGCGTCCGCGATAACGGCACTGGTACCGACCACGGTGCTGCCGGGGTGGCCTTTGCCATCGGTGATCGGGTGAATGGTGGAATGTACGGGACTTATCCGTCGTTGAAGCTTGAGGACCTGACCGAGGGAGACCTGGCGCCAAGCTACGATTTCCGCGGCTTCTACTCCACTTTGGCGGAGAGGTGGCTGGGACTCGATCCGGTGCCCATCGTCGGTGGACACTTTGAGCAAATGTCTTTCGTGTAGCTTCAGGCCCCCGAATTCGTTCACGGGAGAAGGGATATGCTGACCACAGTCGCCGCTGGCCGGGTATATGACTATAGTTACTGCATTGGCATGTACAGCCAGTCGGGCCGGGGATTTTGGGCTCCCCAGGATTTTGTCCTGGGGCCAAACGGTCGAATGTTTGTGTTAAGCCGCGGCGTGGAGCAGTTGGGCCAGCGTGTCAGTAAGGTTACCCTGGACCACGAGTTTCAAGGCCAGTTCGGCTCTGTCGGTGCAGAGGATGGGCGCTTTGTCTGGCCCCGGTCAATCGATTTGGACCGTGACGGACGAGTGTTCGTTTCGGACGAGCATCTCAACCGGATCACCGTTTACGATGACGAGGGCGCTTACCGGTACCACTGGGGCAGGTCCGGCAGCGAAGACGGGCAGTTGAACGGACCGTCAGGAATCGCTTTCGATTCATGGGGAACCATCTGGGTGGTGGACAGCCTGAATCACCGGGTGCAAAGTTTCAGCCAGATCGGTGAGTTTCGGTCTCGCTTCGGGAAGCGCGGCAGTGGTGACGGAGAACTGGAAATGCCATGGGGCATCTGCCTCGACCGCTACGACAACATTTACGTGGCGGACTGGGGAAATAACCGGGTGCAGAAATTCGCCCCTACCGGGGAGTTGCTCCTTAAGTTCGAAGGCTCCAGCGCAGGGGTGGGGTCTCTAAAGGGTCCTTCCGGGGTAGCAGTGGACTCGGATGGGGATGTTTACGTAACTGACTGGGGGAACCACCGTGTCCAGATCTATGCTGCCGACGGCCAATACATTACAGCGCTGGTCGGCGACGCCCAGGAGCCCTCGCCGTGGGCCCAAACTTACATCGATGCCAATCCGGATATCATCAAAGCCAGGCGTCGAACAGACCTCGAACCTGAATGGCGGTTCCGGCGTCCGGTGGCCGTCAATGTTGACGCCGCCGACCGGATCATAGTCCTGGAGTCGTACCATCACCGGCTCCAAATTTACAACAAGGTCAAGGACTACGTGGAGCCTGCTATAAATCTGTAGGTCCGCTCACGACCGCCTTCGCGCCCATGCTCGGGCGCTTCTCCACGATGCATGTGGCGCTGAGGAGCGTCGCTGCGCTGCCCTCAATCGTATCCAGACTGACCTGCCTTCGATGTCTGTTCCACTTTAGACTCTTCCAACATTCGCTGCAGTTGCCCCGCTTACCGCCGCCATGGATCTGCCGGCAGCGCCCGCCCGAGCGGCCCACTTTGCCTCCGCCACTTGCACCCGCCGCTTGTTCGCTCATGGTTAGAGGCTGGTATGAACCCGTCTCCAGTCAGGTACTTTTTCAGTACCGTACAAGGTACTGTTATAGACCTTGTGTAGCATTCATTAGCGATACTTTTGTGGTTTACTTGCCAACAGAAATTCCACCTTATATTGTATGCCGAGGTATTCGGTAAACAGAAAAGTCGGGACAGTAAGCTCTTGCAAGTCAACGAGCGAAGATTGGGTACCCTGCGACAGGATTGTGAGGGCAGAAGTTGGGGATCATGGCAGGTAACGTGGACGAAGCCGCTGTATCAGCAGACATCAGGATTGGAATTGTTCACCCATTTCGGGTTGTACGGGAGGCTCTTGCCTGGTCACTGCTAGGGGAACCCGGCATTTTCGTCGTAGATGTTGCATCAGAGTCACGATCTACACCGCAGGGGCACATGCCTATAGAGGCGGACATAGTACTAATTGAAGCCACTCCTGAATTTGAAGCTTTCGAAGCCCGAATCCAGGGCGTTAAAAGGCGCTATCACGGCGCTAAAGTCGTCGCATTTGGGGTAACTAACTCCAGGAACGACATACTCGTCTGTATTGAGGCAGGCGCGTCGGCATACACGCTGTCCGATGTTTCCCCGGGTGAACTGGCAGATACTATGCGCAGCGCGCATCGGGGCGGAGTTGTTTGTCCTCCTGAAATTTCCAGCTATTTGTTTGAACGACTGGCCACAGTCAGGCGGGAATTGGGTGTCAAGCAGGAAGGCAAGCAGGAGCAATTTACCCGACGGGAATCCCAAATCCTTCAACTGTTGGCTGACGGATTAAGTAACAAGGAAATAGCTTCTCGCCTTGATCTGGAACTCCAAACTGTCAAAAACTACGTGCATAACATCTTGGAGAAACTCCGGGTACAAAACAGGAGAGCTGCCGCAGCCTACGCGCTGAGTGTAGGCCTGGTAGAAGCTGGCTCCGGTCGAAACTAGAAAACCTCTCTACCCGGCAATCTATACAACCTCTTACTACACCCTACAAAGTGTCTCCAAGTAACACTAACCCCCTTTATTCCGCACCCTTTGTTGCCGACGGACATGCATTGGTCGCGGCAGAACCAACTCGGAACTTGGATATCTTCAGTTTCCCTCCCGGGAAACCAGTATCTGCGGAACCGTGCCCAACAACCCAGAGTTACCGGTACCTGCTCCAGTACTCTTTGAGTCCTTTGGTTCTCTCCCATTGGTGCAATTTCCATGTTCTGATTGTCATGTATGGGTCCCAATTGCAGTTATTGGGAGCAAGTATGCCTCGATTGAGAATACTCCTGGCCTGTCCCCGAATGGCAGACAGCGAGACTGGGTCGACACACTTGCACGTGACACCGACATCGAGCTGGTTGAGGCTGCCGATGGGACCATCGATGCCCTCTTGAAGGCGGGCAGCACAGAGGCCACCGTAGTGGTCGTCGACCTTCCAGAGTCAGGGCAGGACCCAGGCCTGACCGGACACCTTCTAGACGAATACCCTCACATTAAGGTAGTTGCCGTATCTGAAGATGGCAGGAACGCTCTCAAGTACGAGGCTGGAATCATAAAGGAAGCCCTGGGTGACCCATCAGTTCATCCCCTCAAAGAGCTATTTCGTTCCCTTTGGAAGGGAAGGGATCAGATATTGAGGAAGTAGCGACTACATGCTTCGTAGTTGCATGTCTGCAACAGGAGGCGTGCCCTCATATTCCCCGTTTCACTCGCGCTGCCTCTACCAGTTCAAGGTGCCGTAATGGAAAAAAACACTGTCAGTTCGAATAACACCATACCGGCCGGCTTTGTGGCAGACCTCGGACTGTTGAACTCGCGGCTCTGTCGGGAAATTCGCGAGCATTAGCTTCGATACTCAGCCGTTGACCAAGATGTGGTAGAGGGTATGGAAGGGCTTTTTCTTTCGGATACTCAGATCGAGTCCACTTTGGAATGCTATCAATCCGATGACAGCAGTCCTGCGGCAGCATCACCGTCATTCCAAATCAAAGATACCTCTTCGAAAGCCGGTCCAGATTCGCCAGGGGCATTGGATCTGAGTGGTTGCGAGGGAGTCCGCTTGAAGAGGTTGAGGCAAGCGTTGAAGCTCAGCGACTTTGACGTGGGCGTGATCGTCCTGTGCCTCGCTCCCGAACTCGACAAGACCTATGAACTCCTTTACGCCCTTCTCCAGGATGACGTCGGCAAGAGTCGTCCCACCGGCCAATTGGCACTGCAGATCCTCGCCGACAGCCTGGAGGACAGAATCCGGTGCAGGCAGTCATTTAGTCCTGGCGCCCCCCTGCTGAAATACGATCTCGTACAAATGACTACGGACCCGTATTGCCAGTCACCAGGGAGTCTCTCCAAATCTCTCAACCTGGATCCACGAGTGCTGGGTTACTTGCTCGGGGTCGACTTCCTGGACGATCAGTTGGGTCAATTCGCCAGTATCTGGGAGGGGGAGCAGTCCTGGAGCGATGTCGTGCTACCCGCTGAAACAAAGAGCAGATTTCAGGAATTGCCAGTTCATATAGAGCGGCTCACCGAATCAGACCGGACTGTCCTGCTTCAGTTCTTTGGTCCTGCAGGTTGCGGCAAGCAGACGGCATCCCGGGCTGTCTGTCATGCCCTGAACCGAAGAATGCTGACGATAGACCTGGACGTACTCTTAACCTGCGGCCAGGATATTTCGAATCTCCTCCACCGTGCTCATCGAGAAGCGTTGCTCCAGGAAGCCATAATATTCTTCCGAAACAGTCATCATCTCTCTGGGCACGGTCCTCAAGAGCGAATGCTGGCCCAGGCCATGGAAGTCCTGATGTCGGAACGACGCGAAGTCACCATCATGAGTGGTCATACTCCGTGGATTCCCTTTGGGACGGCCCCGGATCTGGCGTGACTGATTCTAGAGATTCCGGCGCCGGGCTACCCTGAGGGTAAGCTCCTGTGGGAACAGCATCTGCCGTACGAAAGCTCCGCCATTTCCGATGAGGAACTTGACCTTCTGGTTGGCAATTACGGCTGCAGCGGCGGACAGATTAGGGAGTCTACCGATTTTGCCTCATCCATGGCCAGGTGGCGTGGGCCCGACAATGCAGAAGTAACGTTCGACGACCTTGTTGAATCTTTCCGCTACGCCTCGTCCCGTGGGCAGGGTAAAACGGCAAGCGATTCCCGCGCCCGGCGTTCCTGGGACGACCTTATCTTGCCCGATGACCGCAAGCGTCAACTCCTGGAAATCTGCGCCTGCTTCCGAAACACATCCCTCGTCTACGGGCAGTGGGGATTTGATCCCGACAGTTCCGGGGGAAAAGGCCTGAACCTGCTCTTTGTTGGTTCGTCGGGCACCGGAAAGACCATGGCCGCGGAATTAATCGCTTGTTCACTGGATCTTGACCTGCATCGAATCGACCTCTCCAACATTGTCAGCAAGTATGTAGGTGAAACCGAAAAGAACCTGGAAGCAATTTTTCGGCGGGCCCAGGAGGCCAACAGAATCCTGCTCTTTGACGAGGCCGACGCCCTCTTCGGCAAGCGCGCCGAGATTCGGGATTCCCATGACCGTTATGCGAACCTTGAAGTCAGCTACTTGCTGCAAAAAATGGAGGAGTACCAGGGAATTGCCATATTGAATACCAACCTTCGCAACAACCTGGATGATGCCTTCCTTCGCCGGCTTCACTTCGTTGTGGAGTTCCCTTTTCCCGATGAGGAACAGCGGCTGCTAATCTGGCGCCGCGTATTTCCCGCCGAGGCCCCGCTCCAGTCCGATATTGACCTGGCATTTATGGCCAGGCAGTTCCGGCTGGCCGGAGGAAACATAAAGAATATCGCCCTGGCTGCCGCATTCCTCGCTGCTTACGACGGGAACAGCATCGAAGTGAAACATCTCACCCGGGCAACCCGGCGCGAATACCAGAAGATGGGAAAGCTGCTGACGGAGCAGGAGTTTGGCCCCTATTTTGAAATGGCCATGGCCTGACACTCACCTGTAATTGCGGGCTGGAAAATGTTTGCGGAATTGGACGAAACAATCAGGCAGTTGTTGATACAACGGAGCAATATTGACTCCGGTGAGGTTGATATTGCCTTCCAGATGCCCACCAGGCAATGGGCTGCCGGTATTTCCCGCCCTACTATCAATCTTTATCTGTTCGAGATACGAGAGAATACCGAACTAAGAAACCCGAACCTGTGGGTCGTCCGTCGAGGACCTGACAATACGGCAATTAAAAGCAGGGCGGAAGTCCGTATGGACCTCACCTACAAGGTGACCGCATTCGCCAATACAGTTGAAGACGAACACCGGCTCCTTGCCCGAGCACTGGTCACCTTTCTCAAGAACCCCCTGATTCCTGACGAAGTAATGCACAGCTCGTTAGCCGGTGAGGAGATACCCACCGAGGTGGCTTCCACCAGTCCAAACCAGGGGCTGGCCGAATATTGGGGGGCCATGAGCAACGATGCTCGGCCTTCCCTGGACTACCGCGTCACCACAAGGATCGACTTGAGCCAGGAGATTGAGGTGGGTCTTGCCCTGACGTCCCGTTTGATCTCACGGCAAGTGGAGGGACCGACCGCAACCGGACATGTGGAGGTTTCCCCGCTGCGCATTGGTGGAAAGCTGCATCGGACTGGAGACCCGGACGCGGGGATAGCCTCGGCCCGCCTGACCCTTGTTGAACGAGGCCTCGATACCACTACCGATAGTTTGGGCCGGTTTATCTTCTCGGGAGTTCCGGCTGGTACTTACACGGTGAGCGTTCAATCCCCGGACATTTACGAAGAAATCCGGACGACCCTTCAGGTGCCAGGACAGAATTACGATATCGCAATCTAACCAAACTCTACGAAGGTAAACCACTTTTGAGAGACGCAGTTGTACGCCCTCGAAGGCAACAGCAATCAATTTATTGGAGGTAAAGCATGCCCACATATCTTTCCCTGGGAGTTTACGTCGAGGAGGTTGACGGAGGCAGTAAACCGATTGCCGGAGTTGGGACTGCGGTAGCTGCATTCGTCGGTTTCGCGGAAAAGTGACCGTTCAACGAGCTTACCCTGGTTACCAACTGGACCCAGTTTGTGGATCAGTTCGGTGAATTCACCGAGGGTTCCTATTTGGCCCACTCGGTATATGGTTACTTCAATAATGGTGGTGGACGCTGCTACATCATGCGAGTCGGCGGGTCTGGCGGCGAGGGCAACGGAGTAGGAAGCGCCGAAGCCTCAACACCGGTCGCTCTTCTGCCCGCCAACACTGCCACCGAACTTCATACCGTCAGCATATCTGCCCTGGTGTAAAAGGCGGAGGTAAAGTGGACCACAAGGGCGGGTCTGCTGGCTGATTTATGGCGGCGGGAAATCGTACCGTCCACCGCCTTCCGTAAGGCTGAGTATCAGTCTTTGGAAGGTGTTATGGATGTACAACGTGGAGCTTTACGCGCGGGTTCGCCGGGCCTGCATGGTGGAGGGGATGAGCGTTCGGGAGGCCTCCCGTGTTTTCGGCCTGCACCGGGACACGGTACGCAAAATGCTGGCCTACTCGGCACCACCAGGTTACCGGCGCCAGGACCCACCCCGGCGTCCCAATCCTTCGACAAGCTCAGGATGAGCCCTTCACCGGGGTGATTGACGCCATCCTGGAAGCTGACCGCCAGGTTCCCAGGAAGCAGCGCCACACGGTCAAACGGATCTTTGAGCGGCTGCGGGACGAGCACGGGTTCACCGGGGGATACGCCACGGTCAAGGACTACGTCAGGGAGCACCGGCGGCGGACTCAGGAGATGTTCGTGCCCTTGTCCCACGCACCGGGCCACGCCCAGTGCGACTTCGGCGAGGCAGTGGCGGTCATCGCCGGAGTGGAGCGGAAGGCGCACTACCTGGTGCTGGACCTGCCCCACAGCGACGGCTGCTTCATGAAGGCCTATCCGTCGGAGACCACCGAGGCCTTTCTGGACGGTCACGTCTCGGCCTTTGCCTTCCTGGGCGGGATTCCCCAGAGCATTCTGTACGACAACACAAAACTGGCGGTGGCCCGGATATTACACAAGAGCCTGGGGGACGGCCGAAGACAACGTACCCGTTCCTTCACCGAGCTGCAGTCCCACTACCTGTTCGAGGACCGGTTCGGGAGACCCGGCAAAGGCAACGATAAGGGAAAGGTGGAAGGGATGGTGGGCTACGTGCGGCGCAACTTCCTGGTACCGGTGCCCAGGATGGATAGTTTTGAGGCGCTGAATGCCCACCTGGAGGAGCGCTGCCTGGAGCGCATGGACGCCAGGCTCAGGGGCCACGAAGAGACCATCGGCCAGCGCATGGAGCGGGACCTGGACGCCCTGCTCCCCCTACCGGCGACGGCCTATGACGCCTGTGACAAGCAGGCCAGCCGGGTCAGTTCCCTGTCCCTGGTGCGGTACAAGACCAATGACTACTCAGCCCCGGTGGCCTACGGTCACAGAGATGTGCTGGTCAGAGGCTACGTAAATGAGGTGGTGATCAGCTGCGGCGCCGAGATCATTGCCAGGCACCCCCGCTCCTGCGAGAAGGACGACTTCGTCCTCGATCCCATCCACTACCTGCCCCTGTTGGAACGGAAGACCGCCGCCCTGGACCAGGCCGCGCCCCTGCAGGGGTAGGCGAGTACCGGACGTTGCGCCGCCTGCTGGAGTCCAGGATGGGTCGCAGGGGCAAGCGGGAATTCGTCCAGGTTCTGCGGCTCCTGGAAACCTTCTCTCACCAGGAGGTCCATTGGGCAGTGCAGGACGCCCTGCGGCTGGGAGCCATCAGCTTCGACGCCGTGAAGCACCTGCTGCTGTGCCGTATCGAAGGACGACCCCCCAGGCTCGATCTGGACCTCTATCCCTACCTGCCCCATGTCACCGTCAAGACCACCAGCACCACGGATTACATGGCTCTGCTGCCGGGGAGGGCGGCATGACCAGCAAGTCAACGCTGCTCCTGGAGCACCATCTCAAAGAACTACTAAAGGAACTACGGCTGCCCACCTTCCTCAGGGAGTACCGCAAGCTGGCCGCCCAGTGCGCCGCCGAGGGCACTGATCACCCTGACTACCTGCTGCGTCTCGCTGAACTGGAACTCATCGACCGTCACCAGCGCATGGAAGAGCGCCGCAAAGTCACCAGAGTCGTG
>Ga0209020_1002973_pt1 | contig 12552 bp, 11 predicted proteins | sample PinacodermBB_FD_187298 | JGI IMG/M metagenome (GOLD analysis project Ga0209020, IMG submission 187298) | Host-associated microbial community of the marine sponge Aplysina aerophoba from Gulf of Piran - sponge pinacoderm, lysed by bead... | ecosystem: Host-associated > Porifera > Sponge >...
TTCCCCCGATGTCGAGGACCCGGCGGCGCGCAATGTCGATTTCGACACGCTCGGCGCTGCCTACCGGGAGGCCGCCGAAGGCCTGATCGACGGCGGGGCGGACCTGCTGATCGTTGAGACGGTGTTCGACACACTCAACGCCAAGGCGGCGCTCCACGCCATCGAGGAAGTGTTCGAGGCGCGCGCCCGGCGCCTGCCGGTCATCGTGTCCGGCACGGTGGTGGACCTGTCCGGACGCACGCTGTCCGGCCAGACGCCGGAGGCCTTCTGGTATTCGGTGCGCCATGCCGCGCCCTTCGCGGTCGGCCTCAATTGTGCGCTCGGGGCGGAGCAGATGCGCGGCTTTCTCGCCGACATGGCGCGCTCGGCGGATACGCTGATTTCCGCCTATCCCAATGCCGGCCTGCCCAACGCCTTCGGCGGATATGACGAGACGCCGGAAACGACAGCGTCCCATCTGGGCGCCTGGGCGCGGGACGGGCTGGTAAACCTTGTCGGCGGTTGCTGCGGCACCACGCCCGCCCATATCGAAGCCGTTGCGGAGGCGGTGGCGGGCGTGGCCCCGCGCAAGCCGCCCCGATTGGAGCGGCGCATGCGGCTCGCCGGGCTCGAACCCTTCGTCGCCGCCGCATGAGCGAAGAGTTCGCGCGCGCAAGCGCCCGCTTCATCAATATCGGGGAGCGCACCAATGTCACCGGCTCGGCGGTGTTCCGCCGGCTGATCGAAGCGGACGACTACGAGGCCGCGCTCGACGTGGCCCGCTGGCAGGTCGAGAACGGTGCGCAGGTCATCGACGTCAACATGGACGAGGGCATGCTCGACAGCGAGCGCGCCATGACCGTGTTCCTCAACATGATCGCGGGCGAGCCGGATATCGCGCGCGTGCCGATCATGATCGACTCCTCCAAATGGTCGGTGATCGAGGCCGGGCTGAAATGCGTTCAGGGCAAGGCCATCGTGAACTCGATCAGCCTGAAGGAGGGCGAGGAGCCGTTCCTCGACCAGGCGCGGCGCATCCGCCGCTACGGGGCCGCGACCGTGGTCATGGCGTTCGACGAGGACGGCCAGGCGGACACGGCGGAGCGGAAATTCGAAATCTGCGAGCGCAGCTACCGCCTGCTGGTGGATGGGGCGGGCTTCCCGCCCGAGGACATTGTCTTCGATCCCAATATCTTCGCCGTGGCGACCGGCATAGAGGAACATGACAACTACGCCGTCGCCTTCTTCGAGGCGACCCGGCGGATCAAGGCGGGCCTGCCCCACGCCAAGGTCTCGGGCGGGCTCTCCAATGTCTCTTTCGCATTCCGCGGCAACGACACCGTGCGCGAGGCCATGCACGCGGCGTTCCTCTACCACGCGATCCCTGCCGGGCTCGACATGGCGATCGTCAATGCCGGGCGGCTACCGGTCTATGAGGACATTCCGGAGCAGTTGCGCGAGGCGGTCGAGGACGTGCTGCTCAACCGGCACGCGGATGCGACCGAGCGCCTGGTCGAACTGGCAGAGAGCTTCCGGGGCCGGTCTAAGGAGATCGCCGCCGACCTCTCCTGGCGCGACCGGCCGGTCGATGAACGCCTGTCGCACGCGCTGACGCAGGGCATCGCCGAGTGGATCGAGGAGGATACCGAGGAGGCCCGGCTCGCGCTGGGACGGCCGCTTTCGGTGATCGAGGGGCCGCTCATGGCGGGCATGAACCATGTCGGCGACCTGTTCGCAGAGGGCAAGATGTTCCTGCCGCAGGTCGTCAAGAGCGCGCGGGTGATGAAACGCGCCGTTGCCTGGCTCACCCCGTTCCTGGAGGCCGAGAAGGCCGGCGCGGAGCCCTCATCCGCCGGCAAAGTGCTGCTCGCCACCGTCAAGGGCGATGTCCACGACATCGGCAAGAACATCGTCGGCGTCGTGCTCCAGTGCAACAACTACGAGATCGTCGATCTCGGCGTGATGACGCCCGCCGCCCGCATCCTGGAGACGGCGAAGACCGAGGGCGTGGACATCATCGGGCTCTCCGGCCTGATTACGCCGAGCCTCGACGAGATGTGCTTTGTCGCTGCCGAGATGGCGCGCGAGGGCTTCGAGCTGCCACTGCTGATCGGCGGGGCGACGACCAGCAGGGCGCACACGGCCGTGCGCATCGCGCCCAATTACGACGGGCCGCTGGTACATGTGACGGACGCCTCCCGCGCCGTCGGGGTGGTCGGCACGCTGATGTCGCCCGACCGCCGTGCAGACTTTGCCGGTGAAATCCGCGCCGACTACGACCGCCTGCGCGAATCGCACGGGAAGTCCGGCGGACGGCGCCCGCGCGCCACGCTGAAGGAAGCGCGCACCAACCGCATGGAAACCGACTGGAGCGCCCACGCGCCACCGGTTCCCGCCGCGATGGGCCTTCACGTGTTCGACGATTGGGACCTGGCGGAGCTTGCACGCTACATCGACTGGCAGCCCTTTTTCGCCGCCTGGGAACTGGCGGGGCGCTTCCCGGATATCCTCGACGATTCAAGAGTCGGTGAGGCCGCGCGCAGCCTCCATGCCGACGCGCAGGCGATGCTAGAGCGGCTGGTCGGCGAGGGCTGGACCCGGCCGCGCGCGGTTGCCGGCTTCTGGCCTGCGAACCGCGACGGCGACGACGATATTGCCGTGTTCGCCGACGAGGGCCGCACGCTGCGTCTCGCGACCTTCCATACCCTGCGCCAGCAGATGCAGCGCACCCGCCGGGACCGGCACAATCTCGCGCTGGCGGATTTGGTGGCGCCCCCCGAAACGCCCGACTATATCGGTGCATTCGCAGTGACCGCCGGCGACGGCATCGAAGCCCGCGCGCGCGCCTTCGAAGCAGAGCGCGACGACTACAGCGCCATCATGGCGAAGGCGCTCGGCGACCGGCTGGCAGAAGCTTTTGCCGAATGCCTGCATGAGCGCGTGCGCCGCGAACTCTGGGGATATGCGCCGGAGGAGCGGCTGTCGAGCGAGGATCTGGTTGCCGAGGCCTATCGCGGCATCCGCCCCGCGCCCGGCTATCCCGCTTGCCCGGACCACACGGAGAAGCGCACCTTGTTCCGGCTGCTGGAGGCGGAACGGAACGCCGGCATGGCTCTCACCGAGAGCTGCGCCATGACGCCCGCCGCCTCGGTCTCCGGCCTCTATTTTTCACATGCGCAGGCGAGATATTTCGGCGTCGGACGGATCGACCGCGACCAGGTCGAGGACTACGCCCGGCGCAAGGGCATGGCGCTCGCCGAAGCCGAACGCTGGCTCGCCCCAAACCTCGCCTACGAGCCGTCGTGAAGGGGCGGCCGGCTGCCGCCCGTCGGTGCGGGAAACGCATGTTCCGGCCGATAGTTGGCGAAGCTCGACAACATTTGAGCATCGCACTCCTGCTGCCAGCGCGAGCCGGGCAGGACGGCGGAGACGCAGCGATACTTCTCGCGGAACGCTGCGGTGCGCTCCGTGCTTTCGATGGCGATGGCGACAAGGCCGGCGATGCGGCCCTTCTGGCGTTCGATGAGGGCGGCGGCGCCTTCCATGGTTCCGCCGGTCTCGATCCACTGGTCGACCAGCAGGACCCGCGTCCCCGGGACGAAGGCCGGCAGGCGCATCTCCATGTCCTGGGTCCGGCCTGAGTAGTTCGTGAACGCCACATTGTCCGTGTCGACGCAGAGCTTGCCGGCCTTGCGGATTGGCAGGAACCCGACATCCAACCTCGTCGCAAGGGCCGCTCCCAGAACGAACCCCATGGCGTCCAGCCCTGCGACGACATCAACCTCGATGCCCTCCAGATCGGCGTGCAAATCGTCCAGCAGGTCGTGAAAGGCTGCCCCGTTGATGTAGATGGAAGTCGGGTCCAGCCAGGCGAACCCGCCGCCCTTGGTGTTCGGCGCCATCAGCCGCAGATACCGGCGGTCGTCGCGGGGACCCTTATCCATGGCTGCCGATCTCCCATGCGACCCGCATCAGCTGCGCCAGCCGGGCGGGGTCGATATTGTAGAAATCGCCGGACCGGTTGATCCCGGTGGCGACCAGGAAGGCATCGACATCGGCATATCTCCGCGCGTTCTCCGGCGTGACGCCCGAAGCCAGCGCGAGCGGCGCGTCGCCGATGCCGGCCCTGAACTGACGGACCTTCTGCAGGTCGGCCTCTTTCCCGGTCGCGAGGCCCGAGGTGGTGACGACATCCATGAAAGAAACCGCTTCGCGCGCTGCGTCCTGCCAGTGCGCCGGGTTCACATGGCGCTGTTTCTTGAATGCCGTGCCGCCGAAATACAGCCCCGACCATCCGCTGGCCGCCCGCACATCGGCAATCTGCCGGGCTTCGGATGCGTCCTTCCCGGTTTCATCGATCCGCGCATTGTCGGCCCAGTAGGCATCTACCGGGCAGCCTGTCTTCGCCAGATCGCCCAGGATCGGGAACGCATCGCGGCCGGTGACAGCCAGAAAGTTGACCCCCATCCAGAGCGATGGCCACGCAGTGCGGACCTCGCGAACGATCGGCAGAAACTCGTCGACGCCGAAGTCGTGATTGATCAGGAAGCAGCCGGGGGCGCCCTCGCCGACCAGGATGCGGATGTTCTCGGGTACCTGTCCGGCATCCAGCGCATGGATTACGGGCAGGACGACCGGGCCGGGCGCCTTGAAAAGCTTGTGAAATTCCCGAAGCGTCATGCCGGGAAACTTGCCGCCGATTGGCGGGACAGTCAAAGATGTTCCTTGCCGCACGGTGCTTTTCGGGGTTGGATGCAAACAGCAACCGACGGGAGGTCACATGATGAGCGAACAGGTGAACCTGACACGCCGCAAGGTGCTTATGGCAACCGGCGCGACAGCGCTTAGTGCCCCGTTCGTGGGCCGCGCCTGGGCCTCGACGACCGAGATCAACATGCTCGCCTGGTACGGTCACGGCGAACCTGACATCGTTGGCGCATTCGAGGAAGCCAACAATGTGAAGTTCAAGCCGAAATACTATGCCGGCGGCGACAACATGCTGGCGCTGATCGCCCAGTCGCCCCCGGGCACTTACGACGTGATCCTTTCGGACGCGGAGTTCGTGCAGCAGTTAAATGCGGCCGGCTATATCGAGTCCTTGGACGCGAACGACTACCCGTTCGACGACATGCTGCACGAGGACTTCACCAAGTTTGCGGGACACTGGGACGGCGACACGCTGTTCTCCATGATGGTGCGGTTCGGCCATTTGGGCGTCAGCTACAACACGACGGCGATCTCAGCCGAAGAAGCCATGAGCTACAAGTGCTTCTGGAAGCCGGAGGTGCAAGGAAAGGTAGGTCATTTCGACTGGCATTTGCCGTCTCTGGGCATGATGAGCCTCTATAACGGCAATGGCGCGGGGCTCTGGGACCTCGACGACGCCGAATGGGAGGCGGTGCAGAAGACGACCATGAGCCTGCGCCCGCAGGTCGGCGGCTATTTCGACTACGGAGGCACCTTCAACAGCCTGAAGAACGGCGAAATGCTGGCCATGTGCGGCATCGGCGACTGGATCACAGGCGTGCTGGAAAAGGACGGCGCGCCGGTGGCCTCGGTCATTCCTAACGAGGGCGGCATCCAGTGGACGGAGAGTTACTGCATCGGCAAGGGGTCGTCCAAGGCGGACATCGTCAAGAGTTTCATCCAGTACATGCTGAGCCCCGAGGGGCAGCTGAAATCGGCCCAGATGGCCGCCTATCCCGGCAATTGCATCACCAAGGGCGGACGCGCGGCCCTGGTTGCTGCGGATGGGGCCGAGGCCGAGCGGACCAACCAGGTGGACGGGAACCCGATGGACCCGATCACGCTCATCAAAGAGGGCCGCATCCACTACCGCGACATCCCGGTCAATCAGACGCTTGAGGACTGGAACGACTTCTGGTCCGAGTACAAGAACGCCTGATGTCTGTGCGAATGCGTCCGGGACCCTTCGTAAGGCCCCGGACGCTGCGACTGAGATACATCGCGCCGGAACCGCCTGTCAGAGGTTCCGCAAAGTCGTGACGGCGCCGAACCGGCTATGCCTCCGCTACACGTCGGAACGGGCGCCATGAACCGTTTCGCGCTCGCGTTCCGCCTTCCGATCATCGTCTGGCAGGGGCTGTTCTTCCTCGGCCCCCTGTTCTTCATGATCGCGATGAGCTTCTTCCTTGTGAAGAACTACCGGATGGAGGAGGCGTTCGAGCTCAAGAACTGGGCGCGAATGCTGACCAGGGGCTATGTGTGGGACAGCTATTGGTACACGCTGAGCATGGCGGGTTCGGCCACGCTGGTGGCGACGCTGGTCGCTTTTCCCGCAGCCTATGCCCTGGCGTTCCGGGTATCGGAGGCGGTGCGGCGCTGGGCGATGTTTCTCCTCATCATCCCGTTCTTCACGTCTTATCTGGTGCGCACCTTCTCCTGGTACGTGATCCTGGCGGAATCGGGCGTGATCAATGCCGGGCTCGGCAATGTCGGGCTCGGCCCCTACACGATGCTCAACACGCCCTTCGGCACCGTCGTCGGCTACCTGACCCTGACATTGCCGCTGGTCGTAATCCTGCAGACCATCGCGCTCGCGAACATCGACCGGAACCTGGTTCAGGCCGCGCGCAATCTGGGCTGCCCGCCCGAGCGCATACTGTTCGCCATGATCGTGCCCCTGGCGAAGGCGGGGCTTATCGTCGCCGCACTGTTCTGCTTCATCCTGTCGTTCGGGGACTTCGTCGCGCCCTATTACCTGGGCGGGTCCAAGCCTCCCACGCTGCCGATACTGATCATCGACACCACGAAATCCGGTCAGCAATGGCCCCGTGCCGCCGTCGTCGCGGTGATGATGATGCTCACGCTCTTCACTATCGCCGCCACTTCGATCTGGCTGGCCTATCGCAAGCGGTCATCGGCATGAGCGCTCGGGTCACGACCGTCCTTCTGCTCGGCTGGCTGTTGCTGGTGTTCGTGTTCATCTTCTCGCCGATCGTCGCGTCGGTCGTCTTCTCCTTCAACTCGGACCGATTCCCGACGATCCCGCTGGGTTCCTTCACCACCCATTGGTACGACACGATCTTCGCCGACGCCGAGATCGGCGAGGCGGCCCGCAACTCGATCGTCGTCTCGCTGTCTACATCCGTTATCGCGACGGTGCTGGGCTTCGCGACCGCCTACACCGACTACCGCTACAGCTTCCGTCTCAAGGGGCCGTATCTGGCGCTGATCCTGCTGCCGCCGACGATCCCGCTGATCATCATGGCGCTTGCCATGCTGGCCTGGCTGTCCTGGATCGGGGCGTCGGGCCAACTCTGGTCGATCGTCGTCGCCCATTCCGTGCTGACGGCGCCCTTCGCCATGGCGATTATCCGCCTGCGCCTGAACCAGATCGACCCGAACCTGGAGGCAGCGGCCTGGAACCTGGGCTCCTCCGAGTGGAGGGCGCTCCGGTCGGTCATCCTGCCCTTCTGCCGGCCCGCCATCATCTCTGCCGCTTGCCTGACCGCCGCCGTTTCCTTCGACGAGTTCGCAGTGGCCTGGTTTGTAAGCGGCCTGAACAAGACAGTGCCGGTGATCGTCCTGGAGATCGTTCAGGGCAACATCGACCCGCAGGTGAACGCCATCGGATCGCTGGTGTTCCTGACATCGATCACGCTGGTGGTCCTGGCGCAGGTCTTCTTCGTCGCGCGGGTCGGCCGCACATGACCGCTCCGCTCGTTATCCTCTCAGGTGTGGTCAAACGGTTCGGAGACTTCACGGCCGTGCACCGCCTTGACCTGGAAATAGCAGCGGGCGAGTTCATCGCGATCATGGGCCCGTCGGGTTGCGGCAAGACGACGACGCTTCGGATGATCGCCGGGCTGGAGGCGCCGTCCGAGGGCGAAATTCGCATCGGCGGACGGTTGATGAACGATGTGCCGGTCCACGAGCGCGACACGCCCATGGTCTGGCAGTCGCTGGCCCTGTTCCCTTTCCTGAACGCCCGGGAGAATGTCGAGTTCGGGCTGAGAATGCGCAGGATCGACGCCGCCGAGCGGCGCAGGCGTGCGCTCGACTGGCTGGCGCGGCTGGAGATCGGCGAGTTCGCCGAGCGCAATATCGACACGCTGTCGGGCGGGCAGCGCCAGCGCGTGGCCCTGGCGCGCTCGCTGGTGACGGAGCCGCAGGTCCTGTTGCTGGACGAACCGCTGTCGGCGTTGGACGCCCACTTGGTCATTCGCATGCAGGGTGTGCTGACGCGCTTGCAGCGCGAACTCGGCATCACCTTTGTGTATGTCACGCACTCGCAATCCGAGGCCTTCGCCATGGCCGACCGGATCGTGATCATGTCCGAGGGCCGCATCGTCCAGGTCGGCCAACCGCGCGAGATTTACCGGGCGCCCGAGAACCGCTTCGTGGCCGAGTTCGTGGGCCGCAACAATATCCTGGCCGGAACCAGCCGCGGCGACGCGATCGAAACGCCGCTCGGCATCTTTCCCGCTGCCGGCCTGCCCGCGACAGGCAACCCTGCCACCCTGGTTGTGGCCGCCGACCTGGTCCGGATCGGCCGGACGCCGTCTGAAGGCGCCATCCCATGCTCTCTGATTTCCGAGGAGTTTGTCGGTGCGACGGTGACCCTGTTCCTCGAGGCAGCGGACGGGACGGAACTGAAGGTCCAGCTGCCGGAACGCGCGCTGGGCGATCTGGACCCGCATGCCGGCGGCCAATTCCATCTCAGTTGGCCGGCCGATGCCGGCCACGTCCTGGCCGAGAGCTGACCGGAGGCGCAGATGATCCGGAACCCGATTCCCTGGCCGAACGGCGCAAGATGCGCAGTTGCAATCACCTTCGACATGGACGCCGACAGCCTGATCCACATCGCGCGGCCGGAGGACGGGTTCGACCGGCTGTACCCCGTCTCCATGGGCCGCTACGGACCGACGGTCGCGATCCCCCGCATCCTCGCGACCTATCGGCGGCTGGGGATCAGGCAGAGCTTCTTCATTCCCGGCTGGTGTCTGGAGACGTACCCCGGCGCAGTCGAGGCGATCCTGAGCGACGGGCACGAGATCGGGCACCACGGCTGGATCCACGAGGATCCGGTGACGACGCGCGGGCCTTCCCAGGCGGAAGCGTTCGAGAAGGCCCTCGATGCCCACCGCCGGATCTGCGGCGCCCTCCCGCGCGGCTACCGCGCGCCGGTCTACAACGTCACGCAGCAGGTCATCGACCTGATGGTCCGGCACGGGCTGCGCTATGACAGCTCGCTCATGGCGGACGACATCCCCTACCGGCTGACGACCGCCGAGGGTGCGCTCTGGGAGATGCCGGTCCACTGGGGCACCGACGACTGGCCGCCCTTCGCCCACTACGATGAGATCGGCTACATGATGCCGGTGCGCGGGCCGTCCGCGGGGCTGGCCGGTTTCTGGGAGGAGTTCGAGGCGCAGTACGAGGCCGGTGGCTTCTTCATGCCCATCCTCCACCCGTTCCTGACCGGCCGGCTGGCGCGCTGGCGATTGGTCGAGCGCTGGCTGGAGGAGATCATGGCGAGCCGGAAGGTCTGGGTCGCCCGGCTGGAGGATATTGCCGACCACCTGGACGCCCTTTCCGCCCAAGGGCATGACATCCGCACCGAACGGCTCCCCTATTATCGAGGACCGCAGACATGAGCCTGACAGACACCGACCGCCGGATGCTGCGTATCGCCTACGAGGAAGCCAGGGCCGGGTTCGACGAGGGCGGTTGCCCTATCGGCTCGGTGCTCGCGCGCGGCGACACGGTGGTCGCGCAAGGCCGGAACCGCCGCGTGCAGCAGGGCGACCCCATCGCGCATGGCGAGATGGATGCGCTGCGCAAGGCGGGACGCCAACGGACCTACCGCGACACGACCCTCTACACGTCGCTCTCCCCCTGCATGATGTGCTCGGGCACCATCGTCCAGTTCGGCATACCCCGTGTCGTCATCGCCGAGAATACGACTTTCGGGGGCAATGAAGGGTTCCTCAGCGAACGCGGCGTCGAGGTGGTCGTCGCCGGCGACCAGGACTGCATTGCGCTTATGACCCGCTTCATCGAAGAACGGCCCGAACTCTGGGCCGAAGACATCGCCGAAGACTGACAGCCCTCACGAAAGGGAAAGGCTGCCCGCGCGGTTGACGGCGCTGGTGACCGCCTTGAGGGAGGCCGAGACGATGTCCGGGTCCATGCCGGCGCCGTGAACGGTGCCGCCGTCGGGCCGCGTCATCTGCACGAAGGCTGCGGCCGTGGCGCTGGCGCCCTTTCCGACCGCATGCTCATGGAAGTCGGTCAGCGTGAGGTCGAGACCGTAGGTGTTGCGCAGCGCATCCATATAAGCGTCGATCGGCCCGTTGCCGCGGCCCGTGATCGACCGCTCGACGCCGTTCTCGCGCAGCGTCGCGGTGATGATCCGCATTTCCGAGGCGTGGGGATCGGGCCGGGTCGCATCCGAGACGAACTCCAGCGGCGTCGCGGCCTTGAGATAGGCGCCCTCGAACGCCTCCCAGATGCGCGCCGGCGCCAGCTCTTCCTCGGTCTCGTCGGCGATCTGCTGCACCTGCTGGCTGAACTCGACCTGCACCGAGCGCGGCAGCGAGATGCCGTATGCGCGTTCCAGGATATAGGCGATGCCGCCCTTGCCGGACTGGCTGTTGATTCGCACTACGGTCTCGTAGGTGCGGCCCAGGTCGGCCGGGTCGATGGGCAGGTAGGGCACCTCCCAGACCGGGCTGTTGGCCTGCTCCAGCGCGGTGAAGCCCTTCTTGATCGCATCCTGGTGCGAGCCGGAGAAGGCGGTATACACCAGTTCGCCCGCCCAGGGATGGCGCGGATGGACCGGCAGGCGGTTGCAATGCTCCGCCACCTCGATGGTGTGGTTGATGTCCGAGAAGTCGAGGGCCGGATCGACGCCCTGGGTGTACATGTTGATCGCAAGCGTCACGATATCGACATTGCCGGTGCGCTCGCCATTGCCGAACAGCGTGCCTTCGATGCGTTCCGCGCCGGCCATGAAGGCGAGCTCGGCGGCGGCCACGCCCGTGCCCCGGTCGTTGTGCGGGTGCAGGCTCAGCACGATGCTGTCGCGCCGGGCAAGGTTGCGGTGCATCCACTCGATCTGGTCGGCGTAGATGTTCGGCGTCGCCATCTCTACCGTCGCCGGCAGGTTGACGATCATCTTGCGCTCGGGCGTCGGCTGCCAGACTTCCGAGACCGCATCGCAGATGTCCCTGGCGTAGTCGAGCTCGGTGCCGGTGAAGCTCTCCGGCGAATACTGGTAGATGACCTCGGTTTCCGGGACCGTCGGCGTCAGCTCCCTGATGAGTTTCGCGCCGTCCACGGCGATCTTCGTGATGCCGTCCCGGTCCTGGCCGAAGACGACGCGGCGCTGCAGCGTCGAGGTCGAGTTGTAAAGGTGGACGATGGCCCGGCGCGACCCGGCGATGGCCTCGAAGGAGCGCCGGATCAGCTCGTCGCGCGACTGGGTGAGCACCTGGATGGTGACATCGTCGGGGATCATGCCCTCGTCGATGATGTGGCGGCAGAAGTCGAAATCGGTCTGGCTGGCGGAGGGGAAGCCGACCTCGATCTCCTTGAAGCCGAGGCGCAGGAGCTCCTCGAACATGCGCAGCTTCCGCCGGAGCCCCATCGGCTCCACGAGCGCCTGGTTGCCGTCGCGCAGATCGACGGAGCACCAGATGGGCGGGCGGGTGATGACGGCGCCCGGCCAGGTCCGGTCGGGCAGGTCGATCGGCTGGAAGGGGATGTATTTGTCGGTCGGATCGATGCTGGGCATGGCTGCGAAGCGGTCCTCGGTTTCCGCGCGGGCGCCGGGTCGGGCGGGCGGCGCGGCTGTAGAAACTTGGAAATGTAGGGGAGTCCGACGGCGCTTGGTTTACACCCGCCGGGCAGCCGTTCAGGCCCGGCGAGCGCCGGTAAGGCCCAGAAGCAGAATGCCGCGAAGGTCGAACATGACAGACCGGTTTATAGGTGAGCGCCAGCTCGCCTGTCAACGGGTTATGGACCAAATCGTTTACCCATTTTGTCAGGCCTCCTCCATCGCTTCCGCGACCCACTGCAGGGCCGCATCCGTCCATGCCCTGAGGTCTTCGAACAACTGATCGGAAATCGCGGCACCATATTCCACCAGCCGACATCGGTCGAATAACACACCACCCGGAAACGCCCATCGGTGCCACTCATCGTTGCCAATTGACTCCGCGATAAAGTGCACTCGCACCGGGTCGACGACAAAAGCATCCATCAACCACATCTTCGCGAAATCTGCGGGTCTCAACTTGTTGAGGTCGTTTCGCCACCTTGTTCCAGTCTTGCTTTGTCCGAACATAATTATTTTACCTGGCTTTTTGTCAGCAAACGGGATCCAGCCCACTGTATCGATACCACCGTCTTTCATACGAGCAGTCGTGCGACCTCGGTTCCTCACTCCTCCACCTTCCCCAAGTTCCCGAACCAATTCCTTGACTCTCTGTTCAAAAGACTTGCCGGCGGAGCTTCCAAAAATCATAGTCTTCGCTCTGGGTCCCAAGAACACCTTCAAAATTTGTTCCGACAACCGTTCCAGCAAATGAGTCCCATCCAAGCCCC
>Ga0209020_1002978_pt1 | contig 12537 bp, 15 predicted proteins | sample PinacodermBB_FD_187298 | JGI IMG/M metagenome (GOLD analysis project Ga0209020, IMG submission 187298) | Host-associated microbial community of the marine sponge Aplysina aerophoba from Gulf of Piran - sponge pinacoderm, lysed by bead... | ecosystem: Host-associated > Porifera > Sponge >...
GCCCGCCACTGCATTGCAGAGGTCTCTCCAGTCCTCAGCACAAGCACGACGCGCTTTTTCTCTTGCTCTTGCTTTTTCTCCGCCTCTGTCTCTGCTGGGCAACTGCGATAAGATCAGGCTGTACCGTCTCGCAGACTCGCTATATCGCGCCGCCAACAGCTCGACCAGAGGACACCCACCCGATGCTCTCAGGCCCCCTGCGACTAATGTACAGACGGTGCAAACCACCAAGCCCAGCACGGGACCCAGCCGCCCCCCCCCTGCGTAAGCTCTTGACCCTCTTCACAGTGACACCCCCTCCACACACTCATCGCGCAAAAAACGATGGCGAGAGCGTAGACTCCTCCCGGCCGATGTCAATGTCGTCACTATCCTGGGAACACTTGTCCGCTGTCTGTCTGGAATCGCCAGCCCAGTGCATATTCTGGCAAACTTGAACGCCTGTTCCTTTTTACTTGAACACCCACAACACCCTGCGCACAACCCTCTGGCTTCCCCTGGACGATCTGTCAGTAGTCGTAGTTCATGAGCGAGAAGTCCACAGGCTCTGCCATCCGGCCACTGGTACCAGCGCAACAACCGTCACCGAAACACCTTCACCGCCACCGGATGTGCCTCCTGCATAGCACCTGCGTACCCGACCGAAAAATACATCCCCGTCCTTACTGGTCTGTAGACCATACTTGGCACCGGAGATTCCAGACAGGTCCATATTCCTGTTAACGCCAGTCAGCAATGTCCTCATTTCATCAGTTTGAGATGCCCGGCAGCTGAACGCCGACCACGCGTTTTATGGCAAAGAGAACAGGAAAGGCAACAGCAACGGGAAAACAGAAAACGGGTAAACAGAACAAGTCAGTAAGGTCTCCTCTGAATCACGCACCGCCCCTGCTGAGCATCTGCTCAACCAGAGGGCAGTGCGGCACGCCCGGGTCCCTCAGTGCAGTAGTGCAGTCTCCCAAAGCAACGCCGATGCCACTGCCTGAACCCCGATGCTACTGCAAGTTCTCCCCCCCCACACGACCACCGTCCGGCCGATCCGGCTCATTCAACCGCATCACCCGAGTTCTTCCACCCATCCGGCATCCTCTCGCTATGGGCACGAACATACCAACCAAACAGGTTTCATCTGAATCAGCCTTACTGCATTTTTTTCACCAGCATGTTTTTCAATGCATAGTCTTCTTTTTTCGTGGCAATGCCGACGGGCTCCCCACCACACTTCGGGAAAATATCCGTTGGCCCACTCTTCTCCTTTATTACCTTCTCTATATACGTCTTGACTTCCTTGAGGCGCCCCTCATCACGGCACTCCTCCTCGTCTGTATCTCTTTCGTCGCCGTAACTCCGACATTTCTTTTCCGTATCCTCCCAGTCCCACGTACGAGGCACGGCATCCACGAGCGTCTTGAGTTCGGCACAAGCATCCTTCACTTCGTAGCCCCACGCGACTGATGCGCAAAAGGCGCAAACCGCCAAGCCAAGCATAGGGAGCCGACGACGCCCCCCTGCGGTACCCCCTGTCCACCATTCCATCATGCTCTTCTCCTCCACACGCATTCAGCATGCAATAAACACGACGCAGGCCTGGCACAATGGCAGCAATAATCCAGTAAGCCGTTCGAAAAACTGCATGGAATCGTCAGTCCAGTGCAGCACACACCGGAAGAGGATCGACAGAAAGGGCATCGCACCCACGGGTCCCTGCCCCTGTCACCACACACCGCTGTGAGCATGGGCGCTTGAGCGAATGCCGCCAAATACAGGGAGCCAATACACCGGAGAAAGACGACAAGTACAAAGTACAAGCGATTGATGTTCCAGAAGCAAGACAGCAGCGGACCTCTCTCGCCGTGCTGCGTCTCCATTTTGCTGCTGCCTTAAGGAACCGGAGTCTCGGTGGTTGTCAAGGAAGTTGTCGCCTCAACCTATGCAGTAAGCTTCTTTCACTGCGGATGTCCAGATCGCTCAGGGCAAGCCAAGCTTCCACTGGAAGCTCCCAGTTACAGGTGGCCCGGCTGCCCCAACGCTCTGGATGTAAGGCTTTCGCTTGCTGACACACATCATGGCGCTTGGACACCTTCTCCTCCGCCACGCCTGAATGCCTGTCATCCGGTGTCTGAAACTTCAGACTGCTATATTTGTGACCGTGGTTGTACCACTGCACAAAACCATAAACCCAAGCTCTTGCCACTTTCAGGCTCTCGAAGCATTCCGGGTAGTCGGGTCGGTACTTCATGGTCTTGAAGCCTGATTCCGAGAATGGGTTGTCATTGCTCACCCGTGGCCGGCTGAAGGATGCATGCACGCCCAGCTGCTGCAACGTACTCAACATGCACCTTTCATCGGGCTACCATTGTCGGAATGCAAGACCAGAGGCCGCTCCAGAAGGTTGATTTTCTGCTGCATACAGGCCTTTTGGATCATGCGCGAAGCATGCTCTGCCGACTCCTCGATATGGACTTCCCAAGCTACGATCCTGCGGCTATAGATATCCAGCACCATGTAAAGGTAGTAGTACATTCCGCGCACGGTGGAATTGAGACAAGTGATATCCCAGGACCAGATCTGGTTAGGCGCTGTCGCACAATAAGACGTCGGCTGTTTCTTTGTCGGCTTCCTGCTGCGTCCCCGGTGATGCTGCTGGCCGGCAGCTCTCAGTACCCGATAGAAGGAGGATTCTGAAGCCACATAAATACCTTCGTCAGTCAGCGTGGGAACGATCTGGCTGGGAGGCATACTCTTAAAGCGCTCGCTGTGGCAGATCTTTAGGATCTGTTCGCGCTCCTCGTTGCTTAATTGATTAGATGGCGCAGGACGCACTGCCTCTTTACGTTTATCACTCCGCACTTGGTCGTCATCTATCCAGCGCTGGAATGTCCGTACAGAGAGGCTGAGCACGGCACAAGCCCGTGTTTTGCGGGCACCACGTCCTGAATGAGAGCAACAGCTTCCCTGCGATCTGGGAGAGGAATCAATCTTCCGCGTGCTCCCCCCAGATCGCAGTGGCCTTTTTTGAGAGGACCAGTAAAGCGGCGGCCTCGGCCAGTGCTTTGTCCTTGCGGCGTAGTTCTCTCTCAAGCTTCTGGATGCGTTTTTTATCATTGCGCTGGGCTAGCGTTGTCGCCTGACGAATCTCCTCCGGTCTTGAGTTGCCCGCTATAAAGTCAGTTGTCCATTGCTGGATCTGCTCAGCATAAAACCCCCTCTTACGGCAGCATTCTGATAACTCTGCCGTATTCATTGCAGCGGTTTCCATCAATACCGCGAACTTGTCTTGCGCAAACCATTGTTGAGGATTCTTGCCATTTCCGGGCACGGGAGCACCTTTATTCCTTGCCTGTTTGTGTCAAGTGTACAGAGTGGCATCTGCAATACCGGTCTCTTTCATCAGCTGAGACACAGGAACATTATTGGGAGGCATCATCTTCTGAATGATTGCCGCTTTCATCTCTTCGGGATAACGAGCCATTACAGTCTCTTTCAATCAGCTCTCAGTCTTGAGAGTTCGTAATCAAAAGAGGCGACAACTATCCGAATCAAGGGCACCACCGCTCCGTTGCAAATACCTGGCACTGATAGCGAAGTTCGTCCCTACAATCTTTCCAGTCATCATTCCCCTGTTCTTTTTTGGCTTCCCATGCGTGTTGCACGAGCATTGTCATCCATATATGGCAGTTCGTTTTTCGCACAACCACAAAATCTTCTGGCTCTTCTTCGTCCAGAAATTTCATGACTTCTCGCCATATTTCATTTTTCTCAGATTTTTTGAACTTTTTTGAATAGCAGCAGTGCCGCAGCTTTTTCAAATACTCGTTAACATACTCACACCACGGGGGCAGTGGAGACGCCGGCGCCGGCGTGCAAACGACACAAGCCACCAAGCCAAGTGCAGCGACCAGCCCCCCCCTGCGAAAACCACCGCCTGACATGCTCTTGTCCTCCAGGTTCATCCAGCGCAAAAAAGACGACTGAAGTCTTGTTCAGCTTCAGTCAGTGCCAAGCCCTCCATGACCTGTTTCAGCTCTTTGAGTCCCGCGCAGCAACCCGCCCCATCAAGGATGCACTGAGCAGGCTCTGTACCCTTACCTTTTTCGCAGAAAGAACAGCCTCGCCACTTCTGATGCTTCATAAAGCACGACAGCGGCCAATGCAGTTCGCGGAGCAAAACTGCCCGCTGCCCTGGCCGCTTTATGATGCTGGCACTGGCAAGAAACCGGAGTCGGAAGCCCGGTCAGTCGGTCACATCGGCACAGCCGAGGCTGTGGCGCACGCCTGTGCGGACCTCAGCCGCACAGCCTGACAATACCCGAACCGTCGCGGCGGCCTTGCAGCCAACGACCAGGAGAACTGTTGCAGGCACTGGGGGATTGAACCCCAGTTTTTGACAGCAAGTGCTGCCGCAGACAGCCATGCCAGCCGCCAGACATCACGAGAGCAGACACCCGCTCTATCACACACTATGCAGACCTTCTCGCTGGCTGGATGCTGTCGCGCTGGCGCTGCCTGCCAGCACGCGATAGCGACTGTGCTGCGCCGGGAACCGACACCAGGTTCCCATGTCAAACCCTCTCCATTGACGTCCTCCCCGCCCTGAAGGACGGGGCTTGCCGCGCACCAGGGCAGATATCCCGGACATGAATCCCGTTTCAGACAGCAGACATGCTCACGCACTCGCCGCAAGCCAGACAGTCCGGCGGCGCCGGGCAGAGGGAACACCAGCCTGCCGGAAGGTCTGGCCGCCATGCACAGAGCCTCGCCCGGCAGGCTGACGCTGGTGCTGCGTACGCGGCTGTCTGTCAATCACCATGCAGTGCAGGAACAGGCATCGCATCAAGAGCGCCACCAGGATAAACGCTTTCTTTTTTGATAATGATCTCCTGTCGCCAGGAGACATACGCGAAAGAGAAGCAACCAGGAGGCTGACACAGGGGGCTCCCAATGCACAGAGCATCTGCCACCACAGGCAGCCACAGAACACGGGCAGGCCGCCTGTCAGCAACAGCACAGGCCAGCTGGTCCCGCTCAAGAACCAACAGGCGTATCCGCCGGCCCGCTGTGGCCAGAGCAGACCGTGGCTCTGCCCATCCAGACAGAAGTCTGCACCGCCGCACCACCGGACCCCGGTCCTTTGCCTGCCCATGGGAGGGGTGCATGCGGCACTTCAACTCCAGGAGCAACATGAAGCAACACCTGCATTGCCACACCGGCGCAAAGCCCTTTGCCTGTCCGCACGAGACTTGCACCAAGCAGTTCACCCAATCCGGGGCCCTGACGGTGCACCTGCGTTACCATTCCGGTGAAAAGCCCTTTATCTGCCTGTGGGAGGGCTGCGCGCGGCGCTACGCCACCAGGAGCAACATGAAGGAGCACCTGCGTTCTCACACCGGCGAAAAACCCTTTATCTGTTCCTACGAGGACTGCCGAAAAGCATTCACCAACTCAGCAGGCCTGCACGTGCACCGGCGTTATCACACCGGCGAAAAAACCTTTGTCTGTCCACACGAGAACTGCGCCAGGCGGTTCGCCCAATCCGGTGGACTGGCAATACATCGGCGTTACCATACCGGCGCAAGGCCCTTTGCCTGCCCGTGGGAGGGCTGTACAAAGCGATACGCCAACAGCAGTAACCTGAAGGAACACCTGCGTTACCACACCAACGAAAAACCCTTCATCTGCCCAGTGGCAAGATGCAAAAAGCGATACGTCAACAGCAGTAACCTGAAGGAACACCTGTGTTGCCATGCCAGTGAAACGGCCTTTGTCTGCCCAGTGGCAGCTTGCCGGAAGCGATGCACTTCCAGTGACGCGCTCAAGGCACATCTTTCTTTCCATGCCAGCGACAAGCCCTTTGTCTGCCCGCATGAGGATTGCGCACAAGCTTTCTCACAATCCAGCAGGCTGAAAGCTCACCGGTGCCGCCACACGGAATACAGGCCCTTTATCTGCTCGCAGGAGGGCTGTAACAAAACGTACAGGCACCTGCCAGACCTGCGCCGACACCTGTGCATCCACAGGAAAAAACTGTTCATCCCCCCTCCACATGAGAACAGGAAAGAAGGCTTTACACAGGAAGCCGGCCAGCGCCGCCATACACGCACCCCTGTCGGGGAAGAAAACCTGTGGCGCGCGTCTGCTGCCAGCCCCAGCGGCACTGTTGGTGGTCAGACCGCCACAGCCACAGCCACAACCACAACCACAACCACAACCACAACCACAACCAGAGCCTGGCGGAACACCGAGGACTATACCGGGCGATCACACCAGCGCATGGGACAGGCCGCTGTCGCCCCTCCGCCCGGCGAAAGACACCCGCCGGCCATGGCGTCAGGCGAGCCATCACAGCCGGGATCCTCTCTCCGGCTGCATCATCCCGGTGCCCTGCTTCCGCTGCTGTCCTTCTCTGAGGCGGAGTTGCGCAGCCTGACACCACCGATGACCAGATCCCTCCCCCTCATGCACGGCTCGCTGGACGCTGATACAGCCTTCGCGTTGCTGCGACCATGGCAAGGCACAGACGAAGCGACGCAGGACTTGTGGCCAGCGCCCGTCACGGCAAGCGCCAACAGGCGCTGGCCAGCACTGATACCCCGAACACCTGCAGACATTCACAGGCCACACCCGCAGCAGGCACAGGAAGAGCCCCCTGCCCGGTGGTGAAGCTGTGGCCATGTATCCGAAGCCTGTTGCTGTTTGCAAATCTGTTCTCACAGTCCCATGGTCCCGGGAGCGGTGCCCATGCCGGAGCAGGTACTGCGTGACTGGGTGCTTGAAGTTTTGCGAACGGGTGACAGCTGCGGACTGCGCTGCGCCTGTGCTTTTTGAGTACGGCTCTTGCCAGAATGCTCACACAACAACACAGAAGATCTTTCCAGCATTGACATCCTCCCCGCCCTGAAGGACGGGGCTTGCCGCGCACCAGGTTACCCGCGCGACCGGCCAGTGTTTTATTGACCCGGAGCCCCCGATGGCGAAGTCTGGTACACAACGCCGCCGCACACCCATGCGATGCCGCACACCCATGCGATGTCTGGCGACCGGCTGGGGTGAATTCTTGTGCGCGCCCCTTGCCTGGACGAACGAAGCCCTTGCCCGGGCTCCGGGCTCCCAAATGGCTCAAGGGGCTGAACTGTTTCCTGCTCCGGTGAGACGCGACGGCCATTATCCGGCTCGACCTGCGGGTTGACCGGTCTGTCGTTACCCCTGTGAGCGGACGCTGTCCTGCCCGGCGTCCTGGCCCAGCCACAGGCATTGGTGTAGAGGCAGAGGACCTTGTAGTCGTGTGCAGCACAGGGATATCCGCTGGGGTGTAATCAGTCAGCAGGTTGGATCACAGCACCACGCCATATTCATCTGCCCTGTGACCATTCTGTCATTTTGACAAGACTTCTCATCCTCGCCGACTCTGACGACTGCTGTCCTTCGTCACGCAGCGTCAGGACGAAGAGCCCCCCATTGTGTACGCCGCCAGAGCAGCGGTCAGTTACAGGTACGTTTGTTGGACTTGCCATCAACAGGCTGGAAGAAAAGCCTCAGCGTCATTCATCGGCACTGGCAAGAACACCAACCGGCTCATGTTGGCCAAGGACAAGCCCTGGTGCGGCAACGGCCGTGCCAGCACCCTCGGCTTTTGAACGAAGTTGCACCACGCCCCTCTGTACCAGGAAACCACAGGGCATGTCGATGCCCCGTTCAATGCATCCACAGACAGTCTGCCGGGGTTCCAACGGCCAGCACCCGTGACAGAAAGATCAGACAGCGATGAACTTCAGCTACACGCACGGACCAAGGGACAGCTTCCGTCGCATCCGCCCAGGTCAGCTCAGACAGCGCAAGAACCTGCCTGGCAGTGCTGCGCATGAGGGTTCACCTGACATCCTCCCGCCCTGAAGGACGGGGCTTGCCGCGCACCCGGTCACCCAGGCTCCCGTGCCGGACACATTCAAATCACACAGGTTATCAGACTGCCATGAACCAGAAGACAGGCATGGAACTCACGCACAGATGTTCCCCCAGCCCATCCACAGCTCCCGGAGAGCAACCTGCACAAGGACAGGCAACCTGCCCATCAGACGGAGACGCACGGCAGCAGTGCACCAGGCGCAGTCCACCCAGCACCTGGCTGAGCCACCCCCGCAACCTGCCTGTTCTGGCCCTGCGCCGCATATTCAGCTACCTGCCGCTGTCCTCCCAGTGCCACTGTGCCCTGGTGTGTCGCCGCTGGTATGACTGCCTGCCTTCCCCACGGACACGGCTTGAGCGGTGGCTACGCAACAACGCCCCCCTGTCGTGCCAGGCAGATCCAGACCTGGGACGCGGTTGCAACAGTCGCACCCGTTCCTTTCTTCAGGCTGCCAGGAGCCCGGTCCTGCCCGCTGTAACCCACCTGCTGCAAGAACAACAGGCATCCGGCCCACACCAGGACACACAGCAACGGCCACCAGAGCCCACCGACTGCGACCTGCTGTCCAGTCTGGTGCACCACGGCTTGCACCAACAGCTGATCCGGGCTGACCGGTTGACCCTGCGTGCGGCACCCATCGACTGGCCGCGTAACAAGCTGGTGGCGACTTTTACTTTCAGTCCCTGCTGCCGCTGGCTGGCACTGCAGTGTCAGGCCAGCGTAGACGCGCCGGCTTTCCTGCGGCTCTACAGTTGGGAACAAGACAGCTGGAAACGGTGCTCGCTGGTCCCTGAAGCCACCGAGCCCATCGAGCGAAGATTCAGTTTCACCTCCAGGCCAGTGGATACACTGCTGAGCATCCATGGTGTCGAGGTGCTGGCCTGGCGCAGACAACAAGACAGCGGCCGCTGGCATCGCACCCTTGTGAGCTCTTTTCCCCAAGCCCTCAGCATCGACGGCCTTTTCCCTATGGGGAGCGGCGATCTGGTCATTCTGGCTGCGACCAAACAGCAACCACAGCAATGCCTGATGCTGATGTCCCTCTACACCGGGGATGACCGGGGCTGGAAAGCTTTGGCGCCAACAAATATCGCCACAGCACCCGATGTCTGGGCCTGCGAGCTGCGCTCATGCCAGCTGGCGCTGGGGACCGTCATACAGAGCCAGTATCCAGACGAGCCCACCAATGAAGTGCTCATCTGGTACAAGGACCTCACAGCATCGCGTCCATCCTTATGGGGATGCCAGAAGTCATTGTTCGGCTGGCAAGACGCCAGCATCGCTGAATTAACCTATGCACCGGGCGGCCAGTGTCTGCTGGGGCGACTGACCAACGGCAGGATCTACCTGTGGACACCGGATGCACAGTACCGCCTGCAGGAACAAATGACGCTGTCTGGCTATCGACCGCAGTCAAGGCTCAACGGCCTGTCTCCTTTCAGTGACAATGGCAAACACCTGGCACTGCCCCGCTCCCTCTGGCAAATCCAGCTCTTCTCGCGCGATGACAAGGGCCAATGGCAGCCAGGACAGCTGGTGGAAACCGGGCCTGGACCCGATGAAGACATCGACGACACGCAGGTCAACGTCCTGTTGTCATCCAGTGGCCGTACCCTGGTCAGACGCACCGAGTGGCGCCTTGATGTCTGGCACCGGAATTCTGCCGGCATCTGGCAACATCAGCTAAGACGCAGGACTCACGCAAGAGCGTATTTCTTTCCCCAGGTTTGCTTCATGGAGCCTGGGGAACTGGTCTGCACAACGGTAGAAAGCCCGCGACTGTCCCTGTGGATTCATGGCCCCAACAGCCGGGGACAGTTCGTGCGCAAAGCCGCCAGGACCGTTGAAGTGGCCCTCAACGGCCCCAGGGCCGCCAGCCCGGACGGGCTGTCCTTGCTGCTGGCCAGCATCTGGCAACCACCACAGCTGCTGCAGTTGATGCCGCCGGGAGAGGCAGACGCCAACGGTCAGCTCCCACCGCCAGCGCGCAGAAACCGCTGCTGTATTGCTTGATGGGACTGCTCTGCCAGGAGAAGCCTGGCTGGCCGTCAACATTGCCATGGAGCCAGGGGATGCACGCATTGACGCCGCCGTGCACCCGCTGGCCTCTCATACAACACGAGGTATAAAACCGCCATGCAACAACTCCCGGACAAGCCGCTCGCACACAACCATTCGCCCTTGACGCAGCCGCCTTGCGGCGAGCAAACGAACGCCAGCCAGCCTGCCGCCTCCCGCGGGAACCTGGCCCTGCGACGCCCTCTTGCCACTGCATCTGACTCAGACAGACCCGCTCTGCTTGTAACCAGCAGCAAGGTTTCCCCGCCCGGAAGTCGGGACATCACCGACACACCGAGCCTCGCCCAACACCTGCCGGCTCTGGTGCTGCACAAGATATTCACCTGCCTGCCATCCTGGTGCCTGAGCCAGTGTGCCCGGGTATGCCGCCACTGGCACGCCTGCCTGCCCAGGCTTGAGACAAGAATTGCCCGATGGCAGCAAGAAAACGCCCCTTTGTCATACCTGGTCGATTCACATCTGGGACGCAGCTTCAGCAGCCGCACCCAACCCTTCCTGCAAGAAGCCAGGAGTGTTTTCCTGCCTCCACTGATGCAACTGCGACAGCAACAGCTCAGCGGCAAACCAGACGAAGCCCGGCAGGATACACAGCCCCAGCTGTCCGCTGCCTGTGATCTGTTGTCCCCGCTTGTGTACGCAGCCCTGCATCGGCAGCTGACCCAGGCCCCGCAGCTGAGGCTGCATCCGCTGACCCTCGACTGGCCAAAAGCTGTGATGCCAGAGCTGTGCACCTTCAGTCCCTGCAGCCGCTGGCTGGCTGTCTCATGCAGCCCCCCGGCAGATGGCAGCGCTGCTCTGAGACTCTACGGCTGGGAACAAGGCACCTGGCAAAGGTGCGTGCTGGTCCCTGATATCGCCGGGCCTGCCAAATTTCTCAGGTTCTGCTCTGTGCCACCAGACACACTGCTGTGTGTCCATGACGTGGAGATTCTGGCATGGAGCCTGGGGGCAGACCTCAAAACCTGGTACGGCACTCTTGTGTGCCGCATGCCCCCGTCATACCAGATTTTCAGCCTTCACCCTGTGGCCGATGGTGATCTTCTTGTCATGGTAAAAGGCGTACGGGAAGACATCCCGTTCCTCCATATGGTGTTTTGTCGCAGCACGGGGGATGGCCGTTGGACAACGGTCATGACGCACAACAGCAGGGCCGAAGAGGGCACACAGGATTTTTTCTCCTGGACAGTGGATCCGCAGTCATGCCAACTGGCGTTGAAAAGGACCAGGCAGCAACAGGACGCAGGTCACCTCCTCAATAAACTGCACATCTGGCACAAGGGGCTCGCAAGTTCCCGCCCGGCGCCATGGGAATGTCAGACAACAGTTCTCCCCGGTCACGATGTCGCGCTCAAGGACCTGGCCTACAGTCCCGGCGGCCATTATCTACTGGGCGTATTCTCCGATGGTCGCGCCTGTCTGTGGCAACGGGATGCACAATACCGACTACAGGAACAGCTGACGGTGCCCGGCTGCTGGTACAACCCGGAACGCGAGCTCGGATGGCAGACACCTTTTCGCCGCGATGGCAAGCAGCTGGCGCTCTGCCTGTCCCTGTCGCAGGTTCAGCTGTTTTACTGTGATACCGATGGCCGTTGGCAATATGGACCTCTACTGGAAACCCCGCCTGTGACCAACGTTCTTGCCAATGACCGCCTGAAAAACATGCGGCTGTCATCAAGTGGCCGTATTCTGGCACGGCAAACCGAGTGGCGCCTGGATATCTGGCACCAGGACCCTGTCGAGGGATGGCAGCATTTCGTACAGCACACCAAGAAACTGAGCCATAAATACTTTCCGCAATTCTGCCTGCTACAACCCGGCGAGCTGGTCTGTACATCGACAGAAGATCCGGGGCTGTCACTGAGTATTTATGGACCAGACAGCCGGGGAAGACTCGTCAGAAAAACCAGCATGCCCATCAAGGTGTGCATAAACGGGCCCAATGCTGCCAGCCCGGACGGACTCTCCTTGCTGCTGGGCGCCTCGCGCAGTCCGGTCATCGCGCTGCAGCTGGTCGCGTCAGAGGACAATGACGCTGAGGCATGCCGCTTGCTGTGAGAGCCACCTCCAGTCCTGCTCTCTGCCCTGACGCCACCCATTGCCAGATTCGGATCCCGGATTCTGTGTCGCGGGGAACCTTCGCCCCGGTGCCCTGTCCAAGTCCTTACCTCTGTGAAATACCACCTGTCAGACAATGATGAATCGACTATCAGACAGCGAGCCTGGACGCAGCCACCCGCCAGCCACCCAGAGTGCATCCGGTGAGAAAAAGAAAACACAACAGCCCAGTGCGCCTGGCGGGTGCTGGGCCTCTGACCTGCGAGTCGCTGCGGCTGTCGTCTCAGACAGCCTGGTGGCACACACCAGCACACAGATTCCCCGGCCCGAAGATCAGGCCAGCGGCGACTCACGCAGTCCTGCCTGGCACCTGCCCGCCCTGGTGCTGAACAAGATAGTCGGCTATCTGCCGCCCAGTGCCCAGTGCCGGTGCGCCCGGGTCTGTCGCCACTGGTATGACTGCCTCCCCGCCCCCAGGGTGCGTCTCATGCAGTGGC
>Ga0209020_1002979_pt1 | contig 12537 bp, 10 predicted proteins | sample PinacodermBB_FD_187298 | JGI IMG/M metagenome (GOLD analysis project Ga0209020, IMG submission 187298) | Host-associated microbial community of the marine sponge Aplysina aerophoba from Gulf of Piran - sponge pinacoderm, lysed by bead... | ecosystem: Host-associated > Porifera > Sponge >...
GACCTCTACGTCTGCCTCCGGCCCGTGCGCTACTTCAAGGGCGTGCCGTCCCCGGTGGTGCGGCCCCATCTGGTGGACATGGTGATCTTCCGCGAGAACACCGAGGACATCTACGCCGGCATCGAGTGGGAGACCGGCACCCCCGAGGCCGAGAAGATGGTCAAGTTCCTGCGCGACGAGATGGGGGTCAAGAGCATCCGCTTCCCCGTCACCGCCAGCATCGGCATCAAGCCCATCTCCATCGAGGGGTCGGAGCGGCTGATCCGCGCGGCCATCCGCTACGCCGTGGAGCACAACCGGCGCAACGTGACGCTGGTGCACAAGGGCAACATCCAGAAGTACACCGAGGGCGCCTTCATGCGCTGGGGCTACGCGCTGGCCAAGCGGGAGTTCGGCGACAAGGTGATATCGTGGGAGGACTGCGGCGGCAAGCCGGCGGACGGCCAGATCCTCATCAAGGACGCCATCACCGACGCGTTCCTGCAGCAGATCCTGACGCGTCCGGATGAGTTCGACGTCATTCCCACCATGAACCTCACCGGCGACCTGATCTCGGACGCGCTGGCGGCGCAGGTGGGCGGCATCGGCATCGCGCCGGGCGGCAACATCAACTACGACACCGGCCACGCCCTGTTCGAGGCCACCCACGGCACCGCGCCCAAGTACGCCGGCCAGGACAAGGTCAACCCGGGCTCGGTGCTGCTCTCCGGCGAGATGATGCTGCGGCACCTGGGCTGGGACGAGGCCGCCGACCTGGTGATCAAGGGCCTCGAGGAAACCATCGCGCAGAAGACCGTAACCTACGATTTCGAGCGCCTCATGACCGGGGCCAAGCTGCTGAAGTGCTCGGAGTTCGGCGACGCCATCGTGGCGAACATGTAAGGGAACATGGCTATTTCGAGACGCAAGATCGCACTCATCGGGGGTGGCAACATCGGCGGCACCATGGCGCACCTGTGCGCCCTGAAGAAGCTGGGGGACGTGGTCCTGTTCGACGTCGTCGACGGTTTGCCGCAGGGCAAGGCGCTGGACCTGCTCCAGTCGGCGCCGGTGGAGGGCTTTGACGCCAACATCGTCGGCACCACCAGCTACGAGGACATCGTCGGCGCCGACGTCTGCATCGTCACCGCGGGTATCGCCCGCAAGCCGGGCATGAGCCGGGACGACCTCCTGGGCACCAACGCGAAGATCATGACCTCGGTGTCGGAGGGGATCAGACAGTACGCCCCCAACGCCTTCGTCATCGTCATCACCAATCCGCTGGACGCCATGGTGACCCTGTGCCAGCGGGTCACCGGCTTCCCCAAGGAACAGGTGGTCGGGCAGTCGGGGATCCTGGATTCCTCGCGTTACCGGACGTTCATCGCCCAGGAGCTGGACCGGTCGGTGGAGAGCGTCACCGCCATGGTGATGGGCGGCCACGGCGACGACATGGTGCCGGTGCGGAGCACCTGCCAGGTGGGCGGCGTGCCGGTGGACCGTCTGATCCCGTCCGAGCGCCTCGACGAGATCGAGCAGCGCGTGCGCATGGCCGGCGGCGAGATCGTCTCGCTCCTGAAGACCGGCTCGGCGTTCTACGCGCCGGCGTCGGCCGCGGTGCGCATGGCCGAGGCCTACCTGCAGGACAAGAAGGAAGTGCTCCCGTGCGCGGCCCTGCTCGAAGGGGAGTACGGCGTCCGGGGCTACTACTTCTGCGTACCGGTCCTGATCGGCGCCGGCGGCGTGGAGAAGGTCATCGAGATCGACCTGGCCCCCGGCGAGAAGAGCGCGTTCGAGGAGTCCCTGTCCCATGTCCAGGAGATCGTCGGCGCCATGGACCGGGTGCTGGAGCAGGCCTAGGGAACTACCGACCTCGAGAATGGCGCCCTTCGACTTCGCTCGGCTCCGCCTCGCTACGCTCAGGACGAACGGTTTGTGGGAAGGTCATCTCCGCCTCGCTGCGCTCAGGACGAATGGTTTGTGAGAAGGTTATCTCGGCCTCGCTGCGCTCAGGACGAATGGTTTGTGACAAGGTTATCTCGGCCTCGCTGCGCTCAGGACGAATGGTTTGTGACAAGGTCATTCTTCCGTTCGTCCTGAGCGTAGCGGAGCGCTAGCGAAGCGAAGTCGAAGGGCGCCAACTGTGATACTGGAAACCACAGGTTAGTCACCGCGTTGTCATGAACATCCACGAATATCAGGCGAAACAGTGGCTCGGGCGGTTCGGCGTTGCCGTACCCGGGGGACGGGTGGCCGCCACCGCCGACGAGGCGCGGGCGGCGGCGGAGGCCATCGGGTTTCCCTGCGTCGTCAAGGCCCAGATCCACGCCGGCGGCCGGGGCAAGGCCGGCGGGGTGAAGGTCGTCCATTCGGCCGACGAGGCGGGCAAGTTCGCGGAAGGCCTGCTGGGCAAGCCCCTGATAACCCACCAGACCGGCCCGGAGGGACGCATCGTCCGGCGCGTGTGGGTGGAAGAGGCGTCCCGGATTGCCCGGGAGCTCTACTGCAGCATCGTCCTGGACGCGGCCGCCGGCCAACCCGCCATCATCGCCTGCCGCGAGGGCGGCATGGAGATCGAGGAGGTGGCCAGGGAGACGCCCGACGCCATCATCATCGAGCTGGTGGATCCGCTGGTAGGGGTGGCGCCGTTCCAGGTGCGCCGGGTGGCCGGGCGGCTGGGGCTGTCGGGCAAGGAGGTGGGCGCCTTTGGAGCCCTGCTCAAGGACTTGTACCGCGCCTTCCTTGAGTCCGAATGCATGCAACTGGAAATCAATCCGCTGGCCCAGCTCGACGACGGCCGTTTCCTGGTGCTGGACGCCAAGATGAACTTCGACGGCAACGCGCTGTTCCGGCACCCCGACATCGTCGAGCTGCGCGACATCACCGAGGAGGACCCCAAGGAGGTCACGGCTTCGGACCTGGGCATCTCGTACGTGGCGCTGGACGGCAACATCGGCTGCATGGTCAACGGCGCTGGCTTGGCCATGGGCACCATGGACATCATCCAACAGTACGGCGGCATGCCGGCGAACTTCCTCGACGTCGGCGGCGGCGCCAGCAAGGAGATGGTGGGGCAGGCGTTCCGTCTGCTGCTCTCGGACGACAAGGTGCGCGGGGTGCTGGTGAATATCTTCGGCGGCATCATGCGTTGTGACGTCATCGCCGCCGGCATCATCGATGCCGCCAGGGAGATCGGGGTCACGGTGCCCCTGGTGGTGCGGCTGCAGGGCACCAACGTGGAGCAGGGGCGGGAGCTGCTGTCGAAGTCGGACCTCAAGATCACCGCCGCCGACACCATCGCCGACGCGGCGCAGAAGATCGTCGAGGCGGTAAAGGCGGAAGAGGCGCGGGCATGAGCATCCTGGTCAACTCCGAGACCCGCGTGCTGACCCAGGGCATCACCGGCGCCACGGGTCAGTTCCACACCCGGACGTGCAAGGAGTACGGCACCCAGATGGTGGCGGGCGTCACCCCCGGAAAGGGCGGAACCTCCTTCGAGGACATCCCGGTGTTCGACAGCGTGGAAGAGGCGGTGCGGGAGACCGCCGCCAACGCCAGCGTCATATACGTGCCGCCGGCGTTCGCCGCCGACGCCATCCTGGAATCGGCGGACGCGGGCGTGCCCCTGGTCATTTGCATCACCGAGGGCGTACCGGTCCAGGACATGATGCGGGTCAAGCGATACCTGGAGGACCGCGGCACCGTGCTCGTGGGCCCCAACTGTCCCGGCGTCATCACCCCGGGAGAGTGCAAGATCGGCATCATGCCCGGGCACATCCACAAGCGGGGCGCCATCGGCGTCATTTCCCGTAGCGGCACGCTGACCTACGAGGCGGTGGACCAGCTCACCCGCCTGGGCATGGGACAGTCCACCTGCGTCGGCATCGGCGGCGACCCCATCCGCGGGCTCAACTTCGTGGACGTGCTGGACCGCTTCAACCAGGACGATGAAACCGAGGCGGTGGTGCTCATCGGAGAGATCGGCGGCAACGCCGAGCAGGACGCCGCGGACTGGATCCGGGCGCACATGAAAAAGCCGGTGGTAGGCTTCATCGTGGGCCAGACCGCGCCTCCGGGGAAGCGCATGGGCCATGCCGGCGCCATCATTGCCGGAGGCAAGGGGACCGCGGCGGAGAAGGTCGAGGCCCTGCGTGAGGCCGGCGTGAGCATGGCGCCGTCACCCGCGGACATCGGGCAAACCATGAAAGAGGCATTAACCCGCATATCGCACGAAGGGGCGCGATGATCGCGCAGGATTTTTGCCGCCAGCGGGCGCCTGCGACCGAAAGCATAGCGGGGACTATGGTTGAGGGAGCAGGTGTCCGCTGGCGGCAAAAAGACCAGCGAGCGCGCGTCCCTTCGTGCGATATGCGGGTTGGAGAATAGCATGGAGAGAACACTGTCGATCATCAAGCCGGAAGCGGTAGCCCGGGGCCTGATCGGGGACATTCTGAGTCGCTTCGAGCACGCGGGCCTCAAGGTGGTGGCCGCGAAACTGACCCGGTTGGACAAGCAGCGGGCGGAGTCGTTCTACGACGTGCACCGGGAGCGGCCGTTCTTCAACAGCCTGACCGACTACATGTCCACCGGTCCCATCTTCGTGTCCGTGCTGGAAGGGGACGGGGCCATCGCCCGGAACCGGGAGATCATGGGCGCCACCGACCCCGCCAAAGCGGCCCCGGGAACGATTCGGAAAGATTGGGGCACGAACGTGGAGGAGAACGCGGCGCACGGGTCCGACGCCCCGGAGACGGCGGCCGCGGAGATCGCCTTCTTCTTCACCGCCGACGAGATCCAGTCATCCGGGTCGTAGGCGGCCGCCGATCGATCGGTATGGCGCCCTTCGACTTCGCTACGCACAGGACGAACGGCAAGTTGATCCTGCAACCGTTCGTCCTGTGCCCATCGAAAGCCTCAGGACAGGCGTAGCGAAGCGAAGTCGAAGGACCCAGGCTGGATAAATGGAAGACATCAACCCCAGCGATACCCGCCGGCCGGTCGAAGACCTGAGCGACTCCGAGTTGAGCGCGTGGCTCGACGCCCGCGGGCTTCCCGCCTATCGAGCCGATCAGATCAGACGCTGGCTCTTCCGCAAGCGGGCGACTTCGTTCGACGCCATGACCGACCTGGCGGCAACGTTGCGGCAGGCCTTGGCCCGGGACTTCGTCATCGGCAGCCTGGTCATGCAGCAGTGTCTCGGATCCCGGGATGGCAGCGTCAAGTATCTCTTTCGTCTTGGGGACGGCGGCGTCGTGGAGACGGTCTACATACCGGAGGCCGGCCGGGTAACCTTGTGTGTGTCGACGCAGGTGGGGTGCGGCCTGGGCTGCGTCTTCTGCGCCACCGCGCGGATGGGTCTGAAGCGGAACCTCACCCAGGCGGAGATCGTGGACCAGATCCTGGACGTGCAGCGCCGCTGCCCGGAGGACCAGCGAATCTCGAACCTGGTCTTCATGGGCATGGGCGAGCCGTTGGCCAACTACGAGGCGACGCGCGGGGCGCTGGACGTCATCACCGACGCCCGCAGCGGAATGGGCATTTCGCCCCGCAAGATCACCGTCTCCACGGTGGGGCTGTTGCCGCAGATGCGCCGGCTCATGGAGGAGACCCGGGTAAATCTGGCCATCTCGCTCCATTCGGTGCGGGACTCGGTGCGGTCCGAGCTCATACCGGTCAACCGGAAGTACCCGGTGGCGCAGTTGCTTGACTGCTGCCGGTCCCTGCCGGTGCCGCGGCGCAAGCGCATCACCTTCGAGTACCTGCTGATCGACGGCCTGAACGATCTCGCCGCGGACGCGGCGGAGCTGGCCGGGAGGCTTCACGGCATCCGTTGCAAGGTGAACCTGATTCCCTTCAACCCTCACGAGGGGAGCGCCTACCGCCGGCCTTCGGAAACGGTCATCGAGCGGTTTGGAGAGACCTTGCGGGCCCGGGGCATTCAGACGAACGTGAGGCGCCCGAGGGGCGACGACATTCAGGCGGCCTGCGGCCAGTTGTATCACGCGGCGGTGGCGGGCGGCGGCGCGGAAAATATCGGATCGCCGGCGGACGGCCGGATGGAACACTGAGGACGAGGGAAGATGGAACAGAAGACGATGCTGGGCGTCATCGGCGGCACCGGCCTCTACGAGATGGAGGGATTGAGCGCGGTGCGCGAGGTGGAGGTGGACACTCCTTTCGGTGAGCCCTCCGGTCCCTTCGTGACGGGATCCCTCGACGGCGTGGAGCTGGTCTTTCTGCCGCGCCACGGCAAGGGGCACCGCCTCTTGCCCTCGGAGGTCAACAACCGGGCCAACATCTTCGGCATGAAGAAGCTGGGGGTGGGCCGGATCCTGTCGGTGAGCGCGGTGGGCAGTCTCAAGGAAGAGATCGAGCCGGGCCACGTGGTGCTGCCGGACCAGTTCATCGACCGCACCTACCGGCGTCCCAGCACGTTCTTCGGCGACGGAATCGTTGCCCACGTGCAGTTCGCGGACCCGTTGTGCAACGATCTCAGGGCGGTGGTGGCGGAGGCGGCCGGCACCGAGGACATTCAGGTACACGGCCGCGGCACCTACGTGTGCATGGAAGGGCCGCAATTCTCGACCCGCGCGGAGTCCGCCCTGCATCGGAGCTGGGGCGCCGACATCATCGGCATGACCAACCTGCAGGAGGCCAAGCTGGCCCGGGAGGCGGAGATCTGCTTCGCCACCATCGCCATGGCGACGGACTACGACTGCTGGAACGAAGCCGCCGGGGACGTGGATATCGAGGAAGTCATCGCGGTGCTGCAGAAGAACGCGGACGTGGCCAAGCGCATCATCCGGGGCACGCTGGAGCGCCTGTCGCCCGAGCGCGCCTGTCCCTGCGCCACGGCCCTGAGCATCGCCATCGTCACGGACCGTTCGTTGATTCCGGAGGCCGCGCGGCAGAGGCTGGCGCCGCTGGTAGACAAGTATCTCTGAAGAATCCAACTGTGATTATTTGAACGGGGGCGTCCTTCGACTTCGCTCCGCTACGCTCAGGACGAACGGGAGAGGTTCCCTGCAACCGTCAGGACGAACTGGGTGGGTTTTCCAACAACCGTCAGGACAAACGGGAGAGGTTCCTAACAACCGTCAGGACGAACCGGGGTAGGTTTTTCAACAACCGTTCGTCCTGAGCGTAGCGGAGCGAAGTCGACGGACGCCATTTTGGGGAGGACTGTAACATGAGTGTTCTGGTGGTGGGCTCCATGGCCTTCGATTCCATCGAGACCCCGCACGGCCGTGCCGATCGGGTCCTGGGGGGATCGGCGGCCTATTTCGCGCTGGCCGCGGCGGTGTTCGCTCCGGTGCGGATCGTCGGCGTGGTGGGCGAGGATTTTCCCGAGGAACATCTGACGGCCCTGTCCCGGAGCGGGGTGGACCTGGAGGGATTGCAGCGGGCCGCCGGCAAGACCTTCTTCTGGCACGGCCGGTATCACGAAGACCTGAACGTGCGCGATACCCTGGAGGTCCAGCTCAACGTGCTGGGGGACTTCGACCCGCGATTGCCCGCCGGCTACGAGGACACCGAGTATGTCTTTCTCGGCAACATGCACCCGGCGGCGCAGTCGGAGGTGCTGTCGCAGTTGAAGCAGCCGCGGCTGGTGGCGTGCGATACCATGGACCACTGGATCAACGAGAATCCCGGGGAGTTGAGGAAGGTCCTGGAACGGGTCGAGACCGTGGTCATCAACGACTCGGAAGCGCGCATGCTGAGCGGACACGACAACATCGTGCGGGCCGCCCGCGCCATCCTGAAGATGGGGCCCCGGGCGGTGCTGATCAAGCGGGGAGAGTACGGCGTCTTCCAGTTCTCGGACGACTCGACCTTCGTGGTGCCGGCCTATCCGCTGGAAGACGTCCTGGACCCCACCGGCGCCGGCGATTCCTTCGCGGGCGCCTTCATGGGCTGCCTGGCAGCGGGCGGCGCCAATGGAGACGAGGGGCTCAGGCGCGCCATCGTGTACGGCAATGTCACCGCGTCGTTCACGGTGGAGGACTTCGGACCCCGGCGGTTGCTGACGCTGGAGCGGGGAGAGGTCGATGAGCGCTACCGGCGGTTCGTGGAGTTGACCCGCTTTCACGACTGACAGCGCCGTGGTCGGAGACCGTTGATCGCATGAACATCGCAATGCTCGGTACGGGTTACGTGGGGCTGGTCACGGGGAGTTGTTTCGCCGAGACCGGCAACGACGTGGTCTGCGTCGACATCGACAAGGCGAAGATCGAGCAGCTCCGGCAGGGCCGTGTTCCTTTCTACGAGCTGGGGCTGGAGGAGTTGATTCAACGGAACACCCGCGAGGGCAGGCTGTCGTTCTCCACCGATCTGGCCGAGGCAGTGGAGCGCGCGGAAGCCGTTTTCATCGCGGTGGGTACGCCCCAGGTGTCGGCCGGCGGCGCCGACCTGAGCCAGGTGTTCGCGGTGGCGGGGGACATCGCGCGGGCGATGAACGGCGGCAAGATCGTGGTCACCAAGAGCACCGTCCCCGTGGGCACGGCCGCGCGGGTCAAGGAGATCATCGAAGCCGGCACCGGACATCCGGTGGCGGTGGTGTCGAACCCCGAGTTCCTGAAGGAGGGGAGCGCGGTAGAGGATTTCATGAAGCCCGACCGGGTGGTGCTGGGCGGTGAGGATGCCGGCGCGCTGGAAAGTCTCAAGGGCCTTTACGACCCCTTCGTGCGGAGGGGAAATCCCATCATACTCACGGACTCCCGTAGCGCCGAGATGAGCAAGTACGCCGCCAACGCGATCCTGGCGACCAAGATCTCGTTCATCAACGAAACCGCGCGGCTGTGCGAGAAGGAAGGGGCGGACATCGAGCAGGTCCGGCGCATCATGGGCCTGGACCACCGCATCGGTCCTCACTTCATTTACCCCGGCATCGGATTCGGCGGGTCGTGCCTGCCCAAGGACATCCGCGCGATGATCGCCATGGGCGAGGACGAGCTGGAGATGCCGTTGCTCCGGGCCGTGGACCGGGTCAATGAAGACCAGAAGGGCCTGTTGCTGGAGAAGGTCCGGGGGCATTTCGGCGAGGCGCTGGCGGGGTGTACCCTGGCGGTTTGGGGCCTTTCGTTCAAGGCCCGCACCGACGACATGCGCGAGGCCCCGGCGATCCGGGTCGTCGACGGGCTGCTGCAGGCCGGCGCCCGCGTGCGCGCGTTCGATCCCGAGGCCATGCAAGAGGCGCGCAGGCGCTACTGCGACAGGCTCGAATACGGCGCCAACAACTATGAGGTCGCCGCGGGAGCCGACGCGGTACTGATCCTGACGGAATGGAACGAGTTCCGCAGTCCGGATTTCGCACGCTTGAAGGAACTACTGCATCGGCCGGTGGTCTTTGACGGCCGCAATCTCTACGACCCCGCGGTGATGCGGCAACACGGTTTCATCTACTATTCGATAGGACGGGGCCGTGGATAGCAGCCGCATCCGAAACTTCTGCATCATCGCGCACATCGACCACGGCAAGTCCACGCTGGCGGATCGGTTGATGGAGTACACCGGCGCGCTGAGCGAGCGCGAGAAGACCAACCAGTTCCTGGACAAGATGGAGCTGGAACGCGAGCGCGGCATCACCATCAAGGCCAGTCCGGTGCGGCTCGAGTACCGGTCGCCCGCCGGCGAGGACTATATCCTGAACCTCATCGACACTCCGGGGCATGTGGATTTCACCTACGAGGTCTCCCGGAGCCTGGCCGCCTGCGAAGGGGCGATCCTGGTGGTGGACGCCGCCCAGGGGGTGGAGGCCCAGACCGTGGCCAACGTCTACCTGGCACTGGACCACGACCTCCAGGTGCTTCCGGTCATCAACAAGATCGATCTGCCGAGCGCGGACCCGGAGCGGGTCAAGCGCGAGATCGAGGACGTCATCGGGCTGGACGGCTCCCAGGCCATCCTGGCCAGCGCCAAGACCGGCATCGGCACCGAAGCCGTGCTGGAAGGTATCGTGGCCAACTTCCCGCCGCCCCGGGGGGAGCGGGAGGCGCGTTTGCGCGGGCTGATCTTCGATAGCTGGTTCGATCCCTATCACGGGGCGGTGATCCTGCTGCGCATCTTCGAAGGGAGCGTCCGCACCGGCGATGCCATCCGGCTCATGTCCACCGGCGGCGTGTTCGAGGTCAGCCGGCTGGGGGTCTTCGCTCCGGGTCCGGTGGAGGTGGATAGTCTCGGTCCGGGCGAGGTGGGCTTTCTCATGGCCGCCATCAAGAACATCCACGAGGCCCGCATCGGCGACACGGTCACCCTTCAAAGACGACCCACTCAAAATGCACTGGAGGGTTTTCGGCCCTTGAAACCCGTGGTGTTCAGCGGCATCTATCCGGCGGACTCGGGCCAGTACCAGGCGCTGCGGACGGCGCTGGAGAAGCTGAGCCTCAACGATTCGTCCTTCACCTACGAACCGGAGACCTCCCAGGCCCTGGGCTTCGGCTTTCGTTGCGGCTTCCTCGGGTTGCTGCATCTGGACATCGTGCGTGAACGGGTGGAGCGGGAGTTCGATCTGGCCTTGATCACCACCGCCCCCACCGTGGTCTATCAGGTGACCACTCACGCCGGAGAGGTGCTGGCCATCGACAACCCGGTGGCTTTCCCCAACGAGGCCGACATCGAGCAGATCGAGGAACCCTTCATTCGCGCCACGATTCATCTGCCCCAGGACTACGTGGGAGGCGTGCTCAAGCTGTGCGAGGAAAAGCGCGGAATCCAGCAGGAGCTGCGCTACGCGGGGCTCAACCGCGCCATGGTCACCTACGAGCTTCCGCTGAACGAGATCGTCTACGACTTCTACGACCGGCTGAAGTCCCTGAGCCGGGGTTACGCTTCCATGGACTACGAGATAGCGGGAATGCGGCCGTCGAAGCTGGTCAAGCTGGACGTCCGCATCAACGGCGACCTGGTGGACGCCATGTCGCTGATCGTTCACCGCGAGAAGGCCTACGTCCGCGGGCGGGACATGGTGCAACGCATGCGGGCGCTCATCCCCCGCCAAATGTTCGAGGTGGTGATCCAGGCGGCCATCGGCAGCCGCATCATTTCCCGGGAGTCGGTCAAGGCCCTGCGCAAGAACGTCACCGCGAAATGTTACGGCGGCGACATCACGCGCAAGCGCAAGCTCCTGGAACGGCAGAAGGAAGGCAAGAAGCGCATGAAGTCCGTCGGCCGGGTGGAGATACCCCAGGAGGCGTTTCTGGCGGCGCTGAAGGTATGATGTTCAAAGTTGCCGGGTGAAGTGTTAGGTTTCAACGTGTCCAGAGTTTCAAAATCCAGAAAATCGGTCTTTCGGGAGTATACGGAGGCGATCCTCATCGCGCTGGTGGCGGCACTGTTCCTGCGCGCCTTCGTGGTGCAAGCCTTCAAGATTCCCTCGGGCTCCATGATCCCGACCCTGGCCATCGGCGACCACATCCTGGTCAACAAGCTGTCCTACGGCGTAAGGCTTCCCGATGTGAACTGGATTCCCTTCGCCGGCTGCGTCGATCTGGCCAGGGGTTCCCATGTCGCGGAATGGGATATCCCGGACCGCGGCGACGTGATCGTGTTCGTGTATCCCAGGGACCGCTGCAAGGACTTCGTCAAACGGGTGGTGGGGGTGCCGGGTGACGAGGTGCTTATCCGCGACAAGAAAGTCTACATAAACGGAGAGCTCGTGGAGGACGTCCATGCCCATTTCGTGGACCAGGGAATCTCCCTGGGCGCCGACCACGTCCGCGACAATTTGGGTCCGGTGAAGGTGCCGGAAGACCACGTGTTCGTCATGGGCGACAACCGGGACCGCAGTTTCGACAGCCGTTTCTGGGGTTTCGTGCCCGTCGAGGACGTCCGCGGGCGCGCCTTCATCAAGTACTGGTCCTGGGATTCGGAGAACGGCCGGTTGCGCTGGCGGCGCGTCGGCGGCCTCATTCGCTGACGACCGGGTGCGCCGTTCCATCTCATGAAAGCTACACTGACACTGGCGGACGGAACCGCGTTCGCCGGCCGCTCCTTCGGCCGTGAAGGGGAGGCCGCCGGAGAGGTCGTCTTCAACACCAGCATGACGGGATACCAGGAGATCCTCACCGACCCTTCCTACGAGGGCCAGCTCGTCGCCATGACCTACCCCGAGATCGGCAACGTCGGCGTCAACCCCGAGGACGACGAATCGAACCGGCCGTACGTCAGGGGCTTCATCGTCAAGGAATACTGCCCCGTGCCCAGCAGTTGGCGCGCCACCCAGGCGCTGCACGTGTACATGCGGGAGCACGGCATCGTGGGCATCGAAGGGGTGGATACGCGCTCCCTGGTCACCCACATACGCGAGCGCGGCGCCCAGGAAGGCATCATCTCCACCGTCAGCCGGGACGCCGCGGAACTGGCCGCGAAAGCACAACAAATAGAAGGGGTTGTCGGCCGGGATCTGGTAAAGAACGTCACCTGCCGGGAGCCCTACCGCTGGGACCAGGGTGCCTGGCGGATGGGGAGCGGTTTCGGTGCCGGCCGGGAGCCGGAGTTTCACGTGGTGGCTTACGATTTCGGCATCAAGTTCAACATCCTGCGGGGCCTGGTGGAGGCCGG
>Ga0209020_1002981_pt1 | contig 12531 bp, 6 predicted proteins | sample PinacodermBB_FD_187298 | JGI IMG/M metagenome (GOLD analysis project Ga0209020, IMG submission 187298) | Host-associated microbial community of the marine sponge Aplysina aerophoba from Gulf of Piran - sponge pinacoderm, lysed by bead... | ecosystem: Host-associated > Porifera > Sponge >...
ATGGGCGGCTCGGATAATCTGCAACAGGCCCTGGATATCTTTACCCAGCTGCGCACCTGGTATGCAGCCGGAAGAGTGAACACCCCCTGCAATGACAAGGATATTGAGCTGGCCCTTGGCAGACATTTCCAGCGCTTGGGGGGAGCAGACAATCTGGAAAAGGCCTTGGCTATCTATACAAGGCTGCGCACCCGTGCTGCAGGCAAGGTCAATACGCCCTGTGATGACAAGGACATTGAGTTGTTCCTCGGGCGGGTACTCGAACTCAAGGGAGGTGAGCAGAATCTGGAACAGGCCCTGGCTATCTGTACAAGGCTGCGCGCCCGGGCTGCCGGCGGGCGGGAGAACAGGCCCTGTCATGACAAAGAGATTGAGTTGTCCCTCGGGCGGCTTCTCGAGCTCAAGGGCGGCGCGCCGGATCTGGAACAAGCCTTGGCCATCTATACGCGGCTGCGCGCCCGGGCTACCGGCGGGCGGGAGAACACGCCCTGTGATGACAAGGACATAGAGCTGTCTTTGGCCTCCTTGTCCATCAAGAGGGGAAACTGGCCGCAGTTCGATGAACTGCGACTTGACCCCCGCAACTTGCCTGGATTTGAAGCGCATTTGTGTCTGAGTGTCCGTTACTGGCATGAGCTTCTGGAGGCAGAGAGCCCGTCTTGCACACACTCAAGACTTATGGGGCAAGCGATCCGTTCAGCCGTCCTTGCCATAGAGGCAAGCGGGTTCACAAATGCCTCCTGCATCAGTCAGCTGGCGCATTGTCTTCGCTTGTTGTCGTGCTGGCCGAACGTCCTGTTGCAAGGACGAGGCCTTCAGCAAAAGGGGGTGAAGGCTGTGGGCACAGCCGCACAACTTCTCTTTGAGATGGCCAACAAGATTGCCCCTTGCCGACAGCGACTGGAGAAAGATCAACACTGGCGAGCCAGGGAACAGAAGCTGCTGGCCTTGCTGTCGTAGCCAGCACAGAGCCCAGCCCCCGTTGTTTACGCTGACGCCTGCGGCCGCAGCCTGGACCAACTTCTGAACTGATTCCTCTTTATTGCGGTCCAACGCCCCGTCAATTGCCGGCGCAAGCGGCCTGCCAGCGCCCATCGGAATGAGGTTTGTCAACATCATGAGTCCATCAGGATATTGCGGGAGACACTATAATCGTACACCTGCTGTACGCGGCAGCCAGGGGTTTCCTGGGCGCCCCGTTACTGGTACTCCCGGCGCACAATACGCCTTCACGCAGGAAGAGCGCAGAGGTTATGGGCAGCGGCCGCTGAACCAACGCCAGCACTATCCGGTGCACCCTCAGGCGCTGCAACACCTGAGCCGACATCCGGGTGCTGACACCAGGGCGCTGATACAAGAGGAAATTCGCACGGCTTTCAGCTATCTGCGAACCCATCCTCAGCGTGCTCTGGAGACAGCAGCAGCGCTGTTGAACAGACAGAGTTCACAGGGTTTCTTCGCTATCCAGATTACACAATTAAAAGCCAGAGCCTTGTTTCAGCTGGGCAAACCTGACGACTGCATTGCTTTCATCGATTCCCTGCAACCTGGGGTACGAAATCAAAAAAGCTTGTTGATGACCAAAGCCAGAGCCTTACAAGCCAAGGGCTGTTTTAATGAAGCCTTGCCACTTTTCCAGCATCTTTATGCCAATCACCAGCTGGCTTACAAAGATCAAAAAGCACACGGTCTGGGCCTTGGGCGGCTTCTTCAGCTCATGGAGGGAAGGGATAATCTGGAAAAAGCCCTGACTATCTTGACCCAGCTGCGCGCCCGGACGGCTGGCGGAAGGGTGAACACGCCCTGTGATGACAAGGATATTGAACTGAGCCTTGGCAGACTTTTCCGACTCCTGGGAGGAACTGCCAATATGGAAAAGGCCTTGACCATCTTTACCCGGCTGCGCAGCCGGGCTGCTGGGGGATGGGAAAATACCCCCTGTGGTGACAAGGATATTGAGCTGACCCTTGGCAGACATCTTCAGCTCATGGGGGGAGCAGATAATCTGGGAAAGGCCCTGGTTATCTTTACCCAACTGCGCACCTGGTATGCAGGGGGACGGGTGAACACGCCCTGTGATGACAAGGATATTGAGCTGACCCTTGGCAGACATCTCCAGCTTATGGGGGGAGAAGACAATCTGGAAAAAGCACTGGCTATCTTTACCCGGCTGCGCACCCGGAATGCGAGAGGACGGATGCACACCCCCTGTAATGACAAGGAGATTGAACTGGCTCTTGGCAGACTTCTCACGCTTATGGGGGGAGCTGTCAATATGAACAAGGCTCTGGCTATCTACACAAGGCTGCGCACCCAGGCCGCCGCCGGAAGAACAAACCACCCCTGTAATGACAAGGAGATTGAGCTGGCCCTTGGCCGGATTCTCGAGCTCATGGGGGGAGAGGACAATCTGCAACAGGCTCTGGCTATCTACACAAGGCTACGCACCCGGATGGCAGCCGGAAAGGTAGACACCCCCTGTGGTGACAAAGATATTGAGCTGAGTCTTGGCAGACTTTTCCAGTTCCTGGGAGGGACAGCCAATATGGAAAAAGCCCTGGCTATCTTTACCCGGCTGCGTACCCAGGCGGTCGCCGGACGGGCACACACCCCCTGTGATAACAAGGATATTGAACTCACCCTTGGCAGACATCTCCAGCTTATGGGGGGAGAGGACAATCAGGAATTGGCCTTGGCTATCTTTACCCGGCTGCGCACCAGCCATGCCGCCGGAAAGGTGAACACTCCCTGTAATGACAAGGAGATTGAACTGACCCTCGGCAGACATCTCCAGCTTATGGGGGGAGCGGGCAATCTGGAAAAGGCCCTGGCTATCTTTACCCGATTGCGCACCTGGCATGCGAGAGGACGGACGAACACCCCCTGTCATGACAAGGAGATTGAGCTGGCTCTTGGCAGACTTCTCCAGATCATGGGGGGCACGGACAATCTGGAAAAGGCCCTGGCTATCTTTACCCGGCTGCGCACCAGCCATGCCGCCGGAAAGGTGAACACCCCCTGTAATGACAAGGAGATTGAACTGACCCTCGGTAGACATCTCCAGCTTATGGGGGGAGCAGACAATCAGGAATTGGCCCTGGCCATCTTTACCCGATTGCGGACCTGGCATACGAGAGGGCGGACGAACACCCCCTGTCACGACAAGGAGATTGAGCTGACTCTTGGCAGACATCTCCAGATAATGGGGGGCGCGGACAATCTGGAAAAGGCCCTGGCTATCTATACAAGGCTACGCACCCAGGCCGCCGGAGGCCGCACAAACACGCCTTGTAATGACAAGGAGATTGAACTGTCGCTTGGCAGACATCTCGAGCTCATGGGGGGAGCGGGCAATCTGCAAAAGGCCCTGGCTATCTACACAAGGCTGCGCACCCGGGCCGCTGGCGGCAGGATCAATACGCCCTGTGATGACAGGGGCATTGAGTTGTTCATCGGGCGGCTTCTCGAGATCAAGGGGAGCGAGCAGGATCTGGAACAGGCCCAGGCCATCTATACGAGGCTGCGCGCTCGTGCGGTCGGCGGGCAGGAAAATACGCCCTGTCATGACAAGGAGATTGAGCTGGCTTTGGCCTCCCTGGCCATCAAGAGGAACAACTGGCCGCAGTTCGATGAACTGCGACTCGAAGCCCGCCGCTTTCCTGGCTTTGAGCCACATTTGTGTCTGAGTGTCCGTTACTGGACTGAACTTCTGGAGGCAGAGAGCATTTCTGGCGCACACGCAAGGCTTCTGGGAAAAGCGATCCGTTCCGCCGCCCTTGCGATAGAGGAAAGCGGGTTCACGAATGCCTCCTGCATCAGTCAGCTGGCGCATTGTCTTCGTTTGTTGTCGTGCTGGCCGAACGTCCTGTTGCAAGGACGAGGCCTTCAGCAAAAGGGCGTGAAGGGTTTGGGCTCAGCCGCACGATTCCTCTTTGATACGGCCAACAATATTGCCCCTTACCGACAGCAGCTGGAGAAAGATCAACACTGGCGAGCCAGGGAGCAGCACCTGCGGGCCTTGCTGTCACGGCAGCAGACTTCCCGGGGACAGCAGTATCCGTTGACGCACTCACCGGTGTTAAGGCTTTCATCTGCAAGAACAGCCTCGCTTGCCCGCCCGGCTTCTGTAGAGAGGGCTTGCGGCGACAAGCCCCCATTGTCCGTTCCTCTGACGGCTGCGCCTGCTGCCCTGACAGACTTCTGAACAAATGCCTGTTCATTGAAGTCCAACGCGCGGGTCTCCTGTCAACTCCAGCGCCCTGCGGGCACAGAATCGGAACCATACCAACACCATGAATCCACCAGGTTATTGTGGAAGAGGCCGGGGCTATGACCGCGCCTCCTCCTTACGCGGCAACAAGCACCAGCCGGGGAACTCCACCTCTACGCCTTGCCAACGACACTATTTCTCCCGGGGGGAAGAGCGAGGCTATAGACAGCGACCGCTGAGCCACAGGTCTCTCCAACACGACCCGGGACAGACTCGCGCACCGAACAACGCCGCCCTGAACAAAGCTTTCAGCCTGCTGCGCAGCAATCCAGGGCGTGCTCTGGCTGCAGCTGAAGTTTTCCTGGACACAAACCGTGCCGCCCCTTCCCGCTGTGTCCCCTTTTATCAATTAAAAGCACGGGCCTTGTTCCAGCTGGGCAAAATTGACGACTGCATTGCTTTCATCAATTCCCTGGAAACGAGAGTGCGCAATGGCAAAGGCTTATTGATGACCAAAGCCAGAGCCTTACAAGCCAAGGGCTACTTCACTGAAGCCTTGCCACTGTTCCAACATCTTTATGTCAATCACCAGGTGACCTACAAAGATCACAAGACACACGGCCTGGGCCTTGGGCGACTTCTCCAGCTCATGGGGGGAGCAGACAATCTGGAAAAGGCCCTGGCTATTTTTACCCAACTGCGCACCCGGACGGCTGGAGGACGGGCGCACAGCCCCTGTGATGACAAGGAAATTGAGCTGGCCCTTGGCAGAATTCTCACGCTCATGGGGGAAGCTGACAATCTGGAAAAGGCCCTGGCTATTTTTACCCGACTACGCACCAGGCGTGCGGCCGGACGGGTGAACACCCCCTGTGATGACAAGGATATTGAGCTGACCCTTGGCAGGCATCTTGCTCTCATGGGCGGCTCGGACAATCTGCAGCAGGCCCTGGCTATCTTCACCCGGCTGCGCACCTTGCGTGCCGGCGGAAGAGTGAACACCCCCTGTAATGACAAGGATATTGAACTGACCCTTGGCCGACATCTCCAGATCATGGGGGGAGAGGACAATATGGACAAGGCCCTGGCTATCTACACAAGCCTGCGCGCCCAGGCGGCCGCCGGAAGGGCAAACACCCCCTGTAATGACCGGGAGATTGAGCTGACCCTTGGCAGACATCTACAGCTGATGGGGGGAGCTGCCAATCTGAAAAAGGCTCTGGATATCTATACGAGGTTGCGCACCCAGGCGGCCGCCGGCAGGGCGAACATCCCCTGTGATAACAAGGAGATTGAGCTGACCCTTGGCAGACATCTCCAGATCATGGGAGGAACAGATAATCTGAAAAAGGCCCTGGATATCTATACAAGGTTGCGCACTCAGGCAGCCGCTGGAAGGGCAAACACCCCCTGTAATGACAAGGAGATTGAACTCACCCTTGGCAGACATCTCCAGATCATGGGGGGAGCGGACAATCAGGAGTTGGCCCTGGCCATCTTCACCCGGCTGCGCACCTGGCATGCGGCCGGACGGGTAAACACCCCCTGTAATGACAAGGAAATTGAGCTGAGCCTTGGCAGACATCTCGAGCTCATGGGGGGAGCGGGCAATCTGCAACAGGCCCTGGCTATCTATACGAGGCTGCGCGCCCAGGCCGCCGGGGGCCGCACAAACACGCCCTGTAATGACAAGGATATTGAGCTGACCTATGGCAGACATCTCCAGCTGCTGGGGGGAGAAGACAATCTGGAAAAGGCTCTGGCTATTTTTACCCGATTGCGCACCTGGTGTGCGCAAGGACAGACGAACACCCCCTGTAATGACAAGGAGATTGAGCTGGCTTTTGGCAGGCATCTCCAGCTCATGGGCGGCTCGGACAATCTGCAGCAGGCCCTGGCTATTTTTACCCGGCTGCGCACCTGGCATGCCGGCGGAAGGGTAAACACCCCCTGTAATGACAAGGAGATTGAGCTGGCCCTGGGTAGACATCTCGAGCTCATGGGAGGAGCCAACAATCTGCAAAAGGCCTTGGCCATCTATACGAGGCTGCGCACCCGGGCTGCCGCCGGAAGGGTTGATACGCCCTGTGATGACAAGGACATTGAGTTGTCCCTCGGGCGGCTTCTCGAGCTCAAGGGAAGCGAGCAGGATCAGGAACAGGCCCTGGCCATCTATACAAGGCTGCGCACCCGGATCGCCGGCGCACGGGAAAACACCCTCTGTAATGACAAGGAGGTTGAGCTGGCTTTGGCCTCCTTGTTCGTCAGGCGGAAAAACTGGCAGCAGTTCGATGAGCTGCGACTCGAAGCCCGCCGCTTTTCTGGATTTGAAGTGCATTTATGTCTGAGTGTCCGTTACTGGCATGAACTTCTCGAGGGAGAGAGCATTTCTGGCGCACACTCAAGGCTTCTGGGGAGAGCGATCCGTTCCGCCGTCCTTGCGATAGAGGAAAGCGGGTTCACGAATGCCTCCTGCGTCAGTCAGCTGGCGCATTGCATGCGTTTGTTGTCGTGCTGGCCGAGCGTCCTGTTGCAAGAACGAGGCCTTCAACAACAGGGTGTGAAGGGCTTGGGCACAGCCGCAAACTTTCTCTTCGAGACGGCCAACAAGATTGCCCCTTGCCGACAGCGGCTGGAGAAAGATCAACACTGGCGAGCGCGGGAGCAGGAACTGCTGGCCTTGCTGTCCTGGCAGAACACTGCACGCAACTTGTAGTATCAGCTAACGCACTCACCTGTGTTACGGTTTTCATCGCCAGAACGGCCGCGCGTCCAGGCCTCGCTTCTTTGGCGCGGCCTTGCTGCGACAAGCACCCATCATCCGTTCCTCTGGCGGCTGTGTCTGCAGCCCTGACAGATTTCTGAACAAACGCCTGTCCATTGAAGTCCTGTCCATTGAAGTCCTGTTCATTGAAGTCCTGTTCATTGAAGTCCTGTTCATTGAAGTCCTGTTCATTGAAGTCCTGTTCATTGAAGTCCTGTTCATTGAAGTGCAACGCGCTTGTCCCCTCTCAACGCCAGCTGCGGCTGGCACAGAACCGGAACGGTATCAACGCTATGAATCCATCAGGATCTTGTGGGAGAGGCTGTGGCTATAAGCGTGCCTCCTCCTTACGCAGCAAACAGCCACAGCCAGAGCACACCGCCGCAGCTTCTGGCCAGGGACATTCTTTCGCCCGCAGGGAGGATAGAGGTTACAGACAGCGACCGCTGAGCCAAAGGTCTCCCCAACACTACCCGGGACAGGCGCTCTCACCGGAACAAGACGAGCTTGACAAGGCTTTCAGCCTGCTGCGCACCAATCCTGGGCGTGCTCTGGCAGCAGCTGAAGCTCTCCTGGACAGAAACGGAGCCGCCCCTTTCCACTGTGTTCCCCTTTACCAGTTAAAAGCGAGGGCCATGTTCCAGCTGGGCAAAATTGACGACTGCATTGCTTTCATCAACTCCCTGGAAACGAGAGTGCGCAATGACAAAAACTTTTTGATGACCAAAGCCAGAGCCTTACAAGCCAAGGGCTGCTTCAATGAAGCCTTGCTACTTTTCCAACATCTTTATGTCAATCACCAGCTGGCTTACAAAGATCACAAGGCACATGGTCTGGGCCTTGGGCGGCTTCTCCAGCTCATGGGGGGCGCAGACAATCTGGAAAAAGCCCTGGCTATTTTTACCCAGCTACGCGCGCGAACGGCTGGAGGACGGGTGAACACCCCCTGTAATGACAAGGATATTGAATTGACCCTTGGCCGACATCTCCAACTCATGGGGGGGGCACACAATATGGAAAAAGCCCTGGCCGTCTTTACCCAGCTGCGCACCTGGCGTGCGGGCGGAAAGATAAACACCCCCTGCGATGACAAGGATATTGAGCTGACCCTTGGCAGACATCTTGCGCTCATGGACGGCGCGGACAATCTGCAACAGGCCTTGACGATCTTTACCCGGTTGCGCGCCCGGGCTGCTGCCGGACGCAGCAGCCCCGGTGGTGACAAGGATATTGAGCTGACTCTTGGCCGACATCTCCAGCTCATGGGCGGCCCGCACAATCTGCAACAGGCCCTGAATATCTTTACAAGGCTGCGCACCCGGCATGCAGGCGGAAGGGTGAACACCCCCTGTAACGACAAGGAGATTGAGTTGGCCCTCGGCAGACATCTTGAGCGCATGGGGGGAGCAGACAGTATGGCCAGGGCCCTGGCTATCTTTACCCGGCTGCGCACCCGGCATGCAGGCGGAAGGGAAAGCACGCCCTGTAATGACAAGGAGATAGAACTGACTCTCGGCAGACATCTCGAGATCATGGGGGGAGCAGACAATATGGACAAGGCCCTGGCCATCTTCACCCGGCTGCGCAGCCAGCATGCAGGCGGAAGGGTAAACACCCCCTGTAATGACAAGGAGACTGAATTGGCTATTGGCAGACATCTCGAGCTCATGGGGGGAGCTGACAATCTGGAAAAGGCCCGGGCTATCTTTACAAGGCTGCGTACCTGGCATGCAGGGGGAGGGACGCCCCCCCCCTGTCATGACACGGCGATTGAACAGGCTCCTGGCCGACATCCCGCGATCATGGAGGGAGCAGACAATGCGGAAGTACGGATGAACACCCCTTGTTATGACAAGGAGATTGAACTGACTCTTGGCAGACACCTCGAGATGATGGGGGGAGCCGACAATATGGCCAAGGCCCGGGCTATCTTTGGCCGGCTGCGCACCCGGAATGCGGGAGGACGGCAGAACACCCCCTGTAATGACAAGGATATTGAGCTGACCCTTGCCAGACATTTCCAGCGTGCAGGGGGAGCAGACAATCTGGAAAAAGCCCTGGCCATCTGTACGAGACTGCGTACCCGGGCAGCCGGCGGGAAAATCAATACGCCCTGTAATGACAAGGACATTGAGTTGACACTCGGGCGGCTTTTCGAGCTCAAGGGGGGCGAGCCGAATCTGGAACAAGCCCTGGCTATTTATACAAGGCTGCGAGCCCGGGCTGCCGGCGGGCGGAAAAATACGCCCTGCAATGACAAGGATATTGAGTTGTTTCTCGGCCGGCATCTCGAGCTTCGGGGAGGTGCTGACAATCTTGACCGTGCCTTGACTGTTTTTACAAGGCTGCGTGCCCGTGCCGCCAGAAGCATTGATACACCCTGTGCTGACAAGGAAATTGAGCTGGCTCTTGGCAGACTTCTCCTGCTCAAGGGAGGCAAGCAGGATCTGGCACAGGCTTGGGCCATCTACACGAGGTTGCGCACCCAGGCCGCCGGGGGCAAGCCCAATACACCCTGTAATGACAAGGACATTGAACTGGCTTTGGCCTCCTTATACAACGAGAGGGAAAACTGGCCAGCATTTGATGCGCTGCGACTCGAAGTCCGTCATTTTCCCGGTTTTGAAGCGCATTTGTGTCTGAGTGTTCGTTATTTCAATGAGCTGCTGAAAACCCCTGGCGTTTCTCCCGCACACTCAAGGTTGCTGGGGAAAGCGATGAGCTTTGCCGTCCTTGCGATAGAGGAAAGCGGGCTCATGAATGCCTCTTGCATCAGTCAGCTGGCGCATTGTCTTCGTTTGTTGGCATGCTGGCCGGACGCCCTGTTGCGCGAACGAGGCATTCAACACAAGGACGTGAGGAAATTGAGCCGGGCTGCAACATTTCTCTTTGAGATGACCTGCAAGATGGCCCCTTGCCGAAAGCAACTGGAGAAAGATCAGCATTGGCGCGCCAAGGAGCAGGAGCTGCGGGCCTTGCTGTCGCGGCAGCATAATGTACGGGGACAGCAGTATCAGTTGAGGCACTGACCGGTGTTGACGTTTGCACCGACAAGACATGCCTCGCTTTCCCTTCCTGCTGCTGTGGCCAGCACCTGCCGCTGCGACAGGCATCCATCCCTGGTTCCTCTGGCCGCCAGGTTGGCTGTCCTGGCATTTTCTGGACAAACCCCACTGCGTTGCCATCCAATGCACTCGTCCCCTCTCAACGCCAGCTGCTGCTGACACAGAATCGGAACCAGGGCCATCAACACCATGAATTCATCAGGGTCTTGTGGGAGAGGCCGTGGCTATAAAAGTGCCTCCTCCTCACGCAGCAGACAGCCACAGCCGGGGCACTCCACCTCTGCTTCTGGCCAGCGACACGATTTCTCCCAAAGGGCGGCGAGAGGTCATAGGCAGCGACCGCTGAGCCAAAGGTCTCCCCAACACTATCCGGGGCAGCCTCGCACTCCGGAACAAGACGACATTGACAAGGCTTTCAGCCTGCTGCGCACCAATCCTGGGCGTGCTCTGGCTGCAGCTGAAGTTCTCCTGGATAGAAACGCTGTCCCCTCTTTGCGCTGTGTCTCCATTTATCAATTAAAAGCCAGGGCCTTGTTGCAGCTGGGAAAAATTGACGACTGTATTGCTTTCATCAACTCCCTGGAAACGCGAGTGCGCAAGAACAAAGGCTTTTTGATGACCAAAGCCAGAGCCTTGCAGGCCAAGGGCCGTTTCAGTGAAGCCTTGCCACTGTTCCAACATCTTTATGTCAATCACCAGCGGGCCTACAAAGATCACAAGGCACACGGCCTGGGCCTTGGGCGGCTGCTTCAACTCATGGGGGGAGCAGACAATCTGGAAAAGGCTCTGGCTATCTTGACCCAACTGCGCGCCCGCGCCGCTGGAGGACGGGCGCACAGCCCCTGTGATGACAAGGATATCGAGCTGACCCTTGGCAGACATCTCAAGATCATGGGCGGCGCGGACAATCTGCAACAGGCCCTGGCTATCTTTACCCGCTTGCGCACCCAGGCGGCCGCCGGAAGCACAAACACCCCCTGTAATGACAAGGATATTGAATTGTCGCTCGGCAGACATCTCGAGCTCATGGGGGGAGCGGGCAATCTGCACAAGGCCCTGGCTATCTATACGAGGCTGCGCATCCGGGCCAGCGGAAAGGTTGATACACCCTGTGATGACCAAGACATTGAGTTGTCCCTCGGGCGGCTTCTCGAGGTCAAGGGGAGCAAGCCGGATCTGAAACAGGCCCTGGCCATCTATACGCGGCTGCGCAGCCGGCTCGCCGGCGGGCGGAAAAATACGCCCTGCAATAACAAAGAAATTGAACTGGCTTTGGCCTCCTTGTACATCAAGAGGAAAAACTGGCCAGCGTTCGATGAACTGCGACTTGAAGCCCGCCGCTTTCCTGGATTTGAACCGCATTTGTGTCTGAGTCTCCGTTACTGGCATGAACTTCTGGAGGCCGGGAGCATTTCTCCCACGCACTCAAGGCTTCTGGGGAAAGCGATCCGTTTCGCCGCCCTTGCGGTAGAGGAAAGCGGGTTCACGAATGCCTCCTGCATCAGTCAGCTGGCCCATTGTCTTCGTTTGTTGTCGTACTGGCCGAACGTCCTGTTGCAAGAACGAGGCCTTCAAAAAAAAGGTATGAAGGGGTTGGGCACAGCCACACTCTTTCTCTTTGATACGGCCAACACCATTGCCCCCGGCCGACAACGACTGGAGAAAGATCAACACTGGCGAGCAAGGGAACAGGAGCTGCTGGCCTTGCTGTCGCGACAGCAGGCTGCACAGGGACAGCACTAGCAGTTGACGCACTCACCGGTGTTGCAGCTTTCATCTGCAACAACAGCCTCGCGTCCAGGCCCTGCTTCTTTGGCCAGGCCTTGCTGCACAAGCATCCATCGTCCATTCCTCTGGCGGCTGTGTCTGCTGTCCTGACAGACTTCTGAACAAACTCCTGTCTGTTGAAGTCCAACGCGCTTGTCTCCTCTCAACCAACGCCAGCTGCTGGCACACAACCGGAGCAAGGGCCATCAACACTATGAATCCATCAGGCTATTGTGGGAGAGGCAGTGGCTATACGCGTGCCTGCTCCTTACCCGGCAAACAGCGTCGGCCGGGGCACTCCACCGCTACGCCCTGCCAGGGACACGACTTCTCCAGGGCAGTGGAGAAAGGTTATAGACAGCGACCGCTGAGCCAAAGGTCTCCCCAACACTACCCGGGGCAGGCTCGCGCTGAACAAGACGACATCGACAAGGCTTTCATCCTGCTGCGCACCAATCCTGGGCGCGCTCTGACAGCAGCTCAGGTTCTCCTGGACAGCAAGGGTGTCCCCCCTTCCCGCTGTGCCCCTATTTATCACTTGAAAGCGAGGGCCTTGTTGCAGCTGGGTAAAATTGGCGACTGCATTGCTTTCATCAACTCGCTGGAAACGAGAGTGCGCAATGACAAAGGCTTTTTGATGACCAAAGCCAGAGCCTTACAGACCAAGGGCTGTTTCAGTGAGGCCTTGCCACTTTTCCACCATCTTTATGTCAATCACCAGCTGG
>Ga0209020_1002983_pt1 | contig 12527 bp, 8 predicted proteins | sample PinacodermBB_FD_187298 | JGI IMG/M metagenome (GOLD analysis project Ga0209020, IMG submission 187298) | Host-associated microbial community of the marine sponge Aplysina aerophoba from Gulf of Piran - sponge pinacoderm, lysed by bead... | ecosystem: Host-associated > Porifera > Sponge >...
GTCGACTCGGAATCGCCTGCGATCCAGATCGGCGGCACGCCCTCCGGCGGGCGCGTGCTGATGCTGGTCTCCGGCAGCGCGGTGAAGTCGCCGTCGAAGCTGAAGGTCTCGCCCGCATACGCCTGGTCCATGAGCGCGAGGAACTCATCCAGCCGCGCCTTGGAATCGCCCAGATCGGCGCCGAAGCGCTCGAACTCGTAGGGCTGGTAGCCGCTGCCCAGCCCCAGCAGGAAGCGATCCTCGCCCAGCAGCGCCTGGGTCATGCCAATCTCGGAGAGGAGGCGCACCGGGTGATAGAGGGGCACCACGATCACCGCCGGGCCGAGCTTGATCCGCGTGGTCAGACCGGCGCAGTGATTGACCATGACCAGGGGCGAGGGGCAGACGCAGTAGTTGGAGAAATGATGCTCGGCGAACCAGGCGGCCTCGAAGCCCGCCTCCTCGGCCCACTGCACCATTTGCACGGCGTTGCCGAGCACCTCGGAGACCGCACTGCCGCGGTCCCGGTAACCCATGAGACAGAACAAGCCGAAGCTGACCATGCCACTCACCGATTGCAGAGGGGGACACCGAAGCCCGCACACCGGGGCGGCGGGATTGTAGCGCATGGCGCGCGCCGCGGCGTACTCAGCCTCGCCGAACTTTCGTCAGGGCGGCGGCCACCACGCCCAGCAGCAACAACGCCGCGATCAGCCACATTACGGCGCGGGGGTTGCCGTGATCGAGCAGAAGCCCCACGACCAGCGGCGCGATCGCGGCACCCGTATCGAGGCCGGAATAGACGAAGCCGAAGACCCTGCCCCTGGCATCGGCTGCCGCGGCCTCGCGCACCAGCATGTCGCGGGACGGAAAGGTGAGGCCGACCAGGATGCCCGCAAGCGCGAAGGGGACTCCCAGAAGCGCGGCCGGGAAGAGGCCGAGGCTGATGGCGACGAAGAACGCCGCCGCCGACGCGAGGCCCGCGCCGATGACGAGCTGATGCCGCGAGTCCGTGCGCTCGGCCAGGAAACCGCCGAGCAGCACGCCCCCCGATGCGCCAAAGAGGAAGACCGAAAGCAGCGGCGCGCCCTCGGCGATCGGCAGGCCGTAGAGCTGGTCCATCAGTGCCGGGAAGAACGACTGCAAGCCGATGGTGGCGCCGCTCAGGAAGATGAAGAAGGCGAAGCAGAGCAACACCGGAACCGAGGCGAGCGGAGCGACACCCTGCCTCACGGCGCCGAGCCAGCCGTGCCCGTCCGCGACCGCCGCCCGGCCTTCGCCGACGCGCGGGCGGAGCGCCGCCGGCGCCTCGTCCCGCGCGTCGGCGAAGAGGTGCCGGTTGAGCAGAAGCGTCAGGAGCAGGATCAGTCCGCCCGCGCCGGCGATCATCAAGGCGGAACGCCAGCCGAGCTCCAGCGCGAGCCCCACCATGACGATGGGCGCGAGCGCGTAGCCGAGATTGCCGCCGAGCGTATGAAAGCCGTACGCGCGGCCGTGACGGGTGCGGCGGATGCTCGCGGTGAGGATCGAAAGATCGGCCGGGTGGAACACGCTGTTGCCGAGCCCCGCGAGCGCGGCGAGCGGGAACAGCATCCAGAACGCGGGCGCGAGCCCCATCAGCACGATCGCGATGCAAAGCAGCGCAAGCCCGCTGAGCAGCACCACGCGCGCCGGGAAGCGGTCCACCAGGAAGCCCGCTCCAGTCTGCGCGATGCCGGAGGACACGTAGAACACGGTCATCAGCGTGCCGAGCTCGGTGTAGCTGACCGCGAAGGCTTCCTTGAGGTGTGGAAATAGCGGCGGCAGGGCGAGCTGGTAGAAGTGGCTCGCGCCGTGGGCGAGAGCGATCAGCCCCATGACGCGGGCCTGCCCGCGGCCGGGCGCCTCCTCAACAGTCATCGTGGCTCGTCTCGGGATGGCGCCGCTCCCATAGCGGCACCGGGTGGCGCGCGAGAGTACGCCGGCCGCGCCCAAGGCGGCAACGGGGCGGAGCCCGCCGCGGCCGCCGCCCCAAACGTACTGTTTGGTAAGAGCAATGAGTGTGTGTTACACACACATACTCTTCAAGAAACACCTGTGAAGGAGAACCGCCATGCCCAAATACGCACCCTTGGCGGATCACCTGCGCGGCTCAGGCCAGGAGGCCCTGCCCATGACGTTCGCCGATATCGAGCAGATCATCGGCGCGAAACTGCCGCAATCGGCCTTCACTCACCGGGCCTGGTGGTCCAACAACCCCACGAACAACGTCATGACCCGTGTGTGGCTGGAAGCGGGATACACAACGGCGGAGGTGGATATGGCGGCGCACACACTGGTGTTTCGCAAGGCCGCGCAATACGGGCCGGCGGCCAAGTCGGGTAGCGGGGAGCTTCGGGATGTTGCGCCGGCCCCCGCAGCCGCCGAGGCCGCGTCCTTCTCTCTCGTCTTCGGTGCGCTCAAGGGCACGGTGACGATCAAGATCGGGACCGACCTGACCGCGCCGGTCGAGGTGGATTGGGAAGCTGGCCGGTAGCCCGCGATGCCGGTCTATCTGCTGGATACCTGCGCTGTCATCTGGATCGCAAACGGCGATCCGCTGCGGGAGCCGGCCGCGAGCGCCTTGCGGGAGTCATACGCGGATGGCGGCGGCCTCGCCCTCTCCCCCATGACCGCGTGGGAAATCGCCATGCTCGTGGCCAAGAACAAGATTGCGCTCTCGATGGGCCCCGAAGCGTGGTTCGACCGTGTCCTCGCTCTGCCGGGGGTGGCGCTCGCGGCGCTGCCGCCCCCGGTGCTGATCCAATCGTGCGCCCTTCCCGGCGCACCGCCTGCCGATCCGGTGGACCGCATCCTCGCCGCGACGGCGCGGGCCTTCGACCACACCCTGGTGACCCGCGACCGCCACCTGCTCACCTACGGAGGGGAGGGTCACCTGCGGGTCATGGAGTGCTGACGCGCGCCACGGAGACTCCGCGCACACGCATTCGGGCGTATAGTTGCCCGGTCCCGGTTCCTGTCCCGCTCGGCCCAGCGCCGGCGGACGGGGAGCGTCAGAAGGCAGGGGGGAGGCCGCGATGGTCAAGATCGAATGCGTGGTGGAGGCCAACAACTATCTCGGCGAGGGGCCGGTCTGGGATCCGGTGGAGGGCGTCCTCTACTGGGTGGACATGCTGGACAAGGAGGTCTGGTGCCTCGACCCCCGCACTGGCAAGACCCGCACCTGGACCCTGCCCAAGACCGTGGGCGCGTTCGCGCTCCGGGAGCAGGGCGGCGGCGTGCTGACCATGCGGGACGGCTTCTACTTCATGGACCTCGACAGCGGTGAGACCGAGCTGATCGCCCTGGTCGATGCCGACGAGCCGCGCACGCTCTTCAACGACGGCAAGGTGGACCGCCGCGGCCGCTTCTTCGCCGGCGGCGAGGACGAGATCTCGGAATCGCCGATCTGCGGCCTCTTCAGGCTCGACCCCGACCTCACCGTGCACGAGCTGGAGCGCGGCATCATCTGCAACAACGGGCCGAGCTGGAGCCCCGACAACAAGACCTTCTATCACACCGATTCCTACATGCAGGAGATCTACGCCTACGACTACGACATCGAGACCGGCGCGATCTCCAACAAGCGGGTCTTCGCCAACACCCACGACGAGCCCGGCATTCCCGACGGCTCGACCATCGATGCCGAGGGATATCTCTGGAACGCGCAGATCGTCTCCGGCCAGCTCGTGCGCTACGCCCCGGACGGCACCGTGGACCGCCGCGTGCCGGTGCCGACCAAGACCATCACCAGCATCATGTTCGGCGGCGACAACCTGGACGTGGCCTATCTCACCTCGATGGGCCGCACGGATTTCCTCGGCCCCGAGGCCCAGAAAATCTTCGGCGAGGCCTCCAAGCCGCAGCCCCACGGCGGCGGCATCCTCGCCGTCTCGGGCCTCGGCGTACAGGGTCTGCCGGAGCCCCGCTTCGGCGGCTGACTTACTCGCCAGCCATTGGAGCGCGTCCGTCTTCGATGGGCGCGCGACAGGCCGCGACTGCGGCCCGCCGCCAATGCGGCGCGCTCGCGCAGACGTCGGCCGGCTGCCGTGAGCGATAAGACGCTATAGCCAGATCAGGCGAGGGGCGTCGACGAAGAGCAGGCCGCAGGTGATCCTGCGGTCCGGGAAGACCGCAGCGAGCGCCGCGCGATAGCTCTCCATCTGGGCACGGTCGGCCTCAGGCACGGCTTCGTCCTCCGCCGGGGCGCGGCCGGTCTTGTAGTCGAGCACGATCACCTCCCGCTCGCCCACCAGCAGCCGGTCGATCTGTCCGTCGATATCTCGATCGCCAACGGTTGCGCGGATGGGCACCTCGGCCGAAGTGTCGAGCGCGAAATAGGGGGCGTAGTCTGGTTTTTCTATGACTGCGATCATGGATGCAGCCAGCGCCTCCCGCTCGCCCTCGTCGAGATCGTGCTTCGCCAGCAGGCGACGAGCCGCGGCTAAGCGCTTCGCTGGCGCCAACGGGGGCAAATGCTCCAGCAGCTTGTGCGCGGCGATCCCGCGCAGTCGCGCCTGCTCTGCGCTCTTGTCGGTCGGTGAGTGCGGCGCGGGCTCTGGGAGCGCGCGGGAGGGCGCGAGCGGGCGAGGTGCCGGCGGCTCTTCGGCCGACGGCAAGAGCAGCTCAGGCGGCAGCGGCGGCGTGGCATCGGTTTCGGGCGCCGGCTCTTCCCGTGGCGGCACCGGTGCGGCCTGCGGCTCGGCATAGACCAGTCCCGCGCCCCCCGGCATCATGTCCTCCGGCATCGCCAGAGGCTCGACTCCCTTCAGGCTCTCCAACCCTGAGCGCACCAGCGCGTACCAGCAATCCTCGGGCGGCGTGTCGCGGCCCTGCCAGCCGCAGACGTAGAGCCGGTCTTCGGCGCGGGTCATCGCGACGTAGAGGAGCCTCCGGTATTCCTCCTCCTGTGCGGCGCGGGCGTGGGCGCGGGCTTCGCGGGTGAGCGGATCCTCCCGGCTCGCGCGGCCCGGCCAGAGCAGGCCTTCGACCCTGCCGACTCCGCCGTCCGCACGCTCCTCCTCGAGCCAGACCAAGGGGTCCCGACCTCTCGGCTTGCGCATGGTATCGGGCAGGAAGACCACCGGAGCCTCCAGTCCCTTGGCGCCGTGCACGGTCATGATCCGCACCTCGTCGCGGCCCTGCTCGAAGTCTCTCTTGATCTCCGCGCGCCCGTCCTGGACCCAGTGCAGGAATCCCTGGAGCGAGGGCGGGTGCGTCCGGCCGTAGGCGAGCGCGAGCGCCAGGAACTCTTCGATGGCGTCCCCCGATTCCGGCCCGAGGCGGCCGAGCAGCGCCGCGCGCCCGCCGCGTGCGCCCAGCACCTGGCTGTAGAACTCGAAGGGCGCCATCCAGTCCGCGGTACCGCGAAAGGCGACGAGCGCCTCGTAAGCCTCGGCAAACCCGGGGCTCTCGTCTCGCCGCCGGGAGAGCGTCGCCCAGAGGCTCGCGTCGCCGCGCTGGTACGCGAGTGCGAAGAGCGCATCCTCGTCGAGCCCAATCAGCGGGCTCTTAAGCACCGTGGCAAGAGTCAGGTCGTCGCCCGGCAGCAGGCAGAATTCGCCGAGCGCGATCAGGTCCATGACCGCGAGCTGCTCGGTCAGCACCATGCGGTCGATGCCCGCCACCGGCACGCCGCGCGCCTTGAAGGCCCGCAGCAGGTGGTCCACGAAGGGGCCGCGGCGGCGCACCAGCACCAGCACATCGCCGGGCCGCATCGAGCGGCCGCGCGCCTCGAGCCAGCCGTCGCTGCCTTCCGCCGCCTGCTCCTGCGTCCACTCGGCCACGCGCTCCGCGATAAGCGCGGCGAGGCGTGCGGCTGGATCGTCGGCTCCCTCACGTCTCACCGGCGGCGCCCACGGCTCCAACGGTTCCCTGTCGCCGGGGGCCAGCGGCGGCCACAGCTCGACCCTGCCGCCGGCGCCCGCGCGATGAACCTGGTGGCGGATGGGCACGTCCCCGGCGGTGACGCCGGCTCGGGCCGCCGGCTGGGCGAACACGGCGTCGACCGTGGCGAGCACCGCTGCGGTCGATCGGAAAGATTCGGCCAGGGGGAGCGATTCCCACGGCCTCTCGGCGGCCTCGGCCCGGCTCTGGAACTGCCGATGGGCGACCGCCAGCGCGCGGGCATCGGCGCCCTGGAAGCTGAAGATCGACTGCTTCTCGTCGCCGACCGCGAAGAGGGTGCGCGGCGCGGCGCGGGCGCCCTCGCCGGCAAAGAACTCTTCCGCCAAAGCCGCGATTACGGCCCATTGGGTCGGGCTGGTGTCCTGCGCCTCGTCGATCAGCAGGTGGTCGAGGCCGCCGTCGAGCTTGTAGAGCACCCAGGGTGCGATGCCCGTACGGGCAAGCAGGCTGCGGCTGACTTCGATCTGATCGCCGTAGTCGAGCACGGCATGGCGTGCCTTCTCGGCTCCGTAGAAGCCAAGATGGCGGGCCGCAACCTCGATCAGGGCGGCAGTGCTCTCGGCCACGCGGGCTGCGTTCCAGCGGTCCGTGACCGCGGCGATCCTCTCTTGCTCCCGGCCAAGCGCCTCTGTGGCGTCCGGGTGCGCATCGCCGAGCTTCCTGGTGATGAGGCTCCGGAGGAGGCCGCCGTCCTCGCGCAAAAAGGCGCGGCGGTAGGCATCGAAACCCGCCCTCCGACCATCATGGTCCGCGTCTAGCCACGGCGCGATCTTCTGTGCCCGTCTCTGGTCCGTCACTGTCCCGCCGGCGAGGACGCGGGCGGCTCTGGTCAGCCTCGCTCCATCGAACGCGTCCTCGGCGCACGCCTCGGCCAGCAGGCTTTCGGGCGTTGCTCCCTCGGCCACACCGAGGCGTTCCCGCAATGCCGCGATCGCGCCGGCTGCGCTGCCATGACGCTCCAGCACGGCCGCGAAACGATCCCGCGTACTGCTCACGTCCGCCAGCAGGGCGCCGAAACCCTCTTCGCCGATGACCGCAGTCATCACGGCGAGGGCGGAGGCAAGGGCGTCGTCAACGCCGGGTCGAGCGGCGTGCAGCAGACGCGCGCGGGCCGCGCCCAGCAGCGTGGTGCTCATGCGCTCGTCGGCGATCTCGAAATTCGGCGCGACGCCCGCCTCCAGCGGGAAGCGCCGCAGCAGCGACTGGCAGAAGGCGTGGATGGTCTGGATCTTGAGCCCGTCGGGCACGTCGAGCACGGCGGCGAAGAGGCGCCGCGCCCGGTCGAGCGTGGGGCGCCGGGGCGGGGCGCCGGTCAGCACGGCCAGCGCGGCCGAAAGCGCCTCGTTGTCGGCGACGGTCCAGCCCGCAAGCTCGCGCGTGATCCTGAGCGCCATCTCGGCGGCGGCGGCGCGGGTGAAGGTGAGGCAGAGAATTCGCTCCGGCGCGGTGCCGCCCAGCAGCAGGCGCAGCACGCGGTCTGTCAGCACCTTAGTCTTGCCCGTGCCCGCCGAGGCGCCGACCCAGACCGAGGCGCCGGGGTCCGAGGCCCTGTGCTGGGCCGGCGTCATGCCAGGCACACGCGCGGCCATCAGTTGTCACCGCCGGGCACCGACCACTCCTTGTGCCGGGCGAGGTGAGCGTAGTCGTTCCAGCGCGGGGCGAGCGCCGGGCGGGGCACCGGGTGATAGGGGGTTTCAGGGTTGTCGAATCGGGCGATCAGCGCCCGCAGGCCGTCCGCTGCTGCGTCCGCGAGCGCGCCCGCATCACCGCCGATCGCGGTGATCTCGCCGGCGGTCTCGGCACCGCTCAGCTTCCAGTAGGCGAGCGCCGCCACGTCAGCCGCCGCAACGTCTTTGAAACCACCCGCCTCGGCGATCGCCGCCTCCAGCGAAAGCTGCGGACTGCGGCCTTTGGTCACGTGTTTCTTTGGCGGAACGCCGCCGGTCTTGTAGTCGATGATCTCCAGCGCGCCTGTTTCCGAGCGGTCGATCCGATCCGCCTTCGCCGTGAGGCGGAAAAGACCCGCCGGTCCCTCCAGGTCGAGGACGCCCTCCACCTCGGTCGCGAGCGGCAGGAGACCGGGTCGGCGATCCCGTTCCGTCTCGAGAAACCAGCGCGCAATACGCTCGAAGCGCGGCCACCAGAAGGCGAGTACGCCGGGCCGCGCACCTGCCTCCTCGAAGTGCGCCCGGCCAAGCGCCAGCAAGCGCGCCTCGGCGTCCGGCGGCAGCGCGCCCCCGTGTTCCTGCACGAAGGCGTCGAGAATCTGGTGGATGATGATGCCGCGCTCCGCCGCGCTCGGGTCCGCGTCAACGGGGTCGAGCTTGAAGAGGCGAAGGATGTCGCGTGCATAGATGGAATAGGGATCGCCGATCCAGGTCTCGATCCGCGTGACCGAGAGGCGCCTGGGCCGTGCTGCAACCGGCGGTGCGGGTGCCGGCGCCGGACGGGGGCCGGGCAGTTCCGCCGGCCGGTCGAGGGCATGCCACCAGGCGAGCAGCGCCGGGTCCATGGCGCGGAGCGCTGATGCCCTCTCCGGCCCGATGGCCAGCAAGGCGTCGAGACGCTGGAGCCAGCGCGCGGGGATGGTCGGCGTGCCTTCGATGCGCCGCGCCCGCGTCAGATAGACCTCTGCAGCCCCGCAGCACTGCACGAAGTCGTGGGCCGACAAGCCGATCCGCAGCTCCGGCGGCGGCAGTCCGAAGTCCGCGCGCATGGGGCGGCTCATCCAGGGGTCGCCCGCGGCCGCCGGCGGCCAGACGCCCTCGTTCAGCCCGCCCAGGATCATGCAGTCCGCGTGCTGCAAGCGGGCCTCCAGCGGGCCCCAGATTTGCAGGCGCGGGTGGCGGCCGAAGGGCGGGCGCACCACGTGGTCCTCCATCAGCGCATCGAGCAGCGCCGGATAGTGGGTCGGCGCCACCGGCGGCAGCGCAGGCGCCGCCTCCAGGAGCCCCGTGACGAAGCGCGCCGCCTGCGCGCCGGCCTCACCCGACCAGAGCCGTTCGGGCCCGGCTTCGTCAGCCGTGGCCGCGAGCCATTCCGAGAACTCGACGTGGGCTTGCAGGAGCTGGCGCAGGTCGGCCTCGGGCAGCGCCATGAGGGCGGCGAAGGGCCCGGCAGCGGCTTCCAGCCCGTCGAGCCAGGGGCGGATAGCGTCGTCGCCTTCCTCCAGCGCAGCCCGCAGGCCGTCAAAGCCGGGCGCAGGCCGCGGACCGCGCAGGATCGCTTTCTCCATGGCCCGCACCGAGCGCCGCCATGTCACAGGCGCTTCACCGCCGGCCGCGAGCGGATGCTTGAGCGAGGCCAGCAGCGGGACCGGCGCGGCCTCCTCGGCAATCATGCGCGCGGTGAGCCGCAGAAAGGCGCCGGGCGGCGTCTCCCCCAGCGGCTCGCCGGCGGAATCGTCCACGTCGATCCGCCAGCGCCTGAGCTCAGCCGCGACCCGGCGGGCCAGTGCGCGGTCCGCCGTGACCAGCGCGGCGGTGCGGCCCGGCGTCTCCAGTGCGCGCCGCATGACGATGGCGATGACGCCCGCCTCCTCCTGCGGGCTCGCACAGTCGATCCGGTGGAAGTCGCGGAGCGCGTCGGGCACCGGCGGCGGCAGCGAGCGCCAGGCGGTGATGGTCTCCGCCGGGCGCATGGCGTCGGCGATCAGTCGCGAACGCGCGCGGGTGGCGGCGGTGCCCGCCCCGTCATCGCCCGGCCATGGCGTGACCTCGCTGCGCTCAACGCCGATCCGATCGAGCAACTCCTTCAGCGCATATTGCGGGTGAGTGGGCCCGATGGCCTCCCACGTCTCGTCGTCGGCCTCCGTGTCGAGGCCGGGGAGGACGACGGCGCCCTGCGGCAGGCGCGCGATGGTAGCCAGCAGGTCGCGCGTGGCCGGCACGCTCCCGGTGGAGCCCGCGGCGATCACCGGATACGCCGGCGGCTTCGCTGTCCATCGTGCGGCGAGGGCTTCCAGCAGGGCGTTGCGGCGCGCGGCCGCGTCCATCAGGCCTCGCTCCGCCAGATGTTCCGGCCAAGTCTCCATGATGATCGCGAGGAAACTCAGCACCTGTTGCCAGTGCGTCGCGTACTCCTCCGGTGCGAGGTCGGCGAGTCCTTGTGGGTCGCGCCGGGCGATCTGGATTTCGTCGAGCAGGTCGGCAAGCGCGCGCGCAAGTCGCGCGGCCTGATCCACCGCGCCCGCGCCGATCAGCGCCGCGCCGCCCGGCGTCTCGCCCAGCCTCTGGATTAGGCGCGTGAGCAGGAGCCGGCGCTCCAGCGGCGAGACCGCGTCGGGCAGGGTCTCATCCTCTTCGTCGCCGAGGCTCGGCTCGTCCTCGTCGATATCGCCGAGCGGGCGGATGCGCGGCGGCAGCAGGGCCTGCCCCGGCGCTGTGCGCAGGAAGGCGAGGCCGAGTGCCCGGCAGGCGCGTCGCGTCGGCAGCAGGATCGTGAGCCGGCTCAACGCCAGCGGGTCTCCGGGGTCGAGCGGCACCGCCCGTCCCGACAGGATGCCGCCTGCAAGCGCATCGACGAATGGCGCGTAGGGCTGCACCGTGTAGACGGTGGGCGCGCTTCCGCTCATCCATTCTCTCCGCGTCGTTCCGCGGCGAGGTAACGCTCGGCGGCTTCGAGGCCCTCCGGCGAGCCCACGTGGAGCATGTGGCCGCGATGCTCCAGGCCGAAGAGGCGGCCCGCGAGGAGCGCCTCGTCGTAGTGGCGGTTGAGCGAGTAGGCGCCGGCGGGCGCATCCACAAAGAGACGGGGGTGCAGGATTTGCGTGCCGGTGAAGACGAAGGGCGCAGCCTGCGCTCTGCCGCGCCGGCTGAGCCGCCCGTCCTCATGACGGAAGAAGTCGCCCGCGCTGTCGTAGCCCAGCGTGCGGGGCAGGGGGCAGACGAGGAGGAGCGCGTCCATCGCCTCACCGTCCCAGGCCGCGGCCAGGCATGACAGTGCCGGCGTGCCACCCTCCGCCAGGACGACGTCGCAGTTCACGACATAGAACGCGTCGTCTCCGAGCAATGGGAGCGCGCGGCGCACGCCACCGCCGGTCTCCAGCCGCTCTTCTTCGTGCGAGATGTGGATGCGGGGCGCGCCGGGCCGGTCCGTAAACGTGGCGAGGAAAGACTCGATCTGCGCCGCCAGGTGGTGGGTGTTGACGACGATGCCGGTCACGCCGGTCCGTTCCAGTCTCTCCAGGACGTGGGCGATGAGCGGCTTGCCGCCGACGCTCACCAGTGGTTTCGGCACCGTGTCACTCACCGCGCGCATGCGCGTGCCCAGGCCTGCAGCGAGCACCATCCCGCGCGTGGGCCGGGCGCTCACGGCGCGCGGCCTCCCGTGCGCTTCGGGCACCAGCGCTCGAACCAGGCCCGCACCGGGGCGAGCGAGGGATGGACGAAATTGGTGTCGAGGTGCCGCCACAGCCGCGGCAAATGGGCGAGGTAGGCGGGCTTGCTGTCCCGTTTCGCCAGCCGGTGGAAGACGCCGATGATCCGCACCGCGCGCTGCGCGCCGAGAATGGCGTAAGCCGCGCGGAACGCGGCCTCATCGAGGTCGGGCGACGCGTTGAGGTAGCGCGCAACCATCGCCGCCTCCACGCCATCGCCGAGGTCCCGCCGCGCGTCCTGCAGCAGCGAGACGAGGTCGTACGCCGCGGGGCCCGCGCGCGCATCCTGAAAATCCAGCAGCCCGACCCGGCCGACCCCCGACCTGTCGCGGCCGCCGTCGCCCCGCGCCGGCAGCCACATCAGGTTGCCCGCGTGAAAGTCGCGCAGGCAGAGCACCGCCGCCCCCTGCGTCGCCTCTTCCAGCGCCCTGTGCCACGCCGTCTCGAATTCTGCCGCCATCGCGGGCTCCACCGCATCGCCGGTGGCAGTCTCCAGAAAGAGCGCGGCATCGCTCATCAGCCACGCGGGGTCGTACCCGGGAAGGTCAGGTGGTGCCGGCCGGCGATGGAGATCGATCAGAACATCGATCGCCGCCTCGTAGAGCGTGCGCTCCAGGAAGGACGCGTCCGGACCGGAGAGCAGGGCGGAAAACGTGTCGTCACCCAAGTCCTCGAGCAGAGCGAAGCCTAGGGCCTCGTCTGAGTCGAAGATTTCAGGCGCGCTGTAGCCCATGCCCCGAAGCAGCCGGGCGATCCGCACGAAGGGACTGACGGAATGCCCGGGCGGCGGTTCGTCCATGAGCACGACCGTCGTATCGCCCCGTGTGAGCCGTTCGTAACGCCGCGCCGAGGCGTCGCCGGCAAGCGTTCGGTGCGCCGCATCGCCCCAGCCCGCGCGTGCGGCGAAGGCCCGGCGCTGCCTCTCGCGCTCGCGATCGAGATCGCTCACCCCTCCGCCTCCAGGTCTCGCCCAAGCGCACCGGCAAGTGTCTGGGCGCGGGGCCCATGGGGGGTGATCGTGATAAGCCGCGCCTCGTCGTCCTCGCCCGGCGCGAGATGCAGCTCCAGCCAGTCGGCAGGCATCAGGTCGCCCAGCTTCTCAGGCCATTCGATCAGCGAGATGGCGTTTGAGAAGGCGTCCTCGATCCCGAGCTCGTAGGCGTCCTCCGGTCCATCCAGGCGGTAGAGGTCGAAGTGCCAGATCGTGCCCGCCGCGTGCTCGTAGAGCTGCACCAGGGTGAAGGTG
>Ga0209020_1002990_pt1 | contig 12502 bp, 5 predicted proteins | sample PinacodermBB_FD_187298 | JGI IMG/M metagenome (GOLD analysis project Ga0209020, IMG submission 187298) | Host-associated microbial community of the marine sponge Aplysina aerophoba from Gulf of Piran - sponge pinacoderm, lysed by bead... | ecosystem: Host-associated > Porifera > Sponge >...
GCGTTTTCTATTTCCCGCCCTGTTCCCTGGCGCAGGGCCGGCGAGCTCAGCAGCTTGAAGTAGAACACATCGGTATTGTCAAAGTGGCACAGGCCGGGGCCTTCGACCCTGGTTGTGAAGAAGGGCACGCCTTGCCAGCCGCTTCCGAAAGCCATGGAGCTGACCTGGACACAGATGCCCGTGTGTGTAGTCTTGCGCGTGCAGAAGCGATGGGCTATCAGCTGGCGTAGCGCACCCCGATGCGTTTCAAGAAAATCCAGGTGCTTGTCCAGCACCGGAAGGTCTGTTTGCTCAAAGGTGCGTGCACAAGCCTCCAGTTCGTCGTGCAGCAGTGGGCGGAAGTCGGCGGCTTGCCAGTATTCCCAGAGCGCCAGAGCCCAGAGTACGGCTCTGGCGGCCTGGCGATCTGTGACAGACTGATAGACCTGTGCGTAGCCAGTCCGGGCACGCCGACGTACATTCGCCATGATGTCGAAACATCTGAAGAATAACGCAGGATGGCGGTTGCCCAGGGTCTGGGCAGACTCACAGGGTGCTCTTTCATGAAAGATCTGAAACAGCAGCAACACCAGTGCGGTATTGAATTTCAGGTGTGCCAGACGGGCCGGCATGGAATCCAGAAGCATATGGCGCCAGTCCAGGCGCCGGTGCGGATTGCGTATGATGGTTTCGACCAGCGACAGGGCCGCAGGCGTGCCTGCGCCTATCGCCAGGTTGATCTGCATATGACCTATGTCATGTAGTGCAAACATCAGGGGACTGTGCATTTTCCCGTCCGCATTGAGGGCATAGGCCGTTGTCATGCCGATGGGATGCACGGGCAGGTGGCCGAAACAGCAAAAATCCTTCAGGTCCAGGTTCTCAAAGGAGGGGACAGCCAACAGCCAGTTGCTGTCCAGGGCAGTGGCGAGATAGCGCAACCCATATCCAGGACCTGTCAGGTCGTTCTTTTTGAGCCGCTCCAGCTCATCCGGGCCGCCGGGGTTATTCCCGCCCCAGCAGTATTCAATGATCCGGAGTGGATCCACAGCACGTGAAAACGCCCAGGAAAATTCCCACAGCTTTGGCTGCTGGGAGCACGAATCTTTCAGAGGATCAAGCCCCAGGAGGGGATCGAGCACTTGCCTTTTCGTGATGATTTCACACAGGGCCATCAGTGCGATGGCCAGGTGGACACTACGTCGGTAAGGAGCCTCGGCATCGAGCAGTTGCTGGGTCTTGTCTGCCAGCCAGGCCATGGCTGTTTGCTCTTTGGCTGTCAAAGGTGCGGTGAACTGTTTGCCGCTGCGTATATGGCTGATGAAGGTCTTCATATTTCTCAGGGTGGGCATGAGAAGATCGAGTTTGAATTCCTTTTTGTTTTCGTCTGCCTGACGGCGCTCGTGCAACAGTTGCTCGAAGCGGTGCAGTGAGGCGGGTTGCTGGAGGTCGCGGGTGAGGTTGGTGTCCCTTTCCAGTGTTGGCGTGAAGGGGGGGGAGGCGATCAGTTCCTCCAGGGGAATCCAGTCCGGTGCAGGATAGTTGATGCGCAGATTTTGTTGGCTGAGGTCCGGGTCCAGGTCCGGGGCCGGGTTGGGTTCCGGCTTGAGTTGCAGGTGGGATTCCGGTTCCCCGGTCAGCGGTTGTACCTGCCTGTCCAGGAGCCTTTCTTGCAGGGCAGAAGGCTTGTCTGACAGCTTGCGCGCAGCGGCTGTAGCGCCGCCCTTGTCGCCGTTGGTGTCGGATGGTGCTGGCTGTACGCTGTATCCCGGGTGCTGACAGCCGGGCAGGTTGAGGGGCGTGATAGACACCGGGAGGGGGCTGTAAAACACCGAGCCGTGATTTTGTGCTGTGCTCTTGTTCATGATCATATCCTTGAGCATTGGTCCTTCGTCAGTGGTTCCCTTGAATAAGACAGATGCAAGTGTCCAGAGTTCGGTTTTTTTGTGAACGCAGGGCTGAATTACGCCAGGAGTATAAAAAATCCCGTTCTTGCTGATGCTGTGAACGCCAGCCCTTATTCGTCATCCCGTACAGCTATGCGTGCTCTCCATGAAGGTGGGGATTCAGGCAGACGTTGTCTGCCCGCCTTCGTGGGAATGACAAGACCGGCTTTTCAATGGCTCACAGGAATTTTTGTGGTATGAATACGAACATCTGTACCTGTATCGAGCTTGCAAGAAAAATTCAAAAGCTCTGATAGCTTTCCTGAAACTCTAATTTCTCCGAATAATATTCAGGAAGCAAGCGAACTGTTCTGATGAAATCTGAAGGATATGCGACTTGGGCCGCTGGTAACGACTGAAAATATATGTCTTTTCGGCCACGTTTATTGATATGTATTCCGTCGCCGATATAAAACATGCTATGCGTAATTCTTCCATCGCTAAAAAGTTGAACAATATCTCCCCAGCGCAATTCTTCCTGGGAAAATGGGAGCACTGACGCGAAAGGGAGCCTGTCATACCAGACATTGAAGTCAACATATTTCTGTGAATTCATACCGAAGGCCAAATAGTTGGCAAAGTGGTGGCAGCATCCCTCTGACACAAATTCTCCCTCGTAACCGCAGAAATCAGTCACCCGACAAGAATTGTCGAAGCCGTGCGTAAAAAGCGCAGATATCCTTGTTAGAGGATCTGGCCACAGAGAGGTGTGTTCTCTTGTGCTTTCGTCCATAGGAAGTGTGACAGATTCGTTTTTTTCTACACCAGCACCATTGGGGCTTATCCTGTAATGTTTTTCTTTGTTTAGATAAAACGGGAAAACGTTGGAGTTTTTTTTGTAATGAGGTGAGTTTATTTCAACATAGAATTCTTCCTTCAAAAAAGACAGCTGGTGCTCATGGCGAACGCTTCTGCCCGACAGTTCTTTGGAATCTCCAAGGGTGCTGGGGAGTGGGGTAAGCCGTTTTTCTGGTTGTACAGCTGTAGTGCCAGAGGTTTCCAATTGACTGTCATTCAAGGTGAGTTGGTCGGGACCTTTTCTTGCTGAACCTATATTCCCTGCTGTATTCATTGTTAGTTTCCTGCTTGCATGGGTGTTTTGTATAAGACATCTGAAAGCAGCAAAAGGTTTTGTATTTTCAATCAAATGGTTGTTCAGCGTGCTTCATATGTTGGAGCCCATCCAACATGGGAAAAGGAAACTTTTTACTTAAGAGTTTGCAAACCACAAACGTGTCGCATTTACATGCGACAGAAACTGTGTTTGTGGCGAGAGGGCGATCAGATAGAGCATTCCTTCTTTTCCTTTCTGTTTTTTCCTTTCTGTTTTTTCCCTTTGTTGGCATTTGGATCTTTCGGAACTTCTGGTGTGGTCTGGTACTCCAATTTTCACAGAAGGGATTGTCATCAAGGCTGTAACGACTGGTTGTCGCTGGCCGTGCGCGAGGGAATGCATAACAAGGAGGTGTTGGCATGGATTCAGCGGGTTTTTTTCCGAAACAATTGTCACAGGCATCAAACAGGTTCAGTGCCGGAGACGCGCTGTCGGGAGCGGTGAACGCGCCTGATGTGATGGACTGTCAGGAAGCGGACTCTGTTCCGGTTCCCCAGCCTGACAGCCTGCCGCACCCAGGCCCTGTGTCGACCAGCGCTGTTGCACAAAAACGGGTTGTTTTTGATTGCCTGCTGCTGGAGGAAAAAACACCGGTGCAGGCGCTGCTGGATGAGCAAGGCCGGGGCGGTGACGATCTGGTGCTGGTGCAGGAGCCGGAAGGACTGCTCCAGGACAGTTTGACGCTGCGCGTCAGCCTGACTGAGCAGGGAACACTGCGGCGGGACCCCGGCCGGCTGTTCAACCAGGACGCTGCCCCTGCGCCAGCACCGCTGTGTCTGGTGCTCGATTGCCGCAACCTGACCGGTGCCCAGCTGACAGCCTACAACGATCTGTTCGACCCGGATCAACCTTCCCTGTACGACCGTTTCAGCAACAGCAAGCAGCCGTTGGGCAGTCATGTACGGCTCCTGGTGCTGCTGTCGCCGCAGCAATACCAGACCGGCACTGATGCAGACCATGCGCCCGGCATGGATTTCTGGCGGCGCATTGTGCGTCCCAGGCTGACGCTGGAGTGGTTGGCGCCGCCTGTTGTGCAGGATCTGTTGCCGCCTTGTCATACCGGTGAGCTGTCGTGTGAAGACAGGGCAGCGGTCATTGATTTTCACCTGCTGGGTGACTGGCGCCGGACTTTATATGGCTGGATGACGACTGACGACCAAGGTCGCATGCGTTTTTTTGCGGGAGCTCTGGGGAAATTGTCGCCCGGTCAGCGGGTCATTTTGCGTGGTGCAGACTGGTCGGACCCGGTTTTCTGTCATGAATGGCTCAAGATACAGCGCAGCGGTCTTTATGAAAGCAACGGTTGCCAGTGCCGGCTGCCCGGCGGACTGACCTTCATGCGCCGCATGCTGGATGCTGAGGAACGGCAGCGGCTGGGGCGCTGCCTCCTGCGCCAGGATGCGCCAGTGCCGGGGGCGATTGTCGTCAACAAGCACAGCCTGCATGCGTGGCTGGCACAAGGTTGCGTGACTGAAGATGGCCACTGGCGGCAGGCTGATGCCCTGCAGGAACGGCTGGACAGCGGTGCCGGGTTGATCGTCAGTGCCCCCCTGGGCGAGGCGGGGTGGTTGCAGCTGCTGAGCCGCTTGTACAGCGCGAACCGGGGCGCGGCGGGCATAGGCGTGTTTGTGGCCCATGATGATCCGGATGACCTGGCAGTGGTTCCTCAGCTGGCCGCGCATCAGCAACCCGCTGCGGCTGAGGCGATGGAACAAGCGACACTGGCCCGGGTGCTGACTCCCCAGGTGCGCATCAGAAGCTGGCAGGACGCTGATCAGATAACCGCCTGGCTGGAGCAACAGCAGTCATCGGGCGTGCCGCCGCAGGTCATAAGAGTGCACCCGGGTACGCGACTGGGCGTGCTGTTTGATGACCTGCATGTGCTGTCTGAGCAGCGTCCCTTGTTCGGTCTGCGGCAAACGCCGCTGGAACAGGCCCTGATACAGGGGCAACCGGTCGTGATACGCGGTCTGGAAACCAATAGCGAACTGCAATGGCAGCTGGAGTCCTTGCTGTGCCAGACGCCGTCAGTATTGATCAATGGGCGCTGGCGCTGTTTTCCGGCGGCGGATGTGACGCTGCTGTGGCCGGACAGCAGGGAATCGCCATCGCCGCTGTGGTCGCAGGCACTGGCCGCAGCCGAACCCCTGGCCGCTGTTGATCACTGGGATGCCTTGCGCGCTCGCTGGCAGCTGGATGAAGACCTGGCTGTGCAGCTGCGCCAGGCGGTGACCGGCTTGCTGCGCGCCTGGGCCAGTGTGCCATCCAGTCTGGCGTCCCAGGCTGGTGCCATACCTGTCGTGACCGCCTCCTTGTTGGACAACCTTGTGGCAGCGGCTGTGCAGCAGGCGCGGCAGGAAGGCGCTGCTCGGGTTGCCCCACACCATTGGCGGCGCGCCATCGACAGTCTGTTGTCGCACCGCAGTCGTCATTGTCCGCCGGTGCGTGACTTTCTCAAGGCTGTCTCGCTCCGGCTCTGGCCTGATCCCGGTCCGGCTGACTGGGTTGATCCAGATCGACTGGCTGCGGTGATGCCGGAGCAGGGCGTCCTCGACCGGGCGTTCCTGAAAAAGCAATGGTGGACGCTGATGCGTGCGCTGGGGCCCGGCTGGCAGGCGGCGCTGCCGTTGCAGTTTCATCCGGTGTGTTCTGATGCAGATCTGTCGCGCTTGGTGGCCGTGCTGCGTGTCTGGGGGGCGGGTGCGTGCCAACAGGTGTCGGTGGAGAAGGGGCTTGAACCTGACGCGGCGCTACTGGAAAGACTGCGCCAGGCACCTGTTCGATGCGGCCAGCGTCTGAAACGGCTGGGCGATGCCTTGGCCGCCGGTTGGCGCAGACGGGACGGGTGTCAGGACAGCTATCCGGCGTTGCTGGACCTTGCCGCTGCCAGCTACCGGCTGGCCAGTCAGGCGCAGGAGCCGGCGCAGGCAGAGGTCCAACGCCGGCTGCAGGCACTGCTGCAATGGGAGGGTGCGGCCGGGATCGAAGCGGCCGCCAGGGCGGCGCTGGCCCGGGATCTGCTGCGTGGAGGTACCGATCAGGCCGATCGCCGGCAGCGTCGCCTGGCACGACTGCGGCAACGCCTTGAGCAGACCCCGGTGTTGATGGTCGAAGGTCAGACGGCCACGGGCAAGAGCCATTTTTCTGCTGAGGTAGCACGTCAGGCCGGCCCCACCTGGGTGGTATCAGTGGGGCCGGGTACGACTGAGCGGGATCTGGTGCAGCGCTGGGTCTGGAGGGACTGCGGCCAGGACCGCAGCATGGTGGCCCGTGATCAGCTGCTGATGGCCTGGGCGAAAACCAGGCCGTCGTCTGACCAGCAGCTGGTGACCCTGGTGATCGACGAGGCCAACCTGGCGGTTCCCGGTGTGCTGGACAGCATAAAAGGACTGTGGAACCGGCCGCCCTGTGTGTATATCAAGGGCCAGCCACTGGAGGTCAGCGATCGGCACCGGGTGATTCTGACTGGCAATCCGGCCGGCTACGCGGGGCGGCGCAGTGATCCGGACCTTGCCCGGCTGGCGCAGCAGGTTCATTTTCCGCCGCTGGATGATGATTTCCTGTGCCAGCAGCTGGTGCTTCCTGCTGTGCAGCGCCATCTGGCGAGGCGTGTCAGCCCGGTGCTGCTGCAGGGCACGGCCGCGACCCTGATGCGTGTCTGGCGCCTGTGTCAGCCCCTGCTGCCGGAGCGCGCGTTCACGCCGCGTGACCTGGGAGACCTGTGTGCCTGGCTGGGTTGGTATGTCAACCAGCCAGAGGTTGTCCCCCTGACGGCGGCCGGACTCAATGCGCTGGTGTTGCAGGCGACAGCTGATTTGCTGGAAGGGGAGTGTGACCAGGGCGGGCTGCTGGCGTTGCGGGCACTGGAAGCCTGGGTGGCGGCGCGTGTTCCGGTGGACAGGCGCTATGTCGACTGCTGTGGCGGTGGACGCAGTGCCTGGCTGGACAGCCAGTTTGTGCACTACGCCCGGCAGGAGGCACCGGATTTTGCGACCTCGCCACCGGCCGTGATGGCGCTGATTTCGGCACTCAACCGGGATCTGGACCGCTGTTTTCAGATGCGCAAGGGGCGTCTGGCGGCGGGGCGTCGCCAGGCCACGCTGATTGAAGGCCCGCCGGGACGGGGCAAGGATGCCAGTTTGCGGCTGCTGCTGAACTTCTGGAAGCGGCACTGCCTTCAGGACGGCGAAGTCATGCCCATGCTGGAGCCGTTGTGCGCGTCTGATTGCCCCTGGGAGTCCTTGTGCGAGGCCTTGCGCCAGGCGCGCACCCAGGGGCAGATTCTGGTGATTTCAGAGCTCAATCTGGTGGAAAGCCAGTATCTGGAAGGCGAGCTCAATGCCAGCCTGGCCGGCGAGGCGGCCCCCGGGTTTCATCTTTTTGCCACCATAAATCCACCGGACGCCGGTTGCAGTGGGCGCCACCGCTTGTCGCCGGCTCTGCTGGGGCGGTTCCGGCGCCTGGTGATACCGGACTACAGCCATGATGAACGGGTAGCCATAGCACAGCAGTCGGCGGCAGGTCGGGTTGAGGAGGCACAGGTCAGGCAGCTGGCCGTCTGGCATACGCAGCTGTGCCAGATGGCACACAGCAAGGGGGTGGGGCTGCGGCCCGCGAACCAGAGCCTGATGCAGCTGGTGCGGGCCTGCCAGGATTGCGCGGCACCAGAGATACCGGCGCTGTTCGACGATCACTACAAGATGTATCTGCGGGCTGTGTCTTGCGACCGGGCCGCGCTTGCGGCTGCGGTCGCAACCGATGAACCTGGTGACAGGCCCCACCGGGAGCTGACGCACTGGATCAACCGCTGTGAATGGCTGAACAGACCGCTGACCGTCTGGACCGGCCCCATCGAGCGGCTGGACTGGAACACGGGGCGGCTGGTGCTGCCGTCAGAGCTGTCGGACCAGCAGGCCAGGGAGCGGCTGGCGTGCGAGTTGATCAAGGAGCGCTGGCGGCAGGAGACCGGATTGCCGGCCAGTCTGGATGGCAGCCCCGGGCTGGAGGCGTTGTTGTACCTTCGCCTGCAGCAGCGCTGGTGCCAGAAGCTGCCGGAGCAGGACCAGGTACGTGCGCTGGCATTGTTTCGCTTGTCCCGGGCCGGACAGATGACGCTGAACATGGCCTGCAACAGAGCCTGGGTGCAGGGGCTGGATGCACTCTGCCAGCCATGGCCGCAGCACCCCTGGCAGTGGCAATCGCTCTGGTCTCGCATTCAGGCACTGTGTTGGCAGTCTGGCGGCGGGACGCAGCCGGAGGGCTTGCCGGCGAGGGGTACGGTACGGGTGGATGGCGAGACGGATGAGAATGCCAGACCGCCGGCTGAAGTCGTGCTGCCGGGGACCTTCGGTACAGACCATGACGATCGACTGTCCCGTCTTGCCATTCTGGAGCCTGTTGTTGTCGATGGTTGTCTGTGTGTAGAGCCGGTGTTGCCGGGACGACGGGGCTGGGAGCTGCTGTTGCCGGATCCGATCTCTTTTGACGCCGGCGGGGTGCTGGATAAAGATCAGCGCTATGGGGTGCATCCCCTGGCGGACAGGGGCGACTGGCGCATCCTGCCGGGTGTGGATGCGGCAGACCGTCTGGTGCAGCTGCGCACAGATCCACCGCGCATGACAGAAGTCATCAGGGACTGTGAGACAGGGTTGCACTATGTAAGGTTTCTTGATGCGAGCGCCCGTTCCGATGTGCGGGTGTGGGTCCATTTTGTGCTGGAGAGGTCGCGTGCACACGAAAGGAGGCTGGCGCCGTCTGTCTTGCCAGGCATTCATCCGGATGCCTGCTGCGATCCGGTCTTGTTGCAACGCCTGGATGCTGTTCTGGCAGCGGACAAGCGCGCGTGTTTTCCCCCGGCTACGGCTCTGGCACTCAAGAAGGTGACCGACGCAGGCTCGGATGCGGAGCGGGTCGAGGCTATTTGTCGTTATTGCTGCAATTTTAAAGCCGACCGGGCGCCGGAACCTGGTGAGGACCTGCTGGAATTCCTGGTGCGTGAACGCCAGGGCAGTTGCAGGCATCGCGCCCTCGTGTTCGTGCTGCTGTGCCGCAGGTGGGGTATAGCAGCACGCATTGTGAAAGGCTGCAGGCATCAGTTCGGCGAGTACAGTCTGGATGCGGGGTGCAGTTGGGCGACTCATGATCTGGGAGGATCGTACGGTCTGATACGACAGCAACGCCCTGAAGCCTTTATGGCGCCCAGGAGTGGATCCCTCAGCGTACAAAATTTTGTGCGGGGGTTGAGTCTGGCCGACCAGAGCGTATTGCTGGCTAACCTGAAGGCGGCTGACGGGATCCAACTGGCAGTGGATTTTCTTCGCATGGATAAAAGTCAATTCGAGCCTGTCGCCGTACCGGAGACGGAGCTGTCTGTCGATCAGGCGTGTCGCTTGAGTGAAGAGGCACTTCTGGGCAGCTTGTGGGGCAGCCGTGTCATGGAGGATTTTGTGCTGGGTTGTCGCTTTCTTAAAGGACTGCACAGGCCGACGGAGGCGGCTTTGCGCGTGCTGGCCGATGTGTCCGTGTGTAGAAGTTTTTTGTCTCTTGCTGTCTTCAAATGGAGTTTGCATTCATCAGACGTGCAAATGCAGCTGAAGCAGCAGCTGACCCAATTGGGAGTCTGGGCTCGCCAGCGCGGAGAATATCAGCGCTGGCGAAATATGGTGTATTGGCTTCTCTGGGAGCTGCGTATCAAGGCGGTGAGTGATCCAGAAGATTTTCCTGCGCAGGCTGAGGATATGCTGTGTTGGCTGCTACAGCGGGACGAGCTGAAGCTGGATGTCGAGCATTTCTCCAGTCTGGATCTCAATATGAAGAATTCTCTGGAACGGCTGGCAAGCATGGGCAGGTACCGCAGTATGGCACTGCCGCAGCTGCAGTGCTGGTATAACAGCTTCTTCCGGCTGAGTTTTCCGGCGGGGCGGTTCGAAGTCGATATGCAGCCTATGGCAGGGGGTATTGCATTTCGAACATGGAAGCCTTCTTGCTACGGAGGGCGCTTGCGGCGTCTTGAAGCACAACTTCTGGCGTATGAAACAGGAGAGGGCTGGACGGATCAGCCAGAGGGCGTGCCTGACGTTGAGCGACTGCTGATGCAGCGACCCGCCTTTCGGACAAACCGTTGTGTCATGACGCGGCGCAGACGGCTGGTGGTGCTGAGTCCGCCTTACTGGAACGGTCATACTCTGAGCTCTTATGCTGCCCGGCTACTGGACAGGGTGGCTCCGGGGCTGGGCCGGAACACGCAGTTGCGGGAGACCTGCTGCCTCCTGATTATGTGGAGTTTTCTTTGTTGTGTGTACGAGACCGGGTGTCAGAAGGGTGAAAGGCCGCTTGTGCAGAAAACATGGAGCAGGGAGCGTGAGTGGTCACCCTGTGTTTCTTCGGGATTGATGAGCGTGCAATCTCTGGAGCAGCTGGTCAGTGCCCTGCTGGTGTGCCCGCAAGGTATGCATGTGTGTCGGCATTTGTCAGATGAGGAGGCTTGCATACAAGCCGCTTGTAATGCGCCTGACGCCCTGGTGCTTTCTCCTGATTTATTGGAGGTTTTGCTGGGTGAATTTCTGGATACGATGGATACAGAGGCTTTTGTTCGGGAAATGGGGCCTGTGCTGCAGGAGCAGATGGGTGTGTGACGCATCAAAGGCGGCGGTCACCGTATTGGCAGCTGAGGGAAGAAACAGGCTGCAAACAACTGTGCAAAACCTGGAAGAGCCGGTCTCATTTTTGTATGCCGGCGAAGGCAGGCATGCCGACCCTGCTGTAAATTGCTGCCCGGTTCCCGCCTGCAGCTGCGGTGAGGCTGCCGCTTTGCGAATCAGCGTCAGGGCCGCTTCCAGCTCACGGGCATTGTCCTCAAACCTTTGCTGGTTGAGGGTGTAGCCTTGGGTCAGGTGCGCTTTCAGGGTGCGGGTGGCCCATTGGCGGAATCTCACCCCTTGCTGGGCCTTGACCCGATAACCCACGGAGATCACCACATCCAGGGAATACAGGGCCACAGGCTTGTCGGAGCCACCAATATGCATTTTTTGCATATTGCTTTCCCGCTCCAGCTCCCCTTCGCGGAAGACATTATTGATATGCCGGGAAATCACCGACTGATCCCGCTCGAACAGGCTGATCATCTGGGCCTGATTCAGCCAGACGGTGTCCCGCGCCAACCGAACTTCTATATCGCCCTGCTGACTCTCGAATATGGCAATGTCGTTTGGGGTCGGCATGCTCAGTTCTGCTCCCTGGAGGGGTTTCGGGCCGCCGCTGAAATAGCGGGCAGGTCCCGGACAATTACGCGGACTTGCAATGAATAATTCAGGCTTTTGAGCGTACCACTTTTTCATGGCATCGACCGGTGTGGCATGTCCGGGGACTTTCTGGGGCACGTGGTGATTTTAGAGCCAGGCGTAGCGCAGCAGGGTGGTTTTCATGTCTTGGGCACCATCGAAATGATGGGTCGTCAGGAGGTCAGCTATCCGGCCATTGAAGTGTTTGACCCTGCCATGGGGTCGCGGGCCAGGCGGCTTGGTGAGGCGGTGTTCAATGCCCGGGGCATGGCAGAGTTGATCAAACGCGTGAGCTCCACTGGCAGACTGTTCTCGCGAGCCAGACAGGCGGTCAGTGAACTTCTCGCCACTGTCGGTCAACAGCCTGGTTATCTTGATCGGGAAGGCCTTGCGCAAGGCCCCGCTGTGTCAGCACAGTTGTCGCTCAACCTGGCTGGAAAAATCCCTGTACCAGGTCGCAGAGCCTTTTTTATCCTGCCAGCCCCCGGAACTTCGGGTGCCGTTTGTAGTCCAGGTCCGGACAAAAAGCGTTTTTGAAATCCTGATGACCTGCTGACAGCTGGACGACTGTGGCTATAGGGGGAAGCACTTTCATGCATTCAATGGATTCTCTTGCACATCAACGGTGCCGGAGCGAGGCACTGGCGGATGCCAGAGCCAGGCTGCCAGCTCCTGCCGCAAGCCCCGGTGTCAGGCACTGTCAGGAAACGGCTCCTGTCTTGACTTCTGCTGCCGGGCATCCATCGGCCGCTGAGCCTGTGAGCCGTTCCAGCGTCTGTTCTGCCCAGCGGGCGCCGGTGGCTTTCGACAGCTTGCTGCTCGACGTGCAAGCCGCCGTCCAGCCCCTGCTGGATGAGCAAGGTGCGACCGGTGATGATGTGGTGCTGGTGCAGAATCCGGAAGACCTTCGCCAGGACGCTCTGGTGCTGCGGGTCAGTCTGATGGACGGCGGTGGACTGGTGCGGGAGCCCGGTCGCCTTTTGCGTCATGCACGACCGCTGTGTCTGGTGCTCGATTGCAGAAAGCTGTCCGCTGCCCAGCTGACCGCCTACAACGATTTGCTTGATCCAGACCAGCCTTCCCTTTACGACCGTTGCAGCAAAAGCAAACAGCCGTTAGGCGATCATGTGCGGATACTTGTGCTGCTGTCACAGCAGCAGTATCTGGCAGAAACGGATGCAGCC
>Ga0209020_1002991_pt1 | contig 12491 bp, 10 predicted proteins | sample PinacodermBB_FD_187298 | JGI IMG/M metagenome (GOLD analysis project Ga0209020, IMG submission 187298) | Host-associated microbial community of the marine sponge Aplysina aerophoba from Gulf of Piran - sponge pinacoderm, lysed by bead... | ecosystem: Host-associated > Porifera > Sponge >...
GCGGCATTTGGCGCGGTCACTGAACACATCATACTGATGACCGCGTTCGTCCGACTACCGAACTGCTTCCCGGCGACAAAGCGACCATGCGTCGACCCTCTGGGAAATGACGGTGCAACTTTAGCAGTCGTGATCGCACTGATCACGCTTTGTGTTCTCTTTCTTAACACCGACTATTGGTCGGGCGTCCATGGCTGCACAGTCTGGAATGCCGCCGGACTGCTATGTTTGTGGCTGTATGGGCGCAACAAGCTGGTCTACTCGCCTGAAGAGGAATTTGCCGTAAGGCATTCGACACCTGCCAATGGCTGATCCAAGCTCTTTCGAGCCCTTGCAAGCACCTACTACTGATACTTCTGCAGAATGCGCCGGGCGACGCTCATTTTGTGGACTTCATCCGGGCCGTCGTAAATGCGGGAAGCTCTTTCATGGCGGTACCAGAAAGCAACAGGTGTGTCGTCGCTCATTCCCAGACCGCCGAGAGCTTGTAGTGCGCGGTCCAGTACCCGCATCAGCACTCCGGCCACGTAGAACTTGATCAACGAAATCTCTTCTCTGGCCGCAAAAACCCCTTCTGTGTCGATCTTGCGGGCAGTATCCAACACCATCAGCCGGGCTGCGTTAATTTCAGCACGGCTCTCGGCCACCCATGCCTGTACCATCCCTTGCGAGCCCAACAGCCGTCCTGGGGCAACCTCTCGCTGCGCTGCACGGCTGCACATGATATCAAAGGCACGTTCGCAGATCCCGATCCAGCGCATGCAATGGTGAATACGGCCCGGTCCCAAGCGCAACTGGGCCAGAGCAAAACCCTTGCCCTCTTCACCGATGAGGTTTTCCACCGGCACACGCACGTTTTCAAACCAAATTTCCGAGTGGCTGTTCCAGCCGCCGTGGGCCTCTCCCATCACCGAGATATTTCGTTCAATATGAAAGCCTGCGGTATCCAGCGGCACTATTATCTGGCTGGCCCGCTGGTGGCGGCTGTTCGCATCCGGATTGGTCACAGCCATCAGGATCGCGAATGAAGCCCCGTCCGCTGCGGTCGTGAACCACTTGTGTCCGTTGATGACGAACTCGTCGCCGTCGCGCACTGCGGTCGAACTCATCCATGTAGGATTGGACCCGGCATGCTCCGGCTCGGTCATGGCAAAGCAGGAGCGGATTTCTCCGCGGGTGAGTGGCTGCAGGTATCGGGCCTTCTGCGCCGTGGTCCCGGCGTGAATGAGCAGCTCCATATTTCCCATATCAGGCGCTTGGCAGCCAAAGACGTAGTGTCCGCCGGGTGTACGCCCCAATACCTCGCTAACTCGTCCGAACTCGGCAAGCGTCAATCCCTGGCCGCCGTACTCAACCGGCAGTGCTAGCCCCCACAGCCCGGCCTCTTTAGCGACCTCCCTTTTCTGGTCGAGCAAAGGCTCAACCTCGGCCCAAGGACGGCTGATCAGCAGCTTCTCCAGCGGTACAACCTCTTCGTCAATGAACCGGCGGACCCGAAGAAGAATATTGGGAAGTATATCGGTCGTCATGGTTCAACCTTATTCGCGGTCAGAAATTGGCGCGTCTGAGGGTCCCGGCCTGGGAAAGAGGCTGGACAATAGGTCACGTCCTTCATTCACCCAAACCAGCATCAACCCACTGGCCGCCGTCGACCAGAAAAGTGGCGCCGGTCGTAAAACTGCTGGCTTCCGACGCCAGGTAAAGGGCAATTCCGGTCAATTCGCTGGTTTCGGCAATCCTCTTCTGCGGTATAGCCTTTAGCACGGTCTTTTTAAGTTCGGGGTTGTCCCAGATGGCGCGACTGAAGTCCGTCCTGACGAAGCCTGGCGCGATCGCGTTGACCTGGATGCCTTCGTCGGCCAGCTCCGCGGCCAAAACTTCTGTGAGCATTAGGACGCCGGCCTTGCTTACGCAGTACACGCCCATTCCCGGCTGCGGACGCCTGCCGGCAATTGAAGCAAGATTGATAATCCTGCCGCCGCTTCGTTTCACCATCTCAGCACTGCATGCCTTGGCCATGCGAAAGTAGCCGACCACGTTCACATCGAGGATCTTGTGCCAGTGGCTCTCCTCCGCGGAAAGAATCGGCCCGAAATGGGGATTGGTGGCAGCGTTGTTAACCAGGATGTCGACGCCACCGAAAGCGCGCACCGCCTCTTGCACCAGCGAATCAACTGCCTGCACGTCGCCCGTATGCGCGGCAACTGCCAATGCGCGACCGCCTTCAGCCCGAATCGAGTCGGCCACCTCGTCCAACGCCGCCTGCTTGCGGCTGCTCAGCACGACCGCGGCCCCCATCGCCGCATAGCAGCGGCCAATCGCCGCGCCAATGCCTCTGGAGGCGCCGGTAATCACCGCGACTTTTCCCTCAAGATCGAAATTGGGGAGATGCGCCAACAGCTTTCTCCTGAAGTGAACAGCCGCACAGATTCTGGCTTCTGAATTTGGGGATTGGCAATTTCAGTATAGCACCGGGGTGGGTCGTGGACAATCCACTTGGGCTTTGGAGGGTCTAACCTGGACTTGTAAGTAGTTGAAGAATGGCCTTGGTTTGCGGGGTAGGTGGATCCACAGGAGGTCGAGGAAAAGGACTGACCAGTGTGCAGAGACGCACCTGAAACGAATGCATTTGAGGTGGCTACCCGGCCGTAGTGAAGTGCGTGACTATATATAGCACACTGCCGTTACCCGCTGCGATAAACGTGCGCCGGTTCCAACACCGACTTCTCATTGTCCTGTTCGTCAGTCAGGACGCCATCCCGCAGCGGTGTGCACTTTGAGTCAGTCAAAACGAAGAGCAGAGGATCAACTCTGTACTGTGCCAGGCCAACTTCGAGCGCATCCCGGGCGCGGAAGAGACGCACTACGGCATTCCCCAAGCTCCCCACCCGGACCAGCCTTCGTTCCTCCAGCAGCGCCCCAAGCTTGTTGAGGTCATTGCCCCCAAAACCAGGCTTCGGACCATATACAAATGTGGGAAGCGGACGCCGTGAGCCGTCACGGTCCTGCACCCTTGCCTCTACTTCGCGCCACCGTCGATAAGGGACCTGGACCAACTGTTCCACCAAGTGAAAGAAGGTACAGCGCAGGTAGGGCACGCCCACAAGAAGAATGTGGGCATCCAATTCATGGAGCTTCCAGAACGGACCGTCTGCCGCCCATGCCGATGGCCCGTGACAGGCGGTAAACTCCTCTGCCTGCGCTCCCAGGGCAGCGACGGAATGGAGCAAGTGGCAACTTCGGCGCGCACCCGGCCTTCTCCGGGTTACCTCGGTAAGGCGGCCCATCTCCGAGGGGTCATGGGCTGGGTCGAAAACGGGATTGGCGTTCCTTCCATGAGTAAATGTGAAGGTTGGCACAATGAGAGTTCCTGCTGGACCGAGCACGTCCAAAGCGGCATCAACGAGGGAATCGGCCCCGCCTTCTACAAATCCTATGCTGCTCATCGAACTGTGCACCATGACGTTCGCGCCGGCCGGCAGGCCCAGCGCTCGCAATGCCGCAGCTATCTCTTCCCGCGTCTGAACCTTCCGCATCAGAGGCACTCCTTCCAGCCATTCTGGTTATCGGCTTCCCGTATGTTGTATCCCACCGATTCGCTTCTGTCAATGGCATTCTGTTGTCATGTATACTGGTATTTGACACCAACAACGACACCAACTATACTCTTGCCATGCATATTGATACGCCCAGCCAGGTGAAGCAATCTCAAATTGTAGCGAACGATGCAGCAGGCGCAGCACCGCGCGTGCTGCGGTAGCAAGTAACGCTGGTTACACTGCGCCGTAGGCACCGACAAAAAGTCACGGCGCTGGGGGGAACGCTCGGAAGCGTCGTGGACATTTCCCACGGCGTTTTTTTGTGGACTGTCCCAACTTCTTCTCCACACCGCGAGATAAATGTGAAATTAACGAGAGATGAGGTTCGGCACGTTGCTGAACTGGCAAAACTGCAACTTAGCGACGCCGAACTTGACGAATATGCTGGTCAACTTGGGCAGATTCTGACTTATGCTCAACAGGTACAGTCTGTGGATACAAGCGCCGTTCCTCCAACGCCACACATTCTTCCACTCAGCAATGTGCTGGCGGATGACATGTCGCAGACTTGCCTTTCGGCCGCACAGGCTGTCGACAACGCCCCCGATGCTGACGAAGGCTATTTTCGGGTAATCGCCGTCTTTGACGACAACGGAGCTTAAAGGGTAACAGGATGATGGCTGACCAGGCGCCTTACTACCTCGGGCGAGGAGGCCCAAAAGCGTGATAGGCTGCCGCGATGCGACGAAACAGTTGACTTCGATGGGAGTGGCCGACGCGCGCGCAGGGTTGGCGGCAGGTCAATTTACCTCCGTCGACCTGACGCAGGCATTTTTGCAACGGATCGAGCGCGTGGATGGTTCGCTTCATGCCTTTCTGCGAACAACCCCTACCACTGCGCTGGCCGCGGCCGCGGAGGCCGATCGCGCACGTGCTGACGGGGACAATCGACCCTTGTTGGGCGTTCCGCTTGCAATAAAAGATGTGCTGATGACCAAAGGGATCGAGACGACCGCCGGCAGCCGCATTCTGGAGGGCTTTGTGCCGCCCTATTCCGCGACCGCTGTAGAAAAACTGGAAGCGGCCGGCGCGATTCTACTGGGCAAGACCAACACCGATGAGTTTGCAATGGGGTCCAGCACTGAGAACAGCGGCTATGGCCCGACCCGGAATCCCTGGGACCTCGAGCGCGTGCCGGGCGGTAGCAGTGGCGGCTCCGCGGCGGCAGTGGCCGCAGATGAAGCGCCAGCGGCTCTGGGAACCGATACCGGCGGCAGTGTACGACAGCCCGCGGCGTTGTGCGGCGTAGTCGGTTTGAAGCCCTCCTACGGCCGCGTTAGCCGCTATGGCCTGATCGCCTACGGCAGCAGCCTGGACCAGATCGGGCCAATTACCAAGACGGTTGCGGATGCCGCGCTGCTGCTGGAAGTGATGGCCGGCGCCGACCAGCGCGACAGCACAACCATGCCTGTAGACGTGCCAAATTTCTCTGCAGCGCTGAACCGCGACATCGCAGGGCTGCGTGTAGGAATCCCGCACGAATATTTCGTCGAAGGAATCCAGGCGGAGGTCGAGGAATCGGTACGTTCGGCCATCGAGCAGCTGGCTGACCTGGGGGCGGAAATCGTCCCAATCCACCTGCCCAACACGGAGTTGGCCCTACCTGTCTATTATCTGGTCGTCACGGCAGAGGCCAGCGCCAACCTCGCCCGTTTCGATGGCATTCGTTATGGCCTCAGCGTCGATGGCGAAACAATATTTGACCACTTCCGTCAAACACGCGGCGCCGGTTTTGGCCCGGAGGTAAAGCGGCGCATCATGCTGGGAACCTATGCGTTGAGCGCCGGTTTCTACGACGCCTACTATCTGAAAGCGCAACAAGTGCGTACTCTGATCAAACAGGACTTCGACAGTGCATTTGCCGAGGTTGATGTAATTGTCTCGCCCACGTCACCGACCACTGCCTTCCGGATCGGCGAGAAAGTGGACGACCCTCTGGCGATGATTCTGACCGACATTTTCACAACCAGCGCCAATCTGGCCGGTCTCTGCGGGATCAGTATCCCTTGCGGCTTCGATGCCGGCGGACTTCCCATTGGTCTGCAACTGCTCGGCCCTTCCTTGGGCGAAGAGAAAATATTGCAGGCTGCCTACGCCTACGAACAGAGCACTGAGTGGCGTCTGCGGAGGCCGGAACTGTGACAGACATCTGCGAGCTGAGCAGGGGAAATCCGATTTCCGCGGCGGCTGGCGAGAACTGCTCGCGGCCAACGGACTGCGATGCAGGTCGCGGCGCAGCCTATGCATCCTGCCGGCAACGGTTCAGTTAAGTCGCTGACCGTTGTGGAATCGGCAGCAAAGGCTTCTTCCCTCTTACAGGAAGTTTAAATACTCCCCGGACGTTTTCCATTAATTGCACACACCGGCGCTTGCCGGAAACGACACTTTAGAAATGAATACAATTCTTATGAGATCACCTGAAGCCCCAACCGCCCTTGGCCCGTCTGAGCCTCAAGAAAACTCTGTCGAAACTACGGGTTTGCGGCGTTCCTTGGAGAGCCGTCTGAGTAGCCGTGTGCAGCGGGTGCCCCCCTCTCCCATTCGACGCTACTTCGACCTGACTACCACGATGGACGACGTGATTAGCTTGGGCATTGGCGAGCCGGATTATGTAACGCCGCCATCCGTCCTCAATGCCGGTACAGACAGCCTTCTGCAGGGCAATACTTCCTACACGTCCAATGCTGGAATGTTGGAACTGCGTGAAGCCGTGGCCAATATGCTGTCGGAACGCTATGGCGGGCCGGCCTATGATGCTGAAACCGAAGCGCTCATCACAGTCGGCGTAAGCGAAGCAATGTACATAGCGATGCAGGCCTTGCTCGACCCGGGAGACGAAGTGCTCGTCCCGCAACCCTGCTTTGTGTCCTATACTGCCGACGTGATTCTTGCCGGCGGAACGGTTGTCGACATCCCAACCTACGCTGCAAACAATTTTGTTCTGACCCCTGCCCAACTCGAAGATGCAATCACGCCCAGGACGAAAGTGCTGCTAATCGGCTATCCTTGCAATCCGACTGGCGCCGTGATGAATCGTGAAGAGCTGTCAGCAATTGCCCAGGTCGCTCAAAAGCACGATCTGATCGTCATCTCTGACGAAATCTACGATCGCCTGGTCTATGATGGCCATGAGCACGTCATGTTCGCCGCCCTGCCGGGTATGGCGGAGCGCACGATTCATCTTGGGGGCATGAGCAAAGATTACGCCATGACAGGCTGGCGTATCGGATATGCCACAGGTCCTGCCGAACTGCTGGGCGCGATGCGTCGTATCCACCAATACCTGATCATGTCGGCGCCCTCCGGCGGCCAGGCCGCGGCGCTGCGTGCCCTGATCGACCCCTCGGCAGAAGAGGCCGTGCAGGAAATGGTGGCTAGTTACGGCGAACGCCGCCGATTTCTCGTCGACGGCCTCAATGAGATCGGGCTGGACTGCTTCGAACCCAAAGGCGCCTTCTACGCCTTCCCAAGCGTCCGCCGCACTGGCATGGACGAGTATGAGTTTGCAGACAAACTGCTTCGCGAAGAACGCGTGGCTGTGATTCCGGGCAGCGGCTTCGGCGCCGGCGGAGAGGGACATGTGCGTTGCGCATATCCGGTCGAAATGTCGAAACTGGAGCTTGCTCTGGAGCGGATGTACCGGTTCGTGCGGCGACACGGCGTATAGCACTGACGGAAGAATGATATCAGCCCAGCGAACACGGATCACAACGTATACCGTGCCGTCGGGGAAGAGGTCAGACCTGCTAGCTGCTGGCAGGAGTCGGCGTGGGAGTCGAGGTCGGACTCGGCGTCGGCGTTGGACTTGAAGAGGGATCAGAAGTGGGAGAGGGCGTGGCGGTCGGCGTGGCGGTTGGTTCGGTAGCACGCACACTCGGCATGAATAGGTGTGAGGGCAGTGAAGACATCGTGAGTAACATCGCAGCCGAAGCGTCGATTCGGCCATGTCCAAATTTGTCATCCTGACCCGCGTCTCCCAAGTCGACCGCGCTCTGCTTGATTATCTCCTCCACCTGCGCAGATGACAGACTTGGAACGGCCGACAGCACTAGCGCGGCCAGTCCTGCACCGTGCGGTGTTGCCAGGCTGGTTCCATATACGGCCCTGTACTCGTCATGTGATGGAGGGAAGGGGCTGTAAATACTGACCCCCGGCGCGGCGATGTCTACAAAACTGCCCGCGCTCGAAAACCAGGCATGGTCGTCTTCCCGGTCCGAGGCTGCGACAGCGATGACCCCGTCATGAGCGGCAGGGTACGTGACCGGATTTCCCTCCTCAAACAGATTGCCAGCCGCTGCAAAGATGAGAACTCCTTCGTTAGCCGCGTAATTGACCGCGCTCTGCATACCCAATGAAGGCCCAAAGCTGATAATGCTGATATTGACAATGTCGGCGCCCTTTTCGGCTACCCAGTAGAGGGCACAAGTAAGATCGCTGCTAACGCCCTGACCCCGGCTGTCCAATACTTTCACGGGCAGGATGTTGGCCGCCCAGGCAAGGCCGGCAATACCCGTATCGTTGTTGGTAGCAGCCGCAGCGACACCGGCCACCTGCGTTCCATGACCGTAGTCGTCGTCTACAGCAGTGTCATCACCTACGAAATTGTATCCGTCCAAGATTCGGGAGGCGAACTCCGGATGGTCTAAATCGATGCCGGAATCAATCACCGCGATGGTCACGTTTTTTCCCGTTGAAACCTTCCAGGCGCCTGTGGCCTCGATTTTTGTAAGCGCCCACTGCTGGTCGAACAGAGGGTCGTTTGGCGCGTCCGTCTCGGCCATTGAAGTTACTTGAATCGACCGGAATCCAGGTATGGCGTCCCGGCTATAGAGGCGCTGGGACCCCGTCAAACCAGTCAACCCTTCAGTTGCCGCAAAAATCAGAAAGTCGGGCTCGGCGTACTCGACCGCAGGATCCAGCATAAACGTTTCTGCTGCCTCCAACTCGGTCCCGGGTCTGACAGTATGAACATGGACCGAGCCGCAAGTTATCAAGGCCGGCTTCAGATCGAACTCTTCTGCCTTGTCGGTCATCGAAACCGCCGATGCACCTGGACGAAACTTGATCAGAATGCGTCCGGTTACGTATGGATCTCTCCGTCCAATCAAGTGGGGAGACTGCGGGACTTCTGAACAGGAAACAAACAGAAACTGAAGAAGAATGAGGAAGAGGCAGATGAGACCTGAATTTGTGCGGAAAGTGGTAACCATGGAATCGCCGAATTGACGCGCCAATACTATACAACCAGACTGTTAGACGATGCGAGCGCTAAGCTCGTGCCTCGGACAAGCTTTGAACGCTCCAGCGATGTTCCACAGGCCAGACCGATTATATCATATGATGAAATTGAATCTCCAACGCCTTTTGAGCAGGGGCACTTTCCCTGTCTGACGCCAGCCTTATGCTCTGGCTTCAAAATAGCTCTGTGACAGTGGCAGTCAAGCCCACGCAGCCGGTTTTCGCAAGCTCTGAGCGTCGCTAAAGAAATGCAATTAATCTCTGTAGGCGACGCTTGCACGGCTAAGGCTCTGGTCGGTGACGCTCCTCTCCCAACAGAAGCACGCCGAGCATCTTTGACGCGTTCACAAGAGTCGAGTACTATTTTTCTTGGGCCTCTGGCTTCTTCTCGTTGCAGCAGAAATACAGATAATGCCAACTTCCACATCTAGCGACACGTGATATGACTAACAACACTGTTCTAATTCGCAATGCCCGCATCGTCGACGGCACAGGCTCGCCTTGGCGATACGGAGACGTCGCCCTGACCGGGGATCGTATCGCGGCAATTGCTCCACCCGGCGCCATTCCAACCGAGAACTGTGACGAGATCGTGGACGCCAGTGGCCTTGTAGTTTGCCCCGGATTCATCGACATTCTCAGTCACTCGATCCTGTCGCTGATGGTGGACGGGCGCAGCGTTTCCAAAATCTCCCAGGGCGTAACGACGGAGGTTATGGGAGAGGGATGGACTCCTGCTCCTTTTGGCGGCAGGATCAACGACGACCTGCCCACGCATCAGTTTACGCAGCTGCTGGATCCCGCCTGGGCCGAGCGCATGACCAGCTGGAAGCGCTTCCGAGACTGGCTGGAGGCAATGACCGCACAGGGGGTCTCACCAAATATTGGATCCTTCCTCGGCGGCGGAACTGTGCGAAATTATGCCATGGGCATGGATATGCGCGCGCCCACTGCCGACGAAATGGCGACAATGAAGCGGGTCATCGCCGAGGCCATGGAGGACGGCGCGTTTGGCGTATCCTTCGCACTCATCTACCCACCCTCAAGCTACGCCAATACCGACGAGGTAGTGGAGCTTGCCAAATCCTTCCGTCCCTACAATGGCATCTACATCACCCATCTGCGTTCGGAAGCAGACGCCTTTCTGGAAGGGCTGGAGGAGGCACTCTTGATCGGACGTGAAGCCGACGTCCCGGTCGAGATCTACCATCTGAAAGCGGCCGGAAGCCGCAACTGGCACAAACTCGCATCTGCAATGGAGCGCATTACCGAGGCTCGGTCCCAGGGAATCGATGTCACTGCCGACATGTACACCTACGCCGCCGCCGGCACTGGCCTTACGTCCGTGCTGCCGCCTTGGGCTGCGGCCGGGGACAAGCTCTATGAGAATGTGCGCGACGCGTCCATGCGGGCCAAAATCAAGGAGGCGGCTCTGCATCCAAGTGGTGATTGGGAGGCCATGGCCGATCTGGTTGGTCCACATGGTGTTATGCCGGTTGGCTTTCTGAAACCGGAAAATCAGCAGTATGTGGGAAAGCGACTCTCGCAGATCGCAGCTGATATGGGCGTAGACTGGCCGGACGCGGCAATGGACCTTCTCGCTTCCGAGGGCCAGCGCATCAGCACCTTCTATTTCGTGATGAGCGAAGAGAATCTGCGCAGGCAGTTGCAACAGCCTTGGATTACCATCTCCACCGATGCCGGTGGCATGGACCCGGACTGGGCCGCTCCAACCGGCCCCTATCATCCTCGCGCTTACGGCACCTACAGCCGCGTATTGAGCAAGTATGTGCGCGCAGAGAAGGTCATTCCGTTGGAAGACGCGGTGAGAAAGATGTCCTCGGCGCTGTGCGACAGGCTCGGTCTGCGAGACCGGGGCCAACTGCGCGAAGGCTTCTTCGCAGACGTGGTAATCTTCGACCCTGAGACTGTAGGGGACAGGGCCACATTTGCCGACCCCCACCAGCTTTCCGTTGGTGTGCGCGACGTCTGGGTCAACGGCGAACGGGTCTGGAAGGACGGCGTACATACAGGCGCGACGCCTGGCCGCATCGTCTCAGGTACAGGGCGGCGCGTATAACTTCGCTCGGCGGCGCCCTTGTCAACCGGGATCAGTTGTCGTTGGATTCTGAGCTACTGCCTAATGTATATTTCTGACACAATCGAGAGATATCTGGAAGCCGCCGATACCGGCACGGCCAATACGCGCCGAACTTACCGCACGGCGATGAATCTCTTTCAGAAGTATCTGGTGGAGAAGGAGGTCCCGCCGGATGCAAGCGAACCGGAGGACCTGGACGTAGATCGGCTGCTGGCCTTCGCCACCTGGCTTCTGGAGGAGGCTAATATAGGCCAGCGAACTCTCTATACTTATCTGGCTGCCTTGGTTTCCTGGGTGACATATCTGCAGGTGAGGGGCTGGCTTCCTTTCAACGCCCAGGAACTTGCTCGTTTGCGAGATGGGATAAAGCGGATACGCAGAAATCAGCGTCCTCCGGAACTCCTGCCTTACCCCCCGCGCCCCGAAGAATTGGAGTTGCTGGTCACTGCCGCGCACGAGACTGTGCTGCGGCGTCCTGGCGACCTGCGCGAACAACTTGCCAAACTGCGGGATGTCGCAATCGTAGAGGCCCTGCGTTGTTCAGGTCTGCGCGTGGGTGAACTGGTTACCATTACGCGGAAGCAGTTGGAAGACCAGGATAGGGCGGTATGGGTCGTCGGCAAACGCAACAAAATCCGCCGCGTCTACTTCGATGATCGGGCCTGGGACGCGATCCACCGCTATCTGCGAGCAAGACAGCCGCTCGACGGGGCTACGCGTCGTCCTCTGTCCGAACTACCGGTCTTCTCCCGCCACGACAGGAGAGCCGGCTCCAAGGTGTTGCCTTTAACAACGCAGACGGTTCAGAATACGATTCGCCGCCTGGCCGAGCGGGCCGGGCTCGGCGCAAAGGGCATCACGCCCCACGCCTTACGTCACTACTTCGCCACCCGCATCTACCAGACCACGCACGACCTGGCAGTCACACAGACTGCGTTGGGACACGCAAGTCCCAACACGACCCGCATTTACGCCAAGCTGGAAGACAACGCCGTACGGAACGCGCATCGGGACGCTTTTGAGTCGAAGTAAGCATTGAAGCGCGGCTCGCGGCAGACGCCCAATGGCTTTACGCGCCCGGGCTGTCAGTATGTCGTCGCGACATGAGCAGCCAATAGGGTACGAATCCGTAATACCAGGCGAGTAACAGGGCGATGCGCAGGCCGTGGATGCCATCGCGCCAACCCTGCAATTTGACCAGACGGCGGCGAAACTCGCGTAGAGGCTGGAGGACAAGGTTATGCGGCCGTGGTCGAATCCCCTGCTCAGCCAGGATGCTGGCCTCGTAGCGGGCGTAAATCCGCTGCTTGTGGTGAAACTGCCGCCAGTCTCCGTAATTGAAGTGCAGCAGGGGCTCGTTTATTCTGCCCTCCTCACCTTCCAGTATGACGATTTCGTGGACTTCGCGCCGCAAATCGTAGCGGGCGGCGAGCCGCCGCAGAAGGCGCAACTGATAGTCAGGTGAAAAGCCTCCCGCCCGCATCTCATGGCCCACGATAAAGTTGCGGCGGGGGATCCAGAAGCCGTCGCAATTGGTGTCCTGACTTGCGCGC
>Ga0209020_1002993_pt1 | contig 12488 bp, 10 predicted proteins | sample PinacodermBB_FD_187298 | JGI IMG/M metagenome (GOLD analysis project Ga0209020, IMG submission 187298) | Host-associated microbial community of the marine sponge Aplysina aerophoba from Gulf of Piran - sponge pinacoderm, lysed by bead... | ecosystem: Host-associated > Porifera > Sponge >...
GTCGCGATCCTCTTGGCGTTCGCCGTTGCCATCGGGGTGGGGCTGTTCAACTCGTTCTTCGTGAACATCGTCCGGGTTCCGTCGTTCATCGTGACCTTGGGATCAAACACACTCGTTTTCGGGTTCACCCTGCTGGTCAGCAGGAATACGCCGATCCTGGCGCAGGAGTTGCCGCCCGACCCCGAGGAGTGGCAGCTACGCGGCGGCGACTACGTCGACGCGGCCGAGTACACGTTCTTCCGGGCACTGGCCAGCAACTACGCCCTTCCGGGGGGTTTCCCGCTTCAGGTGATCTGGATGGCAGGGTTCGCCATCGTGTTCGGCGTGCTGCTGTCGCGCGGCGTGTTCGGCTTCAGGTTGAAGGCCATCGGCGGCAACGAGCAGGCGGCGCTGCTCGCCAAGATCCCCGTCCGCCGCTACAAGACGATGGCGTTCGTGATCTGCGCCTGCATGGCGGCGGTCGGCGGCCTGCTGGACTTCTCCTTCATCTCACAGGTGCAGCCCAACCAGGGCGGCACCTACCTGTTCCCGGTGTTCACAGCCGTCATCGTCGGTGGCGCGAGCCTCGCGGGTGGACGCGGGACCGTCTCGGGCACACTCCTGGGAGCCCTGCTGCTGGCCGTCATCTCCAACGGCCTCGGTCTCAACGCGACGGGTGCCTGGGTGCAGCAGATGTGGCTGGGTACGGTCACGATCGCTGCGGTCGTGCTGGACCAGTGGGCGCGTAGCCGCCAGCGAGGTGAGTCGCTGGGTGCCGGCTTGCAGGACCTGATGGTCCGCTTCACGAGGATGAACAGCAGGCGATGACCGTTCCCGCCACCTCGGAGTTCTCCGGCGAGGGCATCGTCATCGAGGGGCTGCGCAAGCGGTACGGCGACACCATCGCTCTCGCCGGTCTGGATCTGACTGCGCAACCCGGCGAGATCCTCGGCATTGCCGGCCCCAACGGTTCCGGCAAGAGCACGATGGTCAAGACACTGGCCGGCGAGGTGGTCGCCGACGAGGGAAGCGTCCTGCTCGACGGCACCGAGCGCACCGCCGAGGAACTGGCCGGCGAGGTGACCATCGTGCACCAGGAGCCACAGGTCTTCCTGAACCTCACGGTGGCGGAGAACCTGCTGGTCGGCCGGGAAGGCGGCAAACTCCTGACCCGGCGCATCGACGCCTCCGAGACCGATCTGCTGGCGGACATGGGTCTCAGTGCCCACACCGACACGGCCCTCGAGTATCTCCCTCTGGCGGCTCAGCAGCGCACCGAGATCGCCCGTGCCCTGGCGCAGGAGGCCCACATCTTCCTGTTCGACGAGCCCAACTCGGCTCTCACCGAGGAGGAGTCGGAGGACCTCTTCCGCCGCATGCACGACCTGGCCGATTCCGGATGCGTGGTGATCCTGGTGTCGCACCGTCTGCACGAACTCGTGGTGCACGCCGACCGGGTGGGGATGATCATCGACGGGCAGTGCCGCGTGATCCTCCAAGGTGATGATCTGACCGAGGAGCGGGTGGCCCGAGAGCTTGTCGTCGGCGTGGCACGGGGTGCAGCGGGTGACGGCGAGACGGTTGATCGAGACGCCGAGACGTCTCGATCCGAGGGTGAGGACGGCTCGGTCGCCCTGCGCCTCTCGGGCTGGATGCACCGCGAGGGCGGGTTCACCGACATCGACATGTCGGTGGGAGTCGGCGAGATCGTGGCCATTTCCGGCGTTGAGGGTTCCGGGGCTCGCGCACTGGTCCATTCGCTGGCGGGCTTTGCACCGGCGACCGGCTCGCTGCGTGTCGGGGTGGGCGGCGACTCCGAGACCAACGGCGACGCCAGGAGTGTCAGGGCCGCGACCGCCCAGGTGGGGTTCGTGGGGGCGAACCGGGCGGAGAATCTGTTCTTCAACCTCTCGGTGGGCGAGAACCTGCTGGCGCGCCTCAGCACCGACATCTGCGATCGGCTGGGGTTGCTGCACCCCCGGACGTTGCGGGACGCGGCGGAGCACCTCGCTGACCAGTTCAGGGTGAAGGCCGGCTCGGTGGACGATCCGATGGGGTCGCTCAGCGGCGGCAACCAGCAGAAGGTGGCAATCGGCGCGGCCACGGCCACGCGCCCCCGGATCCTCGTACTCGAGGAACCCACCCGAGGCGTCGACGTGGGCAGCAAGTCGGAGATCTATCGCCTGCTGCGCCAGTACGCCGACCCCGAGAGTCAACTGGGCCTCCCGGACATGGAGGGCCACGGCGAGGCCGTCGTGCTGTACTGCACCGAGGACGCCGAAATCTTCGAGGTTGCCGACCGGGTCTACGTGATCGCCCAGGGCCGCATTTCGGGCGAGCTGAACCTCTCGGACTACGACGACGTGGAGTCCTTCGCCGCCGACCGAGTCCGCCTCGAAGCCGGCGGCTGACGGGTTGCTCGGCAGGCCCGCGGGAAGCCGGCCGCAGGACGAGGAATCTGGCGCGGTGAGCCCAGCAGAACACCCGCCAACGCATGAGACGCGATTGTCATCGTGGCGGTTCTGCTTCGTAGGACTGTTATGATATGATTTTCGGTAGCGGTAATTCATATGGAGAAGATCATGCAAATCTCCGAACGAGGCCAGATCACCATCCCCAAGTCGCTCCGGGATCGTTTCGGCCTGAATCACAACGTCGAGGTTGAGGTCACGCCCACCGAGGGTGGCCTCCTGATCCGGAAACGGGCGGCTGCGCAGCATCCGGTGGAAGGCGTCTACGCCATCCTCAGCGACGGGGGCGGCACCGACGATTACATCGAGGACATCAGAGGACGGTGATCACAGCCGTCGACACCAACGTGCTGCTCGACGTCTTCCGGGCGGACGAGCGACACGGGCCGGCGTCACTGCAGCGGTTGCGAGGCGCCTACGACGCGGGAGCCGTCCTCATCTGCGACGTCGTCTACGCCGAACTCGTTCCGGCATTCGGAGACCGGGCCACGCTGGACGGGGCACTGCAGCAGATCAACGTGTCGATCTCCCCGAGCACGACGGCCATTGCCTATGAGGCCGGGCTGCGCTGGCAGCGCTACCGCCGCGCCGGCGGGCCGCGAAGCCGGATCATCACCGACTTTCTGATCGGCGCCCACGCCGTCGTGGCGGCGGACAACTTCCTTACACGAGACCGCGGCTTCTACGCCACATATTTCCCCGAACTGAATCGGCCCGAGCGGGAGGCGCGAGTCCCTGGTCGCCTGACCGGGGGGATCGCCATGGCGCCGGACTTCGACGAGACCCCTTAGGAGGTTCTCGACGCGTTCGAAGGCGGACGTGAATCTGTTACTCGACACGCACGCTCTGCTGTGGTGGACGGAGTGCCGATCCTGCGGGCCTGATTCACTCCGGCGGGCTCGGGACCCCGGCAGTCCGGGCCGTCGCGGGGGCGCCCGTACGATTGGGGGCGTGCTGGAGCGCCCGCCTGCCGCGACCATTCCCGACGCTCCCGGGTCATACCAGTTCGTCGACGCCGACGGCCGGATCATCTACGTCGGCAAGGCCAAGTCGCTGCGCAGCCGTGTGGGCAGCTACTTCCAGAGTCCGGTGCACCTCGCGCCCCGCACCGCGCAGATGGTCACCACCGCAGCGGCGGTGGAATGGATCACCGTCGCCAACGAGGTGGATGCACTGCTGCTGGAGTACAGCCTCATCCAGCGCCACCAGCCCCGCTTCAACGTGCGCTACCGGGACGACAAGAGCTACCCGTTCCTGTGCGTGACCCTCGTCGACGAGTGGCCCCGGGCCATGGTCGTGCGGGGCCGCAAGCGCAAGGGCAACCGCTACTTCGGCCCCTACGGCCACGCCTACGCCATTCGCGAGACGCTCGACCTGCTGCTGCGCACGTTCCCGATCCGCACCTGCTCGGACAACAAGTTCGCCGATCATCAGCGCCTGGGGCGGCCGTGCCTGCTGTACCACATCGAGCGCTGCGCGGGGCCGTGCGTGGACGAGATCGGCAAGGCCCGCTACGACGGGCTGGTCGCCGAGCTCCTGGACTTCCTGGCCGGCGACACCGACGAGATCATCCGGCGCCTCGAGGCCGACATGGCCACCGCCGCCGAGGAGCTGGACTTCGAGCGCGCCGCCCGCCTGCGGGATCGTCTGGTGAGCGTGCGCAAGGCCAGCGAACGCCAGGAGATGGTGGGCTCGCGGGCGGAGGACGCGGACGTGTTCGGCATGGTCTCCGACGAGTTGGAGGCCGCGGTCTCGGTCTTCTTCGTGCGCAAGGGCCGCGTCATGGGCCAGCGCGGTTTCATCGTGGACCGTGCGGAGGACCTCTCGGGGCCCGAGCTGATGGGCCGGGTGCTGGAGCGCATCTACTTCGACGAGAACCCGCTGGGCTACCCGAAGGCGGTACTCGTGCCGGAGTTGCCTGCCGCCGGGGAAATGTATGTCGACTGGTTGGGGCGCCTGCGGGGCTCGAAGGTGCAGATCAGGGTGCCGCAGCGGGGCGCCAAGCGGCGCCTGGCGGAGACCGCCCGCCAGAACGCCGCAGACTCCCTCCAGCGCCACCGCCTCAAGCGGGCCAGCGACCACAACAGCCGCGCCCGGGCGCTCAACGAGCTGCAGCAGTACCTGGGTCTTCCTGAGGCCCCGCTGCGTATCGAGTGCTACGACATGAGCCACCTCGGCGGGCAGGACTACGTGGGCTCGATGGTGGTCATGGAGGACGCCCTGCCGCGCAAGTCCGAGTACCGCCGCTTCCGCCTGCGCCACGTGGACGGCAACGACGACCTGGCGGCCATGGAGGAGGTGCTGGAGCGGCGCCTGCGGAACTACCTCGAGGGCCGCCACCTGCCGCCCGCCGAGCGGGGCCGCTTCGCCTACCCGCCGCAGCTGCTGCTGGTGGACGGCGGACTCGGGCAACTGGGCGTGGCCAAGCGGGTGCTGTCGCGCCTCGGCTTGGCGGGGGAGATCCCGGCCGCGGCGCTTGCGAAGCAGTTCGAGGAGGTGTTCGTGCCCGACCAGCCCGAGGCGGTGCGCATCCCGCGCCAGTCCGAGGCCCTCTACCTGCTGCAGCGCATCCGCGACGAGAGCCACCGCTTCGCCCTGGCGTACCACCGGCAACTGCGGGGCAAGCGCATGACCACCTCGGCGCTGGACGGCATCACCGGCCTGGGCCCGGCTCGGCGCAAGCGGCTGGTGGCCGAGCTGGGCGGGGTGAGGGCCGTCCAGGCCAGTTCCCTGGAGGATCTGCAAGCACTCAGCTGGCTACCCGACACCGTCGCCGAAGCAATCCACGCCAAGTTCCACGCCTGAGCAGCATCCCGCTCGTTCGCGTTGACATGAATGCGCGTTTGGCCTAGTTTGAGTTCACATCTGCGCATCGACGTACTCCGATGAGCAGCTCAAGGGGAAGGACTTCTGATGAACGGCACGATCCGGACCGGCAAGCGGCGCGTTGGATTTTCAGCCTGGTTGGCATGTCTTTTGGCCCTCGCCGTCTTCGCGGCCGCCTGCGGCAGCGACAGCGAGTCGAGTAGCGAGGCCCCTGCCGCGCCGCCTGCTGCGGAGCCTCCTGCTCCTGCCCCGGAGCCTCCTCCGGCTCCGGAGCCTGCTGCGGAGCCTCCTGCTCCTGCCCCGGAGCCTGCTGCGGAGCCCCCTCCTCCCCCGGAGCCTCTGCCGGAGCCCCCTGCTGCGGAGGGCCCTGTCGACCCGTACAACGGGACTGTCGGGCTGATCGAGTCGGACGAATACGTGGCAGACCTCGAGGCGGCCAACACCGATGTCACAATCGGATTCGGATTGATCGGTAGCGGGATCGACTTCCACGTCACGGTCGGGGAGGGCGCTGAGCGAGCGGCCGATGAGGCCGGAATCACTCTGGTCCTGCTGGACAACAACTATGAGGCCGACAAGTCGGTCGAGAACGCACGCCAATTCGTCAACCAGGGTGTGGATGCCGTTATCGAGTATCAGTGCGACGTTCCGACGAACGACGTGATCGCCGACATGATGGCGAACGCGGACCCGCCGATCCCCATCATCGCCATCGATTGTCCAGTGCCCGGCGCTCCATTCTTCGGCGGGAGCAACACCGTTGCCGGGACGCTCGGCGGCGTGGATCTCGCCAACCTGGTGGCGGACAGAGGTTGGCCGGTCGAGTCGACCGCCTACGTCTATCTTGACTTCACCCCAGCCGGTGAAGCCGCTGCACTGCGTCGACAGGGTTACATCGACGGATTCAAGAGCGTCCTGACGGACTTCCCGGACAGTCAGATGTTCGACCTGGACACCGAAGGCACAGAGGACGCTCTCAACAAGGTGCGTCAGTGGCTGACCGGGCACCCCGAGTTCGAGTTCGTGGCCGTCGGATCGATCGAGGATGGACGGGCGCTCGGCGCGCACCAGGCGCTCGTGGCCGCCGGTCGGGAGGAGACCTCGCTGATCATGAGCCAGGGCTGTGACAACGTCGCCCGGGACTTCCTCCGTCAGGGTGACCCGATCTTCGCGGGTTCAGTCGATTACGGGCCGGCAGACTACGGTTTCAACACGATCTCCCTCGCCCTGGACATCCTCAACGGTGATCCGGTTCCCCACGAATTCTTCGTGACGCACGTCAATTGCACCCCGGAAACGGTTGACATCATTTACCCGCAGTGATCATCGTGGTTCGGCCGACCCGCCTCCTGCTGGTCGGCCGGGCATCCTGAACGCAGGTGGTTGCGCCGCCGATGTCAGAGTCCGTCCTGGTTGAACTCCAGAGGATCACGAAGAGCTACCCAGGCCAGATCGCGCTCGATGACGTCTCCATGCAGATTCAGCGTGGCGAGGTGCACGCCCTCGTTGGCGAGAACGGAGCGGGCAAGTCGACTCTGATCCGGGTGCTGGCCGGAGCCACCCAGCCTGATTCGGGTCGAATCGTCGTCGACGGTCGAGAAGATCGCCTCGGGGGGCCGGCGGCGGCGCGGGCACTCGGGTTCGCTGTCGTCCATCAGGAGCCCCAGATCGCTCCGAACCAGACTGTCACGGAGAACATCTTCCTTGGAGCGCTGCCGTCGCGACTCGGCGTGTTCGACCGCGCCGCAGCGGTCGCCCGAGCACGCCGGGTCCTCGAGCCCTTCGAGGTCGACGTTGATCCCCGACGGCGGATGGCGGACTACGGGGCGGCGGCACGTCGTGTTGTCGAGATCGCTCGGGCGGTCTCGCAGAACGCCCGCCTTCTCATACTCGATGAACCGACAGCGGCACTTCCGGCGGCCGAACGAGCGTCGCTCCTGACGCTCGTCCGCGAGTTCGCCTCGTCGGGCGGCAGCGTCCTCTACGTGTCCCACCATCTCGACGAGATCCTCGACGTCTCTGATACGGTCACCGCCCTGCGCAACGGACAGCACGCGGGGACGCGGCCTCGGGCGGAGGTAACTCGAGAGGTCGCGATCAGGATGATCCTCGGGACCAGTCTCGAAGCAGGCGAGAGTCGTGATCGACCCACGCCCGGCGCAGTCGTCCTCGATGTTGAGCGATTGGTCACCGAACGCGGGGGCTCTCCTCACGACCTCACGGTCCGCAGTGGTGAAATCGTCGGTCTGTTCGGACGGATCGATGCCGGGCACGAGCGTCTCGCACGGGCGGTGGCCGGTGTCACCCGGCCGAAGGCCGGACGGATGTGCCTGCGCGGCAAGGTCTACAGGCCTCGCTCTCCCCACGGGGCCCGGCGAGGGGGCGTCGGCTTCCTGCCCGGCGAGCGCAAGACGGAGGCCATCTTCGCTCATGCCAGTGTGACCGAGAACATCGTCGCGGGCGGCGCCATCGGGGTTGTCGGTGGTGGGTTCGTCCGGAGGAACGAGCGCCACGCGGTCGCAGACCGCTGGAGGAATCAGCTCGACATCAAGGTGCCGAGCGTTCGGAGATCGATCAGAACCCTCAGCGGTGGAAACCAACAGAAGTGCCTTCTCGCACGACTCCTGACCTTGAACCCGGCACTCCTCGTGCTCGAACATCCCACGTTCGGGGTCGACCTGGGAGCTCGGGTCGAGATCTACTCGACCATCTATCGAGCGACACGTGACGGCCTGGCGGTGCTCGTCGTCTCGGATGATCTCGACGAGCTGCAAGTTCTTGCAGACAGAGTCGTCGTCTTTCGAAACGGGGCCATACAGGGCGCGCTGAGCGGCGACGACATATCGAGTAACCGCATACTCGATATGGCCCTGTGAGAACGGTGAGACCAGCCCTCTTCTCAGAGGACCGACGGCCGAGTCGATGCCACCAACTCATGGCGCCGGGAGAACGTGTTCCTCACGATGGATGAGTCAGGAGCCCCACCGGACAAGGCATCCGCCGGCCACGGCAAATCGCGGGCATCAGGGCGGTGGCATCAGCGAGGGCGAGACGCCTACGCCGAGTTGGCGAGCCACCCTGCAGCAGTTCTGTTCGGGTTCCTGGTTGCGATGTGCGTTGCGCTCACCTTTGCCCATGACGCGTTTCTCACCCGCCCGAACCTGGTCGCCGTCGGCCTGGCCGTCAGCGTCGTGGGCATTGCCGCCGTGGGTCAGACCATCGTCATCGTTTCCGGTGGCCTTGATCTGTCGACAGAGTCCATCATTGCCCTGACCAGCGTGGTGGTCGCCGACCAGCTCCGCAACGGGATGCCGGTCGGCGTATCCCTGCTGGTGGGTCTGGGCGTCGGTGTCGGCGCCGGGCTGGTCAACGGGATGGTCGTTGCCTGGTTGGGCGTAAACCCTGTCATCACGACACTCGGGACTCTTGCCCTGTTGCGCGGACTCGCTCGAATCTACGCGGAGGGCAAGACCATCCGAGTATCCGACCCGACGATGCGCGATATCGGACTCCATGAGCTTCCCGGTGGTCTGCCGATTCCGGTTGTCGTGACGGTCGCGTGCTTCCTGATCGGGGGGGCCGTCATGATCTGGACGACTTTCGGTCGCAACGCGTACCTGATCGGCGACAACCTCGAGGCGGCGCGGCTCGCTGGGATCAGGATCTCGGTTTTCCAGATTGCGGTCTACGTCGTGGCGGGTCTCTTCGCCGCCATTTCCGGGATCATCTTCACGGCGTCGGTCGGCGCCGGGCTTCCGAACGGTGCCACTGGCACATCACTGACCGTCATCGCCGCCGTGATCCTGGGCGGCACGAGCCTCACCGGAGGGATCGGCCGTGTGGGCGGAACTCTCATCGGCGTCCTGGTGCTCGGAGTGATCGACAACGGACTGATCCTTCTCAACGTGAGCAGCGACTGGCAACTCGTCGCCGTGGGCGCCATTCTCATCGTCGCCGTTGCCTTGGACCAGAAACGGCTCGATTGAAAAGTTCCGTTGGGGTGGGTGTCCCGTCGCCGCTCGCGATCATGCCCAGTGTGGGCGCTCATATGAGCACCTACACTCTGCGATGATGGATCCGGTTGTGGACCCCACCGATCGACTGATCGACCCGCTCCGATCGTTGAAGTTGGCGCATATCGCCAAGCGCTACTACGAGGAGAACAAGAGCAAGGTCGAAATCGCCGACGAGTTCGGAATCTCTCGATTCCGAGTCGCCCGCCTCATCGATGACGCGTTGGCCGAGGGGATCGTGCGAATCGAGATCCGCACTCCAACCTCGATCGATGCCGACCTGTCGCTCGAGCTGGAGGGCCGGTTCCGCCTCGAGCGGGCAGTGGTCGCCACGGCCGCCGATTTCTCCGACGAGACCGGCGTTCGCCTGGCAGTTGCAAGGGTGGCTGCAGCCCTCGTCGCCGAGATCCTCACGAGCGACGACGTCGTCGGCATCGGCTGGGGGCGCACTCTCCACGATTTTGTCTCCGAGCTGCCAGCCCTCCCGCCGTGCACAGCCGTCCAGGTCGTCGGCGGAATGCCCGAGGTCGAACTGTGGATGAACTCTGTCGATCTCGTGCGGCGCTTCTCCGAGCGGGCCGAGGGCCCGATGCACACCTTCCTGTTGCCGTACCTGGTGAACGATGATCTCGTGGGTGCGGGACTGCAGTCCGATCCCGGCTTCGTCGCGGCGAAGAAGCTCTTCCGATCGCTGACCGTGGTGGTGGCCGGCGTCGGATCATGGGATCCCCCGCGATCGGGCTTGTTCGATCTACTCACGCCGACCGAGCGACACGAGATCCACGGGATGGGCGTGGTTGCGGACATGTTCGGCGCACTCATCGATGGATTGGGGAACATCGTGTCATCGCCCCTCGAAGCCCGCTCGACGGGGATCTCGGCGGACGATCTCGGGTTGGTGCCGTCGGTGATCGCCATCGCCGCGGGGGTGGACAAGGCCAAAGCGCTCGGAGCGGCTCTGCGCTCGGGCCTCATCTCCTCATTGGTGACCGATTCCGGTGTCGCCTCTGCTCTGCTCGAGGATGGGTCGGTCGACTGACATCGACCGGATTCATAGACCTTCGGAGACCGCTGAGTTGAGGGTCAGGGGTCCGGGCCCGTGCTCCAGGCCGTCCGAGCACACCACGGAGAGGCCGAGAAGGCCGTTCGCGACCCCAAGAATCGCGGCCGCATCGATTCCGTAGTAGGCGAACAGGTACGCGGCCCTGCCGCCGTGCGTGAAGGTGTCGCGAATCCCGACCTTGCGCAGTGTGGCGCCGAGTCCGTGCTCGGCTATCAGTTCGGCCACCGCCGTTCCCAGCCCTCCACGGGTGAGATGGTTCTCGACCGTGATGGCGGCTCCGGTTCTCGCGATGGACTCGAGCACCTGCGGGTCCGTGAAAGGCCTGAGTGTCGAGACGTTCAAGTGGGTCACGCCCACGCCGGCTGCGGCGAGGGCGGCGCAGGCACCGATGGCATGCTCGGTGGTGGCGCCGGTGCTGAGGACCGTGAGGTCGTCGCCTTTCGAAAGCAGGCGAGCCGCGTTGAACCGGAAGGGCTCGTCGAAATACCGTGGAACCTCCCCGCGGGGGAGGCGGCAGTACACGGGGCCTGCGATGTCGGGCAGGGCAGCGGGAAACGTCTCGACGTCCGTCGCGTCGGCCAGGCAGAGCACGGTCATGTTCGGAAGCCCGACCATCAACGAGATGTCGTCGGTTGCCTGATGCGTGATGCCTCCGGGCGTGGTGATTCCCGGGAGGAACCCGATGAGGCGTACCGGCAGGTTCGGGTAGGCGACGTTCAATGCGATCTGCTCGTACGGGCGTCTGGTCGCAAACACGCCGAACGATGGATAGAACGGCTCGAGCCCCTCGCGGGCGAGGCCGCTCAGGGCCCCGACGAGATTCTGTTCGGCCATGCCGAGCGAGAAGTACCGGTCGGGGAAGGTCTCGCGGAAGAGATCGGCCTCGACCGACCTCGTCAGGTCGTTGGTGACGCACACCACGCGCTCGTTGCGCCGCGCGTAGTCGACGAGGACGGACGCGAATGGCCGGTGGACCGTTCCCTTGACCGGGTTCATCGAGGTACGTCCTCATACAGCGGCGATGACGCCCTGAACTCCTCGGCCTCGCCAGGGCGAAATCGAATGAAGTGCGTCATGGAGTTGTCCCGACCCGCGATCGCCGGAAAGCCACGCGTCGGGTCTGTGCGGCATACCACGACGATCGGTAGGCCGCCGCCGTCGAGGGTGGCTGCACCGGCGATGGCAACCGGATCGTGTCCGTCGACCTCCCGTGCCGCACACCCGAAGGCAGCCACTTTTGCGGTCAACGATCCGACGGGCATGACCTCGTCCATAGGGCCGTCGACCTGCCAGCCATTGACATCGATCAGCACCCGGAGATTGTCGAGACCAAAGGCAGCGGCGGTCTGGAGTGCCTCCCATGTCTGGCCTTCCTGCGTCTCGCCGTCGCTGATCAGCACCCAGATCAGGCCGCGATGACCGCATCGTCTACGCCAGAGCGCACGGCCGACGCCGACCGACAACGCTTGGCCCAGTGATCCGCCCGTTACTTCGATCCCGGGGCTGTGCTCTGCTCCGATCATCTCCAGAGTCGTGCCGTCGGAGTTGTAGGTTGCCAGCGCGTCCGACGAGAGGCGGCCTGTCTCGATCAGAGCCGCGTAGACCGCGGTTGAGTAATGGGACGGGGACAGGATGAACCGGTCGTTCTCAGGAGTGTCATCGCCGTTGAAGGCGCCACCCCACTGATCCGGCGCCTCTGGTCTCGGGGTTCCCCGGAAAGGAGCGGGCAGGGTGTCGGCCGGTGGTGCTCCGAGCTTCATCAATCTGACGTACAGCGTCGCCAAGATGTCAGCCGAGGAGCACGCTTGAATGACGTAGCCCCCACGGTGCTCGACGGCGAGCTCCAGCCCCCGTCGCCGGATCATGGCGGCGACTCGATTGACTTCCGCGAGCCAGGAGTCTCCGTTCGCGGCTTCGTCAATCATCTGAGGGAAGCCTTTCGCCCAATGAAACACCGCTGGTCGCGGTTCTGCTCCGTCAAACGGCGCGGCCTTCAGCCAGCCTGCACCCTTGACGGGAACAAGTCTCCAATATAGCCTCATTAGCGCATTGCGCGTGCTCAGATGGGCGCAGATTGGGGGCACCTGATGGTGGGCAACCGAGCAGTCGCCTACGTGGAGCCGGGAACGGTCGACG
>Ga0209020_1003025_pt1 | contig 12355 bp, 4 predicted proteins | sample PinacodermBB_FD_187298 | JGI IMG/M metagenome (GOLD analysis project Ga0209020, IMG submission 187298) | Host-associated microbial community of the marine sponge Aplysina aerophoba from Gulf of Piran - sponge pinacoderm, lysed by bead... | ecosystem: Host-associated > Porifera > Sponge >...
GCTCTGGCCTTGGTCATCAACAAGCCTTTGTCATGGCGTACTCTCGTTTCCAGGGCGTCGATGAAAGCGATACAGTCGTCAATTTTGTTCAGCGCAAACAAGGCCCTGGCTTTTAATCGAGACACATTTATACACAGGGAAGGATGGGCACGGTGTCTACCCCATAGAACTTCAGCAGCATCCAGAGCATCCCCTGGATGGGTGCGCAGCAAGCTGAAAGCCTTGTCGATGTCGTCTTTTTCAGTGCGAGTGTGCCCCGGGTAGTGCTGCCCTGGGTAGTGTTGAGAAGACCTTCGGCTCAGCGGTCGCTGTCTATAGTCTCTATCCTCCCCCTCCTCCCCCCGGGCGAAAGAGTGTCCTTGGCAAGGCGTAGAGGCGGCGTTCTCCAGATGATGCTGTTTGCCGCGTAGGGAGGAGGCATGTTGATAGCCCCCGCTGCTCTGGCAATACCCTGATGGATTCATAGTGTTGACACCCCTGGTTTCGATTCCGTGCCAGCAGGCCGCTGGTGTTGATGTTGAGAGAAGACGGGTGCCTTGGACTGCCATGGAGGGGCGTTGGTTCAGAAATTGGTCAGGCCAGCTGTCGCAGCCGCCAGAGGAACGGACCATGAATGCTTGTCGCAGCAGGGCCTGTCCAAAGAGGCAGAGACTGGAAGCGCGGCCTTTTCTTGTCGATAAAAGCCTCAATACAGGTCAGTGCGTCAACGGGTACTGCTGCGCGCGTGTTGTGCGCAGGTAGGCCAGCCGCTCCTGCTCCTGCGCGCGCCAGCGCTGATTTTTTTCCATCTGCTGACGGCTGGGAGCAATCTTGTTGGCCATGTCAAAGAGAAAGCGTGCTGCAGGTCTCAGCCTCCTTACAGCCTCGCGTTGCATGCCGCGTTCTTGCAACAGGGCCTGGGGCCAGCATGACAACAAACGCAGACAATGCGCCAGCTGACTGATGCAGGAGGCATTCATGAACCCGCTTCTCTCTATCGCAAGGACAGCCGTATGGATGGCTTTGCCAAGCAGCTTTGAGTGCGCGGGAGAAAGACTCTCTGGCTCCAGAAGTTCAGCCCAGTAGCGGACACTCAGACACAAATGGGTTTCAGCTCCAGGGAAGCTGCGGGCTTCGAGGCGCAGCTCATCAAATGCTGGCCAGTTTCCCTTCTGTATAAACAAGGAGGCCAGAGTCAGTTCAATATCCCTGTCATCACAGGGCGTGTTTTCCCGCCCGCCGGCCGCGCGGGTGCGCAGTCTCGTGTAGATGGCCAAGGCCTGTTCCAGATTCTGGTCGCCCTCCTTGAGCTGGAGAAGTCGCCCGAGGGACAACTCAATGTCCTTGTCATCACAGGGTGTATCGACCAGTCCCCCGGCGGCACGGGCGCGCAGCCGGGTAGAAATAGTCAAGGCCCGTTCCAGATTGTCGGCTCCTCCCCGCAGCGCGAGAAACCGTCCGAGTGACAACTCAACAGCCCTGTCATGACAGGGCGTGTTTTCCCGCCCGCCGGCCGCCCAGGCACGCAACCGCGTATAGATGGCCAAAGCCTGCTCCATATCCTGCTCATCTCCCTTGAGCTCAAGAAGCCGCCCGAGGGACAACTCAATGTCCTTGTCATCACAGGGGGCGTTCAGCCTTCCGGCGGCACGGGCGCGCAGCCTGGTGTAGATAGTCAAGGCCTTTTCCAGATTGTCGGCTCCTCCCCGCCGCTCGAGAACCCGCCCGAGTGTCAACTCAATATCCTTGTCATGACAGGGCGTGTTTTCCTGTCCTCCGGCCGCCTGGGCGCGCAGCCTTGTAAAGATAGCCAAGGCCTTTTCCAGCCGGTCTTCTCCTCCCATGAGCTCAAGGACCCTGCCAAGGGCCAGCTCAATATCCTTGTCATTACAGGGGGTGTTCACCCTTCCACCGGCACTGGCGGTGCGCAATTGGGTAAAGATAGCCAAGGCCTTTTCCAGTCTGTCTTCTCCCCCCATGAGCTGGAGATGTCTGCCAAGGGCCAGCTCGATCTCCTTGTCATCAGAGGGGACGTTCACCCTGCCGCCTGCACTGGCGGTGCGCAGTTGGGTAAAGATAGCCAGGGCCTTTTCCATATTGTCCGCTCCCCCCATGAGCTGGAGATGTCTGCCAAGGCCGAGTTCAATATCCTTGTTATTACAGGGGGTGTTTACCCTGCCGGCAGCCGCCTGGGTACGCAGCCGGGTAAAGATAGCCAGGGCCTTTTCCATATTGACCGTCCCTCCCATGAGCTGAAAATGCTTGCCAAGAGTCAGTTCAATATTCTTGTCATTACAGGGAGTGTTTATGCTTCCGCCAGCCATCCGGGTGCGCAGCCCGGTAAAGATAGCCAGCGCCTGCCGCAGATTGTCCTCTCCCCCCATGAGCTCGAGGTGTCTGCCGAGGGCTATCTCAATTTCCTTGTCATGACAGGGGGTGTTTGCCCTTCCGGCTGCACGCCAGGTACGCAGCCGGGTAAAGATGGCCAGGGCCTGTTGCAGATTGTCCGCGCCGCCCATGAACTGGAGATGTCGGCCAAGAGCCAGCTCAATCTCCTTGTCATCACAGGGGGTGTCGGCCCGTCCCCCCGCAGCCCGGGTGCGCAGCCGGGTAAAGATCACCAGGGCTTTTTGCAGATGTTCTGCTCTCCCCATGACCTGGAAGTGCCTGCCAAGCGTCAGCTCAATATCCTTGTCATCACAGGGCGTGTTTTCCCGCCCTCCGGCCGCGCGAGTGCGTAGCCGTGTGTAGATAGCCAGGGCCTTTTCCAGATTGTCTTCTCCTCCCATGAGCTGAAGAAGTCTGCCAAGGGCCAGGCCGTGAGTCCTGTGGTCTTTGTAGGCCAGCTGGTGCCTGGTATAGAGATATTGGAAAACTGGCAAAGCTTCGTTGAAACAGCCCTTGGTTTGCAAAGCTCTGGCTTTGGCCATCAACAAGCCTTTGTCATTGCGCACGCGCGTTTCCAGGGAATTGATGAAAGCAATACAGTCGTCAAGTTTATGAAGCTGAAACAAGGCCCTTGCTTTGACAAGAAAGACAGGGATACGGGGGGAGGCATAGGTACTGTCTCTATCCAGCAGAGCTTCAGCAGCATCCAGAGCATCCCCTGGATGGGTGCGCAGCAAGCTGAAAGCTTTGTCGATGTCGTCTTGTTCAGTGCGAGTGAGCCCCGGGTAGTGTTGCCCTGGATACTGTTGCCCTGGATAGTGTTGCCCCGGGTAGTGCTGCCCCGGGTAGTGCTGCCCCGGGTAGTGTTGCCCTTGATAGTGCTGCCCCGGGTAGTGTTGCCCTGGATAGTGCTGCCCTGGATAGTGTTGCCCTGGATAGTGCTGCCCTGGATAGTGCTGCCCTGGATAGTGTTGCCCCGGGTAGTGCTGCCCTGGATAGTGTTGAGAGGACCTTTGGCTCAGCGGTCGCTGTCTATAGTCTCTATCCTCCCCCTGGGCGAAAGAGTGTCCTGGGCCAGAAGCAGAGGCGGCGTTCTCCAGATGATGCTGTTTGCCGCGTAAGGAAGAGGCATGTTGATAGCCCCCGCTGCTCTGGCAATACCCTGATGGATTCATAGTCTTGACACCCCTGGTTTCGATTCCGTGCCAGCAGGCCACTGGTGTTGCGGTTGAAAGGAAGACGGGTGCCTTGGACTGCCATGGAGAGGAGCTGGTTCAGATATTGGTCAGGCCAGCTGTCGCAGCCGCCAGAGGAACAGACAATGAATGCTTGTCGCAGCTGCCGGGCCTGTCCAAAAAGCAGGGAACGAGGCTGTTCTTGCCAATGAATGCGTCAGCACTGGTCAGTATGTCAACGGGTGTTGACGGTCTCGTGCAGCCTGCTGGCGTGACAGCAAAGCCCGCAGTTTTTGTTCCTTTGCTCGCCAGCGCTGATTTTTTTCCATGAGTTGACGACCGGGAGCAATCACCTCGGCGATATCAAAGAGAAATTTTGCTGCGGCCTGCAATCCCCTCACATCTTTATGTTGTATGCCACATTCTTTCAACAGGGCACCCGGCCAGCATGACAACATACGAAGACAATGTGCCAGCTGACTGATGCAGGACGCATTCATGACCCCACTCGCCTCTATGGCAAGGACGGCATACTTGAGTGCCTGTGCCAGAAGTCTCAAGTGCCTGGCAGCAATGTTGCAGGTTCCCAAAAGTTCAGCGTAGTAACGAACACTGAGGCACAAATCTGGTTCAAATCCTGGAAAACGGCGGGGTTCAATGCGCAGCGCATCAAACTCTGGCCAGTTTTCTCTTTCTATGGCCAGGACGGCCAAAGCCAGTTCAATCTCCTTGTCATTACAGGGGGTGCAAGCCTTGCCCCCGGCTGCCTGGGTGCGCAGCCGCGTGTAGATAGCCCAGGCTTGTTTCAGATGCTGCTCGCCTCCCTTGAGCTGATGAATCCGTCCGAGGCATAACTCAATGTCCTTGTCATCACAGGGCGTATTGACCTTGCCTGCTGCGGCCCGGGTGCGCAGCCTCGTGTAGATGGCAAGGGCCCGTTCCAGATTCTCGGCTCCTCCCCGAAGCTCGAGATTCCTGCCGAGGGACAACTCAATTTCTTTGTTGTTACAGGGCGTATTTTCCCGCCCTCCAGCCGCACGAGCGCGCAGCCTCGTATAGATGGCCAGGGCCTGGTCCTGATTGTCAGCCCCTCCCATGAGCTCGAGATGTCGGGCAATGGTGAGCTCAATTTCCTTGTCATCACAGGGCGTATCGACCTTGCCAGCAGCTTGAGCGCGCAGCCTCGTGTAGATAGCCAGAGCCTGTTCCAGATTGTCCGCACCCCCCCGAAGCTCAAGATGCCTGCCGAGGGTCAATTCAATATTCTTGTCATTGCAGGGCGTGTTTTTCTGGCCCCCGGCTGCCTGGGCGCGCAGCCTCGTAAAGATAGCCAGGGCCTGGTCCTGATTATCGGCTCCTCCCATCCGCTGCAAATGCCGGCCAAAGGTCAGTTCGATGTCCCTGTCATGACAGGAGGTGCCGGTCCCCCCTCTGGCCGTCCGGGAGCGTAGCCGTGCGTAGATGGCCGAGGCCTCTTTTATATTGTCCGGGCCCCCCATAAGCTCAAGATGTCTGCCCAGGGCCAGCTCAATCTCCTTGTCATGACAGGGTGTGTCTATCCTTCCGCCCGCGCTGTCGGTGCGCAGCCTCGTATAAATAGCCAGGGCCTTTTGCATATTGTCCTCGCCTCCCATGAGCTCAAGATGTCTTCCCAGAGCCAGTTCAATGGTCTTGTCATTACAGGGGGTGTTGGCCCTTCCGGCGGCAGCCAGGGTGCGAAGCTGGGTGAAAATCGTCAGGGCCTTGCTCATATTGTCCAGGCCACCCATGGCCTGGAGGTGTCGACCAAGAGCCAGCTCAATGTCCTTGTCATGGGAGGGGGTGTTCATCCGTCCTCCCGCACGCCAGGTACGCAGCCGGGTAAAAATGGCCAGGGCCAGGTCCTGATTGTCCTCGCCTCCCATGATCTTGAGATGTCTGCCAAGAGTCAGTTCAATATCCTTGTCATTACAGGGGGTATTTGTCCGTCCGCCGGCCGCGCGGGTGCGCAGCCTTGTAAAGATAGCCAGAGCCTTGTGCAGATTGTCCGCGCCCCCCATGAGCTGAAGATGTCTGCCGAGAGCCAATTCAACGTCCTTGTCATTACAGGGGGTGTTTTCACTGCCGCCGGCCATCAGGGTGCGCAGTCTCGTATAGATAGCCAGGGCCTTGTGCAGATTGGCCGCGCCCCCCATGCGCGCAAGATGTGTGCCGAGAGTCAATTCCACTTCCTTGTCATTACAGGGGGTGTTTTTCCTTCCGCCAGCCATCCGGGTGCGCAGGCTCGTATAGATAACCAGAGCCTTTTCCAGATTGCCCTCTCCTGCCATGATCTCGAGATGTCTGCCAAGGGACAGCTCAATATTCTTGTCATCACAGGGGGTGTTGATGCGTCCTCCAGCCGCCCGGGTGCGCAATCTGGTGTAGATAGCCAGGGCCTTTTCCAGATTGTCTGTTCCCCCCATGAGCTGGAGATGTCTGCCAAGGGTCAGTTCAATCTCCCTGTCATCACAGGGAGTGTTTATCTGTCCTCCCGCACTCCGGGCACGTAGCCGGGTAAAGATAGCCAGGGCCTGGTGCAGATTGTCTGCGCCCCCCATGAGCGCAAGATGTCTGCCGAGAGTCAATTCAACTTCCTTGTTGTTACAGGGGGTGTTCCCCCTTCCGCCTGCCAGCCGGGTGCGCAGGCTCGTATAGATAGCCAGGGCCTTTTCCAGATTGCCCGCTCCCCCCATGATCTGGAGATGTCTGCCAAGGGTCAGCTCAATATCCTTGTCATCACAGGGGGTGTTTACCCGTCCTCCCGCCGCCCGGGTGCGCAATCTGGTGTAGATAGCCTGGGCCTGCTGCAGGTTGTTCGCCCCTCCCATGATCTGGAGATGTCTGCCAAGGGTCAGCTCGATATCCTTGTCATTACAGGGGGTGTTTATCTGTCCTCCCGCCGTCAGGGTGCGCAGCCGGGTAAAGATCGTCAGGGCTTGGTCCAGATTGTCTGCTCCCCCCATGCGTTGGAGAAGCCGTCCAAGGCCCAGGCCGTGTACCTTGTGATCTTTGCAGGTCAGCTGGTGATTGACATACAGATGTTGGAACAGCCTCAAGGCTTCATCGAAGCAGCCCTTGTCTTCCAGGGCTCTGGCTTTGGTCATCAACATGCCTTTGTCATTGCGCACTCTCGTTTCCAGGGAGCTGATGAAAGCAATGCAGTCGTCAATTTTGCCCAGCTGCAACAAGCACCTCGCTTTTAACTGATAAATACGCAGACAGAGGGAACGGGAACGGGAGGCATCCTTGCTGTCCAGGAGAACCTCAGCTGTTGCCAGAGCGCGCTGAGGATGGGTGCGCAGCAGGCTGAAAGCCCTGCCAATCTCGTCTTGCTCGCGTGCGCGCGCCTGCTCCGGGTAGTGTTGGGGAGACCTTTGGCTCAGCGGCCGCTGTCTGGCGTCTCTATCCGCCCCCTGGAAGAAATAGCGTCCCTGGTCAGGCACAGAGGTGGAATGCCCCGGCTGAGGCTGTTTGCCGCGCAAGGAAGAGGCATGCCTGTAGTCACGGCTTCTCCCACAATACCCTGATGGATTCATAGTGTTGATGGCCCTTGCTCCGGTTCTGTGCCAGCAGTAGCTGGCGTTGAGAGGCGAGATGAGCGTGTTGGATGCTGATGGAGGGGAGTTGGTTCAGATATTGGTCGGGCCAGCTGTCGCAGCCGCCAGAGGAACAGACAATGAATGCTTGTCGCAGCTGCCGGGCCTGTCCCAAAAAGCAGGGAGCGAGGCTTTTGTGCTGGTGACAGCGTCAACAGGGGGCCGTGCGTCAACCGAGACTACTGCGCCGGCGTTGTTTGCATGAAATAGTGGGAAGCCAATTCATTGGCTTTCTGTTCCCACACAGCATCTTCAAAGAACGCCTTGGGTTTCACAAATCTCTCCCACCCCAAACAGCCAGGCAGGTGTTGTGTGGCCATTGCTTTGAAAAAGCCATCAAGTCGCCGACAGTAGACGCAGGATGCAAGCGCAGGGTATCGCACCAATATCCAATGTCATCAGAGCGGTTGTGCTCGTGCTTTGTGCTGCCGCAACAGCAAGGCCCGCAGTTCCTTCTCCTGCTCTCGCCAGTGCTGATCTTTTTCCATTCGCTGACGGCAGGGAGCAATCCTCTCGGCCATATTAAAGAGGAATTTTGCTGCGCTGTTCAATCGCCTCACATCCTGGCGTTGAATGCCTCGTTCTTGCAACAGGACGTCCGGCCAGCATGACAACACACGGATACAATGCGCCAGCTGACTGAGGCAGGAGGCATTCACGAACCCGCTTTTCTCCATGGCAATGACGCCAGAACGTATCGCGTTTCCCAGAAGCCTTGAGTGTACGCAAGCTATGTTTTTTGCCCCCAGAAGTTCACGCAAGTAGCGGACGCTCAGACACAAATGTGGTTCAAATCCGGGGAAACGGCGAGCTTCGAGTCGCAGTTGATCAAACTCTGGCCAGTTTCCCCGCTCGGTAAAAAAGGCGGCTAAAGCCAACTCAATGTCCTTGTCATCACCGGGCGTGTGGTCCAGCCCACCTGCGGCCCGGGTATGCAGTCGGGTAAAGATAGCCAGGGCCTGTTCCAGATTGTCTTTCCCTCCCATAAGCGCAAAATGCTTGCCGAGTGTCAATTCAATATCCTTGTCATCACAGGGGGTGTTGGCTCTTGCGCCGGCGCGCGAAGCGCGCAGCCTTGTGTAGATGGCCAAGGCCTTTTCCATATTGTCTGCTCCCCCCCGTATCTGGAGATGTCTGGCAAGGATCAGCTCAATATCCTTGTCATTACAGGGGGTGTTCACCCATCCTCCCGCCGCCCGGGCGCGCAGCCTCGTATAGATAATCCTGGCCTTTTCCATATTCTCCGGGCCACCCATGCGCTGGAGACATATGCCAAGGGCCAGCTCAATCTCCTTGTCATCACAGGGGATGTTTGCCCTTCCGCCAGCGGCCCTGGTGCGCAGCCTTGTGTAGATAGCAAGAGCCTGTTGCAGATGGTCCTGGCCATCCATGATCTGGAGATGGCGGCCAAGGGTCAGCTCAATGTCCTTGTCATTACAGGGCGTGTTTACCCTTCCGCCGGCGGCCTGGGTGCGTAGCCTCGTATAGATAGCCAGGGCCTTTTCCAGATTGTTTATGCCCCCCATGCACTGCAGACACCTGCCGAGGGCCAGCTCAATGTCCTTGTCCTCACAGGGGGTGTCTTGCCTTCCGGCAGCCGCCCGGGTGCGCAGCCGGGTAAAGATAGCCAGGGCCTGTTGCAGATTGTCTTCTCCCCCCATGAACTGCCGATGTCTGCCAAGGGCCAGTTCAATCTCCTTGTCATTACAAGGGGTGCCCACCCGTCCCCCTGCCGCCCGGGTACGTAACCGGGTCAAGATAGCCAGGGCCTTGTCGCGATTGTCCGAGCCACCCAGGCTCTGGAGATTTCTGACAAGGCTCAGTCCGTACGTCTTGTGATCTTTGTCAGTCGCTCTGTAATTTGCGTAAAGATGTTGGAAAAGCGGTAAAGCTTCACTGAAACAGCCCTTGGCCTGTAAAGCTCTGGCTTTGGCCAGTAACAGGCTTCTTTCATTGCGCATCCTTGTTCCCTGGCAATCGATGAATGCAATGCAGTCGTCAATTCTGTTGAGGTGAAACAAGGCCCTGGTTTTTAACAGCACAACCTGGAAAAAGAGGGAGGGCTGTTGTGCTCTGCGGCTGTCCAATAGACCTTCAGCGGCATCCAGAGCACGCTGAGGATGGGGTTGCAGATAGCCGAAAGCGGTGCGAATTTCATCTTGTACCAGCACAGCGGTTCCAGTGCGCTCGTGCCAGGGCTTTTGTTCGTGTGTGTGAGGGTATGCCGGGTAGTGTTGGGGTGTGCGTTGGCGCAGGGGTTGCCGCCCATAACCTTTGCTTTTTCCCTGAGCGAAAGACTCTCTTTCGTCAGGTACACCAGAGTCAGGGCAGCCAGGGCCTCCCTGTCTGCGGCCTGGAAAAAACGTGCGGCTGTAACCTCTGTTCCCCCAGTTATATCCGGATGAATATGAATCCATTGTCTTGAGAGGCCTCGTTCAGATTGATGTCGGCAGGTCGCTTGCGCCGGGAACCTGCGGGAGACCTGGACCGCACTGTAGGCGAATCTGTTCCGGGGAAAGTCACAGCTGTGGACCTGGCTGTCAGGCCTGCTGTCAGGAGAAGCTTGCTTGCGCAGAGCATGTCCCGGGAGGGCGGGAAAAAAAGCAATGTTTTTGCCGCAGGTGGCAGGTGGCAGGTGCAGACAAAAGTACAGATGCCGGTGCCAACGGCAACAGCAGGGCTTGCGCCCTGTGTCGTTACGAGAGCAAGGCCAGCAGCGCCCGCTCCTTTGTGCGCCAGTGCTGATCTTTCTCCATCCGCTGACGGCAGGGAGCAATCATGTCGGCCGTATCAAAGAGAAATTTCGCAGCCGGGTTCAAGCTCTTCACATCTTTGCGTTGCATGCCGCGTTCGTTCAACAGGACATCCGGCCAGTACGACAACAAACGAATACAATGCGCCAGCTGACTGATGCAGGAGGCATTCATGAACCCGCTTTTTTCCATTGCAAGGACGGCAGATTGTATCGCTTTCCCCAGAAGCCTTGAGTGCGCAGGAGAACAGTTCTCTGTCTCCAGAAGTTCACGCCAGTAGCGGATGCTCAGACATAAATGCCGTTCAAATCCAGGAAAACCGTGGGCTTCGAATTGCAATGCATCAAACGCTGGCCAGTTTCCTTCCGCGATGTACAAGGTGGCCAAAGTCAGCTCAATGTCCTTGTCATTACCAAGTGTGTCTGGCTGTCCTCCGGCTGCCCGGGTGCGCAGTCTTGTCAAGATCGCCAAGGCTTTTTCCAGATTGTCCGGGCCTCCCATCTTTTCGAAAACTGTACCCAGGGCCAGTTCAACGTCTTTGTCATCACAGGGGGTGTTTTCCTGCCCGCCGACCGCACGAGCGCGCAGCCGGGTAAAGATGGCCAGCGCCTGTTCCAGATTTTTGACTCCCCCCATGAGCTGGAAATGTCTGCCAAGGGCCAGCTCAATGTCTTTTTCATTACAGGGGGTGTTCGCCCTTCCGGCCGCATGCCAGCTGCGCAGTTGGGTAAATATAGCCCCGGCCTTTTTCAGATTGTCGGCTCCTCCCATCAGCTGCAAATGGCGACCGAGGGCCAACTCAATGTCCTTGTCATTACAGGGGGTGTTTATCCGTCCCCCCGCATGCCGGATACGCAGCCGGGTAAAGATAACCAGAGCCTGTTGCAGATTGTCCGGGCCATCCATGATCTGGAGATGGCGGCCAAGGGCCAGCTCAATCTCCTTGTCATTACAGGGGGTATTGGCCCGCCCGCCAGCAGTTTGAGTGCGCAGCCGGGTAAAGATAACCAGAGCCTTTTCCAGATTGTCCGGTCCCCCCAGAAGCTGGAGACATCGGCCGAGGGCCAACTCAATGTCCTTGTCATTACAGGGGGTGTTTATCCGTCCACCCGCATGCCAGGTGCGCAGCCGGGCAAAGATAGTCATGGCCTGGTGCAGATTGTCCGGGCCACCCATGAGCTGGAGATGGCGGCCAAGTGCCAGCTCAATCTCCTTGTCATTACAGGGGGTATTGGCCCGCCCGCCAGCAGCTTGGGTGCGCAGCCGGGTAAAGATAACCAGGGCCTTTTCCAGATTGTCCGGTCCCCCCGGAAGCTGGAGACATCTGCCGAGGGCCAACTCAATGTCCTTGTCATTACAGGGGGTGTTTATCCATCCACCCGCGTGCCAGGTACGCAGCCGGGTAAAGATAGCCAGAGCCTTGTGCTGATTGTCTGTTCCCCCCATGAGCTGGAGGTGTCTGCCAAGGGTCAGCTCAATTTCCTTGTCATTACAGGGGGTGTTTGTCTTTCCGGCGGCGGCCTGGGTGCGCAACCTCGTATAGATAGCCAGGGCCTTGTCCTGATTCTCCGAGCCACCCATGCGTTGAAGAAGCCTGCCAAGGCCGAGACTGTACGTCTTGTAATCTTTTTCAGTCGTGCTGTGATGGGCGTAAAGATATTGGAAAAGCGGTAAAGCTTGATTGAAACAGCCCTTGGCCTGTAAAGCTCTGCCTTTGGCCAGTAACAAGCTTCTTTCACTGCGCATGCTTGTGCTCAGGGAATCGATGAAAGCAATGCAGTCGTCAATTTTGTTGAGGTTAAACAATGCCCTGGCTTTTAACAGCACGACCTGGATAAAGAGGGAGGGCTGTTGTGTACTGTAGCTGTCCCATAGAGCTTCAGCGGTATCCAGAGCACGCTGAGGATGGGTTTGCAGATAGCGGAAAGCCGTGCGAATTTCATCTTGTGCCAGCACAGCTGCCTGGCTGTGCCCGTGCCAGAGTTCTTGTTCGTGTGTGCGCGTGTGTGCCGGGTAGTGTTGGGGAGTGCGTTGGCGCAGCGGTCGCCGCCCATACCCTCTGCTTTCTTCTCGCGTGACAGACTCTCTTTTGCCGGGTGCACCAGAATCCGGACGCCCAGGGCCTCCCTGTCTGGAACCTGGAAGAGATGTGCGGCTGTAACCCCCGTTTCTCCCGCAATATCCTGACGAATTCATTGTCTTGAAAAGCCTCGTTCAGATGGACACCGGCAGGTCGCTTGCGCCGGGAACCTGCGGGAGATCTGGACCGCCGTCGAGGTGAATCTGTTCCAGGGATAGTCGCAGCTGTGGACCTGGCCGTCAGGCCTGCTGCCAGGAGAAACTTCTTGCGTAGAGCATGTAAAGAGGCCGGGAGCGAAAGCAATGTTTTTGCCGCAGGTGACAGGTGACAGGTGACAGGTGACAGGTGACAGGTGACAGGTGA
>Ga0209020_1003027_pt1 | contig 12346 bp, 13 predicted proteins | sample PinacodermBB_FD_187298 | JGI IMG/M metagenome (GOLD analysis project Ga0209020, IMG submission 187298) | Host-associated microbial community of the marine sponge Aplysina aerophoba from Gulf of Piran - sponge pinacoderm, lysed by bead... | ecosystem: Host-associated > Porifera > Sponge >...
TTGCCGGGACCGGCGCGTTCGTCTCGCCGTCCCACACCTGTGCATCGGTTATTGCTATTCGCGACATCGCTTCCTCCCTGCTCTGCCTGCCTACCGGCCGGGCGGGCCGCGACCGGAAGCCGCAAGTGTGCTCCTCGGACGGCGAGACTGCAATTACTCGGGCGGTGCCGGCCGCCTCCCGTCAGGACAGCGGATGGGCGAGGGCGGCCTCCAGCTCGGCGAGCGCCTGGGCTTCGGTCTCGACCTTGATCGTCACCATGCCCATGGCGCGGGCCGGCTTCAGGTTGATGCCGAGATCGTCGAGGAAGACGCAGGCCTGCGGCGCCACGCCCAGCCGCTCGCAGGCGAGGCGGTAGAAGGCAGGCTCCGGCTTGCGCATGCCCGCCTCGCGCGACTCCACTACCGTGTCGAACAGCGCCATCGCCTCGGCGATCTGGCGGGCGCGCGGGCTGTCCTCGCCGGGCGCGCGCATATTGTTGGTGAGGCAGGCGGTCCGGTAGCGGGCCGCGACCGCCCGGAGCGCCGCCACCATCCCCGGCCGCACCGGGCCCTGGATGAGGTCGAGGATTTCGCCCGCGTCCAGCCGGTAGCCGAGCGCCGCCGCCTCGGCCTCGAAGCGCCGGCAGAACCCGTCCCGGTCGATCTCGCTGCGCTCGAACAGCGCCCAGGCATTGCCGTCCGGATTGCGGCTGTTGATGCGCCGGACCGCGCCCTGCGGCAGGCCGTTGGCGCGCTCGTATCGGGCGAAGGCGTCGAATGGGCTCTCCGTCAACACCCCGCCGAAGTCCCACAGCACGGCCTCGATTGTCATGGTGCGCCTCCCCGGAGCCGGGCGGGACTGAGCGTCGCCTTGTCGAGACCGAGATCGCGGATCTCGGGCGGCAGGCCCTCGCCGGCCACGAGCGACGCAACCGTCATGCCCATGGCGGGCGCAGTCTGGATGCCGTAGCCCCCCTGGCCCGCGCACCAGAAGAAGCCCGAAACGTCAGGGTCGAAGCCCGCCACCAGCGTCTTGTCGGCGACGAAGCTGCGCAGGCCCGCCCAGCGCCGCTCGATTCGGCGGATGCTGAAGTTCGTTGCGCCCTCGATACGGTCCACCGCCATCGCCACGTCGATCTCTTCCGGCTGCGCATCGCAGGGCGGCGAAGGCGTCTCGTCGGCGAGCGAGCCCAGCACGCGGCCCGATTCCGGCTTGAAATAGAACTGCTCATCGACATCGACCGCCATCGGCCACTCGCCGGTTTCCGCCTCGAAAGTGAAGGCGGTCCGCCGCTTCGGCACCAGCCCGACAGGCTGCGCGCCGGCAAGCGCCGCCACCTCGTCCACCCAGGCGCCGGCGGCGTTCACCACGATGCGCGCCTCGACCTCCTCCCCGCCCCGGAGCGCCACCCGCCAGCCGTCCGCCGTCTGCGCCAGCCCTTCCACCTCCGCGTTGCGGCGGAGCGGCACGCCGGCGAGGAAGCCCCGGTGCAGGGCGTGAATGTCGATATCGGAAGCCTCCGGCTCATGCACGCCGCCGGCCACATAATCCGGGCGGAGCGCGGGAATCAGCCGGCAGACTTCGCTGCTGTCCAGCATCCGGATTTCCGGGACGAACCGCCGGCCGTCGCGGAAGGCGCCTTCCAGCGAATCCGACTGGTCGGCGCGCCCGAACAGGACAAGGCCGCGGGGCGTCAGCAGCGGCACCTCTGAGAAACCGTCGGGGGGCTCATCGAAAAACGGCTTCGAGGCGACCGTCAGCGCCCGGATCGCGGCATTGCCGTAAGCCTGCGTGTAGAGCGCCGCCGAACGGCCGGTGGTGTGGTAGCCCGGCTGGTCCTCGCGCTCCAGCAGCAGCACATCGAAACGCTGGGCGAGGAAATGCGCGGCGGACGCCCCGGCCATGCCGGCGCCGATCACGACGATGTCAGGCATGGGCGGTTTTTCCAGGCGCCGGCGCGGCGGCGGAGCAATTCGGCTGCGGACGGGCATCGGGCGGCATCGGGCGTTTCTCCGGCCTGCGTTGCGCGAACCGCCTTGGCTGTCGCATCGGGCGGTTTTGCCCTATATAATGCATCCTGTTCTTGACCTCCCGTGGATATGGCGCATCGCTTCCATGCTGTCCCGCCTGCTCGGCCTGTTTTCAGCCAATATGGCCATCGACCTCGGCACCGCGAACACGCTGGTTTATGTCGAGGGCCGCGGCGTCGTGCTCGACCAGCCGTCGGTGGTGGCGATCGGCCAGTTCAAGGGCCGCAAGAAAGTAATCGCCGTCGGCGACCAGGCGAAACAGATGATGGGCCGCACGCCGGGCTCGATCGAAACCATCCGGCCGCTTCGCGACGGCGTCATTGCCGATTTCGAGGTCGCCGAGGAAATGATCAAGCACTTCATCCGGCAGGTGCACAATCGACGCGGTTTTGCGAGTCCGCAGATCGTCATTTGCGTGCCTTTCGGATCGACCGCCGTCGAGCGCCGGGCGATCCAGGAATCGGCGGAAAGCGCCGGGGCAAGGCGGGTGTTCCTGATCGAGGAGCCGATGGCGGCAGCCATCGGCGCCGGGCTCCCGGTCACGGAGCCGACCGGTTCGATGGTCGTCGATATCGGCGGCGGCACCACGGAGGTCGCGGTGCTCTCGCTCGGCGACATCGCCTATGCAAGTTCGGTGCGTATCGGCGGCGACAAGATGGACGACGCGATCATCGCCTATATCCGCCGCCACCATAACCTGCTGATCGGCGAGGCTTCGGCGGAAGGAATCAAGAAGGAACTCGGTTCCGCCACGATGCCGACAGGCCCCGAGGAACGGCAGATGCCGATCAAGGGCCGCGACCTTCTGAACGGCGCGCCGAAGGAAATCCTGATTACCGAAAGCCAGATCGCCGAAGCGTTGGCCGATCCCGTGGCGCAGATCGTCGAGGCGGTGAAGGCCGCACTGGAGAACACGGCGCCCGAACTTGCCGCCGACATCGTCGACCGCGGCATTGTGTTGACCGGCGGCGGCGGCCTGCTTGCCAATATCGACAAGGAGATCCGCAACGCGACCGACCTGCCGGTCTCGGTGGCCGAAGAGCCGCTGTTCTGCGTCGCACTCGGCACGGGGCGCTGCCTCGAGCATATGGGAGCGCTGGAGCGGGTCCTGATCAGCTAGGGGAGCTGCCTATTGCAGGAGCACCGCGCGGGACCGGAGGTCAAGGCCGAAACGCCAGTCCAGGCGACCCTGCGCCGGGCCATGTTCGTCCTGCTCGTCACCATTGCCCTGGGTGCGCTCGTCATCGGAAAAGCCGAAGTCTATGTCTTCGACTGGGTCAAGGGCGCCGTCGGAGACCTGCTGGCCCCCGTTCTCCACGCTGTAACCGTGCCCGTACGGGCCGCGCGCGACGTTGGCAGCAATCTCGGCCGCGTCGCGGCGCTGACCGAGGAGAATTCCCTGCTCCGGGCGGAGAATGCGCGCCTGCGCCAGTGGCAGATGCTCGCGCGGCGGCTCGACGGCCAGAATCGCGAGTTGCGCCGTTTGCTGCGCTTCGACGCCGGAGAAGAGGTCCGCACGATCGCCGCGCGCGTGATCGCCGACACTGGCGGTCCCTACGCCCGCAGCCTGCTGATGGATGCCGGCGGCCGTCAGGGCGTTCGTCCGGAGCAGGCGGTGATCTCGGCCGAGGGGCTGGTCGGACGGGTGATGTCTGCGGGGGTCCGCAGTGCGCGTGTGCTGCTGATTACCGACCGGCGCTCGCATGTGCCCGTGCTGGCTGGCCCGAACCGTGTCCACGCCATTCTCGTGGGCGACAACGGCATCCGTCCCCACCTGCGCTTCCTTCCCCGGAACGCCGCATTGGCGCCCGGGGATGTCGTCGTCACGTCAGGCCGCGGAGGCGTGTTCCCCCCGGGACTGCCCGTAGGCGATGTCGGCACTGCGGTAAAGTCCGGCGGCGGGGTCGAAGTCGTGCCGCATGTGGACTGGACGCGGCTGGAGTTCGTCCGGGTTGTAGATCGGGGCGTGGCCGATTTTACTTCGCTGGTGGAGGAATAGATGCTGGCGCATCTGGACCGTGCCGCGCGTGCAGCGGTTCCGGGCGCAAGCATTGCAGTGCTCCTGCTCATCTCGCTGGTGCCCTGGATCGGCGACCGGGCCGCACCGGGTCTCGCCGTTGCGGCCGTCCACTATTGGGCCGGAAGGCGCCCGGACCTCGTGCCGGCGCCGTTCGTCTTCGCCATCGGTCTCACGCATGACAGCGTCGCCGACGCACCGTTCGGCCTCATGGCGCTCGTCTATCTGTTCGTGCTCGGGGCGGCGCGCAGCCAGCGCTTCCTCGTGGTGGGACAGCCGTTTGCCGTCGGCTGGGCCGTATTCGCCGTCGTGGCGCTTGCGGCCAGTGCGATCGCATGGGCCGGCGCCTCCTTCTATTACGGCGCAGCACTACCGGTCGGAGCACCTGCCGCCGTGCTCCTGCTGACCGCATTGACGTATCCGGTCGTGGCCGGGGCGTTGGCGGTTCTCGATACAACGGCATTGAGGAGGAGCGCCTGATGGCGGGCGCGCGCAACCGGGCCCAGTCGATTCGCCGTCGCGCTCTGCTTCTGGGGGGCGTCCAGGTCGGTCTGGTCGGCCTATTGGGAGGCCGGCTGGTGCAATTGCAGGTGTTCGAAGGCGAACGCTATGCGAGCCGGGCTGAAGACAACCGCACTGCGGAGCGTCTGCTCGCTCCCCAGCGCGGCGAAATTCTCGACCGCCGCGGCAGGCCGTTGGCCCACAACCGGGAGACATACCGCCTGCTTCTGGTTCCGGAGAAATCGGGCCCGATCGACGCTGCGCTGGACGAAATCGCCCGCGTTGCAGTGCTCGGCCCGGCGGCGCGGGAACGGGTCCGGAGAACGGTGCGAAAGCAGCCGGGGTTCGAGCCGGTGGTCGTGCTGGACGACATCTCGTGGGAGGAGATGGCCCGGCTCTCGCTGGCGATAGCCGAGCATGAGGGCATTTTCACCAACGCCGCGCTACGCCGGATCTATCCGCTGGGAGCGGCGGCGGCCCATACCATCGGCTATGTCGGTCGGGTTTCGAGAAAGGATCTCGACCGGTCCGATGCCGACTCCCTCCTTCGCATGCCCGATTTCCGTATCGGAAAGACGGGCGTCGAACGTACCCAGGACGAAGCCCTGCGAGGAGCTGCCGGCACGCGCCTGGTCGAGGTTACCTCCACGGGCCGTCAGCGCCGGGAGCTGGGCAGGCGGGAAGGTCTTTCCGGAGAAACGCTTCGCCTCACGCTCGACGCCGGGCTCCAGACATTCGCGGCCGGACTGTTCGGCCCGGAGACCGGCGCCGCCGTGCTGATCGATGTGGAAAGCGGCGGCCTGCTTGCCATGGCGTCGTCGCCCAGCTTCGATCCCGGCGCGTTTCACGACGGCATCGCGGACAGGAGCGAGTGGCAGGCCCTCGCCTCTCACCCTCTGCACCCGCTCAGCAACCGCGTCGTATCGGGCCAGTATGCGCCCGGGTCCACCTTCAAGGTCGTGGTCGCCCTGGCTGCGCTGGAAGCGAAGGTCGTTTCAAGGGAACATCGTTTCTTCTGTAACGGCGTCCACGAACTGGGCACCGGAAAATTTCACTGCTGGCGCCGCGGTGGACATGGACATATGGACCTCTTCCAAGCGCTTCAGCAGTCCTGCGATGTCTATTTCTACGAGATAGCCCAGCGCACCGGCATCGACCGGATCGCGGCAATGGCGAGGAAGCTCGGGTTCGGCGAGCCGACCGGTGTCGAGATTCCGGGCGAGCGTGGCGGGCTCATCCCCACCAAGGCGTGGAAGCAGGACGTGCGCAACGAATCCTGGCAGGCCGGAGAGACACTGATCGCCGGTATCGGCCAGGGCTATGTGCTCGCAACGCCGCTGCAACTGGCGACGATGACCGCGCGGCTTGCCAATGGCAGGCATGCGGTCCTGCCCAGGCTGCTCGCCCGTGAGACCGTCCCTGAACTCGGCATCGACAAACGGCATCTTCAGGCAGTGCGCGCCGGGCTGGCCGCCGTTACGGGTTCGCGGCGCGGCACGGGCTGGGCCGCCCGAATCCAGGAGGACGGGTTCGAGATGGCGGGCAAGACCGGAACTTCGCAGGTGCGGCGCATATCCACGCTGGAGCGGCGGCTCGGCGTGCGCAAGAACGAGGACCTTCCGCGCAGGGAGCGCGACCACGCGCTGTTTGTCGGCTATGCGCCTGTCGAGCGGCCGCGCTATGCCGCCGTAATCGTCGTGGAGCACGGAGGCAGCGGGTCCAAGGCCGCTGCGCCGCTAGCGCGAGACCTGCTGCTGGCCGCCCAGAAGTCCGGGACCGTCGCATCATGAAGGCTTGGGAAGTCCGCCGGCCGGGCTTGGGAATCGGCGGACTGCTGCTCCGGGTCGATTGGGTGCTGGTCATCCTTCTGACCCTCACTACCTCTGTCGGCTTCGCGATGCTCTATTCGGCCGCCGGCGGCGATATCCAACCCTGGGCGGGTCCGCACGCATTGCGATTTGCGGTCGGCCTTGCGGTCATGCTGGCCGTCGCGCTGATCGACATCCGGTTCTGGCTGCGCTGCGCCTATCCGATCTATGCCGCGTCGCTCCTGCTCGTCATCGGAGTCGAGTTCGTCGGCGATGTCGGCATGGGTGCCCAACGCTGGCTGAAGCTCGGCCCGTTATCGATACAGCCGTCCGAAATCATGAAGATTTCGCTGGTGTTGGCGCTCGCCCGCCACTTCCATGTCCGGGACGAAAGAGAGGCAAATCGCTGGCCTATGTTGCTGCTTGCGTTGGCGCTGACCGCCGCGCCCGCTCTGCTGGTCGCGCGGCAGCCGGATCTGGGTACAGCGGCGATGATTGCGGCAGGCGGCGTGGCCCTCCTCTTCCTGGGTGGAGTTTCCTGGCGCGTATTTGCGATCTTCGGCGTCGGCGCGGGGGCGCTCATACCGGCGGTCTGGTACAGGTTGAAGGACTATCAGCGCGACCGGGTACTCACCTTCCTCGATTCCGAACGCGACCTTGCCGGCGCCGGCTACCACGGCTACCAGTCGAAAGTCGGCATCGGTTCGGGCGGAGAGTTCGGGAAAGGCTATCTCGAGGGAACGCAGAGCCATCTTGGCTTCCTGCCGGAAAGCCATACGGACTTCATTTTCACGGTCGTTTCAGAGGAGTTCGGGCTTGCCGGAGGCCTCTTCGTGCTTGCGCTCTACCTGGCCATCATGGGCTACGGTTTCGCAATCGGCTTCATGGCGCGGAACGATTTTGCCCGGCTTCTGGCCTTCGGCGTCACCTTCACCTTCTTCCTGTTCGTCTTCGCCAATATCGCCATGGTCGCCGGCCTGATCCCGGTGGTCGGCGTGCCGCTGCCATTCATATCCTACGGCGGCACAGCGATGCTGACGCTCCAGATCGGCTTCGGCCTGGTGCTCTCCGCCAAGGTTTACCGCGATGTTGAAATGGAACCGGAGACATCCGGCCGGGCGGCGGGGCCAGGGTCGATTGCGGCAATGCGCTGAACCATCCTGGGCCCTTCTACCTGCCCGTGCTCATAGGCCAGCACCACGAAACGGCCCTGCACCGCCCGCAGAAGTTCGCCCGGCCGCAGAAGGAAATCCGGATTGCAGGGCCGGCCGAAAGCTTCCTGACCCTCGGCGAATGTTTCATAGAGCAGGAGCCCGCCCGGCGCGACTAGGGAAACCGTGGCGGGGAGCGTGGGGCGATGGAGGTAGTTGACGACCACGACCGCCCCGAAACGCCGGTCCGCGAACGGCCACGGGCTGCCGTCTTCGAGGTCCCAGGCAAGTCCGTCCGGCAGGCGGGAAACATCCCTGTCAACGGAGAGCACGGGATGGCCTCGGGCTGCGAAGAACCGGGTATGGCGGCCCCCGCCTGCGGCCAGGTCGAGTACGGGCGCGGCGGGCGGTACGAGGTCGGCGAAGCGCGCGACCCAAGCGGATACTGGCATCGAACCGACTATGACATTATATGTGGAGCATGATCGTTTACCGGCTCATCTGCAAGAACGAGCATGAGTTCGAGGCTTGGTTCCGCGACAGCGCCGCCTGCGACGCGCAGATCGCGGAAGGCAAGGTGATGTGCCCGCATTGCAGCGACACGTCGGCGCGCAAGAGCCTGATGACGCCCAATGTCGCGCCCAAGGGGGCGGAAGGCGCGTCCGGCAAGTCGTCGGAGCGCCGGGCGGCCATTGTGCGGGAACTCCGCGAACTGCGCCGCAAGGTCGAGGAAAACTGCGACTATGTCGGTCCGCGCTTTGCCGAGGAGGCGCGCCGCATCCATTACGGCGAGACCGACAGCCATGCGATCTACGGCGAAACGACGCCCCGGGAAGCCGAGGCGCTTGCCGAAGAAGGCATAGAGTTCGGCCGCATCCCCTGGGCGCCCCGGCTGGACAGCTGACGGCCGCAACCCGGACCGCAGTTCAGCGTCCTCCCACTGTCATGGCATCGATCCGCAGGGTCGGCGCGTTGACGCTGCTCCGGAATACCAGGTCGTCGGCGGCGTCGATGCCGAGCAGCATGTCGCGCAGGTCCCCCGCTATCGTGATTTCGTTCGCCGGTTCAGCGATCTTGCCGCCGCGAATCGCGAAGCCCGCCGCGCCCTGGCTGTAACGCCCGGCGACCAGATCGACGCCGGGTCCCATGACCGACGTAACGAACAGGCCGAACTCGATCTCGCCGATCAGCTCTTCCGGGGGAACGCGCCCCGGCTCCAGATAAAGATTGGAGGATGCAGGGCCGGGCGCCGAGCCGGCGCTGCGTGCGGCATTGCCTGTCGGCGGCAGGCCGAGTTGCCGGGCGGAGCGCAAGTCCAGCAGCCAGGAGCGGAGCACGCCGTTTTCGACCAGGGCGCGGCGTGCGCAGGACAGCCCTTCGGCGTCGAACGGATGCGATCCGGTGCCGCGCCGGCGGCCGGGATCGTCGATCAGCATCATGCCTTCCTTCAGCACCGCCTCCCCCATCGCGTCCTTGAGAAAACTGGTGCCGCGCGCGACGGCAGCGCCGTTGATGGCCCCGGCGAGTGCGCCGACGAGCCTTCCCGCGAGGCGCTGCTCGAAGACCACCGGCATGACCGCCGTCTCCGGCTTGACGGGACCGAGCCGGCGCACCGCGCGCTCTCCTGCGCTCCGGCCCAAGGCCGCAGGTTCCGCGAGATCGGAAGCGTGGACGGCCTGGGACCAGTCGTATTCGCTCTCCATCGCGGTGCCCTCGCCGGCCAGGACCGATACGGACAGCCCGCATCCGGACCTCCTGTAGCCGCCGGCGAATCCGTTGCTCGACACGAGCGCGACATGGGTTTCGGTGCGGCCCGCGCCGGCGCCTTCCGAATTGGTGACGCCCGGCACATCGAGTGCCGCTGCTTCGGCTTCCGCGGCCTTCCGGACAAAGTCCTCCGAAGCCGGCACGTCCGCGTCATAGAGGTCCAGGTCGGGCCAGTCCGACGCCAGAAGCGCCGGGTCCGCCAGTCCGGCATGGGGATCTTCCGGCGCGGCGCGCGCCATGGCGACCGCCCGCTCTACCAGTGCAGCCGCCGTTTCCCGCTGCCGGTCGGCAGTTGCGACCACTGCCTGGCGCCGCCCCACCAGAACCCGCAGGCCGGTCTTGCGGAGTTCGGAGCGCTCCATATGTTCGATCTTGCCGAACCGCACCGTCGCTTCGAGCGAGCGGCTGTCGATATCGACGGCATCGGCTTCGTCGGCTCCCTGCGCGCGCGCTTCGCGCACGAGGTCGCCCAGGAAGTTCAGGACATCGTTCGTCATGGCGTGGCGACCATAGCCGATGGGGACGGACGCGTCTTGTCGCCGGCGTGCGCGGGCGCGTCGCAGCGGGGAAGCACCGGGGCCGGATAAGAAAAGGCCGCCCCCGCATTGCGGGAGCGGCCTGGCGCGAAGGGGAGGAGCAACGCGCCTTATGACTTGGCAGGGACCGCCTTTTCCGCGGGTTTGGCCGCCGGAACGACCATCGCTGCCGTCTCGTCCATGGCATCGCGGACGCGCTTGTCGAGCATGCCGAATACGTCGCGGCCGGTCCTGGTCGACATTTCCGCAAGTTCCCCGGCTCCGGCGACCGCAGACTCCCAGGCGCCCTTGACGAGCGCTGCGCTGCGCTCCGCCTTGTCCTCGAAGCTCGCATCGCCGAAGAACATGTTCATGTTGGCGGCGGAAGCCTCAACCGCCTCGCGCGCCAGTTCGCCCTGGCGGCGCACGACGGCGCCCGCGCCCTCGAACGCCGTCTGGCCGGCGGCGGTCATGGCCTCGACATTCTTGCGGTGCAGCGCCATCGCGCCCTCGGCATCGAAGGCCGGAATCTTGAAGTCGGCCATGAACCGGGCCGGGTCGAAATCGGCAAAGGGCATCTTATACATCGCTCTTTTGGTCTCCGTTCCTGTCTCGGGAGCCGGCTGCCGCAGACGGCCGCGGGCGTTGTCTCGCAGTGCAATATTGTTATGCTGCGATGCAGCGTCAAGTATTTTTTGTGCGCCGCAAGAATTTTTTCAGCGGCGCCGGCCTTCCAGAACGGGCCCCCACCGCTTCAACGCCTTGTCGAGCCTCGCCATGGTCTGGCCCAGATCCTCGCTGTCGTCCCTGAGCCAGACGCGCATGACGGAAAGGTGTATCCCGGCGAGCAACTTCACCCGCAACAGGCCGAACGGCAGGCGTGGCGGCGCGCCGGCGGCTTCGAGCATCCAGGCCATGGAACGGGCCAGAGCCGGCGCCAGCGGCGCACCGGCCCACGGGTCGCGCGGCAATTCGCGCCAAAGCGCCTCGATGGCCCCGCGATGCGGCTTGAGCGCGTCATATCGGCGCATCAACAGATCGAACAGCCGGTCGCGAAAGGACATCTCTCCATTCGGTTCGGTCTCGGCCAGCACGGCGGCATCGATCCGTGCAACCGCTGCCGTCGCCAGCGCGCATTTCGACGGGAAGTGGCGATAGATGTCCGCGAGACTGCATTCCGCGTGCGCCGCAATATCGGTGAATGTCGCCCGCCCCCAGCCGTGCTCGGCGGAAACAGCCAGTGCGGAGTCGAGAATAGTGTCGGCGTCCATGACACGTCCTCCTTCTGAGCGCAATATGGGGCACGACACCGAGCAAGGGGAGGGCGGAACGATGAGTTTTCGCATCCGCAACCTGGACCATGTCGTGCTCCGGGTCCGCGACATGGAGACGGCGCTGGCCTTTTATACCGGCGTGCTCGGCTGCCGGGAGGAGCGGCGGCTGGAGGAGATCGGCCTGGTGCAATTGCGCGCCGGGGCGAGCCTGATCGATCTGGTGCCGGGCGAGCCGGAGCCCTCCGGCGCCAATATGGACCATTTCGCGCTGCGAATTACGCCGTTCGACGAGCCGGGCCTTCGAGCCTGGCTTGCCGAGCACGGTATCGAGACGGAGGCGGCGCTTCCGCGCTACGGCGCCGAAGGCACCGGCCCATCGATCTATATCCGGGATCCGGACGGCAACACCGTCGAACTGAAGGGACCGCCCACGGGCCTGGGCACTGCTGCATAGAGCCTCCGGCCCTTTTCGTCACCCTGCGAAGGCGCGGGTCCGTCCGTGACCGGTCGCGTTCGGCGTGAAGGTCGGGAAATGCCCCCCGGCTCTTCGCTTCGCTCCGGCCGGGGTAACGGTTGTGCTCCGGTTGCCGCCCCGCTGGCGGCCACCTGGAGCGACGGGTCGGGTTTCCACCTCGCCATTTCCGGTCTCCGGAAGTTCAGAACCGCAATGCCGGCCCGGCCGCGCGCAGGGGGATGCGGTAGAGGGAAGTGGAGGCCGTGGCGAAGAGGGTACGCATGTCTTCGCCGCCGAAACAGAAATTGGCGACGCCTTCCTGGATGCGGATGATGCCGAGGGGCGTGGCGTCGCGGGCGAACACATGGATGCCGGGGCCGGGGCCTGTGCAGTAGATGCGCTCCTCCGCATCGATCTTCATGCCGTCGGGGGCGCCCGGCCCCTCGCCCGCAACCTCGGCCCAGATGCGGCCGGATGCGAGCGAGCCGTCTGCGTCGACGTCGAAAACGCGAATGTGGCCGCGCATGGTGTCGTTGATCCAGAGCCGCTTTTCGTCGAGCGAGAGGCAGAGGCCGTTCGGCTGGTCGAAGTCCGACGCGAGCAGGCGCGGTTCGCCGCCGCCGGCTTCCAGGCGGTAAACGCCGCGGAAGTCCAGTTCGGACTCGCGCTCGACGCCGTAATAGGCCATGCGGCCGAAGCCCGGGTCGGTGAAGATAATCGCGCCGTCAGAGGCCACGATGATGTCATTCGGGCTGTTGAGCTCCTTGCCGTCATAGTGGCTGGCGAGCACCTCGATTCCGCCGTCATGGCCGGTGCGCGTCACCCGGCTGGTAGCGTGCTCGCAGGTGA
>Ga0209020_1003050_pt1 | contig 12242 bp, 8 predicted proteins | sample PinacodermBB_FD_187298 | JGI IMG/M metagenome (GOLD analysis project Ga0209020, IMG submission 187298) | Host-associated microbial community of the marine sponge Aplysina aerophoba from Gulf of Piran - sponge pinacoderm, lysed by bead... | ecosystem: Host-associated > Porifera > Sponge >...
GCAGCAGCGTGGGGCACGCAGTGACACCAGCGGTGTGGGCGCGCGCCGGCGGGAACGGTCCCAGCCAGGGAGAGCACCGGTGAATCGAAGCTATCTCTACGTCCCCGGCGACCGGCCCGACCGGTTCGCCAAGGCCGCCGCCGCCGGGGCCGACGCCGTCATCGTCGACCTCGAGGACGCCGTCGCCGCTGATCACAAGCAGGCGGCCCGCGCCGCAGTGGCCGCATGGCTCGCCGAGCCGCCGCCGGCGGCGGTGTGGGTCCGGGTCAACAACCACCCGGATCTGCTGGAGGAGGACCTGGCGATGGTCGCCCGCTCGCAGGCCGCGGGAGCGGTGATCCCCAAGGCCACCGAGGGGGCCTGCGACGCCGCCGCCGTTGCGGTACACGCCCTCATCGAGACCGCCGCGGGCGTGCGGGCCCTCGACGGGATCGCGGCGCACCCCCGGGTGGTGCGTCTCGCTCTCGGAGAGGCGGACCTCTGCGCCGAGTTGGGCGTGAGCCCCTCGACGGACGGGCGCGAGCTGTGGGCGATCCGCAGCGACGTGGTTGTGGCGTCGGCGGCGGCCGGGCTGGAGCCCCCCGTCGGTCCGGCTCACACCGACCTGGGCGACGACGAGGCGCTGGAGCGCGCTAGCCGGCAACTGCGCCGGCAGGGGTTCGGAGGCCGTAGCGTGCTGCACCCGCGCCAGGTCGCAGCCGTCAACGCCGCTTTCACGCCCGACGACGGGGAGATCGACCGGGCCAGACGCATCGTGGAGGCCCACCTCGCCGCCGGCGGAGGCCCCACGGCCGCCGCCGGGACCTTCGTGGACGGCGCGACGGTCCGGCTGGCACGGCGCACGCTGGACCTTGCGGACCGGATACGGCCGGCGCCGCCTGCGTGAGCGCCACGAAGCGTGCCGGGCAGAGGCGTGCCGGGCAATCGACGCCGGGGTCTCCTCGGGTCGAGGCGACGCCCGCCCGCGCTGTCTGATCGCCGCCGCGTGCCGGGCAATCGACGCCGGGGTCTCCTCGGGTCGCCGTGGGCGCGTCCGGGGCGGGATGGGGTCGGTGCCCGTTCGGCGGGCCGCCGCGGGCGCGTCCCGTTGGTCCAGGTCCCGGTCGTCGCCGGAACGACGAGGCGGGGCGCGCCGGGGTCACGAGCCGTCCGGCCGTGCGGCCGTGCGGCTTCGGGAGCCTCAGGAGCCGGCGAGCCGGGCGGCGGCGGCGCGGGCGCGCCCGGCAACCAGATCGGTCCGCAGCGACACCTCCCGCTGGGCGGCCCGGCGCGGGTGGATCGGGCCGACGAGGTGATCCTGCCCCGGCCCGATGCGCAGCAAATCCGGCACGTTGATCGTGCCGTCGAATGGTTGCGCACGATCCGTGGCGAATAGCGAGTAGGCGGGCGGGCTGATCAGCGCGCAGCCGGCTGTGGGGCCGGCCGGTGACGCCGCCACGATGCAGAGACGGTTCTCGGCCGCACGCTCCGCGAGCAGGAGTTCCATGTCGGCGGGTCGAGTGGGCCGATGGCACACCGCCAGCACGTTCACTCCCGCCAGCGCAGCGAGGCGGGCCACCTCCGGCAGGGCGATGTCGTCACCGATCGCCACGGCGAGGCGCCCCCAGGGGAGGTCCAGCGTCGCCGGCCCGTCGCCGTCGCCGGCGGCCCAGGGCAATCTGGCCGTGTGATGGAGCTGCGGCTGCTCGAGCAGCACGCCGGAGGCGTCGGCCACCACACCGAGGTGCCGGCTGCCGTCGCGGCGGGTCCCGACGACCGTCACCCCGTGCGGGATCGTCGCGGGTGGCTCGCAGAATTCGGGCAGGACCAGAAGGCTCGCCCCGGCCTCCAGTAACTTGGCCACGCCGCTCGGCGCCGCCGCGGCGCCGGCGAGCAGGGTCTCGGCGCTGTTCGACGGGGGGGTCAGGGTTCGCGATCCGGCGAGGGCCGCGTAGAGCTGCGGGCGCCGGGCCGGCAGCGGGTGGGCGGCGCGGGCGCGGTCCACCTCTGTGAGATCCACCGTGGCGCTCACCACGTGCTCACCGGAGCGGGGCGCCTTCGCCGGCACGGAGCCGTCCGGCGCGACGATCTGGCTCTCCCCGGCCCCGTCGAGCGCGGCCGCCGGGATGTCGAGGGCGGCGACGAAGGCCTCCAGAAGGTGGGCGGGCACGAGCGGTCCCACCTTGTTGGCGGCCACGACGAAGACCTGGTTCTCCACGGCCCTCACCGGAACGTGGAGCGCGGCCTCGTCGAGGGCGAAGGAATTGAGGCTGTTGGTCAACAGGAGCGCACCCCCGACGGCGAGCGCCCGCGGCACCTCACAGGTCACGCCGTCCATGCAGGAGTACATGCCGATCCTCCCGAACGCGGTCTCGATGACCGGCGCCACCCGCGGTCCCGACCGCAGGTAGTCTCGCTCGTTGCCCATCAGCGTCTGCTTGTCGGCTTCGGCGGCGACCCGCCCGCGGGGATCGAGCAGCAGGTTGGTGATTGTCACACCGTCCGGACGCCTCACGGTCACGGTGAGGACGACGTACGCCTGATGGCGGCGGGCGCGCCGGGCGCAGGAATCCACGAAGGGTCCGTCGAGGTCCAAAGCCACGCTATGGCAGTGCTCGGCACTGTCGTAGACCGAGAGATGGTTGCAGAACTCCGGGAGCACGATGAGCTGCGCGCCCGTCGCCGCGGCGGCGTCGATCATCCGCAGGCAGGTGGCCAGGTTCTCGGTGACATCGGTGGACGTCGCGAACTGGACTGCGGCGACGGTGACTTGCGGCACGCTCACTCCACGGGTGCGCCGAGCTTGCGGGACAGGGTCCTGGTGGCTCTGACGACCTCGGCCGCCACGCCCGCGATCGCCGGGGTGAACCGCTGAAGTGGTCCGCAGACGCTGAGCACGGCCACCGGCGAGAGTTGCTCGTCCAGCAGGGGCGCCGCCACCGAGGCCGCGCCCGCCTGGCGTTCGCCCAGGGACACCGCGAAACCCTGTTGGCGAATGAGCGAGAGTTCCCGGCGCAGTTCGGCGGAGTCGGTGATCGTGGCATCGGTCAGGGACTCCAGAGGTGAGGCCAGGTAGGCGCGCCGGCGCTCCTCGGGCAACCATGCCAGGAAGGCCTTCGAGGAGGCACCCGCGTGCAGCGGGAACGACGCGCCCACCTCCACGGTCATCCTGACCTCCCGGTTGGGCGTGACCTGGTCGACGTAGACGCGGCGGTCGTTGTGCAGGATCGACAGGGTGGAGGTCTCCCCGGTCGTCTCCACCAGATCCCGCATCGTCGCCGTCGCCATCAACCTGATGTCGAGTTGGGAGCGGTAGGAGGCCGCCAGTTCCAGGACGGCCGGCCCGAGGGAGTAGAGGCGCGTGCCGGGGTCCATCGTGACGAGATCCCGCTGGGAGAGCGACGTGAGGATCCGATGCACCACGGCCTTGGAGATGCCCAGTTCGGAGGCGACGCCGGTCACGCCGACGGGGGCGCCGGCCCGGGCGAGGCAGAACAGCACCCTGGCGGCACGTTCGACGGAGGCGACGCCGCGTCCCGACGGGGTCTCGACCGCGGGCTCACCGCCGTCTCCGCCGCGGACCGGTTCCGGTTCCGGGGTCGGGGGGATCCGGTCTCCGGCGGTTGTGCCGCGGTCGGTCTCGGGTTCCGGCTCCGGGGTCGGGGGTTGGGGGATCCGGTCTCCGGCGGTTGTGCCGCGGCCGGTCTCGGGTTCCGGTTCCGGGGGTTGGGGGATCCGGTCTCCGGCGGTTGTGCCGCGGTCGGTCTCGGGTTCCGGTCGCGGCCGGCCTGCGTCTGCGCCGTCCCGACCACCGGCTGCCGGCGCCCCGGAGTGATCCGGCGGTGTGCCCACCTACGCACCTCCCGTTCCCGCTACGCGTACCGGTGTTCCGCTCAGAGGAACACCATGCTACTCGGCGCGCATTCGGGGTGGAATCTCTCGCCTACGGCCACCGGAGACCCGACCGGACGGCGAGTCTGTTCCGCTGACCGAAACAGCGTTTACAATCTGGCCGTGGATTCGAGTCGGCGCGCAGAGCCACCGAGGTCCGGTCCGCTGGCCGATCTGCGGGTCCTGGACTGCTCCACGATGCTCGCCGGCCCGCTCGCCTGCCAGATGCTCGGCGACTACGGCGCGGACGTGATCAAGATCGAGCATCCGGGGCGGGGCGACAGCCTGCGGGGCCACGGTCGCTCGCGCCACGGTCACGGGCTCTGGTGGAAGATGGTCAGCCGGAACAAGCGCTGCATCGGCCTCTACCTGGGCGACCCGGAGGCGGCAGCGGTCTTCGAGAAGCTCGTGGCGACCGCGGACGTGGTCGTCGAGAACTTCCGCCCCGGCACGTTCGAACGCTGGGGGCTCGGCTGGGATCGGCTGTCGGAGGTCAACCCGCGGCTGGTCCTGTGCCGGGTGACCGGGTTCGGCCAGGACGGCCCCTACGCCTCGCGCCCTGCCTTCGGAACGCTGATCGAGGCCATGAGCGGGTTCGCGCACATGACCGGCGAGCCGGACGGTCCCCCGACGCTGCCGCCGTTCGGGTTGGCCGACAGCGTCGCCGGCCTCGCCGCCGCGGCCGCCGTGCTGATGGCCCTGCGCCACCGCGACGCGGCGGGCGAGGGCCAGGTCATCGATCTCAGCATCCTCGAACCGATGGCGGCGGCCCTCGGCCCGCACATCCTGAACTACGACCAGTTCCACCAGGAAGCGGCCCGCCACGGGAACAGGTCGCTCAACAACGCCCCCCGCAACACCTACCTCACCGCCGACGGTTCCTGGGTGGCGGTGTCGGCCAGCGCCGACCCGGTGGCGGCGCGGGCCCTTGCGCTGGTGGGACGCCCCGACATCGCCACCGAGCCGTGGTTCGCCACCGGCGCCGGTCGAGCCGCTCACTCCGAGGAGATCGACGCCCTCATGTCCGCCTGGATCGGGGAACGCACCCTCGCTGAGGTGACCGCCGCCTTCGAGGCCGCCGACGTGGCGATTGCCCCGGTCTACGGCGTCGCCGAGTACGTCGCCGACCCGCAGGTCGTTCATCGCGGCGCGGTGGTGGCCGTGCCGGATGAGGATCTGGGCCCGCTGCGCATGCAGGACGTTCCCTTCCGGCTGTCGGAGACGCCGGGGGAGGTCCGCCACACCGGCCGGCCGCTGGGAGCGGACACCGACGCGATCCTCGGAGGCGAGTTGGACATCGCTCCCGGCGTCATCGCCGCGCTGCGGGATCGGCGCGTCCTGGCATGACCACGACCGACGATCGGCAGCGCCTGGCCCAGCGCCACCCGGACCAGCGCCGCCTGCTGGAACTCATCGACGGTGCACGGGTGTTCGACCTGGGGCGCCCGCTGCGCAACGGCATCGCCCAGTCGCCCAACCATGCGGCGTTCCGCCACTGCCTGGACCGTCGTCACGGCGACCGGGTCCGCGCCGACGGCGGCTCGGCCGCGTCCGATCTGATCAGCCTGGGCTGCCACGTCGGCACGCACGTGGATGCGCTGGCCCACGTCAGCCAGGACGGCCTGCTCCACGGCGAGGTGGATGCCCGGCGAGCGCAGACCGGTGGGCGCTTCGAGTCGCTGGGCATCCACGAACTTCCGCCTTTCGTGGGGCGCGGCGTGCTGGCTGACGTGCCCGGCCACCTGGGCGTGGACTGCTGCCCGCCCGGCTACGAGGTCACCGTCGAGGACCTCGAGGCAACCGCCGCATCGCAGGCCACGCCCATCCGGGCGACCGACGCCGTCCTGGTCCGGACCGGCTGGGGGCGCCACGCCGCGGATCCCGAGCGGTATCGCGGCGTGCGCAGCGGCGTCCCCGGTGTGGGAACCGCCGCCGCCGGTTGGCTGGCGGCGCGCCGCGTCTCGCTGGTGGGCGCCGACACGCTCGCTTGCGAGGTGCTCGCCCCCGGCGCCGGCCACTCGCTGCTGCCGGTGCACCGGATCCTGCTCGTCGAGGCCGGGATCAACATCATCGAGGCGTTGGACCTCGACGAACTGAGCGAGGCCGGCGCCTTCGAGTTCCTGTTCGTGCTGGGGCATCTCAACGTGTTCGGAGCCACCGGCGCTCCCGCCCGCCCCCTCGCCATCGTCGTCGGGTCCGACGCCTCGCGACCGTGACGAGCCCGACCGTGACCGCGCCGGCTGGGACCGCTTCGACCGGAACGATCCTGCAAGCGCTCGGGGCCCTTGCCACCGGGGCGGTGCCCCATGGTCTGCGGGCGGAGATGCCCGGCCGCGTCCTGGACATCGTCGGCATCGCCGTCCGCGCCACGACGCTGGACACCAGCAGGGCCGTGATGGGGTTCGCCCGGGACACCGGGGGTTCCCCGCAGGCCGGCGCCATCGGGATGACCGAGCGGCTGCCGGCCGCAGAGGCGGCGTTCGTGAACGGCGTGCTCGGGCACTCGCTGGACTACGACGACACGCACCTGCCGTCGATCCTGCACCCCAGCGCCTCGATCGTGCCCGCGGTGCTGGCCACCGCGGAGAGCGCCGCCGAGAGCACCGCCGACGTCCCAGCGGCGATCGCTGTGGGTATCGAAGTCTGCGTGCGGGTCGGCATGGCGGGTTTCGATCCGCACGGCCGCCGGTCGCTGTTCTTCGACCGGGGCCAGCACGCCACCTCCATTTGCGGGACGCTGGGCGCCGCGGCCGCCTCGGCCCGCCTCCGCGGCGCCGACGCCGCCACGGCGACCCACGCCATGGCGGTGGCCTGCTCGATGGCCGGAGGGATCCTGGAGTCCAACCGCACCGGCGGCACGGTCAAGCGCCTGCACTGCGGCTGGGCGGCCCGGGCGGGGGTGACCGCCGCCGACCTGGCGTGCCGCGGGCTCACGGGCGCTCCCACGGCGCTGGAAGGCACGTTCGGGCTGTTCGCGGCCTTCCTGGGCGACGCCGCCCGGTTCGAGGCGGTCACCGAGGGGATCGGCGATCGCTGGCACGCCGCCGACGTGGCCTACAAGCCCTATCCGGCCAACCACTTCACCCATGCGGGTGTTGATGCGGCCCTGGCGTTGCGGGCGCGCGGGCTGCGGCCCGAGGACGTGGCGGCGGCGTGCCTGGCCGTGGCGCCGCCGACGGTCCGCACAATCGGCGAGCCGCCGGAGGTCAAGCGCGCTCCCGAGAGCGGCTACGCAGCGCAGTTCAGCGGGCCGTACGCAGTGGCGGCGGCGCTCTGCGGCGGTGGCGGGCTGGGGCTGGGCCTCGACGATTTCAGCGACGCTCTGGTCCGCGAGCCGCGCCGGCGCGAGTTGATGCGCCGCATCGAGGTGGTGGGTGACCCGGACCTGCTGGAGATCTACCCCTACCAGCTGCCGGCGGTCCTCACCGTGGAGACCCGGAGCGGATCGAGACTGGTCGAGGAACGGCCGGTCAACCGGGGCGGGCCGCAGCTGCCGCTCAGCGCGGGCGAGCTGGCCGCCAAGTTCGCCGACAACACCGACGGTCTCCTGGAGTCGGCCCGCCGCGACGAGATCACCGAGCGCGCGGGCGCCCTGGCGATCGCCGGCGACGTGGCCGGCCTGCTGGGCGCCCTGGCGGATCCGCGCTCATGAGCACCGGGCACCGCGACCGACTTCGCGCCGGTCATGTCGGTGGCGCCGGTCATGTCGGTTGTGCCGGTCGCGCCGGTCGCGTCGGACTTGCCGGTTGCGCCGGTGGCGCTGGTCATGTCGGTTGTGCCGGGCGTGTCGGACCGGCCGCACCCTGGCGTGCTGGTCATGTCGGTTGTGCCGGTTGTGCCGGTTGTGCCGGTCGCGTCGGACTTGCCGGTTGCGCCGGTGGCGCTGGTCATGTCGGTTGTGCCGGTCGCGTCGGACGTGCCGCACCCGGTCGTGCCGGTGGTGTGGGCGGTGCCGGACCTGCCACGGCGAGGGGCCCCCGAGCGTGACTCTCACACCGGATCCTGTCGTGGCGGATCCTGTCGTGGCGGATCCTGTCGTGCGTGATCCCGTCACGCCGGACCCCGTCACGCTGGCCGTGCTGCAGGGGCGGTTCGAGCAACTCGTGGACGAGATGGACGCCACCCTGTTCCGCTCGGCCTTCAATCCCATCATCGCCGAGGCCCACGACGCCTCGCACGGCATCTATCACGCCCGAACCGGGGCGACGCTGGTGCAGGGCGCCACCGGACTGCCGATCTTCGCCGGCACGATGGCGGGCGCCGTGGATCTGGCCATCGAGGCGGCCACCGCCGGCGGCGGACCGGACGACGGCGACATCTGGATCTTCAACGACCCGTACCGGGGCGGCACGCACCTCAACGACATGAAGCTGGTGCGCCCGTACTTCTGCGACGGGAGGCTGTTCTGCTGGCTGGCCTCGGTGGGGCACTACACCGACGTCGGGGGCGCCGTTCCGGGCAACTACAACCCCTCGGCCACCGAGAGCGCCCAGGAGGGCGTGCTCGTGCCGCCGATGAAGCTGTGCGACGGCGGTGAACTGCGCGGCGACGTGATCGACCTGGTCCGCAGCATCAGCCGGGTGCCCGGCGACGCCTACGGCGACCTTCACGCCCAGCTCAACGCCCTCGATCTCGGCGTGCGCCGGCTGGGGGAGGTGATCGACGAGTTCGGCCCCGAGGTCGTCGCCGCGGCCTTCGCCGAACTCACCGCCCGGGCCGCTCGGCTGATGCGGGCCAACATCGCCTCGCTGCCCGACGGTACCTACACGGCCGAGGACTTCCTGGACAACGACGGCAGCGTGGACGTCCCCATCCCGGTGGCGCTCGACCTCACGATCAGCGGCGACGGCATGGTCCTGGACTTCTCGCGCACCGTCGCGGCGGTGCGCGGACCGGTCAACATCTCCGCGGCCACCGCCCGGGCTGCCTGCTACGTGGCCCTGAAGCACATCTTCGGCGACGTGCCGGCCAACGCCGGCTGCCTAGAACCCGTCGAGGTGGTCATCCCGGCGGGCTCGCTGCTGAACGCCACCTGGCCCCGACCGGTGGGCGGGTACACCGAGACGATCCTGCGGATGATGGACGTGATCTTCCGCGCCGTCGCCCTCGCCGCGCCGGAGCGGTCCAACGGCTGCTCCTACGGCACGATCAACGCCCTGTCGATCGCCGGGCACCGCCCCGACGGCCGGCGGTGGGTCATGTTCACCTTCTACGGCGGGGGCCTCGGCGGCAGTCCGGTGAGCGACGGCTTGAACCACGGCAACGCCCCGCTGTCGACCGCCACCATCCCGCCGGTGGAGATCCTCGAGGCGGCCTACCCGGTTCGCTACACGCGCTGGGCGCTCCGTGCGGACTCCGGCGGGCCGGGCCGGTTCCGCGGCGGGCTCGGTGCCACCTACGAGATCGAACTGCTCGACGACCGGGCCGAGGCGTTCGCCTTCGCCGACCGCGGCCGGTTCGCCCCGATGGGCGTCGCCGGCGGCGAGGCTGCGGCGCTCAACGAGGTGACGTTCGAGACCGCCGGAGGGACGATCTCGCCGCCGCTGGTCTCGAAGATCACCGGCGTGGAACTCCGGCGCGGCGACCGGGTGCGCATCGCCAGCCCCGGAGGGGGTGGCTACGGCGATCCGGCGGAGCGGCCCGCCGGCGCCCTGGCCCGGGACCTCCGCCTCGGCTACGTGACGCCCCGACACGTCCGGGAGGCCTACGGCACCGACCCGCGGACCACTGAGCCGCCGGGGACGGCCGAGCCGCCCGAGTCACCCGAGCCACCCGAGCCACCCGAGCCGCCGGGGACGCTGGAGCCACCCGAGCCACCCGAGCCACCCGAGCCGCCGGGGACGCTGGAGTCGCCGGGGACCGCCGCTAGCCAGGCAGTCCGGGAGGACGGCCGGTGAGCGGGCACACTCCCCGCGTCGGCGTCGTGGTGGGTATCGACGTCGGCGGCACCTTCACCGATGTCTGCGCCCTCGACGAGCGCTCCGGGGAACTGCGCGTCGCCAAGGTCCCCTCCACGCGGGGCCGCGAGGCCGACGGCTTCCTGGCGGGTCTGGGGGCGGTGGTGCCCTCGCCGGGCGCCGTCTCGACCATCGTGCACGGCACCACCGTGGGCACCAACGCGTTGCTGGAGCGGAAGACGGCCCCCACCGGGCTGATCACCACCGAGGGCTTCGGCGACGTGCTGGAGATGCGCCGACGTGACCGTCCCCGCACCTGGGGGCTGTGGGGGGACTTCGAGCCGATCATCCCGCGGCACCTGCGCCTCGAGGTGGCCGAGCGGGTTCTTGCCGACGGCACGGTGCTCGTGGAGATCGACCCCGGTGAGGTGGCCGAGCGGGCACGAGCCCTGCTCGCCGCCGGGGCCGAGACCTGCTGCATCGCCTTCCTGAACGCCTACGCCAACCCGGCGAACGAGGCGCGCGCCCTGGAGGCCGTGCGCGCCGTCTGGCCCAACGCCTACGTCACGGCGGCGCACGCCATCCTGCCGGAGATCCGCGAGTTCGAGCGCACCTCCACGGTGGCCCTCAATGCCGCCCTCCAGCCCGTCGTGGGCGGCTACCTGGCGTCCCTGGAGGCGGTTCTGGCAGAGCGGGGGTTCAGCGGCCGTTTCTTCCTCGTGCAGTCCAACGGGGGAGCGCTGACCGCCGAGGCGGCGCGCGCCCTGCCGGTGCGGACCGCCCTCAGCGGGCCGGCGGCGGGGGTGATCGCCTGCTCGTACCTGGCGGCGGTGGCCGGGTACGACGACGTCATCACCTGCGACATGGGCGGGACGAGCTTCGACGTGGCCGTCGTCGCCGGGGGGCGCAGCATCACGAGTGCCCAGACCAGCATCGACTTCGGGCTGGTCATCCGGACGCCGATGATCGAGATCTCCACGATCGGCGCCGGTGGCGGTTCCATCGCCCGTATCGACGCCGGCGGCCTGCTGCGGGTGGGACCGGAGTCGGCGGGATCGGTTCCCGGCCCGGCGTGCTACGGCGCCGGCGGCCGGCGGCCCACCGTCACCGACGCCCACCTCGTGCTGGGGCGCATCAACGGGGAGGCGCCGATCGGCGGGCTGGATCCTCTCGACACCGGAGCGGCTCGCCGGGCCGTCGACCGGGAGGTCGCCGAGCCGCTCGGGCTGAGCGTCGAGGACGCGGCGGAGGCCATCGTCGACGTCGCCACGAGTTCCATGGCGGGGGCGATCCGGCTGGTGTCCGTCGAGCGGGGGCTCGACCCGGCCCGCTTCGTGTCGATGACGTTCGGCGGCGCCGGGGCGCTGCACGCCTGCAAGCTGATCCGGGCCACGGGCTTGGGCGGTGCCGTGATCCCCCGGTACCCCGGCGTCGTCAGTGCCTTCGGGTGCCTGATCGCCGACTTCCGCCATGACATCGTCCGGACCGTCAACCTCGACGTGACCTCGGTCGATCCGCGGACCCTGGGTCTCCGACTGCGCGAGGCCGAGCAGCGGCTGCGACACTTCCTTGCGGACAGCGGCCTGCCACTGCGGGACCCGTCGGTGCGTCACGAATTCGACATGGCCTACGAGGGCCAGACCCACACGATCGTGGTCGACGCGCCCGACCCGGAGAATCTGGGGTCCGAAAGCATCCAGGCCGCTTTCGACCGCGCATATGTCGCCGCCTACGGGCGCACGTTGCAGGATGTGAGGACCCGGCTGCTCTCAGTGCGGACCATCGTCGTCGGACGGCGCTCGCCGATCGATCCTCGTGCATTCGCCCCCGAAGACGGCCGTGACGCCCCCGGCCGGCCCGCGACGCGGCCCGTCTACGGCGCGGGCCATTGGACCGACACCCCGATCCTCGCCCGGCTGGATCTGCCGGTGGGCACGGTCGTGGAGGGGCCGGCGGTCCTGGAGCAGCCCGACGCCACCACGGTGGTCGAGGCCGGCTTCGGTGCCCGCGTCGACGAGTTCGGCAACCTGATCATCGAGCAGCGATCGGCGGGATGACCGCGGCCTGCGTCCGCGGCCCGAGGGCCACGTTGGCGCCCAGATTGATCATTGGTCATTGAGCAGCGATTGGCGGGATGGCCGCGGCTTCGACGCGGTCCGGCGACGCCCATTGGTCAGAGGGCGGGCGGTTGCCGGAAGACTTGCCCGCTGTTCTCCTGCCCGCTGTTCTCCTGCCCGCTGTTCTTCTGCCCGCTGTTCTTCTGCCCGCTGTTTTGGTGCCTGCTGCCCTTGGTCGTCCCTGTACGCCAGCGGGTGCGGGGAACCGTCAGGCCATTTCACTGTGTGGACTGTGGTGGCGGTGGGGGCAGAGCTTGCTCGATGCCCAGGCATGCCATCCAGTGAGGCTGGGATCGTGGACGAGCAGGGCCGCGGCGCCGATGTTCACCGCGGGATCCAGGTATGTCTCATCATCTCG
>Ga0209020_1003053_pt1 | contig 12235 bp, 13 predicted proteins | sample PinacodermBB_FD_187298 | JGI IMG/M metagenome (GOLD analysis project Ga0209020, IMG submission 187298) | Host-associated microbial community of the marine sponge Aplysina aerophoba from Gulf of Piran - sponge pinacoderm, lysed by bead... | ecosystem: Host-associated > Porifera > Sponge >...
GCGCTTCCTCCAGCTAACGGGCGCCGCATCGACCCCACGCGCACGAGCACGAAGTCGAGGAAGAACGGCATCACGAGCGGGAGAGCTATCTGGAGTTCAGCCGCGATGTGACCAAGTCCGGTCGTGGCATCCCGAAGGGCTCCGCTGGTCGGCCAAGGCGCTCAGAAAAGGCCTAACTCCGGCTGATTCCGGGCAAACTCTGCCCAGGACTGGCCCCTTTATGCGGCCGCATCGAACGGCTGCAAAATATCCTGAGAGAACAAAGAAAGAATCTCAAACGGTGGCGGTCGTTCACACGTTACCGCAGATACAAACTTGCCGAAGCGCGGGCCGGCGTGTGGGGCAATGGGGCGTCTCCCGACTCGTTACCGCGCGCGCATGGAACGCATTGCGGCGCCGGCTGTTTCAGCCGATGACGGTGTGCAGGGCATAAGCCCGCCTCTGACTCCCTGCGGAGTCCTTTCTCGTCACACCCCACGCATACACGCGTTACGCAGGTCAGGCTCCCTGAAGGTTGGCGAGTATCTTCCGGGTGGAGAGGGAGCGGTTGAGGGTGTAGAAGTGGATGCCCGGAGCGCCTCCCTGGAGCAGCGCGCGGCACTGTCGCGTGGCGTGCTCGACCCCCACCTCGATTACCGCGTCGGCATCGCCGGTTACTGCCTCCAGCTTCGCTAGTAGAGGCGCTGGAATCGTGGCGCCGCACATCTGGGTGAAGCGCTTGATCTGGGCGGTGTTGGTGATGGGCATCACACCGGGAACGATGGGCGTGACGACACCTCGGGAACGTACCCGCGATACGAAGTCGAAATAGTCGCGCTCGTCGAAGAAGAGTTGCGTCACGACGAAGTCGGCGCCAGCATCGATCTTGCGTTTGAGGTTGCCCAGGTCTTCCTCCGCGCTGGGGGCCTCCGGGTGGACCTCGGGGTACCCGGCGCCTCCGATGCAGAAGTCCTTCCGCTGCCGGATGAAGGCGATGAGCTCGTTGGCGTGCGAGAATCCCTGGGGATGGGGGACGAACTCCGTGTCGCCCCGGGGAGGATCCCCCCGCAGCGCCATGATGTTCTCGATGCCGGCCTCTTCGTATTCGTCGAGGAGTTGGTCGATCTCGTCGCGGCTGTGGCCCACGCAGGTGAGATGGGCCATGGCCTCGATGCCGGCCTCGCTTTTGATCCTCTGCGTGATGGTGACGGTCTTTTCGCGGGTGCTGCCGCCAGCGCCGTAGGTGACGGAGACGAAAGCCGGCTCCAGCGCCTTGAGCCTGGCCACCGTCTCGAACAGCGCATCGACGCCGCGGTCATCCTTGGGCGGAAAGAACTCGAAGGAGAAGAGCGGACGTTCCTGGCCGAAGCGCTCCTTGATCTTCATCCGTTGCGCTCCCCGTCCGCGTCTCGCAATGAGCGCCAGACGCGCTCCGGCGTCAGGGGGAGGTCGCAGATCTGCGCGCCGGTGGCATGGGCCAGGGCGCCGGTGATGGCGGGCGCCACCGAGAAGATGCCGCCTTCGCCCATGCCCCGGCTTCCATAGGGGCCCAAGCCGTCGCCGTTCTCTACCAGCACGGTGTGGAAGCCCCGGGGCATGTCGGAGAAGGAGGGGATGCGGTAATCCACGAGCGTCGAGTTGATGAGCTGGCCGCCCTCGTAGACCATCTGCTCGAACAGGGTGTGGCCGATGCCCATCATGGCCGCGCCTTCCTCCTGGCCCTCGCATTGAACGGGATTGATGGCCTTGCCGACGTCGGCCACGGAGAGGTAGTCGGCCACCGAGATGGCGCCGGTCTCCCGATCGACATCCAGCTCCACCGCCCCCATGCCCACCTCCCATACCACCGGCAGGACGTCGTTGATGATCTCGGGCCCGACGGTGCCGGTGCCGATGAGCTCGCCCGCGGCGGCGCCGAACCGTTTCTCCAGCACCTCGGCGAAGGACAGCCGGGCCTCGCCGCACACCAGCGCACCGTCCATCAGCCGGATCTCCTTCGGCTTCACGCCGTACACCCCGGCGCCGATCTTCAGGAGCTGGCGCTTGATGTCCCGGGCCGCGGCCTGCACCGCCCGGCCCATCAGGGTGGTGGAACGGCTGGAGCCGGTGGAACGGTCATAGGGGGTGATGGCAGTGTCGGCGCCGGACATGCGAATCCGTTCCAGCGGAAGCTGCAACTCCTCGCCCACGAACTGCGACAGCACGGTCCGAACGCCTTGTCCCATCTCGGTGCTGCCGGCCATGATGGTGGCGGCGCCGTCGGCCTGGAGCCGCACCATGGCCACGGTGATGGGCTGGCCGCCGGCGTTGGTCATGCCGCACGCCAGTCCCACGGGGGCGCCGGCCTTGCCCGTACGCTTTTTCCAGCGGCTCGCCGTGACCAGCCGTTTGAGAGTGCCGGCCAGATTCACGTCCAGCGGACGCAGCCCGGGACGCAGCACCTCGCCGCGCTTGAGCAGGTTCTTGAGCCGAAGCTCCGCCGGGTCCATGCCCAGGGCGGCGGCGATCATGTTCATCTGGCTCTCGCCGGCGAAGATGGACTGGGGCCCGCCGATGGAGCGGAAGGAACCGGCGCCGCCGCTGTGGGTGTAGACCGCGTAGGCGTCGGTGTGGATGCGCGGGATGTTGTACGGCCCGAGGATCCGGGTGGCGGCGCGGCCCGCCACCTGGGGCCCGTTGTCCATGTAGGCGCCGGTATCGAGATAGATCTCCGCCTCCCGCGCCATCAGCGTGCCGTCCTGCTTGACGCCGGTCTTCAGGCGTATCTTGGCGCTGTGCCGCCGCACCGTGAGCATGGCTTCCGGCACCGACAGGCACACCCGCACCGGGCGTCCCACCTTGCGTGAGGCCGCCACCACCAGCGGCTCGATCTTGGCGTAGGACTTGCCGCCGAAGCCGCCGCCCAGGTAGGGCACGTTCAGGCTCACCTTGCTGGCGGGAAACCCGAAGATGCGCGCCAGGTCGGCCTGGACCAGGAACGGGTGCTGGGCGGAAGACCACAGCGTAATGCCGTCCTCCCGGTAGTCCGCGATGACCCCGTGGGGTTCCATCGTGTAGTGGTAGATCATCGGGAAGGTGAAGTGGTGTTCGAAGACGTGGTCCGACTGGGCGAAGCCCTCTTCCGCGTCGCCGCGTCTCACCTGCTCGTGCCCGCAGATGTTGCCGCTTCGGTCCTCATGAACCAGCGGCGCGTCCGGGGCCAGTGCCTCGTCAAGCCCGACCGCGGACGGGATCTCCCGGTAGACCACGTTGACGGCGGCCGCCGCCTGCTCGGCCGTCAACGGATCCTCGGCCACCACCACCGCCACCGGCTCGCCCGCGTAGCGGGCTCGTTCCAGCGCGATGAGCGGGCGGCCGGCGTAGTGGGGATCCAGATCGCCCACGTCCCGGCCCGTCAGCACGCCGGCCACGCCGGGGAGGCTCTCGGCCGCCGAGGTGTCGATGTCCTCGATGAGCGCGTGGGGGTGGTGGCTGCGCAGGACATGCCCGTAAAGCATGCCAGGAATCTCCAGGTCACCCGTGTACTTGGCCCGGCCCGTGACCTTGTCGACGCCGTCGACCCTGCGAGTGTTGTTGCCGACGTATTTCAACTGGGGTTTTGCCATGGGCGCCCGTCCTCAAAACCCGTACAAAGCCCGGGGATTGTCGTCCAGGATCTTGGCTGCCGACGCGGCACTGACCTTGCCGTCGTCCTTGAGTTTCTCCAGTGCCAGGATCTCGCTCGAAGTATCGTTGTGACCGTAGTCGGTGCCGATGATGATGTTGTCGTCACCGGTGTATTCCAGCACGTAGTCGAGGTCGTCGTCGGTCTGGCAGGCGACGAAGATGCGGCTGTCGCTGAGCAGGCTGCGGGACAGCTCGATGCCGCGCTTCTGGCGGAAACGCTTGGCGAGGTCGTGGAACACGTAGGGGACCCATTGGGCGCTGACTTCGATAAAGCCGATGCGCAGTCTCGGGAACCGCTCCGGAACACGGTCCCAGATTATCGAATGGAACGAGCCCACGACAGCGAGCTTGAACTTGTTGAAGCCGGGTTCGTCGAAGAAGAGGTCGTGCTGTGTGAAGCTGCCGGTGGCCGAGTGCACGCACAGGGGCACGTTGGCGTCGCTCAGGGCCTCGTAGAGCGGGGTGAAGTAGGGGTCGCTCAGGCGCCGGTCGCCGATGAGGCCGGGGACAAACACGCCGCAGGCGCCGTATTGCAGGACCTCCTCCAACTCCTTGAGCGCCTCGTCCATGGTGCGGAGCGGCAGGATCGCGGCCCAGCGGAGCCGGTTGTCGCCTGCCTTCCAGATGTCGGACAACCAGCGGTTGTAGCTCTTGGACAGCGCCATCTCCACCTCTGGCTTGTCGGTGACCGGGCGGAGGAAAATGGTAGGGTAGAGCACCTGCATGGACACGCCCATCTCGTCCATGTGCCGCAGGCGTGAGGCGGTGTCCGACATCTCGCGGGATTCCTCGGGGGTGTCCTCTCCCACGTTGTCGGACTTGGCAAACAGCCTTCCGTCCACCAGCCAGTACTCGCCGCTGTTGCCCTCGGCGTCGCTGGAAGTCACGATGCGAGGGCGGAATGCCTTCTCTGCTCCCTCCATGTACTCCCAGGTGCGGTTGGTCTCCAGCACGTGTGCGTCTGCATCGATGATCGCCATGATACGACCTCCGTTGAAATCAATTCGTTTTCGAAACCGATGACCCCAAGTTTTAGACGACTACAAGAGGCTCATCAACTCGTGGAGCCCGCCGATGCGCACCGCTCCATCGTGGCGCGTGTCGCCGTCGCGGTCCAGCAGCACGGGCCGGACGCCGGCGCGCAGCGCTCCCTCGACGTCGGTCTCCGGGCTGTCGCCCACGTGCAGGGCCTCGTCGGGCGCGATGTGGTGGCGTTCCAGGGCCAGATGGAAGATTTCCGCGTCGGGCTTGGCGAAGCCCGCGCTGCTCGAGATGAACACCGAGTCGAAGTAGTCCGCGATCCCCAGCCCGCGGATGATCTCCAGCACTCGGGAGTCGAAGTTCGAGATCATCACCAGGATCAGGCCGCGCGCTCTCAGCGCGTCGAGGGCCGCCCGCGCGTCATCGTACAGCACCCAGGAGTCGGAGCGGGCGAAATAGGCGAAGAGCTCGTCGAAGTAGTCGTCGAAACCGGCGAAGGCACCCTCGGGTTCGAAGATGCGCCACACCAGCTCGTGCCACCAGGCCTTTTCCAGCGCCTCCAGCCGTTGCCCGTCCGCCCCCGGAAACGCCATCGGCGGGGCGGTGCCGAAGAAGTGGCTGAAACGCCGCGAGATCTCTTCGGAGGGGACGTTCTTGCCGTACGGCCGCGCCAGCTCCGCATAGCTGACCGCCACCGGCCGGGTGGATTTGAACAGGGTGCCGGCGGCGTCCAGAAAGACGGCCTTGGGCCTTGTAACGGGTCCGGGAGGTATCACTTTTCGCGAATTTTCCGAGTATCGGCTATACTTAAAGGGATGGCTCGACTGCATTATGAACCCTTGGAGCAACCTTTGTCCAGCGGACCGGGGCTGCTGGCGGCAGAGGCGCGGACAACCCCGGCTGAATCGAGCTTGTCACAACGGAGCGGCGAAGCGGCTTCGGTACCGTTCGCGGAGGAGCTGAGGGCGGCCGAAAGGGCGGCTAGGGAGGCCGGCGACATCATCGCCGGGCTCTACCGGGGCGACTACCGGGTCGAGGAGAAATCCCGCGGCAATCCGGTGACCACCGCCGACCTCAACGCCAACCGGGCCATTCGCGAGATCCTCTCGGAGCGATTTCCGGGTGACGCGTGGCTGTCGGAGGAGGACGCGGACAATCCCGGACGGCTCGACCGGAGCCGGGTGTGGATCGTCGACCCGCTGGACGGCACCCGGGAGTTCATCCGCGGGATACCGGAGTTCTGCGTCTCCATCGGCTTCGCGGTGAACGGCTCGCCGGTGCTGGGGGTGATCTATCACCCGTTGCGGAAGGAATTGTTCGGCGCGGTGAGGGGGGGTGGAGCGCGGCTGAACGGCGAGCCGGTGCAGGTAAGCCGACCCGCCAACGGCGAGCGTCCCACGCTGCTCATCAGCCGGGCCGAACCGCGCAAACGCCTGAAGGAACTGGCCAGGGAGTTCGAGCTCGAGCCCATGGGCAGCATCGCCTACCGCCTGGCGGTGGTGGCCCGGGGGGATGCGGATGCCACCCTGACTTTTCGCCGGGTCAAGGAATGGGACGTGTGCGCCGGTATCGTCATCGTCGAGGAAGCCGGCGGCCGCACCATGACCGGGCATGGGGAGCGTCCGGTGTTCAACCGGCGGGAGCCGGTGCTCCAGCAACTGCTGGCCGGAAGCGAGGCCACCAACGCTAGGATCAAGGCGCTGCTGGCTCTGCTGCCGGACTAGCGGCCCGGGGAACATGGCGAACTGCATCTACTGTGGCGAACGCGCGGGCATTTGGGCCCGCAGTTGCAAGGACTGCCGGAAACTGGAGGAGACGGCCGGGGCCTATGGGGGACAGGTGGGCTTCAGCGAGCTGCTGGACCGCATGGAGGAAACCGGAGTCAGGCCGGAGAAGATCATGGACTTCCTCAAGGCCAACCCGGACGGCCGCGGCAGCGTGCGGGACCGTCTGACCGCGGAAATGACCAATGAGCTGCTGAAGGTCATGGGCATGAACGAGCGGCAGAGGCCGGAAGACGTGGAACGCATCCGGAAGAGCGGCGACAAGCCCTCCGAATCGAACTGACGTCCCGCCGCAAGACGGCGGGGCCGAAAGCCGCCCGCGGGGCGGACTCCCAAGTCATGGAGTGGACTCTCTACGCATCGGCCGTGTTTTTCGGCGTGTATGTCGTGGCGCTGGCGGTGCGACGGCTTCGCTTCAGGCGCGACCGGTTGCGCATGACTCGCGAGGCGCGTTCCGGCGGCAAGGTCGTGGCCGCGGTCGATGAGGTGCCCGCGGGGACGGTCAAGAAGTTCTGGCTGATCTGCGACAAGTACCGGATCGACTGTTTCGTCACCAATCATCAAGGTCGATTCCATGCCTACATCAACAGTTGCCGCCATATGGTCACGCCGCTGGACTTCGTCCGTTACCAGTTCTTCACCGAGGACGGCAGGCACCTGATGTGCGCAACCCACGGCGCGGTCTACGAACCCGACACCGGCCTGTGCGTGGAGGGTCCGTGCAAGGGACTCTCGCTTCACGCCCTCCCCGTGGTTGTGGACCAAGGCGAGATCGTTGTAGGTTGTCCGGCGGGAGACCTGTCCTTTCTGCGCGAGATGGCGGACTAGACGGATGAGTAACGACGGCAGGGTTCCATGGCAAGACGTCCTGTAGGCAAGCGGATCGGACGCAGGGAGGACTTCCCCGACGGCACGAGCCGGAAATTCACGCTCCGCTGCGGCGGCGAGAGCCTCGAAGGCTTCATCCTCGGGTTCAACGGAGAGTTGTTTGCGTACGTGAACCGCTGCCGCCACGTTCCCCTGCCGCTGGATTGGGTGGACAACCAGTTCTTCACCGAAGATGAACGCTACCTGATGTGCGCCAACCACGGTGCGGTCTACGAGCCCAGCACGGGTGAATGTCTTTGGGGTCCCTGTTTCGGGGCGTGGCTGCAGAAGGTCCCGTTGCAGGTGGACGCGGGTACGGTCAGGGCTTTCTGCCCCGGACGCGATTGAGGGAGGCAACCGGAAAGTGGCTGAATGTCTGTTCTGCGGTATCGCAAGCGGCGCTATCCCCGGCGATATCGTTTACCGCGACGAATCGGTGCTCGCCTTCAGGGACATCGATCCCAAGGCACCGGTGCATCTCCTGATCATCCCCCGCAAGCATACCGCCAGCGTCATGGATCTCGAGGCGGAAGACGAGGCGACCCTGGGCCACGCCATGGCGGTGGCCAAGCAGCTTGCGACGGAGAACGGCGTGTCCGAGAGCGGCTTCCGCCTGGTGGTCAACTGCGGCCGGGACGCGGCCCAGAGCGTCGGCCATATTCATCTCCACCTGCTCGGCGGCAGGGCACTGAGCTGGCCCCCGGGCTAATGGAGACATGACGGCGGCGCACGACCGTCACACGAGCGGGTTTGAAACTTGGCCGTCTCTAGCCCCGCCTAGTGTTCCTTCAGTATCCCGATCACCGGCTCCTCGCTGGAACGGCTCCCGCGCATGTCCTCCCCCTCCCTAGGCAAACACTGACCCTCAAGTGAGGACAATCATGGGGAGCAGGTCAGTGGACGCCGACATCCACGAAGATCTGAAGCGCCCATACGACCGCGGGCGCTAACAGACCAACCCTACACAGGAGGGCGACAAGTGACCCGAGTACGATGGGAGCAGGTAGACTACGCCGAGCTGAATGCCAAGCAAAAAGAGGTTTACAACTTCCAAAAGATCGCAGCGTTGCTCGCCGATTATGGCTTCAACTGTATCAGGCTGTCACATGACTGGAAGGGGGCGGATTTTCTGGCTTTGCATATGCCCAGCGACGACGTGATCCGGGTGCAGTTGAAAGCCCGTTTGACGGTCGACAGGAAGTACGAGAACAAAGGGTTGTGGATCGCCTTTCCGGTCAATGAAGATTGGTATCTACTTGAGCACGACAAACTCAGGGACATGGTTGGGGAGAGAACGCCAGCGCTCGAAAATAATGCATGGCGACAAGACGGCCTTCTTTCATGGGCCTCCCCGACGAAAGCGTTACTCAACGCTCTTGTTCCGTACCGGATTGGACCATGAACGACACCTACCCGCCTTTTTCACTCCATGCTTCGCTCGTTATAGCTTGGCCCTCGCCGACATCCGCACGGCCGGCGTGGGTGAGGCTGAACGCGTGCAACCCAAGAAGCAGCTCTGTCTAAGGCGAAGCCTTCCTATCAACCGCCTCCCGGAAGCAGAGTATCCCGAAGCCGAGGAAGCGTGACGCAACCGGTTACGACCGAGCCTTGTAGGCACCAAAACACTGCGGTATGAGGGGTGGTCTTGGCAGTGGAGTGAGATCAGATACCGTAGCTTATCGCTAATCCGTCGACTCCAGAGGTGTTTTCAATGAACTCGATGCCCGTTTCAAGAACCGTGAGTCTTCGTTCCGTTGGCAAGGACGAAGCTTGGCTGCAGGACCAGATCTGGGAAGACCCAGCCTGCCTCGGTCTTGGTGAACTCGAAGGAATGGCGAAGGAGCGCGTCGTCAGCTCTGGCGGGCGGGTCGATATCCTCCTCAAAAATCCCCTGGACGACTCGATGTACGAAGTCGAAACGATGCTCGGCGATACCGATCCCGACCATATCGTGAGAACGATAGAGTACTGGGATCTTCTCAGGAATAAGTGGCCCCAACGCCAGCACTTCGCGGTCCTAGTAGCGGAGCGCATTACTAAACGTTTTTTCAACGTGATCCGAGTTCTCAGCGACGCTGTGCCCCTCATCGCCATCCAGGTCAACGTGATTGAGAGTCCCCATGGACGCAGTCTCCATTTCACCAAGATTCTGGATGTTTACGAGGAGCCTGACGACGGGATATCCGCCGACGGCGGAACGTACGACGAAGCGTATTGGCGCGAGAGGTCCAAAGAGGCACTGGAGGCCGCCCGGTATCTTTTCGAGCTTACGGGTCCGTTCTACACGGATACTCAGCTGCGGTACAACAAGACCAGCATCGTTCTCCAATCATCCAGCGGATACAACCAGTTGTCCGTCAGAAAGGGCGCCGGAAAGAATGTCCTCTTGCGATTCCGTCACGGTGCGAAGCGTGACGAGATCCACGAGTTGCTTGAGTCTAGCAGCATTGATTTCCACGAACAGTCAACGAGCTTCAGATTCCAGATGACACCGGAGACGATTAAGAGCAGGCACGAGATCCTGGCGCAGATCGCACGACTGAACAAGGAATGGTGGGCTCACTGACACGACGACGTTGTCCTCGCCCCGGAAAACAGGACGTATGTCCCTCTGCACCGGAACGCAACACAAGGTGAACTACACTCACAGACAACTCCCCTAAAACATGAAGACACAAAGATCGCCTACGGGAAAGGGAGGGGACCTCACGCAACTCCGACTCGTAGTGGTGTCCCTGCAAATGGGGGAATGTCAGATGACCGATGTCATCCACACGGACATCAATAGACTCCAGGACGGAGAGACATGACCGGCGCCGCCGCGCGTGCTATATTCGAGAACCCGGTGCACGGGCGTTAGGCGGCGAGAATGCTCTCGGATCGCAGGACTTACGCTATCGCCCAAATTTGGAACCCGTCCCACCAACCGGAACGACCGGCGCCGTCGACGACCCGGTGTTTCACGAAAGGACAAGCCAGCACATGATCAACGCGACACAGCTTCGGACCGGCATGCTCATCATCTATGAAGGCGACCTTTACCGGGTTACGGCGGTCAAGCACCTTACCCCCGGGAAGGGCCACGGTTTCATGCAGACGAAGCTCAGGAACCTGAAGACCGGGGCGGGCACCGAGCACAAGTTCCGCTCCGAGGAAAGGGTCGACCGGGCAACTCTCGAGAGCCGCGAAATGCAGTACCTCTACGCGGAGGACGACCGCCACACGTTCATGGACACCGAGAGCTACGAGCAGACCGAGCTCTCATCCGAGGAGGTGGGCGACATCCTGCCGTATCTCCTGCCGACGCATGTCGTGAACATGGAGTTGTTCGAGAACCGTCCCGTGGGCGTGAGCATCGCTTCGGCCGTGGAACTCGAAGTGGTGGAGACCGAGCCTTCCATGAAAGGGGCCACCGCCTCCGCGTCCTACAAGCCGGCCAGGCTGGAAACCGGAGTGACGGTCCAGGTACCCCCGTTCATCCAGATCGGTGACCGGATTCGGGTGGATCCTTCAGAAGGAAAATATATCGAGCGGGCGAAGTAGCCACCACGTCTTCCCACACCGTGGCCACCGCGTTTTCGAGGTCCGCCAGCGTGCCGTCGTTCTCGACGACGAAGTCGGACAGCCGGCGCTTGTCCGCCAGCGGCATCTGGGCTTTCAGATGCCGTTCGATGGCGTCGTCGTCGAGCCCGTCCCGTTGACGCAGCCGTTGCTCCTGCACGGTCCGGGCGCACGCCACCAGTATGACGGGTCGGAGCCAGTGATGTATTTTCGCCTCGAACAACAGCGGCGCGTCGTAGATGACGAACTCGTCGTTGCGGGAAAGCTCGACGATACGCTCCCTCGCCAACGCTCGAATACGGGGATGGGTAATGGCCTCCAGCCGCTTGCGGATGGCCGGATCCTGGAACACGATCTGCCGCAGGTAGGCGCGATCGAGGGTCTCGTCTTCCCTGAGCGCCTCGCGGCCGAACAGCTCGACGATCTCGCGCCAGGCCTCCTTGCCCGGCTCGACGATCTCGCGCGCCAACCGGTCGGCATCGACGATGGCGGCCCGATCGCTCAGGATGGCCGAGACAGTGCTCTTGCCGGTGGCGATGCCCCCGGTCAACCCGATGGCCTTTATCATCTCAACACTCGCGGAAACTCCGTGTTTGGGGCATCATGGGCTCTTTGCGTAACAACTCCCCGGTCCTGCATCAACCATGTGCGGGCAAAGCGGATGATCGAGGCCCCGGGCCGATGAATGAAATGAAACTGCCGTTGCTGGACCTGAAGGCCCAGTATGAAACCATACGGGAGGAGATTCAGGAGACGATCCTGAGGGTCTGCTCATCACAGCGTTTTATCCTGGGCCCCGAGGTCGCGGAGCTGGAGGAGGAGATTGCCGCCCATACCGGGACGCGTTTCGCCATCGGCGTCTCGTCCGGCACCGACGCTTTGCTGGCGTCGTTGATGGCGCTCGAGATCGGTCCCGGCGACGAGGTGGTCACCACGGCGTATTCGTTTTTCGCCACCGCCGGCGTCATCTCGCGGCTGGGGGCGCGCCCGGTCTTCGTCGACATCGATCCGGACACCTTCAACATGGATCCCAGGGCGGTAGCGGCGCGCATGAGCCCCCGCACCCGGGCCATCATGCCGGTCCATCTCTTCGGCCGCTGCATGGAACTCGACTCGATCCTGGAACTGGCCGGGGAGAGGGGCGTGGCCGTGGTCGAGGATGCGGCGCAGTCCTTCGGCGCCGCCGACGCCCAGGGCAGGAGCGCCGGAACCGTCGGATCGACCGGGTGCTTTTCCTTTTACCCCAGCAAGAACCTGGGGGCCTTCGGGGACGGCGGGATGGTGATCACCGACGACGAGGAGCTGGCCCGGCGGATGCGCATGCTCCGGGTCCACGGTGAGGCGCCCAAGTACTTTCATCGGCTGGTGGGCGGGAACTTCCGGCTCGACAGCCTTCA
>Ga0209020_1003054_pt1 | contig 12219 bp, 10 predicted proteins | sample PinacodermBB_FD_187298 | JGI IMG/M metagenome (GOLD analysis project Ga0209020, IMG submission 187298) | Host-associated microbial community of the marine sponge Aplysina aerophoba from Gulf of Piran - sponge pinacoderm, lysed by bead... | ecosystem: Host-associated > Porifera > Sponge >...
AGCGCCTCGATCTGGCTGGAGGTGTCGTTGTGGCCGTAGTCGGTGCCGATGACGAGGTTGTCCTCGCCCGCGTCCTTGAGGATCACCGGCAGGTCGTCGGTGGTCTGGCAGGCCACGTACATGCGGTTCTCGGCCATGATGTTGTCGGGGATGGGCCGTCCCATCTTCTGGAGCCGGAGCCGGAGATCGTTCAGGGCGTAGGGCACCCACTGGGCGCTCACTTCCACGAAGCCCCAGCGGATCTTGGGGAACAGCGCCGGCGTACCGTCCATAAGCAGGGAGTGGAACGTGCCCACCACCGGCAGCTTGAAGCGCGAGAAGCCGGTCTCGCCCTCGTAGAGGTCGTGGATGGCGGTGCTGTTGGTGCCGGCATGGACGCAGATGGGGAGGTCCAGCTCGGTGGCGATCTCGTAGAGGGGGAAGAGGTCGGGATTGCTCAGGCGCATCTCGTGCTCGACTCCGCGCATGAAGATGCCGCAGGCGCCGTTGTCCTTGGCGAACTCCAGCTCGTCCCGTAACGCGTCCATGGACAGCAGGGGAGGCATGCACACCCATCGCAGCCGGCCCCGGCCCTTCTTCCAGATCTCGGCCAGCCAGCGGTTGTAGCTCTTGCACATGGCCAGCTCGGTGGCCCGGTTCTGGGTGCAGGGGCGCAGCATCAACGTGGGGTAGAGCACCTGCACGTCCACCTCCAGCTCGTCCATGTGCTTGACCCGGGCGTCGATATCGCGCATCTCGCGCTGGTCGGCGGAGGTGTTGGGGCCGATGTTGTTGTTCTTGACGTGCAGCCGGCTGTCCACCACCCAGTACTCGGTGCCGCCTTCCTGCTTGACCGCGAAGGGCGCGTGCGCGCGTTCCTGCTCGGTCATGAACTCCCAGGTAAACGGCGTTTCGACGACATGGGCGTCCGCGTCGATGGTTCTCGGGGTCATGGCTTGTCTCCGTCTTGTCGGGTTTGTTGGCCGGTCTCGTTTGGGGGAAACTCTGATTTATCGCCGGCGGGCAAGATGGCGCCCTTCGACTTCGCTTCGCTACGCTCAGGGCGAACGGGGTTTCGATCAGGCTCCTTCAACCTAACCGTTCGCCCTGAGCCCTTCGACAAGCTCGGGACAGGCTTCGCGAAGCGAAGTCGAAGGGCGCCATCTTGCTCGAGTCTCCTCAGTTGGGCGCAATGTTATAGAGCCGCCGTGCATTCTCGCCCATGATCTTGGGCAGCGAGCCGGCCGCGATGTCGTCCCGGTCCAGGACTTCCTTGACCACGTTGGGGAACTTGCAGTCGCCGTGGTTGTAGTCCGAGGCGAACACCAGCCGGTCGTCGCCGATGAAGTCCATGACGTAGGGCAGGGTGGTCTCGTCGGGCTCGAAGGAGAAGTAGACGTCCCGCTGCCGGATGTACTCGCTGGGCGGCATGGTCAGCAGCGGCACGGCCGCCTGCATGTACTCATAGTGCTCGTCCAGCCGTTCCATCCAGAAGGGTACCCAGCCGGCGCCGGCTTCGAGAAACGCCACCTTGAGCTTGGGGAACTTCTCCAGCACGCCGCCGCCGATGATGCACATGACCCCGATCATCTGCTCGAAGGGATGGGTGGTGGCGTGCACGAACAGGGCGTTGTCGAAGCGGTCGGCGGCGGCCGCCGGCCGGCCCGAGCCCACGTGGACGCACACCGGAGCGCCCAGCTCCTCGGCCGTGGCGTAGAAGGGGTCGAAGTCGGGATGGTCGAGGTTGCGCCCGGCGGAGTGGGCCGACGTGGCCGCGGCCACGAAGCCGAGGTCGGTGACGCAGCGCCTGAGCTCGGCGGCGGCTTCCCCCGGATCCTGCATGGGCACGCAGGCAACGCCCTTGAGCCGCTCGGGCGCATGGCGGCAGTACTCGGCGAGCCAGTCGTTGTAGGCCTTGGCGACGGCGCAGGCGTAGTCCTTGTCCTCCAGGAACGGCAGGCTCAGGAACACCGTGGTGCCGAAGTTGACGGACGTGGTGATCTGTTCGAGGTCCATGTCCAAGAGCCGCTGCGCCGGGTCCCACATGCCGGTGGTGGGCTGGGGCGAACGGTTGTGAGGCACGGCGCCGATGCCGCATCCCACTCCCGAGGGCTTGGCCCAGATGCGCCCCTCCATGAGCAGTTGCTCGCGGCCGTCGGCCTTGACCACCCGGGGCGCCTTCTTCTTGTAGGGCCCCTCCAGCAGGTCTTCCCAGGGCGCGAACTTCTCCTGCACATGACCGTCGGCATCGATGATCGGGAAACTTGCCATGGCTGTCTCCTGTTCGTCGCGAGGGGGAAACGAGGCCGCCCGCATCCGGCGTTGGATACAGGCCGCCCCGTGTATTACCCCGTCAGCGCCGGGAAAGCCGGTTACTTGAGGTGTCGGGCCAGAAACGCGGTGCTCCGTTCCCACGCCAGGTTGGCGGCGTCGGCGTTGTAGGCTGCTCCGGTCTCGTTGCCGAACGCGTGCTGCGCCTGGTAGCGGTAGATCTCGTTCGAGACGTTGCCTTCCTTGAGCCGCGCTTCCAGGGCATCCACCTTGTCCGGGGTAAAGAACCCATCCTCCAGCGCGAAATGGCCCTGGAACGGAATCGAGATGGTGCGCGTGTCGGCCGCTTCCTCCGGCGGTACCCCGTACCAGCAGCACGCCGCGTCCGCCGCCTTGGAATACACCGCCGCCAGCACCGTCAGGGCGCCGCCCATGCAGAAACCGATGACCCCCACCTTGGAACAGCTCTGCTTCAGGTGCTCCACCGCGCTGCACACGTCGGTGTTGGCATCCCCGAAATCGAGGTTCTGCATCATGTGGCTGGCTTCTTCCGCTTCCACCGTCACCTTGCCCTTGTAGAGATCGGGCACGAGGGAGGTGTATCCCAGCCCCGCCAGCCGGTCGGCGACCCCCTTGATCTGGTCGTTGACGCCCCACCACTCCTGGATCACCACCATGCCCGGCGCGTTGTCGCCGGCCGAAGCGCAATAACCGGATGCCTCTTTCCCGTCGGGCCGCTTGAACGTGATTGTGTCTCCCATGACTCTCCCTCCTGGAAATACTGGTATTTTGTTCGGCGTCGGACGCCGATGGGCAGTCAGAATAGTACGTCTCTGTTTGAGAGTCTAGTGTCTCTCGTGCCGCCGCGCCCGCCCTTCGGCCCGGCTGGCCGTGGTTGACGCACGATTCGGATTCTTGTTAAGAATACCCGCGCATTCAGGGCTTTCGCGTCTTCACGCCCGCCACGGCGGTTCGGAATCCAGCGGAACAGGAAGAGAGGGACACGCAATTGACCGAGGATGAAGTACTACAGATATTGGACCTGGTGGAGAAATCGAACTTCGACTATCTCGATCTGGAGATCGGCGATCTGAAGCTCACGGTCAGCAAGTCCGGAGTTCCCGCCGCGCCCGCGACGGTCAGCGTGACGCAGGCGGCGCCCGCCGCGGCGGCCGCGCCGGCGGCAGCACCCGCCGCCGAGGCGCCGGCAGCAGCGGCCCCTGCGCCGGCCCCCGCCGCCGAGAGCGCACCCGCGTCCCAACCGGTCACCGTCAAGGAAGGCACCGTAGCCATACCCGCACCCATGGTGGGCACATTCTACGCCACGCCGGAGCCCGGCGCCCCGCCGTTCGTCAAGCTCGGCGACCGCGTGGATGCCGAGACCACGGTGGGCCTTGTGGAGGTCATGAAGGTCTTCAACGCGGTGAGTTCCGGCACGGCCGGTACCATCGACGAGGTATGCGTGGAGAGCGGCCAGTTCGTCGAGCATGGCCAGACCCTCTTCCTGGTCCGGCCTGATGCCTAAAGAGGGTTTCCCCCATGGCCGTTAACCGTCTCCTGGTCGCCAACCGGGGCGAGATAGCGGTCCGCATCATCAGGGCCTGTCAGTCCCTGGGCATCGAGTCGGTGGCGGTGGTTTCCGAGGCCGACCGGGACAGCATGCCGGCGCGTCTCGCGAACCGCACCGTCTGCATCGGCCCGGCCCGTTCCACCGAGAGCTACCTCAAGGTCGACGCCCTGGTGGCCACCGCACTGGGCACCGGTTGCGACGCCCTTCATCCGGGCTACGGCTTCCTCGCCGAGAAATCCGAGCTGGCCGAGGCCTGCGCCAAGCACGGCATTACCTTCGTGGGCCCGCGGGCCGACAGCATCCGCCAGATGGGCAACAAGCTGCTGGCCCGGGCCACCGTCGGCGCCTTCGGCGTTCCGCTGGTCCCCGGCTCCGACAACGTCCGCGACTTCGAGGACGCGGCGGGGGTGGCCGCGGAGGTGGGTTATCCGGTGCTCTTGAAGGCGGCGGCCGGGGGCGGCGGCAAGGGGATCAAGATCGTCCGGGAAGAAAGCGAGCTTCAGACCGCCTTCGGCACCGCTTCGGCCGAGGCCCGGGCGGCCTTCGGCGATCCCACCCTGTACATGGAGCGCTACATCCCCAACGCCCGGCACATCGAGGTGCAGGTCATCGGCGACCGCTTCGGCAACGTGGTGCACGTGGGCGAGCGCGACTGCTCGCTGCAGCGGCGCTACCAGAAGGTGGTGGAGGAAGCGCCGGCGGCGTGCATCCCGGTGGAGCTCAGGGAGCGCATACGCGAGGCCGGGCTCAGGGTCGCCAAAGAGATCAAGTACGAGAACGCCGGCACCGTGGAGTTCATCTACGACGAGGACCGCCAGGACTTCTTCTTCCTCGAGATGAACACCCGCATCCAGGTGGAGCACCCGGTCACCGAGATGATCACCGGCCTGGACCTCGTGCGGGAGCAGATCCGCGTGGCCGGCGGCGAACGGCTGTCGTTCTCCCAGGAGGACGTGCGCTTCAACGGGCACGCCATCGAGTGCCGCGTCACCGCGGAGGCGCCTTGGCAGGGATTCAGGCCGTGTCCCGGAGTCCTGACCGAGTGGAGCCCGCCCCAGGGGCCGGGCATCCGGGTGGACACCCAGTGCTTCCCCGGCTATCGGGTGCCGCCGTTCTACGACTCGCTGCTGGCCAAGCTCATCGTCCATGCCGACGACCGCGAGCAGGCCGTGGCGCGCATGAAGCAGTGCCTCACCCAGTTCGGCGCCGCCGGCATCGACACCACCATCCCGTTCCTGGCCGCGGTCATGGACGAGCCCGACTACATCAGCGGCAGGGTCAGCACGCGGTGGCTGGAAGGGCGGTTGGACGACCTGGCGGCGCGCCACTCTTCCTGAGCCCTTCGACTTCGCTCCGCTACGCTCAGGGCGAACGGAAGGGTAGTCGAAGCCCTCAGGCCCCCACCGTTACAGGGCAAACGGAGGGGTAGTCGAAGCCCTCAGGCCCCCACCGTTACAGGGCGAATGGAGAGGTAGTCGAAGCCCTCAGGCCCCCCACCGTTCGCCCTGAGCGTAGCGGAGCGCCAGCGGAGCGAAGTCGAAGGGCTGCACGACGATAGCCGGAGCCTCAGTCTCCGATGAACTCCCGAATCGCCTTGTGCGAGGCCTCCGGGTTCGAGAAGAAGTAGCTGTGCCGCTCGCCCGGCAGCACCACCAGCTTCGAGTTCGGAATGCCTTCCGTCAGTATTTCCGCGCCCTTCCGGTGTGACATGTCGCTGACCACCGCGTGGTCGTCCTCGCCTACCAGCACCAGCGTCGGCACGGTGATGTCCTTGAGGCGGTGCCGGGTGTCGTGCGCCTGGCGCGCGATGACGTGCCGGAAGTAGCACTCCACCGATGACAGATTGGCCATGCGCACCTTGAGGCAGTTCTCGATCTCCTCCGGGTGGTCCTTCTGGTACTGCTCGGTCCAGCCCACCTCGATGGTGTGGTCCCGCACGTATTTCTCGTAGCCCATCTCCACCATCTGCGTGGCGATCCTCAGCGGAATCCCGTGGGCGCCCGGGTGGGCCGCCCCGGACGAGGCGAGGATGAGCTTCTTCACCCGCTCCGGGTGCTCCAGCGCCAGCAACTGCGCCACCCGGCCACCCATGGAGTGCCCGCAGACGATGGCCTGGGTGGCGTCGAGGTGGTCCATCACCGCCGCGATGTCGTCGGCGAACATGCGAGTGGTGTAGCGCATGGGGGTGCGGGTGGAGCGTCCGGTGCCGCGGAAGTCCGTGACGATGGTGCGGTGGTCCCGCGAGAACTCGGGCACCTGGAACAGGTTCCAGACGTCGCCGTCGCAGGCCGTTTCCGAGATGAATACGAAAGGAGGCCCGTCTCCCTGGACCTCGTAGTAGATGTCGGCGTCGCCGACGTTCAGTGTTGGCATGATGACCTCCGGGTACCCTCGTACGATGCTTTGCGTGAAGCCATTAGCACAAACCGCCGTCCGGAGACAGCGGCCCTCGGATAACCCCGGCAGGGTGTTGGCGTTTGTTCTGCGGATGTGCAAAAATGCCCGGTTTATTTCAGGCAAATCAACCTAAGGGGGGTTCATATGATCAGGAAGACAGGATTGGCAGTCGCTCTTGTGGTGGCTCTCGGCTTGGCCGCGGGCAACTCCGCCGTGGCCGCCGACGACTTCTTCGAGGGCAAGACCATCCGGGTCATCGTCGGTTACTCGCCGGGCGGCGGGTATGATACGTACACGCGCCAGATCGTGCGCCACATGGGCCAATACATTCCGGGCAAACCCAACTTCATCGTGCAGAACATGACCGGCGCCGGAAGTCTGGTTGCGGCGAACTACATCCAGAAGAGGGCGAAGCGGGACGGCACGGTCCTCGGCGTCTGGAACAGCGGCTACGTGACGTTTCAGGCCCTTGGCGATACGAAGGTTCGGATCAAGGCCGAGGAGCTGACTTGGCTCGGCGCTCCGGTCAAGGGCATACCGGCATGTGTGTTCATGGCCTGGTCCGGGGTGAAAACCTTGAAGGACATCACCGATCCCAACAAGGCCATCAAGGTGGGCGGCACGCGGGCGGGCTCCACCGGGGTCGACCTGCCGAAGCTCCTCAACAAGACCATCGGAACGAACTTCAACGTGATATCGGGTTATACCGGAACCGCCACGTCGCGGATCGCCATGCAGTCCAAGGAAGTCGCCGGCGCCTGCTGGGGCTGGGAATCCATCCGGGTCACCGCCCGGGCGATGCTGGACGCCAAGGGAGACGACAAGTTGATCCCCGTGCTCACGCACCGGAGGATCCCCGACCCGGAGCTTAAGGACTCGCTGATCATTCCGGATTTGATCGAGAAGCGGGGCGGCAAGCAGGCCCTCGCGACCTACCGGGGCTGGGTCAACCAGTATGAGTTCCAGCGCCCGTTCTCGGGCCCGCCGGGTATCCCTGCCGATCGAGTTCAGATGCTCCGGACCGCGTTTGAGAAGACGATGAAGGATCCGAAGTTCCTCGCGGAGGCCAAGGACGCCAAGCTCATCATCGAGCCGGTGACCGGCAAGCAGATCGAGGGCTATGTCGCGCAGATTCTTGGCATGCCCAAGGAGGCCAAGGACGCGCTGTCGCCGATCCTGTTGCGGAAGAAGAAGTAGTAGACCTTCCTGGTCTATCGTTGACGCAGAGTCGGGGAGAGGGCATTTGCCCTCTCCCCGACGTCTTTTGTCCCCCAGCCTCACACCCCACACAATCTTGCAATAGAGTTGTTCCATGGATCACGCGCCTGCCTCGCGAACCGCGGCACTTCGCACCGAGCGGCTCGCGATCCTGGCGCTCCTCGTCGGCGCCGTCGTCACGGCCTTCGCCCCCATTCTCGTACGCGTGAGCGAACTGGGTCCGACTCCGACGGCGTTCTACCGTTTCCTGTTGGCGGTACCGCTTTACTGGGCCCTGGCGCTGACCGTGCGGGGCAGAGACCGAGGCGTCCACGACGAGAAGCACGCCGGTCCGAGGGTCTATCTCCGGATGGCTATGGCGGGCGCCTTTCTCGCTGGCGATATGTCGGTGTGGCACTACTCGATTCTCATGACCACCGTGGCCAATGCCAGCCTGCTCTTGAACGTGACGCCGGTGTTCGTCGTTCTGGGCGGATGGTTTCTGTTCCGCACACGGGTCACCGGAACGTTCATGCTCGGCCTGGCGGCGGCAATGGCCGGCGTGGTCGTGCTTTCGGGAGCAAGTCTGGCGCTCAGCCGCACGCATTTCGTGGGTGACGTGCTGGGCGTGGTGACGGCCATGTTCTATGCCGCCTACCAGTTGACCATCGAGCGCCTGCGGCGGCGCTTTTCCACGATCACGATCATGCTCTACGCGGTGCCGGCCTGTGCGATGGTCACTCTGCCGGTCGCACTCCTGAGCGGCGACACCCTGGCTGTCATGACGCCCGCGGGGTGGGCCGTGCTGGTTGCCCTGGCCGCCGGGCCGCAAGTGCTGGGCCAAGGGTTGATCGCCTGGGCTTTGGCGCACCTGCCGGCGAGCTTCGTTTCCGTCAGTCTCCTGGTGCAACCGATCGTCGCCGGCACCGTCGCCTGGTTCCTGTTCAACGAGCGTATCGGCGCGCAGCAAGCCATAGGAGCCATCGTCGTTGTCACGGGAATCGTCGTTGCAAGGCGCGGGACCGTGCGCCGGTGACCGGGATGGACGAGAGGAGCCTGCTCCGCGGCTTGTTCGAGGCGGCGGTCGCCGCCGCCGATCCGTCCAAGGTCGTGCAGCCGCATCTGCCTTCGCCCCCGCCCGGCCGCACCCTGGCGCTGGCCGCCGGCAAGGCGGCGGCCTCCATGGCCTGCGCGGTCGAGCAGTGCTGGCCGGCTGAACTCGAAGGCATCGCCGTTACCCGGTACGGCCATGGCGTCGATTGCCAACGAATCGAGGTCATCGAGGCCGGCCATCCGTTGCCCGACGAAGCGGGGCAGGGCGCGGCGTCGCGCTTTCTCTCTGCCGCCGCCGGCCTGGGGCCGGATGACCTGCTGCTGTTCCTGCTTTCCGGCGGCGCGTCCGCACTGCTGGTGGAACCGCTACCGGGCCTCGGTCTGACCGACAAGCAGGCCATCAACCGCGTGCTCCTCGAAGCTGGCGCTCCAATCGGCGAGATGAACTGCCTGCGCAAGCACCTGTCCGCCATCAAGGGAGGGCGCCTCGCAGCTACGGCCGCCCCGGCGCGCGTCGTGACCCTCGCTATTTCGGACGTACCCGGCGACGACCCGGCGGTCATCGGTTCCGGTCCGACATCGGCGGACCCCACCTCCTGTGCCGATGCGCTGGCGGTGGCCGACCGCTATGACATCTCGCTCCCGGACGCGGCACGGTCGGCGCTGGCGCAGGGTGTGTGGGAAACCGTGAAACCCGCCGATCCCTGCCTGGCCCGGACCGACTATGCGCTCGTTGCGCGTCCTGCTGATGCGCTTGCGGCCGCCGCAGTCAAGGCGCGTGAGATGGGTCTCGATGTGGTCCGGCTGGGCGACGATCTCCAGGGAGAGGCGCGTGACCTCGGCTCCGCGCACGCGGAACTGGCGCGGCGGCACGCGCCCGGCGTCCTGATCTCGGGCGGCGAAGTGACGGTGACCACCAACACGCCGGGCGGCAAGGGCGGCCCCAACTGCGAATATCTGCTGGCGCTGGCCGTGGCGCTCGACGGCGCCCCCAATGTCCACGCCATCGCCTGCGACACCGACGGCATCGACGGCTCCGCGGACGCCGCCGGCGCCTTCATCGGCCCCTACACGCTGGCGCGCGCCCGCGCCGCTGGAATGGACGCCCGGGAAATGCTCGCCCGACACGACAGCTATGAGTTCTTCAGGAAGCTCGGGGATCTGGTTACAACCGGCCCGACGCGCACCAACGTCAACGACTTCCGGGCCGTGCTGATCGCCTGAGCGTCGAACGCTCCGCTTTCAGATTGCGCACCCACCCGGTGATATCGACGTTGCGCTCGCGTAGAGAGGTCTGTAACTGGTCGAGGGCATTGAGCGCCGTACTCGAGTTCCGGGCATCTCTGTTTGCCGCCATCCGAATGGCGCGTCGCACCACTTCGGATTTTGACACACGCCAGCGTTGCGCCAACGTCTCAAGCGCTCGTACGGTCTCAACATCCAGCGTGGTTTTGATGGTCATCTTGGCCATGCCGACGGTATATGGCCATACCCCAATCGGGTCAACCTCTGGAGACAAGCGGAAAGAAGGACGCCTTGAAATCGTACCCAAAGGTGCGATAATGGATCTTTGACCGGGCGAGACTTCATAAGGCGAGTGAGGAACTACGCCCGCGAGACAGCAAGTGTTCTGAACCATGATTTATGCGTACCCGTGTAATCTGACTCCCGACGAAGACGGGGCTCTGGTAGTCACCTTCCCCGACGTGCCTGAGGCGATCACCGGCGGAAAGAACCGGTCTCAGGCTCTGGAAATGGCAGAGGATTCCCTCGCTACCGCGTTGGCTGCATACGTCCATGAAAAGCGGGAGATTCCTGTTCCGAGCGCGCTGGTCGAAGGCCAGGAGTTGGTCGCCGTAGCCACGGTCGTGGCCGCCAAGCTGGCGCTCTACTCTGCCATGCGTGCTCAACGCATCACCAAGGTGGAGCTTGCCGGCAGGCTCGGGATCAGCGAGTCAGCGGTACGGAAACTGGCCAATCCGGACCACCGCTCGCACATCACCCAGGTACAGAAGGCGCTCCGCGCGGTAGGGCACAGCTTGGTCATCGAAGTCATTGCCGCCTGACGGGCATAAGGAGTCAATGTGGCGCGACACGGATGTCCCATAACGGGGGACATGGCGGAGATAGCCGAATCGCCGGAGCGCTTGGTGGTTGAGCATCCGAAGCACGGGCGGTACGTGCTAGACACCGATGCCCTACCTGTACTCGTCGCTGACGCGGAGGCAAGAGCGCGATTGGCGCGATGGATCGAAGAAACCCGTTCTCTCGGTATTGTGATCCCCGACCTCACCGTTGAGCATGTCGACCTGTTCGCGCGGCTTGCGAGCCTGGAGGAGTGCGTTTCGGAATGGCACGAACTTCGCCGAGCCATACAGCATGAAGATGAAGAGCGGCTCTGGAGAAAGCTCCGGCTTGAGTGGAACTACAACAGCAACCATATCGAGGGTAACACGCTGACGTACCACGAGACCGAATTGCTGCTGATCTACGACCGCGTCGTGGGCGGGCATCCGTTGCGAGACTACGAGGAAATGAAGGCCCACAACGTTGCCATCGACCACGCCCGCCAAGCCGCGAGCTCAGAGCAAATGCTTGGAGAGGGCGACGTAAGGGACTTGAACAAGATTCTTCTCAAGGAGCCGTTCTACCAAAATGCGGAGACGCCAGACGGGCAGCCGACCCGGAAGCGTATCGTTCCCGGCCAATACAAGACCCAGCCGAATCATGTTCGAACCGCTACCGGGGAACTGCATCGATTCGCCGAACCCGAGGAAACTCCGGCGTTGATGGAGGCCTGGACCCGTGACTTCCGTCGCGACCTGAGCCGGAGCGCCTACCCGCTACCGCTGTTCCTGGCGGAGTCTCACTGGAGCTTTGTGCGTATTCATCCGTTCGACGACGGTAACGGACGCACCGCGCGGCTGCTCACGAACTATGTCCTGCTGAGGAAGCATCTACCGCCGATGGTCATCAAGAGCGACCACCGGGACCGCTACCTCGGCGCGTTACAGAACGCCGATCTAGGTCAGGTCCTTCCGCTCGCCCGTTTCATGTTGGAGAATGTTTTGTGGTCACTCGACGTGGCGATTCGGGCTGCCAAGGGGGAATCGATTCAGGACCCCGGGGATCTTGGCAAAGAGATCGACGTCTTCGTGCGGGGCAGAAAGGCAAAGGAGCCGAACCAATCGGACCTCGAGGCACTGGACAATGTCTATTTGCTTTGCGTCCATCCCACTATCGACAGCTTGGACACGGGGATGGGACGCTTGGAGGAGTTGTTCCGGACCCACGCGCGAGTGGCATCCCTGCGGGTTGGAAAGAACTCCGTGACTTCCAACACCCTGTTTGAGCCAGTCCAGTGGGAGGGGGCCAAAAAATCGCATTTGGTGACACCCGGATTCGCACTTGACGACGAACGAAAGATCGAGCTGCGACGGGAGTATCGGTTTCACGACTACACCGGGCGCGGCAAACAGGGGTTCGACTTGGTTGTGGCGGTTGCCTGGGAACTTGGCCGCCGAGGAGTCGGATTCGAGGCGGTTGTCGACGGGGAATCGGTGCTGGAAGGCGACACGACCTACTCGGAATTGGCCGTCCGCACCGCCGATGTCGAAAACACCACGGACACGCTTTGCAGGGCCGCGATGGAAAAGATCGGAGCCCTCTCGCAAGGCTAGTGTAGTGTCTGGTTAATTCGCATCATAATCTGCGGGTCTTTTTCGCCGTCGGCTGCGTTGCTCTTCCTCGCG
>Ga0209020_1003058_pt1 | contig 12209 bp, 11 predicted proteins | sample PinacodermBB_FD_187298 | JGI IMG/M metagenome (GOLD analysis project Ga0209020, IMG submission 187298) | Host-associated microbial community of the marine sponge Aplysina aerophoba from Gulf of Piran - sponge pinacoderm, lysed by bead... | ecosystem: Host-associated > Porifera > Sponge >...
TCAGCACCGCGGCCACGCCGGGGGCGGCCTCGGCCCGGGACTTGTCGATGCCGACGATACGCGCGTGGGGATGGGGGCTTCTCAGCACCGCCACGTGCAACAGTCCCGGCGGCTCCAGGTTGCCCGTGTGCAACGCCCGGCCCGTCACCTTCTGGACGGCGTCCCGGCGATCAACCGACGTACCGACGATGGAATAATCCGCCACGAATCCACCTCACGAAGAAGCGGCCGGCCCGGCCAGCTCACGCAACGTCCGCTTGACGAACACCCGGGTCATCTCGCGCTTGTAGTCCGCGCTGCCGCGGAGATCCGACACCGGGGAGATCTGCCCGTCGATGGCATCACAGACCGCGTCCCAAAGCTCTCCCGAGCAGCGCTCGTCCTGGAACCGCTCCAGCCCGGCCGCCAGCAGCGGCGCTTCCGCCACGCCGCTCAGGCCGACTCGAAGCTCGCCGACGTTCCCGCCGTCGAGGGTCAGGCTGACGGCCGTGCCGATACACGGCCAGTCGTTGGCCGAGAGCGAGCTGAAGCGCGCGTAGACCGTCCGTTGCGCCGCCGGCGCCCGCGGCACCTGCACCTCGGTGAGGATCTCCCCCGGCTCCAGCACGGTCTCGTACATGCCGCGGTAGAAGTCCTTGAGCGCCACCACCCGGGTCCCCTGGGCCCCCGACAGCACCACCTCGGCGCCGAGGACCAGCAGCACCGGCGGCGGGTCCAGCCGGTAGTCCGCGTGGGCGAGGTTCCCGCCCACCGACGCGGTCTCCCGGATGCGCACGTTGCCCACGTGACGGAACGCCTGGGCCAGGGCCGGCGCGTACCGGCTCACCAGCGCCGACCGCTCCACCGACCGGTGCGTCGCCAAGGCACCGATGCTCAGGCCGCCGTCGGTCTCGGTGATGCGGTCCAGGCCCGGAATCGACTGCAGGTCCACCAGATGGGAAAAGCGCAGCGCCCGCTGTTTCATCAGGATCACCAGCGTGGTGCCGCCGGCGATGGGACGGGCCTCGTCGCCGTGGTCCAGCAGCATGCCGCTGGCTTCGGCCACGGAAGCGGGGGTCAAGAGATCAAAAGCGGGAATGGTCATGACGAATTGGTTGCCCGCCGGGCGGTCGGCGGGCAATGGCCCGGTTTATAGCGCCTGGGGTTCTCCTTGACAATGCCACGCACCGCTTCGACCACCAAGCCGGGACCGGAGCGATCAAACATCCTATTCCATGACCCTGACCTGCAAGCCGTCGAAACGCTTGAAATCTTGATCGCGGGTCAGAATCGTCGCGATCCCGTGTTCTCTGCACAAGGCGGCGATCTGAGCGTCGAAGACCAGGTTGCCGCGGGCGTCTGCTTGACGAATCGCGACTTCCAGGTGCTTCAAAAATCCGGCCTCGGGCCGCACGACGACACAGGTCGGCGCCGCGATCAGGCTGTTGACGAAGTCGAGGGCCTCGGAGGAGGTCGAGGGTGGGTTGAAGACGCGCCGGTGGGTGACGACCCGCAAAAACTCGGTGACGCAAAACACCGGTAACGCCCACAGATCGTGTCCCTCGGCGAGGCGCGCCAACTCCGCCACCGCCGTGTCGTGCAAGTCCGCCTCGGCGCGATGGGCGTAGATCAAGATGTTGGTGTCGACCGCGATCATTCCCGGTCGAGGACGTCGTACAGCGCATCCCGGTCGGAGACGTCGACGTTCGGCGGACTGCTGCCCCGTACGGTCTTGAGGACCAGCTTGAACGGTTTCGCCGATCCAGTGGGCGCCACCAATTTCGCGCGCAGGGCGTCTTCGACGAAGGCCGTCAGCGTCATGCCGTGTCGTGATGCGTAGTCTTTGGACCGGCGCAGCACTTGATCGTTCAGATTGAGCGTTGTTTTCACGCAGATGACCTCGCATGTGCGGATATGGCTCAAACATATCAGGTCATCCATATATATGGCAAACCATCGACGCAACGTGACAAGGCCCCATCTCCGAAAATGCTCGACAAATCAGGAAGTCGCACTCCCGTGTTACAGGAGTTGTTCCATCAAATTGTCGTTCCCACCGCCCAATCCCAAGACACCCACGCTTGCGGCACCTCGGAAGCGCTGCAAGAATGAGTCCGCGATGACGATTGGAATTCTGGCTTACGGTTCCTTGATTCCCAATCCCGGAGCCGAGATCGCGGCGGTGACGGTGGACCGTATCACCGGAGTGGAGACGCCGTTCAGGATCGAGTTCTCCCGCAGCAGCCGCGTGCGCGACGGTGCGCCGACGCTGGTGCCGGTGGAGCGGGGCGGCGCCTGCGTTTCCGGGGTGGTGCTGGTGCTGCACGACTCGGTTGGCAAAACCGCGGCCCAGGACATGCTCTACCGGCGGGAGCGCAACCGGGTTGGCAGCGGCGACCGCTACGCGGACGTGGACCCGGCCAACCCGGACGGCGCCTTCCTGGGGAGGCTGGACGGCTTCGCGGGGCTGGACGTGGTGTTTCACGCGGCGTTGCGGGCGAACATCGAAGTGCCGACGCCCGAACTGCTGGCGCGTCTGGCCATCGCGAGCGCCGCGGCGCCCTCGGGCGCCGTGGATCGGGACGGTATCCGCTACCTCATGGACGCGAGGCAGAGCGGTATCGTCACGCCGCTCATGCCGGAGTACGAAGCCGAAATCCTCCGGCGGACGGACGGCCGCGACCTGGAGGAGGCCAGGGCCATGGCCCTGGGCAGGTCGCGCTAGCCGGCGTCCTTCGACTTCGCTTCGCGAAGCCTGTCCTGAGCCTGTCGAAGGGCTCAGGACGAACGGAAACGGATTTGCGTCGTGAGTCGAAGGCGCCGGTACACGTCCCCGGCACCCCTGTACGTATCCGCTCGCGTATTGCTTCGGAGCCTGCCGAAAGCTATTCTGCCGTCGGACAACGCGTCGAGCCGATCAGGTGGAACCCCGGTGAGTCTAATAAGAGGTTTGATCTGCCTGACGGCGGACCCATAAGTATTCCAGAGAAAGCCAGGGCGCAGGTCACGGTTATGTACACCCAGCCGGACGGCCCGTCAGACTCATCCTCAACCTACAAGCCACGGCCCTGCCAGCCGCAGCGGGCCGCGCCCGCCGTGGCCCGGAGACAGGGGTTCCGTCCGTGAAACGCGTGGCTGCCACACTCGTCGTCCTGGCGCTTGCCGGCGCGGTGCTCTACTACCTCGGCATCGGCCCTCAACTCGGCATCGAACCGTTTGGCATCGGCGCCGCCAAGGGCAAGCCGGAACAGCGCAACCCGTCGCAGCGCCGCCGGGGCGGCCGCGCGGTCACCGTCAAGGCCGCGGCGGTACGGGTGGGGGACGTCGAGGCGACGTTGAGCTACGTGGGCTCGTTGGCGCCCAACGCGGCGGTCACCATCGCGCCGAAGACCTCCGGCCGGGTCGCCAAGCTGTTCGTCACCGTGGGCGAGCGTGTCAAGGAGGGCCAACTGCTGGGGCAGCTCGCGAAGGACGAGCTCGCGGAAGAGTTGCGCGAGGCGCAGGCATCGCTTCGCGTGGCCCAGGCCACGCTCAAGGGCCGCCAAGCGGAACTGCAAAATCTCAAACGGCGCCGGCAGAACGTCAAGGTCCTGGCGGGCAAGGAACTGGTGTCCCGTGACGAGGTGAACAACCTGGAGACCCAGGTCCTTTCCGCCGAAGCCCAGGTCGACTTGACCAAGGCCCAGATGCTGCAGATGCAGGCGCGACTGGACAACGCCCGCATCCGCCTGGCGCACACCGAGGTGCGCTCGCCGTTCGCGGGTCACGTGAGCCGCCGCATGGTGGACCGCGGCGCCCTCGTGAGTGCCAGCACCCCCTTGTTCGAGGTCGTGGACATCGACCGGGTCAAGGTTGGCATTGCCGTGGTGGAGGGGGACTACCGAAGGGTTTCTCTGGGACAGCCGGTGGCCGTCACGGTCGATGCCTACCCGGACAAGCGCTTCAACGGCACCATCACGCGCATGTCGCCGATCCTCAACCCGCGGACCCGCACCGCCGAGGCGGAGATCGAGCTCGACAACCCCGACGGCGTGCTCAAGCCCGGCATGTTTGCGCGTACCACCATCGTGGTGGAGCGCAAACGGGGCGTTCTGATGGTTCCGGAAGCCTCACCGGTGAAGACCAGGGCGGGGTACGGCGTGTTCAGGCTGACGGACGAAGGCGGCAAGGTCGAGCGCGTGAAAGTCACGCCGGGTCTCAGGAACGGCGGTTGGGTGGAGGTGACGGGAGACCTGCGCAAGGGTGATCAGATCGTCACCCTGGGCAGCAGCCTTGTGCGCCACGGCCAGAGGATCCGGATCGCCGGTGACGGCCCGCGCGCGGGTTCCCGCCGAGGGCGGCGAGGATCCGGGCGGGAAGGCCGGCCCGGCGGGGGTCGCGGCCGAGCGGAAAGGACGCAGAACCGATGAATCTCACGGCGCTTTGCCTCCGACGCCCGGTGGCCACCTGCATGGCGGCGCTGATCGTCGTGATCCTCGGGGTGGTGTCGTTTCTCAAGATCCCGGTGGATCTCATGCCCGAGATCACCTTCCCCAGGGTCACCATCTCGACCAACTACGGCAACGTGGGGCCGCTGGAGATGGAGACGCTGGTGACGGTGCCCGTCGAAAAGGCGGTGAGCTCCGTGGAAGGCGTGGAGGACATGACCTCCGTCTCCGTCGAAGGCCGCAGCCAGGTCCGGGTGAGCTTCGGCTGGAACAAGGACCTGGAAGTGGCGGTGAGCGACATACGCGCACGCATCGACCGCATCCGGGACGATCTTCCCCCGGGAGCCGAGGCCCCGGTGGTCTCCAAGTACGACGTCAACGCGTCGCCGATCATGTTCATCGGCGTGTCGGGACAGATGGACCCGGTGGCGCTGCGGAGCTTCGTGGAGCAGGAGGTCCGCTACCGACTGGAACGGGTCGCCGGCGTGGCCGCGGCGGACGTGCGCGGCGGACTGGAACGCGAGATCCACGTCCACCTGTCCCTGGACCGGCTCAAAGCGTTCAATCTCTCGGTGGACCAGGTGGTCCGGGCGCTGCGGGCGAGCAACATCAACCTGCCCGCCGGCAATCTCGGCCGGGCCCACCTGGAGGTATCGGTACGGACCCTGGGCGAGTTCACCGACCTGGATCAACTGCGCAACACGGTGGTGGCCACCCGCGACGGAACCCCCATCCACGTCAAGGACCTCGGGCAGGTGGAGGACTCCTTCAAGGACCTGGACCACGCGGTGCGGATGGATGGAGCCCACGCCGTCGTCATCTCCGTGCGGCGTCAGCCTTCCGCCAACACCATCGCGGTAGTGGACCGGGTGAAACAGGCCATCGACGGCATCAACCGGGAGCTCCCCGCCATCCGGGTGACCGTGCTGCGCGAGAACGCGCATTACATCCGCAACGCGGTGGACAACGTCACCCTGGCCGCGGTCTGGGGCGGCATGCTGGCCCTGATCGTGCTGCTGTTCTTCCTCCGCAGCGTGCGCAGCACGGTGGTCATCGCCACCGCCATCCCCATCTCCATCGTCGCCACCTTCGCGCTCATGTACTTCCAGGGCTTCAGCATCAACATCATTTCCTTCGGCGGGCTCGCCCTGGGAATCGGGCTCCTGCTGGACAACTCCGTGGTGGTGCTGGAGAACATCTTCCGGCACCACGAGGCCGGCACCGACCGCCGGGAGGCCGTCCTCAGGGGCACGCGCGAGGTGGCGGGAGCCATCACCGCGTCCACCCTGACCACCGTGGTGGTGTTTTTGCCCCTGATCTTCGTCCCCGGCTCCGCGGGCATCCTCTTCCAGCAGCTCGCGTGGGTGGTGTTCTTCTCCCTCGCGGCCTCCCTGGTGGTCGCCCTCACCGTGGTCCCGGTGCTGGCGCACCATCTCCTGGGCCGGCCGGACCGGGCGCGCACCGGGCGCTTCCTGGCGCGTCTCGCGCGCGCGGGTTCGAGCTCCCAAACGGGTCTGGACAAGGCCTACCAGGGACTGCTGCGGTGGAGCCTGCGCCACCGCTTCACCGTGGTGGCGGCGGCGGCGGTCCTGCTTTCGAGCAGCTATTTCCTCTACCAGGGCATCGCCAGCGAGTTCATGCCCCGCGCCGACGAGGGCAACGTGATCATCATCGCGGAGACCGAGGCCGGATCGAAGATCGAGGAAACGGACCGCGCCTTCCGGCAACTCGAGGCCATCGTGAAACAGGAGGTCACCGAGCCGCACCGGAACTTCACCCGCTTCGGCCAGTTCGGTTGGCGCGCCCGCGGCAAGAACAACGGGCGCGTGTACGTGTGGCTGGGGCCCAGAAACACCCGGGAACGCTCCGATCAGGACATCGTCAGGGTCCTGCGGCGCCGGGTCAGCGAGGTTCCCGGGATGCGCGCCCGCGTGCGCGCGAGTTCCGGGCTGTGGATCTTCCGACGCCTCGGATTCACCGACAACGACAACCTCGACGTGAAGGTACGCGGTCACGACCTGGACCAGTTACAGCGGGTCGCGCGCCAGGCGAAGGACGCCATGGACGGGGTTGACGGGGTTGCCGGCGTCCGCATCAGCCGGCAGGCCGGACAGCCCGAAATGGGCATTCACGTGGACCGGGAGCGGGCGGCGAGCCTCGGCATACCGGTGGAGACCATCGCCCGCGGCCTGCAAGCGAGCCTGGGCGGCATCCGGGCGACGTTCTATCGGGAGGGCGGCAACGAATACAACGTGCGCGTTCGTCTCGGCGGCGACGACCGCGCCGACCTGGACGGGCTGTTGGATCAGAGCGTCTCCGACGGCTCGGGCCGGGTGCTGTCGCTCAAGAACCTGGTCCGTCTGGAGGAACGCCGCGGACCCATGTCGATCCAGCGCCTCAACCAGGAACGGGTGGTATCCATCTCCGGCGAGGTCTCGGGACGCGACATGGCCGGCGCCGTGGCCGAGATTCAGGCGGCGCTGGCACAGATCCCGCTGCCGCAGGGCATGGTCCTCCAGGTGGGCGGGGACTTCGAGGAACAGCAGAAGGCCTTCGGCGAGCTGCGGATCGGCCTGCTGCTGGCGTTGATCATGGTCTACATGGTCATGGCGGGCCAGTTCGAGCGCCTGCTCGATCCGCTGGTGATCATGTTCGCGGTCCCCTTCGCCGCCATCGGCGTGCTCGCATCCCTCCACGTGACCGGCACGAGCCTCAACGTCAACTCCTATATCGGCATCATCCTGCTGGTGGGCATCGTCGTGAACAACGCCATCGTGCTGGTGGACTACATCAACCTCAAGATGCGCGAAGAGGGCCTGAGCGTTGTCGACGCGGTGGTCCTCGCGGGCCGCACCCGTCTCCGCCCGATCCTCATGACGACCCTGACCACGGTCCTGGCGCTGGTGCCGCTGGCATTGGCATGGGGCGAAGGGGGCGAGATTCAGGCCCCCATGGCTCGGGTGGTGATCGGCGGACTGATCACCTCCATGCTGGTGACGCTGGTGCTGATCCCGGTGCTTTACGCGTCGGTCAAGGAGTACGCGTTGCGCTGGACGGCCGCCCGTGAACCGGAAGAAGTGAAGCGCAGCGCGTAGGACAGGGTGGGCGCCCTTCGACTTCGCTACGCGAAGCCTGTCCTGAGCTCGTCGAAGGGCTCAGGACGAACGGAATCTTTGTCGGGTCGGCGCCTTCCGACTTCGCTTCGCTAGGCTCACGACGAACGGGATCTTTGTCGGAATTTCTTGACTTACGGCTCGGTTGACAGAGTGGCCAAGGTGTACTAGTGTACTAGTACAGTCTAACGTCACTCAAGCACTACAATGGAAGACGGTACAGGAAGACCGAATATGGTGCAGATGGAGCAGCTTCGCTTCGGCTACGGCCGGGAGGAGCTTTTTCGCGATGTCGAGCTCGTTCTCGAGCCCGGCAACATCTACGGCCTGCTGGGCCTGAACGGGGCGGGAAAATCGACGCTGCTCCGGCTCATGACCGGGCTCCTGTTTCCCCGCTCGGGGCGAATTCAGGTGCTCGGGAGCGAACCCGCCCGCCGCCGGCCCGGATTGCTCTCCCGCGTCTTCGTGCTCCCCGAGACCATCCATGTTCCCGCGCTCACGGACCGGGCATTCGTCGCCCTGCGCTCCCCTTTCTATCCGGGGTTCGACCACGAACGGATGGCCCGCTACGTCGACGAGCTCGAGATCCCGGGCGGGCGGACGCTGCCGCATCTCTCGCACGGCCAGCAGAAGAAGTTCCTGCTCGCGTTCGGACTCGCGTCCGGCGCCTCGTTGCTGGTGCTGGACGAGCCGACCAACGGTCTCGACATTCCGGCCAAGGGGCTCTTCCGCCGCCTGGTCGCGGAAGCGCTGAGCGACGACCGGACGTTCGTGGTGGCCACTCACCAGGTGCGCGACGTCGAGTCGCTCATCGACCGTCTCGTCATACTCCACGAGGGGAAGGTCCTCTTCAACCAAAGCCTCGCCGCGGCCAGCGCCGGGCTGCGCACCGCGCGCGAACCGAGCCGGCCGGACGAGGACGCCGACGGACTCATCTATCTCGAGCCGGCGGTGGGCGGCTTCGCGACCGTGCGCCGGGACCGTGGCGCGGAGGACCACCTCCTGGACCTCGAGCTTCTCTTCAAGGCGGTCATCACGAACCCGGACGCCTGCGCCGGGATCCTCGGCACGGAGGAACGGGCATGAACGAGGTCTTCTCCCCGCAAAGGCTGCGGCTGCTGATCCGGGGCGACCTCGTGGCCGGCTACCGGTCCCTGCTGGTGGTCTCCGGCGCGCTCGCCGGCGTCATCCTGCTTGCCGCGCTCGCCACGCACGGAGGGGTTCTCCGCGACGGGGACTTCTACCGCCGCTGCTTCGGGCTCACGCTCTTCGTTTGGGGACTCATTGCTTCGAGCCGGGCGTTCCGGTCCCTGCACGACAGGACACGGAACGAGGCGTACCTCCTCATCCCGGCCTCGGCGCTGGAGAAGATGCTCGCCCGCCTGCTCGCGGTCACCGTCGGCCTCGTCGCGTACCTGTTGGTGTTCATCGGGTTCGTGTCGGTCGTGGTGGAGACGCTCAACCTTCTTCTCTACGGCGGCACCCCGGCATTCTTCGATCCCTTCCACCGCACCGTCTGGAGCGCGATCTTCGCCTACGTCATCCTCCAGTCGTTCTACTTCCTCGGCGGTGCGTGGTTCCGAAGAGCGCACTTCGTCAAGACCACGCTCGCCCTCACTCTCGCGGTCGCCGGGTTCGCGTGCTTCGCCGCCCTCACGATGCGAATCGTTTTCGCGGGCTACTGGCTGGGTGTCGGGGACGTGTTCTTCGTTCTGGAGCAGCTCGGCCGGGCGCGAGCGAGCGGCATCGGCGCCGTCGTTCCCGGGATCGCGCTCCTGCTGCCGCTGGCCTGCTGGTGGATCGCATGGCTTCGCCTGCAAGAGGCCCAGGTCAGCGATGGAGTTTAGCGAGCCCAAGGGCATCTACCTGCAGATCGCGGACCAGATCCGCGAACGGGTCCTCGATGGCGATTGGCGGGCCGGCGAGCGTATTCCGTCCATCCGGGAGTTGGCCGTCGAACTCGGCGTGAATCCCAACACGGTCACCAAGAGCTATCAGCGGCTGATGGAGCGGGGAATCATCTCGAGCCGAAGAGGGCTCGGCTACTTCGTGAGCGACGACGCCCGCGACCAGGCATTGCGGGAGATGAAGGCGGAGTTCCTGCGTGATGAAGTGCCGAAGATCGTTCGAACCATGCAACTCCTGGGGATTGGGCCGGACGAGCTCGCCGCGCGCCTGGGTCCTTACGCCGACAGTTCCGACGAGACGGGAGAAGACACACCATGAAACCGAGCCAGAAAGTACTGTTGTCGATGGGAGGCGTCCTTGCCGTGGTCATCGTCGTGACCGCGGTCGCCGGGCGGGTCGCCCTTTCCCGAGATCATTTCGCGGTCGTGGAGGGCTCCCGGGTCTCCGAGAGCGCCGACCTGACCGGAGTCACCGAGGTCGAGATCGCCGGGGGGTTGCGGGTCGACCTCACCCGGGGAGACGAATGGAAGCTCGAGGTCTCCGATCCCGGGAATCGGCGGGCGCACGTCCGGATGCACGTCTTCGGCAACCGTCTCCGACTGAGCGGAGGGTCGCGCGCATGGTGGCGGGAGGGCGGTGCGCCGAAGTCCGTGAGTATCGTCATGCCCGCGCTCGACGAGCTGGAACTCCGGGGCGGCGTCAGGATCGCGCTTTCGGGATTTCGGGGCGACCGCCTTGCCATCGACATCGCGGGGGCGGCGCGTCTCGAAGGACGCGACGGGCGCTACGACGGACTGGAACTGTCCGTCGCCGGAGCCAGCGCCGTCGACCTCCGGGGCATCCCGGTAACGGACGCCGAGGTCGATCTCAGGGGCGCCTCCGACGTGATCCTCACCATGAGCGGCGGGGCCCTGTCCGGGTCCGTGGCGGGGGCGGGGAGCCTCCGGTACTACGGCACGGTCTCCAAGGAGCGGGTCCGGGTCGCGGGCGTCACCCGAATCGTCCACCACCGGGAGTGAACGGTATTCCGCCCGCGCCGGCCGGAATACCGGCCGCCGGCCGTGAGTGACGGAACATGGGTCCTTTACGCTCCTCCGGTGAGCTCCTGGTCCACGTGCCACATGGCGAGACAGTCGTCCTCGTTGTAGCGGACGGCCTTCTCGGCCAGGGAGCGGTCGCCGGTGTCGATGGAGTCCCAGTAGCACAGCAGCGCCTCGTAGGCGCCGAATCCCTGCTGGCGCCAGTGGAACCCCAGGGCCGGGGCGACGCTCTTGATGGAGAACCGCGGCACCGGCAGGTAGACGGCGTCCTGGATGCAGCGCTTCAGGTCGACGCAGGAACCGACAAGGCGCGCCAGCCCTCCCTCCAGCCGCGGCCAGCGGCGCATGACCGCATTCATCTGCCGGATCTCGTAGTCGGTCCAGTGGTAGAGCCGCGCGGCTTCGACGTCCTCCCCCACGTAGTCGATGAAGGATTCGAAGATCTCGGCCTCGTCCTCCGGGCCGCGGGCCAAAAACTTGACGAACTGGTCCCGGGTGCCGTCCCAGCAGCCGATGAGGTAGACGTGGGGCGGCATGGCGGGATGCATGTCGTCGGAGGTTTCGAAGTCGAAGTAGAGGAGCCGCCTGGCCCGGGGGATGCGCAGCTCGCGGCCGGGCCTGGGGACGGGCCTCCCGGTGCGGTAGCTCTGGGCCACGTGGTAGGCGGTGGCGCCGTGGTGCGGCCCCAGGATCTCGTTGATCTCTTCGGGTGAGCGGTTCCACAGTTTTTCCACACTGTGGATATCCGCGGCCCGGAGCTTCGCCCGCTCGGGCGCCCGCACCCCCGCCAGCAGCACCAGGTCCCGGCGCTCGGTCACGAGCTTGTTGCCGTACGCGCGCCAGGGCGAGTCGGTGACATCGGGCGGCCTTCCGGGCTCGGGCTGCTCCACCGCGCCTTCCCGCAGCCCGGCCCAGCGTGACACCACCTCGTCGATCTTGTCCCCGAAGCCCGACACGTCCACGGGACGGGCCTCGTCCCGCAGCGCCACGGTCACGTGGCCGGGAGTGTAACCCTGGATGGCGCCTATGGTCCGGTTGTAGAGGGCCGCCTGGAGCGCGAAGGCGTCCCGGAGCTTGCGCGCCCGCTTTATCTCGATGACCCGGTAGTGGTAGGGGCCCAGGTCCGAGCCGTGGCTGTCGTCGCGCACCAGCAGATCGCCCCGGCCGTAGACGTCGCGGCCGAGGTCCCACAGTTGCGGTTGATGAATGGCGGGAACGCCCTCCAGCATGGCCCGGAGGGTCCGGGCCATGGCCTCGTAGCCGAAGTCGGGCCTGATCGCCAAGGCGTCTGGATAGTGCGCGGCCACCCAGGCGTCCTCGTGCTCGACGCCGCGGCGGTAGCGCATCTGCTCATAGCGCCCCACTTCGTTCACCGCCTCGCCACGAGGCGCGTGGTATTGGCACCAGACCCAGAACGGGTCGCGCAGCACCTTGTCCACCAGTGACGGACGGAGCCGGGGCCTGCCGTGGATCCTCTCGCCGGAGGTGGCGCGGTCGAGCAGCGCGCGCAGGCGCACCTCCGGCCCCTGAAGCGGCAGCGTTAGCTGAATGCGGGCTTCTCCTTGGGATAGTGCGCTTCCATGGCGGAACGGTAATGCTCCATGAGGATACGGTTGAGCTCCAGCGGCGGCTGCTGGTCGTCTGGCAGCAGCGGGCGGTACTCCACGTCGCCGATCTCCTCCTTGAAGGTCTCCTTGGCCCGGGCCACCAGTTGCGGGTCCATCAGCAGGTCGACGGCCGAC
>Ga0209020_1003062_pt1 | contig 12205 bp, 10 predicted proteins | sample PinacodermBB_FD_187298 | JGI IMG/M metagenome (GOLD analysis project Ga0209020, IMG submission 187298) | Host-associated microbial community of the marine sponge Aplysina aerophoba from Gulf of Piran - sponge pinacoderm, lysed by bead... | ecosystem: Host-associated > Porifera > Sponge >...
TGGCCCACGAGCCGTGGCTTGATGTGGGCGGTGGTCAGCGGCTCATTCAGCAGGGGATTGTCAAGGAGATAGATCTGTCCGACGGAAAGATAGTTGGCGGCTCGCCAGTAGGCGTGAAGCGCCTGCAACTCGGATTCGGAAAGGGCGACGGACATGGCTTGGAACAGGCGCGTGCGACCTGAGCGGATCTTTCACCGGGCGCCTGTGCTACATACATATCCCAATTTCAAACCGGGGAACAACCGGTGCCGGCGCCCGCCACCTGTGCTATGTTGCAAACCCGACCGTGCCCGTAACCAACCGCCATGGCCCGAAAACGCTACCTCAAGAAGACCCCGCTGGAGCAGGCCCGGGAGCAGTTCCTGGGACGCATCGACACGACCGGCCTGGAGGACGAGACCGTGGAGGTCGGCCGGGCCCTCCACCGGATCACGTCCGAGCCGGTGTTCGCGCGGATCTCCTCGCCCCACTACCACGGCTCCGCCATGGACGGCATCTGCGTGCGGGCCGAGGACACCTTCGGGGCCACGGAGTTCGCCCCCCGGCAGCTCCGGCTGCTGAACGACGCGGCCCGGGCCGGCGGGTGCTTTGCCTACCTGGACACCGGTCAGCCGCTGCCGTCCTGGGCCGACGCGGTGATCATGATCGAGAAGGTCCGCGAGCTCGACGGCGCCACCGTATCCATCGACGAGGCAGCCAGCCCGTGGCAGAACGTGCGTCTGGTGGGCGAGGACGTGGTCGCCACCGAGCTGTTGTTGCCGCGCAACCACCGTTTGAGGCCCTATGACCTGGGGGCCATCCTGGCGGCGGGACATACCACGGTCCGGGTCAAGGCGCGGCCCAGGGTGGCCCTCATTCCCACCGGCGACGAGATCACCGGGCCGGGAGAGACGGCCCGGCCCGGACAGATCATCGATTTCAATTCCACCGTGCTCGCGGCCATGGTGACGGAGTGCGGCGGCACCCCGGTGATCCTTCCCGCGGTCCCCGACGACCCCGCGCGACTGAGACACGCCCTCCGCGACGCGCTTGCGGACCATCACCTGGTGGCCCTCATCGCCGGGTCGTCGGCGGGCGAGCACGACTTCACCGCGGAAGTCATCGACGCCGAGGGTGAGCTGCTGGTGCACGGCATCGAGGTGATGCCCGGGAAACCCGCCGTCCTGGGAGTGGCCGGCGGCAAACCCGTCATCGGTATTCCAGGCTATCCCGTGTCCGCCATCGTCATCGCGCGCGAGATCCTTCAACCGGCGTTGCAACGCATGCTCGGCACGGGAACCGCCCCGCGTTCCACGGTGCGGGCCGTGGCGCCCCGAAAGATTCCTTCGCGGCTCGGTCTCGAGGAGTTCGTAAGGGTCACGCTGGGACGCGTCGAAGAAAGGCTCATGGCCCTGCCCCTGGCCCGCGGCGCCGGCGTCATCAGCACCATGGTGCGCGCCGACGGACTGCTGCGCATACCCGGGATGGTGGAGGGAATCAACGCCGGCGAGGAAGTCGACGTGGAACTGCTGCGATCGGCCGGGGAGATCGAGCACACGGTGGTGTGCACCGGCAGTCACGACCTGTCCATCGGGGTGCTGGAAGACCAGCTCAAGCGCCGGGATCCGCGGCTCAAGATCGCCACGGCCAACGTGGGCAGTCTCGGCGGGCTGCACTCCATCCGCCGGGGCGAGACGCACATGGCCGGCACCCACCTGCTGGATCCGGCCACCGGCGCCTACAACGTCCCGGACATCGAACGGCTGATCCCGGAGTTGCCCGTGGTGCTGGTCCACTGCGTCAAACGCCGGCAAGGGCTGCTGGTGCCCCGCGGCAACCCGCGGGGGCTGTCGGGCCTGGCGGATCTGGGTGACCCGGACCTCCGGTTCGTCAATCGCCAGGCCGGTTCCGGTACCCGCGTGCTGCTGGACTTCAAGCTGGCGCAACTCGGCATCGACGCGGCCGCGGTCCGGGGTTACGAACACGAGGAGTTTACCCACATGGCGGTGGCGGTGGCCGTGGCCAGCGGTCTGGCGGACACCGGCCTGGGGATTCTCTCCGCCGCCAGCGCCCTGGGGCTGGACTTCATCCCGGTGGGCGACGAGCAGTACGACCTGCTCCTGCTGCGGTCTTTCTACGAATCCCCGGCCGGCGCCACGCTGCTGGCGGTGATCCGCTCCGAGGAGTTCAAGCAAGCGATGGAATCCCTCGGCGGCTACGACACCGGGGGCACGGGAGAAATCCTTTTCGAGCAGGGATCGTGAAGAGGGGATGGAGTCGGGGGTCTGGTGCCGGGAGCCGGACTTGAACCGGCACAGGCCAAGGCCCGCGGGATTTTAAGTCCCGTGTGTCTACCTATTCCACCATCCCGGCGCAACCCATTTCCATAACTCCCGACTACCCCTTCGTCAACCGGCAACCGGGGCACGGGACGCTCAAGACTCCTGCCGCCGGTTCATGCGGGCCACCAGCCAGCGCCCCCCTACCGTCAGCACTCCCAGGGCCACGATGAGCAGCACTCCGAGGGCCGCGGTCTGCCCCGGATCCCCGTCTTCCCAGGTGTGCCACATGACCACGGACAACAACCAGTTCTCCCGTGTCGCCAGGATCAACGGGACCGAGAAGTTTCGCAGGGAATGGGACGCCACCCAGATCCAGCCGCCGATGAAGGCCGGCAACACCAGCGGCAGCACGATCCGCCGCATGAGGGTGAGCCATTTCGCGCCGGACACATGGCTCGCCTCTTCCAGCTCCACGTGGACCTGGGCCAGCGCCCCGGTCATGTTGCGGCTGCCGAAGGCGATGTAGCTCACCGTGAGTCCCAGCATGATGATCCACACCGTCCCGTAAAGGCCCAGCCCGTTCAGCGGCGGCTGCAGGTACAGGAACATGAACGCGATGGCGATGATCACTCCGGGGAGGGCGTGGGGAAGGAACGTGACGGCATCGAGCGCGGTCCTTCCCCGGAAGCGCTTCCGGATCACGACCCAGGCGACGATGAGGGACAGGAGCATGGTGAGAGTGGCCGCTCCCAGGGCTACCACGATGGTGTTGACGGTGGCGTCGTAAACGTCGCCGTCGGACAGGACCTCCCGGTAGTGCTCCAGCGTTAAATCGGGCAGCAGCTCCCACGAAGGAGGCATGTACACGGGGAGCAGGGAGCTCCAGAACAGCACGAAGCCGGGTGCCGCGATGGTCAGGGCGAAGTACAGGAGGAAGACGCCCAGCGCCGCGTAACGCCATTTGCCCAGCGGCGTGAGCCGCGGCCGGTAGCCCTTGCCGGTGATGGTGGCGAAGCGCCCTTCCTGCCGCATGGCGTAGCGGTAGGCGTACACGAGGAGAATGCTGACCAGCAGGAAAGTGGCCCCCAGGGCGGCGGACAGGCCGTACTCGGGGGGCGTGTACCGCTGGGTGGTGTAGAAAATATAGGTGGGGAAGACGTGTATCCCCGCCGGCAGGCCGATGACCAGCGGAATCTCCAGCGACTCGAGGTGTGTCATGAAGCTGTACATGGTGGCGCCGAAGATAGCCGGAGTCAGCAGCGGGATGAAGATGCCGAAGAACGTCCTGCGGCTGGAGGCGCCGGCCACCCGGGCCGCTTCCTCCAGGCTGGGGTCCATGGCCCTGAATGCCCCCACCATGATCAGGAAGGTGGTCGTGACGCCCCTCAAACCCTCCAGCAGGACCATGCCCCAAAGGCTGTAGATGTTCAGCGGACCGCTACTGACCTCCACTCCGAACCATCCCAGGAAGGTCCGCAGCCAGATGTTAAAAAGACCGATCTGCGGTGACAGCAGAAAGGTCCAGGACACGGCAAAGAGCAGTCCCGGGATCGCCATGGGGACGAGGATCAGGCCCCAGGCGACGTTCCGGAACGGCATGTCGGTGCGCTCGGTGAGATAGGCGAAGAAGGTGGCCAGCGCCACGGAGATGGCCGTGCTGAACCCCGCCAGCAGGGCCGTGTTGAAGAACATCGAGTAGGTTTGCGGGTCCGAATAGGCGACGGCGTAGTGCTCCAGCGTGAACCCGCCGGGGTCCCAGGGGTTCCCCAGGCGGAAGCTGAAGATGATGAGGGTGGCCAGGGGCACGACCACGAGCCACAGGGTCAGGATGATGGCCAGCACGGCCACGAGATGCTCCCGCACCCATCCGAGCCAGCCCCACATGCTGCCGGAAGCGGAGGATATTGAGGTTTCGGCCTTCACTTTGGACACACGACACTAGTACGATGGCGGAAGCAGGTTCAAGAGGCTCGCGCCCTTCGACTTCGCTTCGCTACGCTCAGGACGAACGGTGGTGGCAAACCTCGGAGCCCGTCGACAAACCCGCGGACAGGCTTGGCGTAGCGGAGCTTTTCACAACCGTTCGCCCTCGGCGTAGCGAAACGAAGTTCTTCGCAACCGTTCGCCCTGAGCGTAGCGAAACGAAGTTCTTCACAACCGTTCGTCCTCGGCGTAGCGAAGCGAAGTTCTTCGCAACCGTTCGCCCTCGGCGTAGTGAAACGAAGTTCTTCGCAACCGTTCGTCCTCGGCGTAGCGAAACGAAGTTCTTCACAACCGTTCGTCCTGAGCGTAGCGAAGCGAAGTCGAAGGGCGCTGATTCCGGGCATGCCGTGGGAAGGAGCCACCGTGGCGAATGAACATCGATACGTAAACGTCGACGGGCTCAGGACATTCTACCTCACCGCCGGCCTGGGCCACCCCGTCGTACTGATCCACGGCGGATCGCCGGGGGCCTGTTCGCTGGTCAACTGGAAGTTGAACATGGAACCCCTCGCCGCTTCCGGCCTCTGCCTGTACGCGTTCGACCAGGCCGGCTTCGGACACACCGACAGCCCCTCGGATCACTCCCTGGAATACCGGGTCGCCCACGCCCGGGCGTTCGTCGACGCGCTGGGGCTGGAGCGCTTTCACCTCGTGGGAAACTCCATGGGCGCCTACATCGCGGCGAGGATCGCGTTGGAGGACCCGCGGGCCGGGCGCCTCGTCCTGGTGTCGAGCAGCACGCTGGCGCCTCCCGGGTCGTCCGAGGCCGTCGCCCTCGGCAAGAAGCATGCCCGGGAGCTGAGGGAGTACACCCCAACCCTGGAGAACATGCGGGCCATGACCCTGAAGACGCTGTACAAGAGCGACCTGGTGACCGAGGAACTCGTGGCGGAGCGTTTCCGGATGAGCGCGGGCCCGCACTACGAGGCGAACCTGAAACGCCGGGAGGCGCCTTCCTGGAAGCCCATGGTGGACGAGTTGCCGAAGCTCCGGAACCGGACGCTCATTCTGTGGGGAAGGAACGACCGCGGCACGGCGCTGGAGCGGGCGGTGCTCCTGTTCGAGTCGCTCCCGGACGCGGAGCTGCACGTCTTCAACCAGTGCGGCCACTGGGTCCAGTGGGACCAGGCGGAACGGTTCAACCGGATCGTCGGCGACTTCCTGTCGCAGCCGGACTGAGCGATCTCTCCTAGGCGCCCTCCGCCATCTGCCGTCGCTCGGCTCCGGAGACCCACCTCTCGTAGCCCGGGATCACCAGCATTCGGTTTGCCGCGGGGTCCCTGATGACCCCCTTGGGGTCGCCGCCTGCCTGGAGGGCCGCCAACGCCTCGAAGTACATGTTGCGCACTCTGACGACCCCTGGCCGCCGGCGCTACTTCTTCTTTTTCGGCTTGGCGGCCGGGAGTCCGAGCAACTCCTGATACTCCCGGTTGTACTCGTCCCACTTGCGTGCGCACTCCGCTCCGCAAATGGCGATGTACTTCCCCTTGGCCAGGGGATGCTTCTTGGATGCCGGATCCCAGGGGAAGCCGCGGTAGGCGTAGTCTTCGAGCACGCTCTGCCCGCCCGTGGTAATCCACAGAGCCCAGAGCTGCGTCGTCGCCGGCGTCTTCGACCACTTGGCGACGTACAGCCGCGTCCCGATCTCCAGAGGAACGGGGTCCGGCAGGACGAACTTGACGTTCTTCACGCCCTTGTCGATCATTCGGTTGGCCGTATGATAGTTGACGCCGCAGGCCAACGGATATTCTCCGGAGGCCACCTTCCGCATTATCGTACCCTGTCCCCGGGTCAGCACGGCGCCGTTGGCAACGACCCCCTTGATCCACTTCAGAATCCATTCACGGGTCTTGGGATCATGTTGAAACGCCTGGTACTTGTTGCGCGTGTCGATCAGGAACTTCCCCTTCCACATGGGGTCGAGGCAGGCGTCCCAACTCGTGGGCTCCTTGCCTTTCGGCACCAGCGTGGGGTTCCAGGCGTTGCCCCTGGCATTGCCCGTCGTGGACAGGAATTTGCCTTCGGGGTCCATGCCCCTTGGGTCCAGCTTGGGCCAGTCCGCGGGGATGTGCTTGGCCAGCTCCTCGTAGCTGAAAGGAGGCTTGACGAAGGCGCCCTCCTTCCAGTACTGCGCCTGGAACTCGCTGGCGATGTGCATGATGTCGTAAGGCGGGTTCTTTCCCTGCTTGTACTGGATGAGGAACTGCCCGAAGGGTCCGATGCCCACCTCCCGCTTGTAGGATATCTCCTTGATGAACGGGTAGGCCTTGCTGAAGGCGGGAAGCACGTTCTTGGTATCCGGCTTGGGCCAGTCCAGGGACATCCTGAGCTTGCCGCCGGTCTTTGCCATCTCGGCCTTGGATGCCGCAACGAGCTGCTCGTAGACGTTGCCGGCGCCATGGGCCGAGTGCGCCACGAACAGAAAGAGCCCGACCATCGTGAACGCACACAATCGTAGTTTGCGTATCCTCATCGTCGTTCCCCCTTTCCGGATCCTGTCGGTTAGTTCGCAGGCCGAGTCAGAACAAACCCGTTTCCGTTCGTCCTGAGCCCTTCGACAAGGCTCAGGACAGGCGTAGCGAGGCGCAGCCGAGCGAAGTCGAAGGGCGCGCCAATGTCATAGTTCCCTATCCCTGAAAGGCCTCCGCGTACCGGAGCACTTTGACGCCCTTGGGCGCACGTGTGGGACCGTAGGGCGTCCCGCCTTCGATGAACACGCACGACCCCGCGGTGTACAGGGTATCGCCGATCTCCACCTCCCCTTCGAGTACGTAGAACATCTCGTTGAAGGGGTGGCTGTGCACCGGAATGTCGGTGTCGGGTCCCCAGTGCCGGATCATGATCGACGGTCCCCCGCCCTCCTGGTTCCGGTAGAGGAACTTGGTCTCTCCCCGCGCGGTCTTGATCATCTCGACACTGTTCTCGTTAACGTGGTGGACGCCCATGTTCCTTCCCTCTCCGGTCACGACCGGGCCGAACCCTCGAGCTCCTGGCGCTCGGCTTCGGAAACCCATTTCTCATAAGCCGTGATGACCACCGTCCGGTTCTTCGCGGGATCCCGGACGACGTTCTTCGGGTCCCGTCCGAGCCTCACGTTCTCCATCTCACGGAGGTACATGCTCCGCAAACGGATGATGCCGTCGTCGATGGTGGACGAGAGATTCTCGTTCTCCCGGTCCACCCGCGGGCCCAGGCTGTCCACCACCATGCCGTCCTCGATGAAGTGAAGCGGTGGAATCTCGTAGCCGAGCACCGGGTTGTCCGATTCCCGGTACTCCTTGTAGGGCTCGATGAAGTTTTCCGGCGGCTTCCAGCGGGCGCTGAACGGATCGCCCTCGTACTTGCCGGGGTTGTCCGCGGGCTTGAACCTCACCCGCATGAGCAGCGTGTGGGTATCGTCGATGGGCACGCTCCAGCGCGCCGCCGACACCGGGGTGCCGCCGGACGGCCCCTTGAGGTAGCGCCCGCCGCTGCCGCCGCAGCTTATGCCGGGCATGAGCAGATGGTGCTCCCGGTAGTTGAACTCTCCCGGTTTATCCGCGTCCGCCTTCCGGTAGGCCTTGTAGACCAGCCCCCACTGCGTCTCCTCGAACCCCAGATCGGGCTCGGTGTTGCGGATGTCCGGCCAGGCGCCGCCATGGGTGAAGCTCGGATGTACCGGGTCGAGCCCGTTCTCCACGCACTGCAGCCAGTTGCAGTCCTGCAGGCCCTGAACCGTGACGTAGGTCTCGCCGTCCCCCACCAGGAAATCGTACCGCGGCAGCAGCGGTGCCGGCGCCGGTCCAAGATACGCGAACACGAGACCGCCCAGCTCCTCCACCGGGTAGGCGAGCTGGCGGATGCCGTCCTTGAGCTTGCTATCCGGCGGCTCGCCGGGGGTTTGGAGAACGCGGCCTTCGGTGTCGTACAGCCAACCGTGGTACCGGCAGCGCAAGCCGCCCGTCTCCACATCTCCGAGGCACAGGTTTGCGCGCCGGTGCGCGCAATACGCCCCCAGCACGCCGGCCCTGCCCCGGCCGTCCCGGAACAGTACCAGATCCTCGCCCATGACCCGGATGAACGTAGGCTTGTCCTTCAGGTGGGCCGAGATCCCCACCGGCCACCAGTAACGCCGGAGGAGATCGCCCATGGGCGTGCCACGCCCGGTCTGGGTGAGGATCGCATTCTCCTGCTGTGTCGTCATCTCCATGACGAGCCACCTCCCGTGCCCGATTCAGTGCCGTCGCCGACGTGCCCCCCTATAGGCCAGTTCGTCACACCGCGTCAAGGATTCTCACAATGCTCTCCGGGAGGCACGCCGTCGACGGCTCCCCCAAAGCCCGCGGTCAGGCCGTTGCGCTCGACCACTCCGCCCATGCCCGCGTGGCAGGCGCCGAACAGCGCGCCGGTGATCTCGCCGGCATCGTCGCCCGTGGCCACGAAACTGTTCCCGCGCAACACGACATGATAGGTCAGGTCGTCTCCACCCCACGGCGCGCCGGTGGTTATCGCCCCCGGCGGCTCCCCCGCCGGCCAGGACCCCAGCGCCGAAAGGATGAGCGTACCATCGAGCGTGGCCGGTCGGAGCGTGAGCTCGGCAACACCCCCGACCACCTCCCCCCGCGGTGTGAAGCCCAGCAAACGGCCGGACCAGGTCACGTTCCCGGAGAGTTCCGGATCGTCTTCGGCGTTCGCGAGCGGCCCGTCCCCGGAAGCCCATGGTCGCGCCAAGCCGTTCCGGAGACCCGCGCCGAACGTCACCTCTCCGTCCCCTGCCTCCAATACGCCCCGCACGTGGGTCGACGTTTGCTCCCAGGACTCCAGGGCCTGGGCGATTTCGTCGTCACCGTACGGAAATGGCGAAAGCACTCCGTAGACCGCCAGTAGCGCCTCGCGGTCCAACGGATGGAGTATTTCGCCTGTCCTCACCGACGTGTATTGTGCCCGCATCACGGATTCAGGGAAACGTTCGGGGTCCGGGTGGTGGCGTCCGAGCACGTGGAGGATCTCGTGGACCAGAACGTGCAAGCGTTCCCGCCCGGTGGCACGGGCAGGGTCCACCCAGATTCGGCCCGCCCAGTTCGACAGGGTCCGTGAGCCAAGTGATCGTACGCTCCAATTGTACTCCGCTCGGCCCGATGGGCGCGGTTCGCCTTCGGCGACCTCTTTCTTCGACCAGACTTCCGCCGGCGCGAATTGAACGATGATGTCCCCGGCCGGGATTTTCACCGTGTCGCATATCAAGCGCTCGCAACCAACGACTCCCAGGCTGTCGGCAAACCGCCTTGGCACGAGGGACTCGTCGAATCTCAGGCGCCACTCCGGCGGAAGGGCCGCATTGATCAACTGGACTGCCCGCACTGTCTGATCGATCATCTCCGGGGTCGCCCCCTCGACGACTCGCACCGTCAGCGTCAACCGGAACGGCTTCATGGGACCGTCCCGACTCTTCTTCGCTTCGGCCGCAAGGTAGTCCATCAACTCCCCCGCGCCCACACCGTCGGCCACACGGCCATACGATACCCGAACGTTCCCATGCTCGTGCACAACGGGTATGGACCTCCCCGGTCGTCCTACACCCGGGTTCACCCGCAGGGTTCGGCCGATATAGGCGGCGGGAGCGTTGACGAAGTCGGATGGGCGTTGCAGCGGGAGCGCGGCAAGCGCGCCGGAGGGCGCGGCCGGGAGGCTCGGCGAATCCGCCCGAGGCAGGCGCGGTGGGCTTTCGGCCGATCCCATACCCGAGCGGCCGTCGCCGCTGGCCGACAATGCCACCAGGAAGAAGACCATAACCGACAACGAGCGCGGAAGAGATCCTGTACGAGATCCGTGCATAGCCACCGCAAAGATGATAAGGCAGGTTATTCGGAAGCGTTTGGCAATGTAAAGCGTACTCTGCGTTTCGGAAGGAGGCCCACCATGAAGCGCGTGGCACACGTCGTGAACCAGTTCTTCGCCGGCATCGGCGGCGAGGAGAAGGCGGATGTCGCCGGCGGAACCCTCGACGACCTCGCGGGGCCTTCACGCGGCCTGCAACGGCTGCTCGAGGGCGAAGCGGAGGTGACGCCCACCATCTACTTCGGCGACAACCACTTCCACGAACGGCCCGAGGAGGCGCGAGCGGCACTCATGGAGGAGCTCGCGGCGGCGGAGCCCGACATCATCGTGCTCGGGCCGGCCTTTAACGCCGGCCGCTACGGCTTGGCCTGCGTCGAGATCGGACACATGGTCGCCGCCGAATTGGAGCACGTTTGCGTCACCGCCATGCACGAGGACAATCCCGCGGTGGACACGTACCGCGAGTACCACGACCCGCGGCTGTTCCTCTTGCCCACCACGGAAACGGCCGCCGGCATGGGCAAGGCCCTGGACGAATTGGCCCGTTTCGTTCTCAAGCGGCTACGGGACGAACCGGTGGGCGCCGCCGACGACGAGGGTTATCTGCCCCGGGGCATCCGGCTGCAGGAGCAGAGCGGCCGGACCGGCGCGGACCGCGCCCTCGACATGCTGTTCGACAAGCTCGAGGGCAAGGCCTTCGCCACCGAGGTTCCCATGCAGACCTGGGACCGGGTGGCGCCCGCGGCCGCGGTGAAGGAGGTGGGCAAGGCCAAGATCGCGCTGGTCACCACCAGCGGCGTGGTGCCGTGGGGCAACCCCGACGGTTTCAAGACCTTCCGCAACACCTTCTGGCGCAAGTACCCGGTGGCGGAACTCAAGACCATGGAGCCCGGCATGTGGGAAGCGGTGCACGGCGGCTACAACGTGGCCAACATGAACGCGAACCCGCTGTACGGCGTTCCCCTGGACGCGTTGCGAGAGCTCCAGCAGGAAGGAAAGTACGAGGACCTCTACCCCGCCTACTACGTCATACCGGGCAACCAGGGCTCGCCCGCGGCCATGCAGCGGGTGGGACAGGAGATCGCGGCGGAAATCAAGGCCAACAGCGTGGACGCCGTGCTGTTGGTCAGCACGTGAGGCACCTGCAGTCGCAGCGGAGCTGTGATCAGCAAGGAACTGGACCGTGCCGGCGTCCCCGTGTCGATGGTTAGCGCGATGTTCCCCCTGGCCGAGCAGGTGGGCGCCAGCCGCATCGTCAAGGGCGTCAAGATTCCCCATCCCTGCGGCGACCCGACCCTGCCGCAGGAAGTCGACGAAAAGCTGCGCAAATCCATCGTCGAAACCGCGCTCAAGGCCCTTGGAGAAGAGATCGAAGAGAGCACCGTGTTCACACCGGACGCGGCGTCATGAGCCGCGGCCGGCACGCCATGCCGCTGGAGTTGGCGGAGTACCCGGTGGAAGAACTTCGGCTCGGCGGCGCGCTGCAATACGCCGGCCGGACCCTGGATGTCGATGAGGCGGAGCTCGTGGAGATCGCTTCACGGGATCCCCGGATTCTCTCCGCGCGCCTTGACATCGTGAGTCCGGGCGAGCGGGTGCGGGTGACCGGGATCCGCGACGTGGTGGAGCCCAGGGTCAAGGTCGACGGCGACGGCCAGGTGTTCCCCGGCATCACCAACCCGGTGGTTCCCGTGGGCGGCGGCCGCACCCACCGCCTCTCCGGCATGACCCTCATCACCACGGCCGAGTACGAGGGCACCATCCGCACCGGCACCACCGCCCAGCGAAGCGCCATCCTCGACATGTGGGGGCCGGGGGCGGAGCTCACGGGCTTCAGCCGGTTCCCCGGCCTCGTGCTGACTTTCCGGCTCCCGCCCAACCTGATCGAGGCCGAGGCCCATCAGGCGATACAGGGCGCCGAGTACCGGGTGGCGCAACGGCTTGCCGAGGCCACGGTCGCCGCCGAGCCCGCCAACGTTTACACACACGGCGCCGCCCACGGGAACCCGCACCTGCCCAAGACCGTGGTCATCGTGGGCTGCATCACCGAGTCGGAGCATCTGCCCTCCGGCCTGGGCTACTACGGCCTGGCGGTACGCGAGTCGCTGAGCACGGTGGTTCACCCAAACGAGTTGCTGGACGGC